>Ga0180007_10000067_pt1 | contig 173756 bp, 136 predicted proteins | sample MM_PC_MetaG_FD_121122 | JGI IMG/M metagenome (GOLD analysis project Ga0180007, IMG submission 121122) | Groundwater microbial communities from the Aspo Hard Rock Laboratory (HRL) deep subsurface site, Sweden - MM_PC_MetaG | ecosystem: Environmental > Aquatic > Deep subsurface > Groundwater... | reverse complement strand
GATATGCAACCTGGAACCTCGACCAAAAGAAACCGGGGTCCCCGGAAAATGTGAAAGGAGCGATAGCGACTGTATTTTCTGGGGCAGGGCCTGCCTGCCGGTAGGCAGGGCCCCAAATGGCGGCACAATCTGAAGAAGGCGGCTCAGCTCGAGACGCATTCGTAAGATGAAGCCCCATTTGGGGTGGTCGGGGAGACAGGACTCGAACCTGCGACATCACGCTCCCAAAGCGTGCACTCTAGCCAACTGAGCTACTCCCCGGTAAGTAGCGAGAAACGCATTCCGAATGTAGTGTAGTCCGAGTAGGACAAGGACGCAACGGAATGAGGGCTCCGATGTGTAAATTTGCGAGCAAATTTGTGCAATCGGAGAGCGTTTCCCTATTGAACAAAACAGTTAATTCCTCAGAAAATATTTTAAATGGAGCCACCTGTCGGGATCGAACCGACGACCTACCGCTTACAAGGCGGTTGCTCTACCAGCTGAGCTAAGGTGGCACTAAGATGCGAGAAATCCGTTCCGAACGGAGTCGTAGGTCCGCAACATGTTGCGGACAAAAGCGAAGTCTGAAAGAAGATTTTTAAAAGTTTAAGGATTTCCCTTCTGAACCAGTACAGGGCTGCTCCTCAATTGGAGCATTCCACCGCAAAGAACAATGTATCCGAAAAAATCATTACAATCAATTCTATTTTTATTATGGACTGATCAAATCAATTATGTTATAAATTATTCGCTTATTGATTGATGTAAACCGTAGTAGTCGCTCACCGGAGCCTTGTGCGAAGGTGAGAGGAAAGTCCGAGCATCAAAGAGCAGGGTGGCCGCTAACAGCGTGCCGGTTCAGTGGTAACACTGGGCAAGGGAAAGTGCCACAGAAACTATACCTGCCCCGATTTACTTCGGGGCTAAGGGTGAAACGTCCGTGATAATCAGCACGGTCCCCGATCGCGTAAGCGCATCGGGGTGGTAAACCCCACCTGATGCAAGGTTGTAATGGAAGGATGGAACAAGGAGGCAGCTCGCCGCCCCATCCTTACAACCGCTAGATCCCTCCTGAACTTGTTTCAGGGCCTGGGACAAGATAGATGACTACTCGTCCGTCGCTCTCACGAGCTTTGGATGACAGAACTCGGCTTATGAGTTTACTTTAATCAATAACTAGGTGTTTAGCTTATTAGGTGCTAAATGCCTAAATAGCTAAACAGCTTATGTTATGAAGAGGTCGGAAATCATTTTTGGGGCTCTGCGTTTGCCGGTTGATTATTTTGCCACCACAGTAGCTTTTTTGCTGGCCTATTATTTACGGCCAATCACGGATTTGATTCCCGGGGTGCAGTACACGTTTGGTACAGAGCTTCGTCCTCCTTTCGATGAGTATCTGTGGCTTGCTCTGATCAGCGCCGTTTTTTTAGTGGTTTTGTTTGCCCTTAACCATCTTTATTCACTGAAAATAACTCATCGGTTCAGCAAAGAGTTTTTTAAGATTGTCTTTCTGGTCTCTGCCTGGCTGATGTTTATTATTGCTTATTACTTTTTAGTGGTGCATCAGCTGTTCTTCTCTCGTATCGCCTTGGCACACATTTGGGTTTTTACCATCTTTTTTGTGTCCGTTGGTCGGATTCTTATCATGACCGTCCAATCTTTTTTACTTCGCTTTGGCTTCGGCCAGCGACGCGTCTTATTTATAGGGGCTAATGCCTTGGCGGATCGTTTTTATCAATCGATTAGAAAAGACCGTTACTATAAGATCATCGGCGCGTTGGATGAAACGATTTACTCGCGCAAAAAAGATCAGCTCAGGATCATCGGTACAACGGATCAGCTGAAAATAATTGTGAATAAATATGGTGTGGAAGAAATCATCCAGGCAGTTCCGCAGTTAAAAGATCGGGAAGCCAGCGATCTGCATTCTTTTTGCCGAAGCCGTCAGATTAAATACAGTTTTATTCCGGATCTGGTGCGCTTACAGCGTACCAATGTCGAGGTGCAGATGGTCGATGACATTCCGCTGGTCAGCCTGAAAGAAACGTCACTGGACGGGTGGGGGCATGTTTATAAACGTCTTTTTGACGTTTTGGTAAGTTTGGTTTTGATTATCCTCCTTATTCCATTATGGATCATCATCGGCATTTGGATCAAATTAGGTTCCAGGGGGGCGATCATTTATAAAAGCCGGCGTCAGCATCGGGATAAGCTTTTTAATGTTTATAAATTCCGTTCCATGACAGCAGACGCGGATTTAAAAAGAGGGGATCTTTTAAAGCACAATGAACGGAAAGGGCCTTTGTTTAAGATCAAACAGGATCCACGCATTACAAGGGTAGGCCGGTTTTTAAGAAAGACCAGCTTAGATGAGATGCCTCAGCTGTTTAATGTGCTGATCGGAAATATGAGCCTGGTGGGTCCGCGCCCGCATTTGCAGGAAGAGATCGAGCAATATAAAAGCCACCATTATCAGGTATTTGCCATCAAACCGGGGATGACAGGACTTGCTCAGATAAGCGGCCGCAGCAATCTGGACTTTGAAGAAGAGGTGAAGCTGGATGTGTATTACATCGAAAACTGGTCACTCTGGATGGATATCAAGCTCATCTTAAAAAGCGTCGGCGTTGTCTTTCGTGCGGATGGCGCTTAACTTCGTTAAGATTTCTGATCTCAGAATTCAGATTTCTGAATCAAATCTCAAATGTAAGAATTCAAAATTAAATCTGAAATCAGACATCAGAAATCAGAAATGATTAAGAGCTATGTTTAATCTCACTCCCGCTGGCATGCGCAGTGGACTTATTGCATTTAGCGCAGTATTTTTTGTGCTCCAGCTTAGTAGTGGTCTTTTTATTGATCCGGGTTTTATAATTCTGCATTTTGCATTCCTTGCAGACCAGATAGACGTTCGTATTTTTTCCTCGAGGCATAATTCAATCTTATTTTTAAAGGCTCACACAGAGTATAGAAAAAGGGAGGATTTGTCAAAAATAAAAATCTTGACTTTAAAAGCGCTTATTAGGTAAGTTAGGGATTGTACATTCAGAAAGCCATCATAGCTCAGTCGGTAGAGCGCACCCATGGTAAGGGTGAGGTCCCCGGTTCGATTCCGGGTGATGGCTCCATTTTACGAATCCATTATTCGTTAACGTAAGCGAAACACATGTCGTTTGGCGTTTTTCGTTTCATTATCCGATAAGTCCGTGTCAGGTATCAGGATACTTTAGATGTGAAATAATCAGCGTTAGACGATATAGGGATTGTAAACGCTAAACGGGTTATTGGGATTTAACAAAAGCACCAATGTGCCATTCACCCCACATACTGAGATCCTTATTTTAAGGGGGGATGAGCTTGAAGCCCTTTATCCCATATATGTGATGACCGATTCAGCATGTAAAGCTAAGCGAACACATTCGAGTCTTTTGTTTTTGTTTTTAGCATCATGACTAAGGGATGCTTTTGTTATTTTCATTGAACCAAAAATGTATACAACATGCAAGAAACATCCCTTGACACTGAGCAGTCCGTATTTCATTGAACTAAAAAAGTATTCAAGTCAGTTTAGGTCGCAAAAAAGATCAAAGCCGTTGTCAGCTCATAGCCGAGTTGGAGAAAGGTGCCAAGAAACGAAAATCCAGTTACGCCAGCCAAAAGCCTGTCAAACACGATCAGAAGGATTAGGTAAAACGGACCTTGCGCCAGAAACCGCTGATACCAGTCTTCTTTAGACTTCGGCACAATAAGCCCGATCAGCTTAGAGCCGTCTAAGGGGGCAATAGGAAGCAGATTAAAAAGAAACAGGATGATACTCAGGCTAAAAGTTGCTCTTAGCGCCCCCATAAGAAAAAGGGGTATTGCCTCTATATACTTAAATAAGATGGCAATCACAAATGCGGTGGCTAAGTTGCTAAAGGGGCCGGCGATGGCAATCAGAGCTGAATCCCGACGAGGATGTTTAAGGTTATAATAATTAAAAGGTACAGGCTTGCCCCATCCAAAATGCGCGATAAAGATCATAATCGTTCCCAGGGGATCCAGATGGCGCAGGGGATTAAGAGAAACCCGTCCGGCCATCTTGGCGGTAGGGTCACCGAGTTTGTAGGCCGTCCAGGCATGTGCGGCTTCATGTACAGAGATGCAGACCGCCAGAGCGATTAAAAGATAGATTATATCCATAAAGTCTTTAAAACTTGGAAACTATAAGATTAATTTGACAAGGGTGTAGCTAGATGATAGTTTATGTGGGCTAATTTTTAAAGACAACTTATGTCACAAGTATGTGAAAAATGCGGAAAAGGGCCGACAACCGGTCATAATGTCAGTCATTCTGTCCGCCGTACTAAGCGTCGGTTCCTGCCTAATTTGATCAAAAAGAAGATTCTGGATCTCAAAACCGGAAAATCTGAGAAAAAGAAGATCTGTGCCAAATGCCTGCGCACGGCTTCAAAGGTGAAATAAAGGTTGTTTATGGAGAGATGGCTGAGCGGTCGAAAGCGCACGCTTGGAGTGCGTGTATACCCGTAAGGGTATCCAGGGTTCGAATCCCTGTCTCTCCGCCACCCCAAATTGGGCTTCATCTTACCCCCGCAGCCCGCTTCTTCGGCGCGTGCGGGGTTCAGATTGTGCCACAATTTGGGGCCCCGCCCCGGTTGGCAAAAATACCTTCTGCTTCCTAGCCTTTCTTTTTTTTAGTAGAATGAGTCTAAAGCTAAACCCCTCCGCCATTGTCTAAACTGTCAGCCCATTTTAAAACTCGCGCCCCGTCCGCCATCCGGCTGGCTCAGATCGAATTTTTGAAAAGGACGGATGACGTGACGGCCATCAATACCGCTATCGGAAATGTATCCCTTCCTATGCATCCTGTTATGCAGAAGAGGATGTTTGAATTGAATAGTCCGGAAAGCCCCTTTAAAAATGGGGTTGTTAAGTATACCGAAACGGTCGGCACCAAAGAAGCCAGAGACGCTTTTTTAAACATCATAAAGGCGAGCGGATTCGAGGTGGGGGGTCTGCATGCCCAGATCACCGACGGAGGTTCTCAGGCTATGGAGCTGATGGTGATAGGCTGTTGCGGCCCGGCGGGTACCAACGATGAGCCTTTACTCTTGATCGATGCCGCTTATACCAATTACAAATCCATGGCGGAACGTCTGGGGCGGGGAATCGTGTCCGTTACAAGAGTTTTCGGAGATAATGAAAAATTCACCCTGCCGGATGAGGCTGAGATCAGAAAAATCGTGCAGGAACATCGTCCGGGAGCCATGGTCGTTATTCCTTACGACAATCCCACCGGGCATTTCTGTGACCATGAGACGATGGTCATGCTGGGCAGGATCTGCGCGGAAAATAATATGTGGATGATCAGCGACGAGGCCTACCGTGAATTGCATTACACCGACCAAAAGACCTCCAGCATCTGGGGGCTTGCCGAAGTAGAGGTTCCGGGGATCACCGGGCGGCGTATCAGCATCGAATCCTCCTCAAAAGTCTGGAATGCCTGCGGACTCAGAATTGGGGCACTGATTACTGACAACAAAGAATTTCACGAAAAATCTGTGGCAGAAAATACTGCCAGCTTATGTCCGAATGCCATTGGCCAGTATATTTTTGGCTCTCTGGCGCATGAAAAAGCCGAAGATTTAAAGAAATGGTTTAGTGATCAAAGAGGCTATTATAAAAAATTGATGGTCGAATTCACGGTGGATTTAAAGCAAAAACTTCCGGGGGTAATGGTCTCAAGTCCGGACGCGTCCATTTATTCCGTGGTGGATGTCAAAAAAATAGCGAGACCTGGGTTTGACGCCAAGGATTTTGTGCTTTATTGCGCACAGAAAGGAAAAGCAGCCATAAATGGAAGACAAATGACTCTGCTGGTTGCTCCAATGGATGGTTTTTATAATCCGAAGCCCGGTGAAGAAAATCCGGGGAAGACCCAGATGCGCATCGCCTATGTGGTTTCGCCCGATGAAATGAAGCTGGTTCCGGAACTATTTACCACTTTGTTTAAAGAATACGAGACAGGGAGAGGGTAGGTTTATCCGTTTTTAGTTTGAGTTTTGGTGATGGTTTCATCATACTGTTCTTTGCAATCGGAAAGGAACTCCGTAGATGTATGATTTATCACGCATAAGGAGCGACCCTAGAGCAGTAAATTTTTAATTGTATTTGGAGGAATGCCGGAGTGGTTGAACGGGGCACTCTCGAAAAGTGCTGTACCAAGCAATTGGTACCGTGGGTTCAAATCCCACTTCCTCCGCCATTTATTTATGAAGATCATTCACAAGAACAAAAAGGCGTACTTTGATTATGAGATCCTGCAGAAATTTACAGCAGGCATGATTCTTACGGGTCCGGAGATTAAGTCGATCCGTGAAGGGAAAGTGAATCTTAAAGGCGCTTATGTCACCATCCAGCAGGGAGAGGCCTTTTTGAAAAATATGCATATTCCAAAATACGCTTACGCTCAGGATCCAAACTATGATCCTCTCCGCATCCGGAAGTTACTGCTCACTAAGCGTGAAATTGAAAAAATCGCCAATCAATTAAACACTCAGGGTGTGAGCGTAGTAGCACTTGACATATTTATAGAAAAAAGGTATGCTAAATGCCTTATTGCCTTGGCCCGTGGTCGCAAGAAGACGGACAAGCGCCATGCGATCAAAGAAAGAGAGGTAAAAAGACAGCTCGGTCAGGCCGTAAGGAGACGTGTTTAATCGCATACTATGGGCGGACCTGAAAGAGATAGCAACGGTTTAAATATTCTTTTGATCTCTCCTCTGGAAGGGGATTTTTTCCCGACGGAGGTGACCAGTATAGAAAGTGTTATCCGCCTGGCCACTCCGGACACGGCCCAGATACGTGTGTTTAACCAAAGTAATCTGGGCGAATTAGAAGTCGATAAGATATCCGAAAGCCACATTATTATCAGCGGATCCGATAAAAGTGTCCACGAAGGGATTCCTCATAAAGAAAAAATAGCGGATATTGTTAATATGGCAAGAGATAAAGGGCGAAAGCTTCTTGGCATTTGCTGGGGGCATCAGTTTATTGCGGAGCGCCTGGGCGGAGAAGTGTTCGTAGCCAAAGAATATCCGGATGTACCGTTTAATCCGGAGTTTGGTGTTCTTCCTCTTAAATTGACCAAGGCGGGAAAAACAGATCCGGCTTTCAGAGGGATAAACGACACATCTTTTTATACGACTCACCTTGATCATGTGAAACAGCCCCCGTTTAAATGCAAACGGGTTCAGGTGCTGGCCGAAACGGCCCTGTACCCTAATCAGGTGTTAAGGATTGATGACCATATTCTAACCACACAGATGCACCCTGAGCTGATTAAGATCCAGGTAATGCATTTTATCGACCATACTCGCGCAGGGCTTATAAAATTATTGGGCAAAGATAAATTTAAGGAAGATCTTGGTGATTGGCCCAATTGGTCAAAAGAATCGGTTCAGGAACATTTCCGGCAGGCGGAGGCAAACGGGCTGAAATTTATGCGCAATTTCTACTATGGTTCATCGGCGTTGCCCCAGCAGCTCACTCTGGACATTTTTTCAGAAACCGATTTAGACGAGGTGACCCCGGAGGTTTGCCGGGAACTTGCCTCTATGAAGAAGCCCGATGGCGAAAAAATCGATGGAGAGAGTGATGAAGGAGCTGATGATGAATAGGGGAAAATAAATTTGCGTAAGGGTTTATTAATGATTACAATAATCTCTTATTTTTTAAACAAAAAAATATGAAACCCACCGATGCCCTGCCATTTAACGGAGACTCTTTACCCAGAAAGACCCCTCGTTTTAAGGATGGGGAAAACCATCTTGAATTGAGCTATGAGGAATTGCGGGATCGTAATTTAAAAATCAAACACGGTGAAGTCAAAGAAGATGTCATAAAAGCAGACCTCAAAAAAGAAAAAGGAGTGAAGTCAGTTATTGTCTGTTTTTCGGACATGGAAGGTCGGTTTCATATGCTGGATTTTGCTCCGGGCCATGTGCTTGATACGGAGGACAATCTGACTTTTGACGGGTCTTCTATTAAAGGATTTTCTGCTCAGGACAAATCTGATCTAAGGTTGAAAATCGATTGGAAAAGTTTTCGCTGGGTGCCGGCCGATGTGTTCGGAGCGGGTAAAGTAGTTGTTTTTGCCAATGTGCATGATCAGGACGATTCTCCTTATTTAGGCGATTTCAGATCCAATTTAAAACTCCTTTTGGATGAATTGAGGGAGAAGTATGAACTGACGGTCAATGTAGCTCCCGAAGTAGAAGGCTTTTTAGTGGAAGGGGAATACGCTGAACAGGATTATGATAAGAAAGTAGGATTTAAACCAGCTTCTAAAACCGGTTACTTCAGTTGCTTGCCACAAGACAGGTTAAGACGTTTTATTGATCTGGTGGCGGAAGCGACTTCAGCGATGGGTTTTGAAAATGAAAAAGATCATCCGGAAGTAGCTCCCGGACAATTTGAATTGAGTTACAGATATGCCGATGCGCTTTATGCGGCAGATCAGATACAGTTATACAAAATCGTCGCTCGTCAGATCGCTAATTTCATGGGTTGTACAGCCACATTTTTACCCAAGCCCATTAAGGGGATCAATGGCAGTGGAATGCATGTGAATATATCGATGAGCAAAGAGGGTAAAAATGTATTTTACGATCCAAAAGGTGAATTTCATTTATCAGAAATGGCCCACCATTTTATTAATGGTGTTTTAAGCCATGCAAAAGATACAAGTTTAATCGATGCCTCCAGTATTAATGCATATCGACGCTACGACCCAAAATATGAGGCGCCAAACGCGATCAAGGTCTCTGATTCCGACCGAGGGTCAATGATTCGGGTTCCTCTGGCGGGCGAAAAGTCAGCAAGAATAGAAAAGCGTACGGTTTCACCGGATTCAAATCCTTATTTAGTGTTATTTTCTACTATCCGAGCAGGTCTTAAAAGTGTTTTGGGGACTTCGGAAGAACAAGCTGAGTATGCGAAAGTAAGAGAGGGGGATGTAAAAAAATTACCAACCACCTTAAAACAAGCGGTAGATCTTTTTGGCAGAAGTGAATTTATAAAAGAAATACTCACTGATCAGAACAGGAATAAATTTCTGGAACTGAAAAAACGTGTTCGCGACAGATCTCCAAAAGACTTAGGGGACAATGTGCACACAGTAGAGGTGCGTGAGCATCATGAAGTCGGTGATCAGTCCACTCCGCTCGATTTTTAACCATGACCGCGGGAATAGTTTTTGGTAATATGAAATCCAGTAAAAACAGAACCCATGAGCTTTATCCCTAAAAACATCGAAAGGACCATCGAAGAGTTTTCAAAACTTCCCGGAATCGGCCAAAAGTCCGCCCAGCGCCTGACTTTTTATCTGCTTCGCAAGAAGAATAAAGATGTGGAGCAGTTCGGCGACACGGTCCGTCAGTTAAAAGAGGGTTTAAAGTACTGCCGGAACTGCCAGAATATGGGAACGGAGGATATGTGTGAGATCTGTAAAAAGCAGGATCGTGACCCGTCTGTGGTCTGCGTGGTGGAAGAGATGCTGGATCTGATCGCACTGGAAAATGCGAATAACTTTAAAGGTCATTACCATGTGCTTCATGGCGTTATATCACCTGTGGATGGTGTGGGGCCGGATGAACTGAAGATTGCGGAGTTGGTTGAAAGGGTGAAGAAGGGCGGGATTAAAGAAATTATATTGGCCCTCAACCCATCACTCGAAGGCGAGGCCACGGCCGCCTATATTATCCGTTACTTAAAACCCTACGAGCTTAAAATCACCCGCATCGCCCGCGGGATACCGGTTGGCGGTGATCTGGAATACGCCGACAGCCAGACACTCAAAAGAGCCTTCGAGGGAAGGATAGAATATTAATATTATGGATAGGAATTAATTTCCAAATGAAAATTAAAAATTTCAAATTGAAAATTGCGCAAGGCTAAGTCCCATTATCACTTATTGGCGGGGGAGCGGAACTGCCCATAAGGGTCACCAGCCCTCTGGCATCGTAGTTGCTGTAAATATGTTCGATCACATCATTGACTCCTTCTTCCGCGTAACTGATGCGCCGGTACCAGCTCGCCTCAAAGCCCGCGTGGGAACCGCTGATAACCTGTTTTTGTCCGGGCGCCAGCTGATCCGTGTACTTTACTTTAGCCGTTGGCGCGGAACGATAGCTGTAATACCAGGGGCCGATTAAATCCACATGACGATCCGGTTTGGTGCCGTAAATGTTTGAGTAGGCCTTGTTGTCGATCATGGTGGTCTGGAAAAGAATGTCATGGCCGGTATCATTGGTAAACTTCAGGTCAGGATTGGGGATATAAATGGTCGCATCCAAACCCTGAGGGTCATAATAAGTGACCGCGTAGGAATGATTTTTACGTTCGTTGACAGGAAGGCCTGAAAATAAAATACTGCGGTAAAGCGTGGTCGATACCTGGCAGAGTCCTCCGCCATATTCCGGGATTGTCTGGTCTCCTTTAATAACCAGTTCCGGCAGATAGCCGGTGTACTCATTGACCGCCCCTAATTTTTTAATAACACTTGCCTGTTCTTCAGGCTCGATCAGCCATCCGTCATAACGGTTTAAACCGACTCGTATATTGTTGCGCCGGTTATAAGGCGAGCCGGAATAATCGGTTTCGCCGGTCGCGATCAGTTCAATAATGCCTTTGTCGATCAGCTCCTGACTTTCTACGGTTACGTTCGGCGGGATCGTCTCGATCGGCAGGCGGACATCTTCCTGCTTCTGAAGATAAGCCTCATTGATCAGATGGGCTGTTTTTTTATAGTCGATTTCCTGGCCGCTGAAAGCAAATCCGTCAAAAACGACTTTCCCGTCTTCATTCAGCGCGATAGTCACATCCTGTTTTTCGCGGTGGATTTCGGGGGCTACATATTTTTCCAGATAAGCCGTCACTTCATTGGGGTTGATGCGTTGGACGGTTTCATTGTTCAGGTAGCCTGCCGTGCTTTCCGAAAGTTCATCAGGCAGATACCGGGGAAGCTCGACAGGAAGTCCGTTCCACATCATTTTCTGATCATCCTTTATCCAGCCTAGGCGGTTTAAATCGATTTTCCATATATTAAAATCCGTTTTCAGGCGGATAGAAGAAAAATCCTCCTGAGCAAAAAGCCTGCCGGGAGCAAGAAGTAATAAAACAAAGGCGATAAGGAAGAGTGATTTTGTTTTCAAGAAGAGCAAATGATTATTTCTGATCTCAGATGTCTGATTTAAACCTTAAATGTAAGATTTAAAATCTAAGATTGAATCTGAGCTCTGAAATCAGAGATCAGAAATGAAGTTACTTTTTCCGCGTTAAGAGCTTAACGATCAGCCGTTTAAAAAATCCCATGTCATTCTCTTTGTTTTTCATAGCTTCTTTGCTTCTCAGAAAGATTTCCATGGATTTGTCTTTCAGGTATTTGCGGGTTTCAGCACCTTTTTTAGGAGCCAGTGTCAGGCCGAGGATCGAACCAATGGCCGAACCGACAATAACACCGGTTAAGATCCTGAACATTTTTTTGGCGACGCGTGGTTTTTTCATAGTAAGTAGCGAGAAACACGTTCCGAATGGAGCAAAGATGACGAGAGGAGTCTGCCGCGCAATGAGGATAAATCTTTGAAAATCGGCGGGTGGGAAAAGGGAGGGAAGGAGAAGATTTTTGAAGATTTTAAGTGTTTCCCTACTGAACCAGTACAGGGCTGCTCATCACGTAACGCGTTTTTATAAAATAGAGAACAAATCCATTATACCGCTCAGATAAGAAGCAGGCAATCAGTTGCCCCACTTGATTTCGGAATATGTTTTTAAATGACCCAAGACAATTGCTTTTATTTTTTCCAGCCCCTCCTCAGATTTTGCCTCCATGGTAATAGAAAGGCGGGGACTGGTGTTGCTGGCGCGAATTCCGGCCCAGCCGCCATTTCCAAAATCCATCCGGATGCCATCCAGTGTGGTGCAGGGATATTTATCCACAAAATAATCCGTTATCTTTTCGATGATTTGAAACTTCATGTCATCCGGGCATTCGGGCCGGATTTCCGGAACAGCATAGGTTTTGGGGAACGCTTCAAACAAAGCAGAAACAGGTTTACCGGAATCGCTGGCAATCTTGAGTAAGCGGCACGCGGTCACCAGCGCGTCGTCGTACGGGTAATATTTTTCCGGCAGGAAGAAATGGCCGGATTGTTCTCCTCCGATGATAGCTTTGTTTTGATTCATGGCATCCTCCACATACGAGTGGCCCACCTTGCACATCACAGGGTTCCCGCCCCACTCTTTTACCAGGTCAAAAAGCGTTTGGGAATTGCTCACAGTGAACACTACGGCTCGCCCCGGATAGCGGGAAAGTGCGTCTTTCGAGAGCAGCATCAATATCTTATCCGCGTCGATGAATTCACCTTTTTCGGTTACAATCGAGGCCCGGTCACCATCTCCGTCAAACGCCAGCCCGATATCCGCTTTTTCATCCAGCACTTTCTGTTTCAGATCTGTCAGATTGCCTTCTACAATCGGATCCGGTTCGTGATTTGGAAAAGTGCCATCCAGTTCTGTGTAAAGTTCTGCCACCTCATGCCCCAGTGACCTCAGGGCAAGGGGGTAAAGATTGCCTGCCACACCGTTACCCGTATCCACGACGATTTTAAGTGAGCGGGGATAAGAAAAAAGTTCTTTAAGCTTATCCAGATAAAACGTCATAAAATCCTGCGCTTTTACATTGCCCACCCCAGCCGGAAATTCTTCATCTCCAACGATGATCTGATAGATCTTCTGAATTTCTTCGCCAAAGACCGCGTGGGCATTCTGAGTCATCAGCTTGAATCCGTTGTATTCTTTAGGATTATGGCTGGCCGTCACATTACAGCCCGCGTCGAACTGACCGAAAGTATTGACGAAGTACAGATAAGGAGAAGGGGACAGGCCGACATCCGTGACATGGCACCCTGAACTCACTAAGCCTTCTATAAATGCCTTCTGAAGCTCTTCACCATGAGTGCGGTTATCGCGCCCAACCACAACACGGGGCTGGTCAATCGTCAGGTTTTTAATCAGATAAGCTGCAAAACCACGTCCGATAAGCGTGGCGGTGTCTTTATTTAATTCATCTGGGTAGGTTCCGCGGATGTCATAAGCGCGGAAGATATTTTGCTGAATCATTATTGGTATTCAAAAGGACTCAGTCATTTTATCACAGCCTTTAAAAATCATACAGTTTAAAAATAGTGGATAAAAATATTATCAAAAAATATTGAAAAAATATGAAAAAATAAAAAAAAGTTTAAAAATGGCTTGATTGAAACGAAAACAATTGATATGTTTTTTACAAATAAATCTAATTTAACTAACAGAAGGCCCAATGGAAGGCCCAATTGATTGCAAATCTGATATTCAGTCAATTGGGTCCTCGACGGATCCTCGATCGGGTCTTCAATCGGAAAATGGATAAATTGAAAATAGCATTATTGTGTGGTGGTCCTTCCTTAGAACGGGGGATCTCTCTTAACTCCGCACGGTCGGTTTGCGACCATCTTCAGTCTGACCAAATCGACGTACTGCCTATTTATTTTGATCATTTTAAAAACGCCTATCAGATCTCCCGCGGGCAACTGTATTCCAACACACCATCGGATTTTGATTTTAAACTGCAGTCATCCGCTAAACCGCTCAGCTCGTCGGCCTTTGCCCGTTTTTTAAAAAACGTGGATTTGGCCTTTCCTGTGATGCATGGGGATTTTGGAGAAGACGGGCAGATACAGCGATTCCTCAGAAAGAACAACTGCCCTTATACAGGGTCACCGGCAGAGGCCTGCAAGCGCGCGTTTGATAAATACCATGCCAATGAATTCATAAAAAAACACGGATTTTACACGCTTCCGTCCGTGGTGCTTAAAAGTCATCTCAAAAATCATAAAAAGATCCTGACAGACTTTTTTAAAGAGCATAAGATCAGACGCGCGGTGGTAAAACCGGCCACAGGCGGTTCAAGCATTGGGGTGTATTCGGTTTCAACGGTAGAGGGGGCGCTCGAAAAAGCCAATGAACTGTTCAGTAAACGGGTGGATACCCGGCTGGTAGTAGAACCCTTTTGTGAGGGGGCGGAATTCACAGTGATTATTCTGGAAAACCGTTTCGGAATCCCTGTCGCCGTCCTGCCGACAGAAATGGAACTGGATTACAGCGACCATCAGATTTTTGATTACCGTAAAAAATATCTGGCCACACGCAATGTTACTTATCACTGCCCGCCACGCTTCGATAACGAAGTGGTCGAACGCATTCAGATCCAGGCTGAACAGCTGTTTAAGGCATTGGGCATGCGGGATTTCGCACGATTCGATGGCTGGCTGATGCCGGATGGAAACTTGTGGTTTTCTGACTTCAATCCCATCAGCGGAATGGAGCAGAACAGTTTCCTTTTCCAGCAGACCTCCCAGATCGGCATGAGCCACCGGGATCTCCTCCGATACATTGTTAAAAACGCCTGCCGCCGAAACGGAATACCATTCCCAAAAAATCCTGCAGGTCGGGATAATTATCCCGACCCTCAGAAAAAAGAAATAAATGTTTTATTCGGCGGCCGTACCGCAGAGCGCCAGGTCTCGCTGATGAGCGGAACCAATGTGTGGTTAAAACTCCGGAATTCCGAAAAATACGATCCGCATCCTTATCTGCTGGACATGGATCATAACGTGTGGCGCCTGCCTTACAATTTCACCCTTAATCATACCGTGGAAGAGATTCAGGAAATGTGTAAAAACGCGCCTCAGTCCGAAAAGCGCCTTCATCGGCTTAAAACCCGCGTGATCGATAAGCTGAATGCCGGTGACGATGAGATCACGGAAGCACTTTTTTTGCCGGAAAAGATGAGCCTTACTGATTTTATCAAACGATCTGATTTCGTATTTATCGGTTTACATGGCGGGATCGGTGAGGATGGCACGCTTCAAAAGATGCTGGAAAAATCCAAAGTCCCTTTCAATGGTTCAGGCTCATCAGCGTCCCATCTTTGTATGGATAAATACGCGACCGGTGAAGTGATCAGGACGCTTGAGAAAGAGGGGATTCATACGGCTCCTAAAAAGCTTGAAAACGTAAAAGCGTTTAAGTCATTTAAACCAATCGACTATAAACGGTACTGGAAAGAACTGACCTTTGAATTGAGTGGAAAATCCCTCATCGCCAAACCCCATGGAGACGGATGCAGTGCCGGTATCGCCCGCTTATATTCGGCGTCGGATCTTCAGAAATACCTGGAATACGTCATGAAAGGGGCAGGCATGATCCCTAACGGAACTCTAAAAAACCAGCATGGCATCATCGAAATGCCAGTGTGTGCGATGACACAAGTGATGTTCGAGCGTTTCATTATAACCGACAAAGTCCGTGTAATCGGCAATAAGCTCAAATGGCAGACCAGATCAAACTGGATCGAGACGACGATGGGGGTGATCGAAAAAGAGGGGAGTATGAAGGCAATGAACCCCTCTATTACTGTAGCCATTGGGAATATTCTGACCTTAGAGGAAAAATTTCAGGGCGGTACAGGCGTCAATATCACCCCTCCGCCTCCTGAGTATGTAAAGCCGAGTGCAGTTAAAAAGGCGAAAGAACGGATGGAGAAAGTGGCAAAAGTATTGGGCGTCCGCGGATACGCCCGCATCGACGCGTTTATGCACATTAAAACCGGCGAACTCATCATCATCGAAGCCAATTCGACTCCCGGCCTGACGCCGTCCACCGTAATCTACCATCAGGCGCTTGAAGAAAACCCGCCGATGAGCCCGACACAATTTTTGGAGAAGATCTGTGACAACGCTATAAAACCCGCTTAGGGCTCAGTAGATAAAGGTAACTGGCACTCAGATAACATAGGACAGCCATGACGATGAACATCGCGTTAAAGCCGAACCGGTTCACAATAAGCCCTCCGGCCAGCGCGCCGAATGCCGCTGTGAAGTAGTTCATGGACTCCCATGCTCCCCATTCCGTCCCACCTTTCCCATCGACCAGATGAAGGGAGTAAAGTTTATCGAAAGCGGGGGAGTAAATGGCTTCCCCGAATCCGATAATGACCTGAACGGCGAAAAGGAATAAAACCGAATCCACAAACAGGTAAAGCAGAAACCCCAGGCCGATCAGTCCGTAACCCAGTACCATCACCCATTCACTATGCCGCATCTCATCCGACAGTCTGCCGAAGACCAGGCTGACCAGGCCGGCTGACAGCGCAAACAATCCACCGGCAATACTGGCATCCAGAAGATCTCCGCCCACCTGTTCCACAAACAGGGCGTAAATGGGCCCCAGCATAGCGCCGGCGATCAGGATAAGCCCATTGGTCGCCAGCAGGATTTTAAGCGCTTTGTTGAATATCTGTTTTCTCACTAAATGAAAATTGAAAAATGAAAATTGAAAAATGTTTTCAATCCTATTATTATAGCATATTTTCACCCTAAAAACAATTTTCCTGTATTTGAAAACTTTTTGCCTGCCCTGAGCAATGCTGAATGGGAAAGTTTTTACGAAAGCTACTTTTCTTCTTTTCCATTTATAAACACCTTCACCACCCGCTGAACCTGAACCTTCATCGGCTCTCCTTTAATATTGTAGTCGTAGGTAGAAAGATCCTGACCCTTATTCACCTGAGCCATGAGTTCGCGCAGTTCAGTATTCTTATCTTTGATCTTATTTTTGTAGTCGAGCTCATCATTGTGAGCCGTTTCGTAATCAGTATCTTCTAAAAATGTGTCCTCGATAGTCTTCTTTTCATCCTCCAGCTGTTCACTCAGGTCTTTTTTAGCGCGTTTCAGCTGGGTCAGCCGGTCGGAGGTTACTTTATACCCTCTTAAAATCGCTCGGGAATGCTGAAGTTTTTCTTTCAGTTCGGTTAATTCGAGAAGCAGGTTTTCGATCTGATGGGGTTTTAGGTCGGGCATGTTTATTTGGGTTTAAAAAATAAGCTGATACAGATTAGCAGTTATGGGGAAGTTTTCAAGTTTTTTTTGGGAGAAATGAGTGTCAGAAAAAGACTTTAAAATAATAGATTGATTTTTTAGGAAAAAAGATGATAATTGAGCCAATTTAATATTTATTTCACCCTTATGAGTAACGATTGCAAATGCGGATCCGACTGCCCTTTCTGCGAAGGATGCGGTTTCCCGGAATGTGAATGCAAATGTGACTTGGATTATCCTGATAGTGAAACGGAAAAAGACGATGATTTTAAAGAAGATCTGGAAGAAAAAGATGATTTAGACTGGTAGACTCTTACCCCTTTAATAATGAAAACATCCGAAAATGCTGTTCTCCAGGAAAAAACGATTCTTCTGGTGAACACGGGAAATATTAAAAAGCGATTCGTTCTTCAGAGACTGAAGAAGCTGGGGCTTCAGGTAATTGCGTTAAATAAGGAAAAAAACTGGGCACAACCCTATGTGGATCAGTGGATAGTGGCTAACACAGAAGATCATCAGGAGTCCCTGTCAGCAGTGGGTCATTTTTTAAAGACGAATCCCCATATCAAAATAGAAGGTGCCCTCACTTTCTGGGAAGACGATGTGATTTTAACCTCAAAGATCTGTGATAAATTCCGCTGGATCGGCATTCCGTATGAAATCACGAAGAACGTGCGTAATAAATATAAATTCCGTGATTTCTGCCGTGAAAACAACATTCCGTCACCCCAGTATCATTTAGTTAAAAACGGAGAGGATCTGAGCACTGTGAAAAATGAATTCAATTTCCCTATTGTATTAAAGCCTGCTTATGGTTCCAGCAGTGCTTATGTTGTAAAAGTGGAAGAAAAAGATGAACTTGAGAATGCGTTTCATTACATTAAAAACAATTTGAGCGCTCAGATAGAATCCGCCCTTCATGAAGGCTCCGAGATCATCGCTGAAGAATATATTGATGGAGATGAGGTGGATATTGATATTTTACTGCAGAACGGAAAGGTTAAATTCCGTTCCATTACCGATAATTTTAAAACTCGTGAACCGTTTTTTGTGGAGGCGGGTGAATCTATTCCATCCAGTCTGCCTATTGTCCGTCAGGAAGAATTGTTCGAACTGGCGGAAGAGACTTTGGAAAAGCTGAACGTCCAGAATGGCTGTATCCACTTTGAAGCCAAATCCACGAAAAACGGGCCTGTGCCGATTGAGGTGAATCTGCGTATGGGAGGCGATGAAGTGTATTCAGTGATTAAGGGCGTGTGGGATGTGGATTTAATCGAGAACGCTGCAAAGATTGCCCTTGGAATCCATATTCCCAAAATTAAAAAGCCCGCACAGCCCAAAAAATATATTATCGGCCAGTATTTCCTCTCTGAACATTCCGGAATCGTCAGCAAACTGGATGCGGACGGAGATCTGAAGCGCCAGAAATATGTTGAAGAACTCCAAATCCATAAAAAAATAGGTGACCCCATACTGGTTCCGCCGGAAGGGTTTGAATACTTCGGGTGGGTGACCGTATCAGGGCAGACCATGATGGATGCTCAAAATAATATGAATGCCGTGATGAAAAACGTTTGTTTTGAAGTCTCCCGTTTTCACCCGGCCTCATCCATCGGAAAGACAATACGCAAAAATCATTTTTCAGTGGCCGCCATCAATAAAAATACCCTGATCCGAAGCGCCAAGATCGAAAAGATCCGCAAGCTTTCCTTAAAAAACCAGCGGAATCTGCATATCGGCATTGCCTGCAATGAATACAATTCGGGTGAGGGCGGATCAGTGGAAAGTGCATTGATGACCGTGGGTAAAAATATTGAAGAAGCGCTCGTTGAAAGGGGATATAAAGTCACGTTTTTTGATTTTAATAAAATGCCCGATACATTCGATGAACTCAGGAGAAGCAATGTGGATTTTATTTTCAACGTGTGTGAGCGGATCAATAATACCAGTCTGCTGGAACCCCATGTCGCATCGATTTTTGACATTCTTCAGATCCCTTATAGCGGTTCCAACCCTTTTACACTAGCGCTTTGCATTGATAAAATCCGGGTTAAAAAGATTTTTGCTTATCATAACATCCCCACTCCTAAATGGGATTACGCCTACACTATGGACGATGATTTGAGCGATAATCTGAAATACCCGATTATCGTGAAACCAGCCAATACCGACAATTCGATCGGCATTACGAATGACTCTGTGGTGATGGACAAAAGAGGACTTTTGAAGCAGATGGAAAAGATTATCATCGGGTTAGGCAGTCCGGCCCTTCTGGAAGAATTTATCGAAGGAGATGAATACGATGTTTCGATTTTGGGAAATGAGGAAGATTTACGTGTACTGCCGCTTTCGCGGTCAATTTTCTCCGCCATGCCAGAAGGTTACTGGCATATTTATCCCTTTGATTCCAAATGGACTACCGACAATGTTTATAAAAAAATCATTGTCCAAAGGCCTCCGAAGGGCATCAGCAAAAAGCTCGCTTCCCTTATTACCGAAATCTCCATCGACACTTACAACATTCTCGGCTGTCATGATTACGGGCGGGTGGAAATAAGGGTGGATAAAAACAGTAATCCGTATGTGTTGGAACTAAACCCCAACCCTTCCATCAATATTGGCGACTGTGTTCCATCTGTGGGGAAATTGGTGGGCATGGATTATGGGGATTTTCTGGAGGAAATCGTCCGTTCGGCGATCGAGCGTTACAAAAATCGCCCGCCTTATTACCACCTGCAGGCGAATATTATTTAATGCGAAATCGAGCAAACAAGCGAAAGCTTCGACGAGAAGGCGACGCTGTAGCGACGACGCTCGAAATTGGGGTGGAGCGGGCAAGGGGGATCGAACCCCTATCTTCAGCTTGGAAGGCTGAGGTAATAGCCATTATACCATGCCCGCACGGGAATTATTTTAAGTGAGTTTGAATTTAGTTACAAGTTTTTTAAAGCGACGACTGGATATTATAATAATCCATCAAAAATTCCGTAATCTTTTTGAAGGTGGGGGCGGCAGTAGTGGCTCCCCAGGTGCTGTCGGCTCCGTAACGCGGACGGTCAAATTTGACGAGCATCACGAATTTTGGCTCCAGAGCTGGAGCGTAACCGGCAAAAGAAGTGATGGTGGATCCGTCACCGGTTTCATACTTTCCATCATCACCGGCGACCTGTGACGTACCGGTCTTCCCTGCAATCAGATAGCCTGGGATGTCCGCCGGTTTAGCCACACCAACACGCACAGAATTCACCAGCATAGAGGTAATGATACTGGAAGTTTCCTCAGATATTACACGTTTAATGACCTGCGACTCTGTTTGCTCCACCCCATCTTCATGGATGATGTTTTCGATAATATAGGGTTGCAACAGCTTACCGCCGTTGGCCAGCGCCGCCCAGGCCGCTAAAAGCTGAAGGGGGGTTACCACAATACCCTGACCGAACGACGTGGTAAGAAGCTGGGCTTTGGACCAGCGCTTATAATAATCCACATTCCCTTTTGTCTCACCCTCCAGACGTATATTGGTATAATCCCCAAAGCCGAAGTCGATCAGATACTGATACATGAGTTGTTTCCCAAGTTTTTTGGCCACAAAACCCATCCCCGTGTTCATGGAATAAGCTATTACTTCCAGCATAGAAGTCTTATCCCGGTATTTTCCATCCGCGTTTTTAATCTCGAAGTCATCGATTTCAAGGGGGCCATCATCTATAAAAGTAGTTTGAGGTTCCACCTCCTTGGCATCAAGCGCTATCGCCATAATAATCGGTTTAAAAACCGAACCGGGCTCATAGTATTCGGACACTATTTTATTTTTAAAGACCGCAGGGCCAAATTTATTTTCGTAAATATATTTCTGAACCTCTTCATTAAACAGGTCTTCATCCGTAACCGGCACATATCTGTTTTTTTCATTGAGCTTGAAAACAGGAACTGTTTTTTCTACCAATTCATCTTTTTCCAGAGACCGCAGAATAAAAACATCCGTATACTCATTAGGGTCGAAATTCGGATAATTGGCCATCACGATGATAGCACCGGAAAAAGGATCCATTATAAGCACCTGTCCGCTATCGGCTTTATAGTGCTCAACCGCTTCCGCCAGAATTTCCTCCACTTTTTTCTGAACGATACGATCGATGGTCAGGATTACCGTTTCACCATCCACGGCATTGACGATCTGACTGTCGCCCACCGTGATCTGACGGCCCAGGGGATCCCTCTCTGCGTAGATGGTTCCTTTCTGGCCTTCCAGTTCAGTATTAAAATACCCCTCAATACCGTACTGGCCGATGGTGTCGCGATTTAAAAAGCCTGTCACATGTGCGGCTAAACTGTTTTCCGGATAAAAACGCCAATGTTCGGGGATCAAAACAACACCTTTTATGCTCAGTTCTTTGATTTTACGGGATATCTCGGGCTCCAGCTGATTTTTAAGGAATACATAACGGACCTTTCGGCGTGAAAGTTTTTGCTCAAGATCTCCGGGCAGTTCTTTTAAATGGCTCGCCAAAATTTTGGAAATGTCTTTCAGACGGTTTTCAGGAATCAGCGTAGGGTCTCCATAGATCATAAACTGTTTCACATCAACAAAAATCCCCGGCAGATTCTCATTCACCACATCAGCCATCAGATTTTGATCGACATCGCGTTTCAAAACAATGAAATCTACTTCGGATTTAGAGATTTTACGAAGGATCTGAGCCGCTACTTCATCGATCATTTTAGAGTAAGTTTTAAACTCGATATCTTGCGGGGGCATTTCCACTTCTTTGGAGCCATCAATGGTCCACAGTGTTTCAACCGGAACAAAAGAGTCTAAAGCCGGCTCATCCTCAATGTCCTCCGGGCAGTCATCAGGTGTGTCCAGACAAGCTTCATATTCTTTACGGGTGAATAAAAGCGGAGCCAGTGTTTTAGCCACCTCCACCTTGTTCTCGGTAACCATCGGATCGACATAAACCAGATCCAGCGTTGTATTGGTCGCCAATTTGCTCAGTTCACCGGAATGAGTATCCCGCACGAGGATCTCTCCACGCTTAGCCTGAAGGGTAATCGAACCGAAATGCTGATTACGGGCGATCTCGCTGTATTCATCATGCCGTACGACCTGTAATTGAAAAAGACGGCCGATGATGACCACAAAAAGAACTGAAGCGAATACTGCCAGCAAAAGAATACGGCCTGTCTGGCTGGAATTTCCATTGATGCTCTGATGGTACGCGCCTCGTCTCATAGTTTGTTTTTAGCAAAAGGTATTCTAGCATATTTTAAAAACGAAGGAACTTGTAAACAGTTTTACCCTCTCATAACCTTGAAATAGGATAGAAAAAATGCTATAATATTAAGATTACTTTAATTAGGATAAATGAGACAAATACGACAAATGGGATGGTTGGGAATGTAACTTAAGTTTCCCATTTATCCCATTTGTCCCAGTAGTTTCCCATTTATCCTAATAATAAAAATATGAAATTACGAATCGGTGTCATGGGGTCAGCTCAGGGGCCCACCATTGAAAATCAGGAAAATATTCGGAATGCTATTGTCTTAGGCGACGCCATCGCTAAGGCTGATTGTGTGTTAGTAAACGGCGCTTGTCCGGGTCTGCCGGATGAGGCGGCATATGGCGCACATAAGGCAGGCGGTCTTGTAATGGGCGTTTCACCCGCCTTCAGTGAGCAGGAGCACATAAAGCAGTACAAATCACCCAAAGAATATTATGACATCATCCTTTATACCGGTTTGGGGTTGATGGAGCGGGATATCATCAACATAAGAAGCAGTGATGCCATCATCCTCTTGGGCGGAGGAATCGGGACTTTAAATGAATTCACTGTGGCTTATGACGAAGGGAAGGTAATAGGGGTTTTAGAAGGAAGCGGCGGGGTATCGGATCATATAGAAGATATTTTAAAGATCTGTCACCGCGAGATGAATGAGGCCATCGTATTTGAAAAAGATCCTAAAAAACTACTCGAAAAAGTTCTGGAAGCCATCAAAAAACAGCCCCAGCCCATCAGCGAAGACCAACGGGTGACGGAGGGGGAGGAGAAAAACTAAATTTCAGATTTCACATCTCAGATTTCTGAATCAGATGTGACATTTTTAAATGTTGGATAAAATGCAAAATCTGAAATCAGAAATCTGAGATGTTTTTCACTTGCTATATTAAGGGTGTTCTGATAATATTTTTCCGCCGCTTTTTAACGGTATATTTAATTCTTACTATCATGAGGACCTTAAAGCAGTATTTCAAAGACAGTATTCAGGAATTCAACAATGTCACCTGGCCTACGCGCAAACAGGCCATCCGTATTTCGACCATCGTATTCGTTTTTATGATCGTCAGCGCGATTGTTTTAGGGATTGCGGATCATCTGCTCGCTGGTGCGTATCAAATGCTTTTATCATTATCTTAATTTAATCGTCTATGGCTAAACAGGCTAAAGGAACCGGCCGAAACTGGTATGTCCTCCACACCTATTCCGGTTATGAGGATGCGGTTGAAAAAGCATTACGTCAGCGCACGGATGCCTTCAATATGCAGGAATATATCTTTGACGTGAAGGTGCCTAAAGAAACGCAGATCGTGATCAAGCGCGGGGAACCGACTCAGGAGAAAAAGCGAATTTTCCCCGGTTATGTGCTGGTAGACATGATTGTGACAGATTATTCCTGGTATGTCGTCCGGAATACGCCTAATGTGACGGGCTTTGTCGGATCTGGCAATATTCCAGTGCCTGTTACCCCAGAGGAATATGGTGTGATTGAAAAGCGCACAGGCATAGAACAGCCTAAATTCAAGATCGACTTCAGGGTCGGGGAGCACGTGGGGATCGTCAGCGGTCCGTTTGCCAATTACGACGGGATCATCGATAAAATCGACCCGGAAAAAGGTAAAGTCAAAGTACTGGTCTCCATTTTTGATCGTGAGACACCCGTGGAACTGGATTTTACACAAGTTAAGAAGAAATAATCCGAATTGACTGCAAATAGACTTCGAATAGATATCGAATAGATCGGTCCATCCGAAGTCCATCCGAAGTCCATCCGAAGTCCATCCGAAGTCCATCCGAAGTCCATCCGAAGTCCATCCGAAGTCAATACGATGTCTATACGAAAATTATGAAAAAACTTCCTCTGTTCATTATCATCGTCATTGCCCTCTCTCTCTTTGCTGCCGCAGATTATTACCTCAATAATCTGGATGGACAGGTGCTTCTGGATCTTAAAGAGCAGATAACTGAAGTTACCGCCGCCCCTGAACCGCCCGAAGCGCCTGAAACGCCGGTTATTACTTCCCGTTTTATGATTGATCAGGACGTGGAAGGTTATCAGGTAATAAACCAATTGCAAACTCGTCAGATCTTTGAAAGCACCGACCTGAGCAACATCAATAACATCACGATTACCCGGAATGAATTTATTAAAAGGGCAGAGCAGGAAGAAGAAACATTACCCCCTTTATTTATTTACGAGATTCGCGGTCCGGCGAGCCAGGGCAGTCTCACTTACCTGAATGTTAAACTACAGCTCATTGCTCAGATCAACACAGTAACCAAAACCCTCAACGAAACATCTGAATTCGGGCAAAACAGTTTTTTCTTTAATGATAAAAATTACGAAAACACCGCTTTCCTTTTGGTACAGATCCATGATAACCTATTCGGTTTCCAGTACGATAAGGGCAAAACAACGGTGTATGACGACGTCAAACGCATTATCCAATCGTTAATGTCTCAACTCTCATAATCTTTAACCCAAATTTAACGTGGCTAAGAAAGTTATTCAATTCATCAAATTGCAAATCCCCGCCGGCAAGGCGAATCCAGCTCCTCCGGTAGGACCTGCACTGGGTCAGCACGGAGTAAACATCCAGGATTTCTGCAACCAGTTCAATGAAAAAACCAAAGAATTGGGCGACACGGTCGTACCGGTTGTTATCAGTGTGTATGACGACCGCAGTTTTACTTTCATCATGAAAACGGCTCCTGCCGCAGAACTGATCAAAAAAGCCATCAGCTTAAAGAAAGGGAGCGGTGTTCCCCATAAAGAAAAGGTAGGCGTGTTACCAAAAAACAAGCTCCGGGAGATTGCGGAAAAGAAAATGGAAGATCTGAACGCGAATGATGTGGAGCAGGCTATGAAAATCATTGCCGGCACCGCACGCTCTATGGGCGTAACCATCGAAGACTAACGTCTTCTCAAATTTTTAATTTGTAATTTGAAATTTTCAATAAAAATTAAAAACTAAAAATTTAAAATTTACATTTGTGGGAGGCCTCGACAGCCGCCAAAGGTCCAGAGCGATAGCGAAGGATCTACCACACAACTCACACCATTATGAAAAAGTACGGTAAAAAGTATAAAAGTGCCTCTGAACTCCTAAAGGGTAAGTTTGCATCTTCTCTTAACGAAGCGGTTAAACTGCTCAAAGAGACCGGTTCGACCAAATTCGACGGCACGGCCGAAATCCATTTTAATTTAGGCATTGATCCGAAACAGGCAGATCAGGTGATCCGCACCACAGTTATCCTGCCTCATGGAACCGGTAAAAAACTGAAGATTGCTGCAGTGGTTCATGATGACAAAGTCAGTACTGCTAAGGCGGCCGGCGCAACCGCCGCTGGTCTGGAAGACCTGATTGCTGAATTCGAAAGCGGTAAATTTGATTACGATGTGATTGTGGCCACTCCGGATGTCATGAAGAATTTAGGAAAAGTTGCCAAAAACCTTGGGCAGAAGGGGCTGATGCCCAATCCTAAATCAGGGACCGTCACACCAGACATCGAAAAGGCGATTGAAGAGCTTTCGCGGGGCCGGATTGAACTTCGTAACGATAAGGAGGGAAACGTGCACAGTGTTTTTGGTAAAGTGTCCTTTAAGGAAGATGAATTGGAAAACAACCTCAAAACTTTGCTGCAAGCCCTTCGCGAAAACAAGCCCAGCGGAGTCAAGGGAACGTTTATCAATTCCATCACTGTTTGTTCCACAATGGGGCCTGGTATAAAAATGGATGTGAATGAAGTGATGGGGAATTTATCCAAATAGAACAGTGCAAGTGCAAGTTTAAAGTGCAAGTCGTTAAATTATATCCTTGCACACGCACTTGCCACTTGCACTTAAATAAAGTATGAAAGTCCGCATCAAACGTATCGACAAATCCCTCCCGTTACCGATTTACGAAACCGGTGGTTCGGTGGGTTTTGATTTTCTGGCGCGGGAAGATAAAGTAATCGAGCCGAATGCTATCGAGCTGATTCCTGCCAATACGATTGTACAAGTGCCGAAGGGGTACTCTTTGATCGTCGCTTCCCGAAGTTCCACCCCGCGCAAACACGGCCTTACCAAGCCCCATGGCATCGGGATCATCGATCAGGATTACTGCGGCAGCGAAGATGAAGTGAAGATTCAGATGATGAACTTTACCAAACAGCCCGTCACCATTAAAAAGGGCACCAAGATCGCCCAGGGGCTATTTGTGCGCGTCGACCGCCTCGAATTTGAGGAGGTGGATGAGATCACAAAAGAAAGCCGCGGCGGATTCGGCAGTACCGATAGATAAATCAAATTTAACCCTCCATACCATGAGCGCTGAAACAGAAAGACGTTATTCCGACGACCAGCTAAGAGAACTGGCTAAATTAGGCCCCTTGAGCACAGTAGGCGACACAGAAGGCATTGAAACCGTTTATGAAAACCTGGGCGGAGAAGAAAACGTCGGCCGAATGCGTTCTCATATTAATCGGTGCTTAAAATGCAAGGAACGTATTCAGGAATTAGCGGCCGGATAATGATGAATTCGCCCCTTAGACAACGGGTTGTGCGAATATACGGATGAACAAATCCTTGGTTTTATAGAAGGTGAAGACCGTACGCTGGATCAATGTGTCACGGTTTTTTGTCCGAACTTCCGCTCACGCTTTATCCGTCTTATCAAAGAAGATGAACGCAAAAAACCAGTCATCAGCCTAAACTGCGTCAGACAGGCAGAAGAACTGGAAGAGAATATAGATGACTTTACAGCTTTAGGGATGTTTGGCTAAAGAACTCCTTGCGGATAAATAAAATAGCTAATCCCAACACCACCGATAAGATAAAAACAGTCAGGGCGCCAAAGGTATAAGGCCGCCGTATTTCCACCTGATCGTAATCCACATTCGTCAGGACGAATTTTGTATTCGTCTTATCATTGTAATCACCCAGTTTGTCTTGCAGAAAGGCCTTGGCGGCTTTCAGCTGATCGAATTCGATCGGTGTGTCGGTTTTAATAGTGAAGATGATGTTTTGGCGCTCCTGGATGTGCATATTGATCTCAAGGCTTTCCGGCAGTTTCACATTTTCCATTAATTCACTTTTAAAATGGGGGAATTTGGTCCACCCGATCATGGTCTGGCCAAAATAATGAGCCCCTTCATTCAGCTTATGCAGATCACTGCCTTCAAACTCAATACCCACTGTGGCAAAAATATGATTTTCGTAAAAAGCAGCCGTATAGCGCCAGGCACTGAGCGAAAAAATCACCTGGCCGACGACAATAAGGAGAAGCAAGAAGGTCAGTGGTTTTTTGTACTTTTTCAGCATAGTTCATATTGATTAAGAATTGCCCCGAGAATTGCTTAAGTATCGCTTAACCATTCTTAGGCTATTCTTCCAGCAATTCTTTTCCTATTCAAGCAGGAGAGCATTATACCGCCTGGCGGCTAGATTACCAATAGAACCATTCTGGTCTAATTCGTAAGTTTTTTGATAATTTTCAAGCGCCAGTTCTTTTTCCTCCTTAAGTTCATACAATTTGGCCAGATTGTAATAAGCAGCCGTCAGCTCAGCATCCATGCTGATGGCTTTTTTCAGATTCTTTTCAGCTTCAACATAATTTTCCGTACCGATCTGACTCCAGCCAAGCAGATTGTAGGCCATCGCATCTTCCGGGAAGCTGATAACCGCCGCTTCACCCAGTTTCATGGCCTTGCCGGGCTGATTGAGGAAATCCAGATAGATCCAAATAGGACGCACAAAGGCATTGATATCCTGTTTGTTAAAATCCAGGACTTCCTGATAAGCTTTTACGGATTCCTCATAATTTCCCACATCCAGGTAAAGATCGGCCAATTTTTGTTTAACTACAATCGCCGGTTCAAAGCCATTATTAAGCGCGTAATTCAGATAAACAATCGCGTCTTCGTTGCGGGGGATCTCGGCATAGGTGATTCCGAGGAAATATTGGGTCGCCGGCCACTGCGGGTCGATTTCGTAAGCGTGTTCAAAAGAGGTAAGAGCAAAAAGGTATTTTTCGAGATTCAGATAAGCAAAACCAAGTAAAATCCACGCATCCCGCAGATCCGGCCGGGTTTTAAGGATCTCTTTTGATTTATACACCGCCAGCTCATATTCACCGATCTGATTAAAGGCGCGGGCCAAAAGCTCAGATAAATACAATTCTTCAGCCGCCTTTGCGAATTCAAACTCATTATAACCGGCAAGGATATTATCAATTTTAACAATAAGTTCATCGCCCTCCGTCAGGTTAGTCTTTGCCTCATTTAAAAGGCTCTTTGCCTCGTCGTGCTGGCTAAAGGCGATTTTAACAAGGGCCTGATGGTAAATCAGCCGGGCGTCCGTGATTTCATCGGTGAGCAATTGGTTGATACGCTGCTCCGCATCGATAAAATCACTTTTTTTAAGGGCGATCAGAACCAGAAAATAGCGCGCCTCATAATTACCGACATCAAATTTCAAAACCTGTTCAGCATTGTTCTGTGCTTTATCGTAATCCATCAGTTCGAAATTGACCTTAGTCAGCGAAAGATAGGGTTTAATACGCTCGGGTTCCAGATTGGCCGCCTTAACATACTCATTTGAGGCGAGCGTTAAAAATCCCCGTTCATAATAATCATCCCCCTTATTCATCCGTTCCTCATAAGACAAATTCAGTTCTTCGGGTTTTTTATCGACAATCGTGGGGAGTTTGGGTTTATGCGGAATGGTGATTGTGTCATCTTCGAGACCTAAAAAAGAGCGGATCGAGTCGAAAGCATTCAGTTTGATGATCTGATCCCCTAGGGCGATGACAAATGCCAGAATAACAGCGGCGATGATGGCGGTGAGTTTTTTCATAACAAGTAGCGAGTAACACGTTCCGAACGGAACGTAGGGCCGTTCATTTATGACGGCTCGTAGTAAAGTGAGGATGAATCAGTACAGAACCACTCCTCAACAGCGGGGAAAATAGTATCAAAGTTAGTCGCAAGCCACAAGTGTATCTGAAGGCGAGGATATCATCCTCGCCAGCGCGATTATATAATCGCGCTTTCAGAGATTTTCGAACTTGAGACTCGTTCAGTGCATAGTGCAATCGCTAAGGCATCCGCCGCATCATCCGGTTTAGGATGACGTTTTAAATGGAGAATGCGTTTGACCATTTCCTGAATCTGCCACTTTTTTGCCCGGCCATCTCCTGCAATGTTATTTTTAACCTGCAAAGGGGTAAAATTGATCAAAGGAATACGTTTTTCATAAAGGGATTCCAGAATGACCCCGCGTGCATGAGCTACCTTGATGGCATTGGTGACGTTTTTGGCAAAATACAATTCCTCAACCCCGGCCACAGTGGGCTTAAACGTTTCAAGGAGTATTAAGAGGTCTTTTTTAATAATATGAAGACGCTCAGGCAATTCCAAACCCGCCTTCGTCTTAATCACTCCGCAGTCCAAATACTCCACTTTGCCCCCATCAGTCTTAATAATACCAAAACCGACAGTGGCTAACCCCGGGTCTATTCCTATTATAACACTCATATTTATAAGTCTTAAGCGGTAAGCCTTAAGTCATAAGCTGGCTGTCGGCTTAAGACTTAGAACTTATGACTTACGGCTGCAATAAATCGATTGCTGATTTAAGCGCTGCCATATTGTAAGCGTAATTCATCCGCGTAGCGCCCAAAAGACCCATCACTCCCTTAAAACCTTTGTAATTATATTGCTGTACCAGCAAACTACAGCTTTGGATCTCCGGGATTATATTTTCTTCACCGATATAAAAAGAAGGCTCCTCGTTAATATCCAGACTTTCAAGTAAATCGCTGAACCGGGTTTCCAGCACTTCAATCACCTGCGTAGCTTTGGAGGGGTCAGCCTGAAATTCCGGCTGTCTTAAAACATGACTGATCCCCATATAAAATAGTTGCTTATATCCCGGTAAAGTGGCGAAACTCACATTTTGAGTGGCTGTGGCCAGGATAGACACCATTTCATACAGCTTCTCTTTAGCACGATCCAGATAAAATTGATGACGGATCCCTTCTATATCCTCCTTAGCCTTGTTTAAAAGTTTTAAATTGTACTTTAGTTGATCCACAAATAACCGATAGGCCTGACTGGTGGGAATCCGGCCGGCGGAAGTGTGAGGCTGTTTAATATAACCCTCACTCTCGAGAACTGCCATTTCGTTGCGGATGGTGGCCGGAGAAATATTCAAATCATATTCCTCATAGATCAGCTTAGATCCAATCGGCAAAGCCGTCTGAACAAACTGTTCAATAATCGCCTTCAGTATTTTTTGCTGTCTGGAGTCCATTAGCAATTAAAAGGATTAAGTGCTAATTATTCTTACAGAGAATAGCCTCTGTGTCAAAATGCTTTTTAAACTTGCATTAACAAAAAAATAGGTTAAAATGTAAAACTAAACATTAATATCATGCCAGAAGCTGCCCATCCTTCTGAGGAATCAGAACGTATAGCAAGGCTAAAAGAGGAATTTTTATTCGTCATTCAAAGCAAGCCACCCTGGCGGTCTCTTAGAAATATTACTTCAGCCGCTCCTCATATTTCATTTATCCCGGAATTAAAGGAGGGTTTTAAGTATCATTTGAGAAGAGGGGATATGGACACAGCCGTAAGATGTACAGCCATTAAAATGGGTCTTCATAAATCCGACCTTGAACAGTATGACGAGATTGATTTTTACGGCATTGTAAAAGAAGTGGCAAGAGAGGCTTTGGTGGATGGGAATGTAGGATTATTGAGTGATCTTCAGAAAACGTATGGCAACGGAGAAAGTATTCTCGGAAGCGACCCGACATCCATCCGCGAGACATTTATAGCATCAGTTGGCGTACTCCGCGATAAGCTTGCCAAAATAACCGGTGCAGAAGACTTACTGCCAAGCCGGGAGAAAGTTGAGAGTAGAAATGATAAAATGTTTACAGAGGATTAGGCTATCCCATGACATTTTTTATATTTCTTCCCTGAACCGCACGGGCAGGGATCGTTTCGGCCGACTTTAGGAAAGTTATTCGGAGGCGGAGTGGGGGAGTTGGCCGATAGACGCTGGGCGACACGGGCTTCCGGAGTGGCGGCAGTCATTTTCCGGCGCGGATCAGTAAGCCCTGCCTCGATCTTATCTTCATTAGTTTGTAATTTGCTGGGATCTGGCTGCCCTTTGGATGCCAAAACCGGCTGTTCAATATTGATCTGAACCTTAAACAAAGTATTGATCACATTATGCTGGATGGAAGTCAGAAGTTTTTTGAGCATCAGGTAAGATTCCTGCTTGTATTCAATCAGCGGATCGCGCTGACCGTATCCCCGAAGCGCCACGGATTCACGAAGATTGCTCATGGCATCAATGTGTTCCATCCATAAAGTATCTACCACGCGGAACAGAATGCTTTTTTCGACCTGCCGAAGATAACTAGGATCGGGAAGTGCCTCTTCTTTTAAGCGGTGTTCGGTGTGAAGTACATTCATAAGATATTCAGCCATATCTTCCGGCTTATCAAGCTTCTCAAAATCGGCCACATCCACCGCTTTAGTCTCATTGGGCAGTAATGCGTTGATAGCCTCAGCAATACCATTAAGATCCCAGTCGGAATAGTTGGGAGACTGAGTGCGGGGAAGAACAATATCGTCCGCCTCTTTTTTCATAAGTTCCAGCACTTCGGCTTTCAGATCGTCATTTTCCAGGATCTTCAGCCGCCGCGCATAAATGATCTCACGATGTTTGTTCATCACGTCATCGTATTCCAGAAGGTGTTTTCGAATGTCAAAATTATGCCCCTCTACGCGCTTCTGGGCGGATTCGATACTGCGGGAGATGAGACGGTTCTCAATCGGCATGTCATCCGGCAGCCCAAGCCGTTCCATCATGTTTTTGATCTTATCTGCGCCGAACAATCGCATCAAATCATCTTCCATAGAAATAAAAAACTTTGTTTCACCAGGGTCGCCCTGACGTCCGGCGCGGCCGCGCAGCTGATTATCGATTCGGCGGGAATCATGCCGTTCGGTGCCAAGGATTACCAGTCCGCCCAGTTCTTTCACGCCGGCCCCCAGCTTGATGTCGGTTCCTCGCCCGGCCATGTTCGTGGCGATGGTCACCACACCCTTCTGGCCGGCCTGAGCCACGATTTCCGCTTCCCGCTCATGGTTCTTGGCATTCAATACCTCATGCGGAATTCCATTCATCTTCAGGAGCTTAGAGAGCATCTCGGATTTTTCCACAGAGACCGTGCCGACCAATACAGGCTGACCTTTCTCGTAGTATTCCTGGATGGCTTTCACCACGCTCATCACTTTACCCTTCTGAGATTTGTAAATAAGATCGGAATGGTCTTTGCGGGTAACAGGCTGATTAGTGGGAATAACCAGGGTTTCCAGAGCGTAGATTTTATAAAACTCCTCCTCCTCTGTCTTCGCCGTACCGGTCATACCAGCTAACTTATCATAAAGACGAAAATAGTTCTGGAAGGTCACAGTGGCCAGCGTTTTACTTTCCTGTTTTACTTCCACTCCTTCCTTGGCTTCAATGGCCTGATGGAGCCCGTCGCTATAACGGCGGCCTGGCATCAGACGGCCTGTGAACTCATCTACGATGATGATCTCTCCTTCCTTTACCAGATAATCGGTATCACGCTTAAAGATCGCCTTCGCCTTTAAAGCCTGTTCGATATGGTGGACCTCCTGGAAACCGGCATCTGTGTAAATGTTCTCCACACCTAACAGTTTCTCCAGCTCCGCAATACCTTCTTCGGTCAGCGTAGCGGTACGGGCTTTCTCATCGATCGCGTAATGGACCTCGGGCTGAATCCTGTTAATGAGCTGGGCGTATTGCAGATATTTTTTAGTCGATTCCTCACCCGCCGACGAAATGATGAGCGGTGTACGGGCTTCGTCGATGAGGATCGAGTCGATTTCATCCACAATCGCGTAATTCAGCTCACGCTGTACACGGCGATCCAGAGTGGTGACCATGTTATCGCGAAGATAATCGAATCCGAATTCGTTATTAGTCCCGTAGGTAATGTCCGCGCGGTAAGCTTCTTGCCGTTCTTCATTGTCCAGCCCGTGAACAATCGTACCGAACGTTAAACCAAGATACTGATAAACAACCCCCATCCACTGGGCATCACGTTTGGCCAGGTAATCGTTCACAGTGATCACATGCACCCCTCTGCCGGTAAGCGCATTTAAATACACAGGGAGAGCCGCCACCAGTGTCTTTCCTTCGCCTGTCTTCATTTCCGCGATCTTACCTTTATGGAGCACAATACCACCCACCAGCTGGCAATCATAAGGGATCATATCCCACGTGCCATCTTCTTTACCCAGCGTATATTTCGTTCCGACCAGGCGCCGGCAGGCATTCTTGACTGTAGCAAAAGCTTCGATAAGAAGGTCATCCACGGTTTCACCATTTTTCAGCCGTTCCTTAAACTTTTCCGTATTGGCTTTCAGTTCCTCATCGGAAAGCTTTTGATATTCTTCTTCTTTTTGGTTGATCTGAGGAATAAAGGGTTCGATTTTCTTTAGTTCCTTCTTATTGTAATCACCAAGAATAGAATTAATTAATTTTTTTAACATAATCTCGTATAGTGGCTCGTATAATGGCTCGTATTGTGGCTACTATCCGAGCAACTATTCGAGCCACAACTTGAGCCACCATTCGTAAATAAGCAGATAGCGAATTGATTATAGTGAAGGAGTGGCTGATTGACAAACAAAACACATTTTTGTAAGATTCCAAGCGCTTTACCTTTAATTTGGATTTATGTATTACAAACGTCCGCCACGAAAAAGAATATATACATATTTGATGCCTTTTTTGCTTATCGTGCTTATTTTTGCCGGAATTATATTCGGCTGGCGGGCACTAAATGGCCTTCTCATCGACCAGAACCGCAGTACTTCGAGCGAAAAGGTATTCCTGAACATCGAAAGCGGTAGCGCTAAAGCCATGACGGTGGGTAAAAGCGAATGGCAGAACGCGCCTGACAAGATTTACCTTTATCGGGGGGAGCAGTTTAAAACCGGCGCGGACGGCCGAGCCACTTTCACCTTTTTTGATCAGAGCCTTATGCGGCTCAATACCAATACCGAAGTGGCCTTTTCCGCTCTTAAAAAGAAAAATGAGACCCATAATATTGAAGTGGAGCTTGTGCGGGGGGATGTGTGGATGCAGATCGAACGGATCACGAATCCCGGATCTACTTTTGGGGTCACGACCGACCTCATGACAGTCGACAGCCGAGGCGGTGTGATTGCAATCAGTGCTCCGGGTACCGTTTATATGCTGGAGGGCACTGCTCAGGTTGGCGTTAAGTATGAAGATGATGTGATCAAGACCTATACGCTTGGGGTGGGTCAGCAGTTTCTGGTAGACGAGGCTAAGGCTCAGGCCATTGAAAGAGGGGAGGATGCTGAAATGATTTTTGCCCTGAGCGATTCCTTTAAGCAGACCAACTGGTATCGCTGGAATATCAAAAAAGACGGTGCGGTGAACGCGTTTGAAGAATCCGACTTAGATGCAACGGATGAGGAAACCGGAGAAATACAGGATCCTGCCTCCTTAGAGGATGAAGAGGCTGAAGAAGATCTGGCCAACATCGGCCGGGTAGCGTATGTAACGAAGCCTTCTAAGGATACCGAAACCAATAAATCCACCATTTCAGTGGAAGGCAATTTTGATCCTGAAAAAATCAATGCCGTTTACGTCGAAGACCAGAAAGCAACCGTCACCGCAGCGGGTAAATGGAAAGTGGCTTCAGTAGAGCTGACTTTTGAGGGCGAAAACGAACTCAAGATCGAAGCAGAGAAACTAGACGGCACCAAATCAACCTTGGAGCCTTTAGTGGTGATCTACGATAAAACGGCGCCCGACATGCCCACCTTTACTGACCCGGGAGCAAACGATGAAACCGTCGAGATCGATGACACGGAACAGATCATTAAAGGGTCGGTCAGTAAAGACACCGTTGCTATTATTGTCAACGATTATCGCCTCACCAAATACGTTCCCGGCAGCGGTACCTTCGAGTATTACGCCAAAACAGAATACGGTAATCTGGAAGTAGGGGACAATGAATACAAGGCGATTGCCGAAGACAAAGCGGGTAATCAAAGCGAGCCGGCCATCATCAGCCTGACCCTCACCCAGGAAGTGGTGGATAGCGCAGAAAATGAGGACGAAGAATCCGTAGACACGCAGGATCCTGCGTCTCAGGATGATGAGGACGAATTACCGCAGGCCAGTTCTTCCGGCGGAGTAAAGATCACCGCCCCCAATGGCGGAGAAAGTTTCACGACTAATGAAACCGAATTCGAAATCGCCGGCACTGTACCGGAGGACACCGCCAAGGTAGAAGTCAACGATTACGCCCTTTCTTTATTCCAGCCGGGCGACACTACCTTTAAATACCGGGCATTCGTGAGCATCGGCAACTTGAAGATCGGTGAAAAGAATGTCTATTCCGTAGAAGCCTACGACGAAGACGGCAAACTACTAGGAGAGGCCAGTATTACAATCGATGTAGAAAGCGGTTCCAGCGCCGCCCCGGTCATCACGATTCCAGCCAGTAGCGGTACTTATACCACAACGCTAGACACCTTAGTGGTAGGCGGTACTGTAGGCAAATGGGTTACCCGCATGTACGTGGATGATAAAGAAATAACCGATTATATCCCCGGCAGTGAAGAGTGGCGCATGTCGATTAAATTAAATTCAGGTAAAAACACCATCGTGGTCAGTGCCGAAAAAGCCGGTGAACCCGCGGGTAAAGCGACGATTGAGATCACGTATCAACCTTAACTTGCGCGACTATGGATACCCCTGAAAAACCGCAAGTCAGCCCCGAAAAAGAAGAACTTGCGAAAAAAACGCTTGAGCAACTAGAAAGCCTTTTAGATGACTGGTCCAATGAAGTGCCGGATGAGATTATACGCGGGGGAGGGAAATATAAAGTGAGGGTCAATTGGTGGAATTTAGTCACGGGCAACTTCTATATACTCCTAAAAAAAGATTTGGTTAATGACGAGAAGCTTATTAAGAGGATGAAGGGATTTTTGAGTACTTATGCTGGCCGTAATTACTGGGCCAGTGGCCATAAACGCACTACCAGAGAAGACATCGTCATTGCAGATAGTTTGCTGGAGGATGTAATCAGGTGTCTGAAACCGGAACAGTGATGCAGTATTCTGTATAAGCTGAGTTTTTACAGATACTTCCGCTTATTCGCGTTATGATCTTCTAATGTTTCCGCGTAATGCACCTCGCCGTCGGAATCGTGGAGATAATAGAAATAATCGGTTTTTTTAGGGTACAAAGCCGCGTGGATGCTGGACAGGCTGGGACTGCAGATTGGAGTAGGGGGTAGTCCGCGGTATTTACGGGTGTTATAAGGGCTGTCGATTTGCAGATCGTCATACGTTAGTCCGCCTTTGGTCCGCCCTAAAGCGTATAGTACGGTGGCGTCAGCACCCAAGCCCACACTATTATCAAACCGATCCCATAAAATCCCGGCCACCGTGGGCCGTTCGTCCTCATTTCTCTCCTCCCGCTCCACAATACTGGCCATGATCATAATCTCTTCAAAAGACCGTCCGCTAGCGTCCACCGCATTCCAGTCCTCAGTGGATAGCTTGTTTTCAAGCGTCTGGATCAGGCGGGTGATAAAGCCGTCATCGCCGTACGTGCCGGAATTAACGAAATAAGTATCAGGATAAAGATAGCCTTCCACGTAACCCGCGGGCAGAAAGTCGAAAATAAACTCACAGCTGGCCGCACAGGATAAAAAGGAATCGACGGTGGTCAGCCCAGCCTCTTCCATGTATTCGGCAATCTGTTTTAACGTCCACCCCTCCAGAATAGTAACCGCCATCTCTTCCGATTTACCCTCCGCTAATGCCTGAGCGATCTGTTTGAGGTTAAAGTTTTCCTGCAATACAATCCGCCCGGCTTTCAGCTGGCCGGCCAACTCATTCTGTTTAAGATATAAGTTGAAGACAAAAGGGCTTTTAATCAGCTCCTGATTGTATAAAAGGTCTGCCACCTCCGAGGCAATACTGCCTTGTTTTACCTCCACCACAACGCGAGCTTCTGAATCGGAATCGTACGCATAATTCAGCGCTCCCGCATAAAATTGGTAAAAATAAAACAAGCCGAATACCAGAAGGCCGATGATTAGGAGGGAAGTTATTTTTTTCATTTAAATTCAGATTTAGGTGAGCCTGAAGTTAAGTGAGTGCGCGTAGCGGAAGCCCGAGTGGGTCTCGTGGGCCCCACGAAGGGAAGTTCGCGAAGCTTAGCGAGCTTAACGGAAGGCGAAGACACTTGTTTGAAAAGGCCGAAAAACTTTTTGAAAGTTTTTCGGTTACTCTCCAAACATACCGCCAAAACCACCCATCACGTCTTTCATCTTTTCCGCGCCGATGAGCTGAGATTTTTTAATGGCTTTATTCGCCGCTTCCACAAACGCTTTGCCTAGTTTGTTGGCATCACTCAGAAGGCTTTCATCCACCACCTTTGCTTCCATAAAATGCTGTTCACCGTCGCACACGACAGAAATACCATTCGCTTCCGCTTCGATATGAATGTTTTTAAGCTGTTTTTTGATCTCTTTGGCCTGTTTCTGGAGCTTATATAAGTCCTTGGCCTTATTCATGAAACCCATAATTTTGATTTTAGATGATAAATTACGTAAGTGCAGTTTAACACAACCTTTTGATGTTTAAAATCCGAAGCTCGAAATACGAAATACGAAACAATTTTTAAATTTTTAAGTTTTAATTTTCAAAACATTTGGAGCATTTGATATTCGAGTTTTGGATTTGTTTCGAATTTCGAGCTTCGGATTTAGAAATTAGCAGAAAACATTTGCAATTTTCTCAAACTTAGGTAAAATAATTGGGCTTTAATAAACAACTAAAGGAGGTACTCATGATTTACGCGACAAAAAAACAAGGCGAAAGTAATGAACGGCTTATCAATCGTTTTAAACAAGTTGTTCAGCGCAGCCGGCTGATTCTAAAGGCCAAACAGGAACGTTTCCATAAACAGAAACCGACCAAAAAATTTATCCGGACTGCTGCCGTAGTGCGCTCCAAGCACCGCTCTCTCAAAGCTAAACAGCAATTTTACAGCTAATTTTAATGCCTGACGAAGACCCGTTACCTAGTAGGTCAATCGTTGCTATTCAGGAACTGATGAATAAAAGAACTGAAGAACCAATGGTTCATAAGTTCGTGAGTTTTTTAGTTCCTCAGTTTTTCTAAATTATGAAAATCCCAATCGTCACCATCATCGGTAAACCGAATGTCGGAAAATCTACTTTCTTCAACCGGCTGGCCGGCTCACGCATTGCCATTACTACAGAGGAGGCAGGAACCACCCGTGATCGTATTTTTTACAAAATCAACCATCCTGAAATGGATTTCTTTCTGGTGGATACCGGAGGGTTGGAATTTGAAAAGAAGGCAGACACGGACATTGAGGACGATATGCAGAAACAAGCCCGTATCGCTATCGAGGAGTCCGACCTGATCTTGTTTATGGTCAGCTCCAGGGAAGATCTGACGGGTTATGATTTTAAGGCGGCTGAATTACTGCGTAAAGAATCAGCCAAAAAACCCATTCTGCTGATTGTAAACAAATGCGATCAGCCCTTAAGTGAAAGTGAATTGGCTCATTTTTATGAACTGGGATTAGGAAGCCCTATTGGCCTTTCGGCACTGCACAATACAGGCATCGATCATTTGGTCAGCGAGGTTGTATCTCAGCTGAAAGACCGCCATTTTCTGACAAAAAAAAGTAAATCCTACAAGACTGCTGAACAATTTGATGAAAAACATCTCAACATCGCTCTGGTGGGGAAAACGAATGTAGGAAAATCCTCTATCATCAATGCTCTTTTAAATCAGGAAAAACTGATTGTATCCGATAAACCGCATACAACGCGTGACAGCACTGACACACTAGTGCGGCATAAAGGTAAGGATTATAATTTTATCGATACAGCCGGTATGCGCCGGCGGGGGAAGATCGGTACAGGAATCGAACACTTTAGCGTTCTGCGCACGCTTTCTTCCATACAGCGTTGTGACGTGGCGCTTTTGGTCATCGACAGCAGTAAAGAGATCAGCCACCAGGATCAGCAGATTGTGAATACGGTATTGAAGGAAAATAAGGGATTAATTCTTTTGGCAAACAAATGGGATCTTAAAAAAGACACTGATGAGCCGGAAGAAGAACGGCGGGCCGCGTATATCAATCATCTTCAGAAAAATTTCGCATTCCTTTCCTGGGCTCCGGTGATCTTCGCCTCGGCCGTCACCAAAAAAAATCTTAGTCAGATATTTGATCAGCTGAAGACCGTCATTCAGGAGCGTGAAAAGCGCATTCCAACAGCCAAGCTCAACCATTTTGTGGAAGAAATAGTGGAAAAACACAAGCCCACAGGCACTAAGCACATCTCCCCGAAACTTTTTTATGTGACGCAGACCGATGTTAAACCGCCCCGTTTTGTACTGTTTGTGAACAAGAAAAAATATTTCCATTTTTCTTATATGCGGTACTTCGAAAACCGCCTGCGGGAGGCCTTTGGCTTCACCGGCACACCGGTTGTGATGGAATATAGAGAAAAGGAACAGCGGTATTCTAACAGTCATAAGCTCTAAGTCTTAAGTCTTAAGCTATAAGCTAGAGACAGAAGGTTTAAGACTTAGGGCTTACTCCTTAAGACTTTTTAAGTAGGCTTCAAATTCCTCCGCGCCGCCCCATTGCACCAGTTGGCCGTTCACATATAGAGAAGGAGTATAGGAAAGCTGACGCCGCAGGCCGTCCTGAATATCGGCCTTAATCCAGGCACGCTTTTCATTGCCGTCAAAACAAGCGTTAAAGGCGACGCGATCCAATCCTAATTGATCGGCAAAGGATTTAAGATTGTCATCGGTAAGACTTTTCTGATTTTCAAAATTAAGCTGAGCGAATTCCCAGAATTTCCCCTGATCATTCGCACATTCAGCCGCTTCGGCCGCCCGAAAAGCGTTTTGATGATAAGAAAGAGGGAAGTGATGAAATTCAAGGCGGGCAAGCTGAGGATTTTTATGGATCAGTGCTTCGAGCGCCGGCCCGACTTGTCCGCAGGCCGGACATTCAAAATCCGAAAACTCCTCTATTAAAACCGGCGCGTCAGGATTCCCGAGAAGGGCTCGTGCTCCCTGATCAGCAGGGGAACACGCGGTCAGGAATAAAAAGGAAAATAAAATAAGAAAATGAGGAATGACCTTTTTCATATTAGGCGGTTAAAACAAAAAGCCCGTCTATTTTAGCAAACCGAATTGTAAATAAAAAGGAGTTTTGTTAAGCTTAAGTTCCGGATAAATTTAAATAGTCGAAATCCAAATTTCCAAAACATTTTAAATTTAGGACATTTGAATTTAGATGCTGTTTGGAATTTAGGATTTAGTGCCTAGAATTTAAATAAACAATCCATGTCTCTTTATCTAAAATACAGACCTCAGGATTTTAAGTCCGTTGTTGGACAGGATCATATCGTGACCACTCTTAAAAACGCTATTAAGCACGAATCGCTTACCCATGCCTATCTTTTTTCGGGGCCCCGTGGAACAGGAAAGACCTCTTTGGCGCGTATTCTGGCAAAAACGCTGAACTGCACCGATCTTCAGGAAGGAGGCGAACCCTGCAATAAGTGTGAGAACTGTGAAGGGATTCTGAGCAGCCGGATGGTCGACTTGATCGAGATCGATGCCGCGAGCAATCGGGGAATCGACGAAATCCGGGAACTTCGGGATAAAATCATGTTCGCTCCCAATCAGGGCGTTGCCAAGATCTACATCATCGACGAAGTCCATATGCTCACCAAGGAAGCTTTTAACGCGCTTCTGAAAACACTGGAAGAACCGCCGTCACATGCTTATTTCATACTGGCCACCACCGAAGTGCATAAAATCCCGGAAACCATCATATCGCGATGTCAGCAGTTCAGCTTTAAGCGGATTTCTAAAGACACCATTGTTAAACGCCTGCAGTATATCGCAGAACAGGAAAGGGTACAGGCAGAGCCGGATGCGCTGGAGCTGATCGCCAAAATATCGAGCGGGGGACTGCGAGATGCCATCGGCTTGTTTGAACAGATGACCATGGACGGAGCGGTGATCTATCAGGAAGTGGTAAATTATCTGGGCATCACCGGTCACATGATGGTCGAGACTTTCTTTCAGGCACTGCTCAATAAAGAAGCCGCCAAAGCCGTCGAAATGATTAATCAGATCAACGGACAAGGGCAGGATCTGAATCAATTTTGCCGGGAGCTCATCAGTTATCTTCGGGAGCAGATGCTGTTGGGCTTAAGCGACAAGGGAGATGTGGGGAATATCATCGATTATATCGATATTTTTTCCACGGCTAAATCACAGATCAATCAGGCGCTTATTCCTCAATTGCCTTTGGAAATTGCTGTTATGAAAGCCTGCGGATATGAAAATAAAATAAAAGAGCCTGCTGCTGAAAAAAGGGAAGAAAAAGGAGAAGCTCCTAATATCAGCGAGGAAAAAACAGTAGGAACTACAGAGCCCCAATCCAACCCGCCTATTGAAACAGCGGAAGTAAAAAAATCAATAAATCCCAATGAGCTGACCATCGAAAATATTAAAGAAAACTGGCAACGGATCGTGGAGAATATTGAGACCCCTTTTATACGGATGTCGTTTGTAGACAGTGATCCGGTTAAGCTGGAAAAAGGAGCTTTGCATCTCTCCTTTAAATCCAATGCTTTGATGGAAAAAGTGGCTAAACCCACCAACCAGGGAGAAATACTAAAAGCCTTTGAAAAAGTCCTCAGTTCAAAAATAACGCTTAAGCTTGAATTAAAAAAAGTGGATTTAAAACCCGTTAAAGAAGAGAGTAAGGCAGAAGATAATCCTTCCGTCATCGAAATGGCCAAAGAGGTGTTTGGGTGATTAATTCGAATAGTGGCTCGAATGGTAGGCCGAATAGTGGACTGAATGGTAACCACAACCCGAGCCACAACCTGCCTGCCCTGCCTGCCGACAGGCAGGCGATAGACAGGTACGAACCACAATACGAGCCACAATACGAAAAACCATGGACGAAAAAGTTAAAATCAGAAGTAAGATCCTCAAAAAAAGAAATAATCTTTCTGCGGAAGACCGTGCGCTAAAAAACCGTAGGATCGCCGAACGTCTGGAATCTTTAGAAGCTTTTAAAAAAGCGCATCACGTCCTTTTCTACTACTCGGTAAAAGGAGAGGCTGATACCCAGAAACTGATTGAAAAACACCTTGATGACAAACAGCTTTATCTGCCGGTCATCCGGGGCAAAAGCCATTTTCAGGCCGTGCCGGTTAAAACACCGCTCAATCTAAAAACAGGCTACGAAAACGTGCCGGAGCCAGTTGATGAAGACCCGAGCAGTACTTACGATGATAACATTGAACTCATCATCACGCCGGGGGTGGCTTTTGACAAAAAGGGGAACCGGATCGGAATGGGAAAGGGGTACTATGACCGTTATTTTACCCAAAGCCAATCCTCTCTGAAAATCGCCTTGGCCTACGAGGAACAAGTTCTTGATTACGTTCCCAAAGACCTCTATGATATAAGCGTTGATTTGATTGTGACAGACCAAAACATTTATAGTTGTCATTCTTAAGCTTGCCCTTTAACCCTTAAAATCATGTACGATTCCATCAAAAATCAGGATTCTGAGGTCTTTAGTGCTATTGAAAGGGAGGAGCAGCGGCAGTCGGAAGGAATTGAACTGATTCCCTCCGAAAACTATGTATCCGAAGCCGTACTCGAAGCGTGCGGATCGATCCTTACCAACAAATATTCTGAAGGGTATCCTGGCAAGCGCTATTATGGAGGTCAGGAAAATATCGACGTAATTGAGAACCTGGCGATTGAACGGGCTAAAAAACTTTTCGGCGCAGAGCATGTGAATGTTCAGCCCTACTCGGGCTCTCCGGCCAATACAGCCGTTTATTTTGCATTATTAGAATTCGGCGACACCGTGATGGGCTTAAAACTTGACCATGGCGGCCACATCACCCACGGGCTTCCGATCGCGTTTTCCGGCAGGGCTTATAATTTTGTGCAGTATGGAGTCAGCAAAGAAACCGGGAAACTGGATATGGAAGAGGTGAGGAAACTCGCTTTGGAGCACAAACCTAAAATGATCGTTGCAGGTTTTACGGCCTATCCGCGTGACATTGAATGGCGAAAATTTAAAGAAATTGCAGACGAAGTAGGTGCCATTTCCATGGCCGACATCTCTCACACAGCCGGCTTGGTCGCGGCAGGCGTGCTGGAATCTCCAGTGCCGTATTTCGATGTAATCACTACCACCACTCACAAAACCCTTCGCGGACCGCGAGGAGCCATAATCATGTGCAAGGAAAAATATACCAAAACAATCGATAGAGCGGTTTTTCCGGGGCTTCAGGGAGGGCCGCACGAACACGCCATCGCCGGTAAAGCCATCGCTTTTCAGGAGGCGCTTCAGCCCGCTTTTAAAGTATACGCCATGCAGGTGAAAAAAAACGCCCATCATCTGGCGGAAGAACTGAAAAAGAGGGGATTTGAATTGGTTTCCGGCGGTACTGACACTCACCTTATCCTTGCCGATCTTACCAACAAGGGCGTTCCCGGCAAAGAGGCTCAGGTGGCGCTTGATAAAGTGGGCATCACGCTCAATAAAAACACCATCCCGAACGACCCGCGCTCACCCTTTGACCCCTCCGGTATTCGGATGGGCACACCCGCTATCACCACCCGCGGGATGAAAGAACCGGAAATGGAAAAGGTGGCCGAATGGATCGACCGGACGCTATCCGATATCAATGACGATAACGCTCTGGCCGATATCAAGGAGGAGGTCAAAACGCTTTGCCTTAAATTCCCGGTTCCCGGCATCAAAATCTAATTTTATACCTCTTAACGCTTTTAATCTGATGAACTCGATCAAAAAAATCCTTGCTGGTTTTTTAATCAGCCTGTTTCTTTTTAACGCGGCTGCATTCGCATACGACGATATCCCCAATGATTCGGAGTATTTTTACCCAACCCATTACCTACGGCAGAACGGTGTTTTTCCGGACAAACCATTGTTCAGGCCTGATCTGATCATTTCCAAAGCGGAATTCATCAAATATCTGGTTCTCCTGAATAATCCGGATTTTACGACAAATATAAAAGTCGACCTTCCTTTTCAAGACACTCAGAATAACGCCTGGTACGCGCCTTATTTTCAGGACGCGCTTCACCTGGGGATCCTTAGTGGGCGAGAGGAAAAAATAGATCCTTATAAAAAACTGACGGTTTTTGAAGCGCTCGAACTCTTATTCCACTCGCGCAGCATTCCCATTCCGCGCCGATGGGTGGGGAAAACTCCGTATACAGATGTAGAAAAAAACAGTAATGTCAAAGCGCTGGTCATGCGGGCGGTCGAATTAGGAGTTGTGGAACCTGAACGTCAGGATTATTTTGGGCTCTATCGGCGTATTACCCGCGCCAAAGCAGCGAAGATGATCTATAAAATGGATTTAGTGGATCTGAGAACGACAGCCGAATCGCAGAAAATAGTGATCCAGACCTTCGAGCCGTCACTGCAAAAGATCGTCAGCATCTGGGAGATCATCAATTCCAGCTATGTCCACCTGGACGACATAGAAATTCAGAACTTGTCAGATGAAGCGATCCGGGGAATGGTGGATGCTTTGGGTGACCCGTATTCCGCCTACATGGATCAGGAACAGAATTCCGCCTTCAGCGATGAGTTCGACGGAGAAGTGGAAGGCATCGGCGCGTTCGTAGGCGTGGATGACGACGGTTTTGTGACCATTGTCGCTCCTATCAAAGATTCACCGGCACAAAAAGCGGGAATCAGGGCAGGGGACATCGTTTTAAAAGTGGATGATTTCGACGCGGAAGGGGCTACACTTTACGAAGTGGTCAATCGGATCAAAGGCCCTCGCGGGACAACGGTTAAACTCACGATAAGAAGGAGTACAATGACGATGGTCATCGACGTGGAACGTGATGTGATCGTGATCGAGCCCATTGATTATGAAGTCGTCGGCCAAGGCGATATCATGCATATCAAACTGCTGAATTTTAATCAGAATGCGCCGGCGAAGTTTCAGGAAGTGGTGGATATCATCAGTAATAATTCTAAGATCAAAGGAGTGATCCTGGACGTAAGAGATAACCCGGGAGGACTTTTGGATGTGGCTATCGGCGTGCTGAACTTCTTCTTTCCTCCTCAGACGGTAGCCTCTCACATAAAGTACAATTATTTTAATTTTACCCAGTACACGAGTGATGAAGGGGAGCTGAAGGATTATCCTGTCGTTGTCCTCATCAACAAGGGAAGCGCTTCCGCTTCTGAAATCGTCGCCGGCGCGCTGCAAGACCATGGAACCGCAACTGTTATCGGCGAAACTTCGTTCGGCAAAGGAACGGTCCAGGAGGTCAATTATTTCGGCGATACCTCCAGCCTTAAACTGACCGTAGCCGAATGGCTGACACCGCATGAGAACAGCATTCAGGGAAATGGCATTGCTCCGGATATCGAAGTGGTAAACGGTGAAACAGGGGATGCTCAGCTAAATCGTGCAATCCAGGAGCTGAATAAACAGATACGCTGATACGAATGGTGGCTCAAGTTGTGGCTCGCATTGTGGTCCGTATTGTGGCTACTATCCGAGCAACTATTCGAGCCACAATACGAGCCACCATGCGCTTCACAATACGAAACCATGCTCAATCAATTAATCCTCGCCAGCAAAAGCCCTCAGCGTAAACGGATTTTAAAGGATATGGGCATCCGTTTTACAGCGATACCCAGCCATATTGATGAGCACGCCAATGGCCTGACCCGTCCGCACGCGATTGCCAAAAGCATTGCTTTCAGAAAAGCAGAAGCCGTGGCCAAAGAACATCCGGATAAGTGGGTATTGGGGTGCGACACGTTTGTCATCCTTTCGAATGGCCGGTTATCAGTAAAACCCTTCAGCCGTGATGATGCCAGGGAAACCATCAATACTTACCGGAATTCTTATTGCGATGTGTATTCCGGTTTAGCGCTGATCAATCAATCGATCGGGAAGCAGTTCGTCGGTTTTGAAAAGACCCGCCTGTTTTTCAGCGATTTTACCGATGAGGAACGGGAGGAATATCTGGATTCCGGTGAATGGCGCGATCGTTCCGGCTCCATGACCATCGAGGGGAGGGGAGGGAAGTGGGTAAAGCGCATTCAGGGGGATTACTGGAATGTGGTGGGCCTGCCGGTGGAGCTCCTCAAGACTTTTTTACAAAAAGAGTAAAAGATATAGCTCAAAAATTGACTAGTAAGCCCCTTTTTGATACCCTGTTCAAGGTCTTTAAACCCAAATCAATGACTCTCCATATTAAGAACGAAGCCGATATCACAAAAAAGCTTGGCCAGGTTATTTACGTTGCCGGCACTCAGTGGGGCGATGAAGGAAAAGGAAAGCTGGTCGATATCCTATCAGCTCAATACGACGTAATAGCCAGAAGCGCGGGCGGAGCCAATGCCGGGCATACAATCTGCGTGAACAATAAGGGTAAGTCGGAAAAATTCATTTTCCACCTATTGCCTTCGGGTGTTTTACATGAAGGAAAAGTCTGCGTTATAGGAAACGGGACTGTGATCCACATTCCGACACTGCTGGAAGAAATCAATGCCCTTAAAAAACAGGGAATCGACATTCGCGGACGGCTTTTTGTAAGTGACCGCGCTCACCTAATTTTTGAATATCACAAACTCGTCGATGAAATCCAGGAAGAACGAAAAGGCGGTAAAAAAGTAGGCACCACCAAGCGGGGCATCGGCCCAGCCTATACCGATAAGATCTCACGAATAGGTATAAGAGTAGGGGATTTAAGTGATTTTGATGAATTTGCGGAAAAGCTTCGACGAAACGCAGAAAGACATATGAAATGTTATGATTTTGACTTTAATATCGAACAGGAAATCAATTATCACAAAGACGCCGCGGAACTCATTCAGGAGTATGTAATCAATACCACAGAATATTTGCACCAAAGCTATAAAGAGGGTAAAGCCATCCTCATCGAAGGTGCTCAGGGCACCCACCTGGACATCGATCACGGCACTTATCCTTACGTCACTTCTTCCAATACCACCAGCGGAGGAGCGAGTACCGGCCTTGGCATCGCGCCCAATAAAATAGAAAATGTCATCGGAATCGTCAAAGCCTACACCACTCGGGTAGGTGAAGGGCCGTTCCCCACAGAACTCGGGGAGATGGAAGGAAAGATGCTGCAGGAAAAAGGCGCTGAATACGGCTCGACCACTGGCCGGCCGCGCCGATGCGGATGGCTTGATTTAATCGTTTTAAAAAACGCCATCGATATCAATGGAATTACCAGTATCAATCTTACCAAGCTGGACGTTCTTACAGGGTTTGAAACTATAAAAATAGGAATAGCGTATGAATTAGATGGTGAGCCCACCGCTTATATCCCGGCTTCACTGAAAGCGTTTGAACGGGTAAAGGTGGACTACATCGAAATGGAAGGCTGGGAAGAAGACATCAGTAAAATCGAACATTTCTCCGACTTGCCTAAAAACTGCCAGGCTTACGTAAAAAAGATTGAAGAGCTCCTGGAAACACCCATTAATTTCATCGGCGTAGGCGTGCACCGGAATGAGATGATTTATCGTTAATTTTTAGGTGTAGTCCAAAGTTTTGGTTGTAGCGGCTTGTATAGATGTGGTTAAAAAGTTGTCGCACTATTCAAAACCAGCCGCTACAACGACAACCACAACCAATAAATTATGTACGAAGTTGAAGCCAAAGTGGCTCTTTCAAAGGCGGATTTAAAAAGACTGAAGACAGAAATCCCGAAAATAGCCAAACGAACCTGTCAGGTAAATAAAAAAGACTCTTATTACGGAGATATTAAAAGTCATTTTTTTTACTTAAGAACACGTGAAAAAAACGGTAAACCATTTTTAAATTTAAAATCAAAGAAAGTAGAGAAGGGGATTGAGATGAATCAGGAGATTAAACTCCCTCTCACGTCGATGTTAAAATTCCATACTCTGCTAAAAAAACTCGGAATCCAACTGACCGCCAGAAAAGAAAAAAAAGGTGAGATATACAAGGGGGAAGAAGTGCAGATTGAGCTGAATACGATAAAGGGGCTAGGGGATTTCCTGGAGATTGAAATAATTGTCCAGAAAAAGTCAGACATCCCGGAAGCCAAAAAAGCTTTACGAAAATGGTTTAAACAGCTAGGATTTAGCCCTGAGGATTTTGAAAAAAAATACTATCTTGAATTATTAGCGGAAAAAAGGAAAAATAAATCCGAATCGTGGCTCAAGTAGTGGTTCGAATGGTAGACCGAATGGTTGTAATCACAATACGAGCCACCATACGGTCAACAACCCGAGCCACCATACGAGCTACGATTCGAACCACAATACGAAACTATGAAACTCGAATTCTTCCGACGAAAATCACAGCCAAAAGCCATTGTTGCCTTAGATCTGGGAACAGAAAACGTAAAAGCGGTTCTTTTTACCGTGGAGGAAAAACAGAATATGAACGGAGAAGTAGTAGGAAAAAGAGGGATTATTAAAGGGGTGGGGAAGATTCACCATCAGATAGGAGATATGAAAAGCTCCATTACCGATATTGCTAGTGTTGTAAGAAACGCTAAGCAGGCAATCCTCATAGCCTCTCAGGAAGCGGGTCTTCAGCCACAACAGCTCGTGATGGGGATTGCCGGAGAATTTGTTAAAGGAGCCACATCGACCATGTCTTATAAACGTGAAGATTCTGAAAGTAAGATCAATGTCTCAGAACTGCGGAATATCGTCCACAAGCTGCAATGGAGATCTTTTGCAGAAATTCGTAAAAACTTAAGTGAAGAAACCGGTTATCCTGAAATCGATGTTAAACTCATCCACAGTTCGATTGTCGAAATACGAATCGATAAATACAAGGTGGCTAATCCACTGGGTTTTCAGGGAAAGGAAGTACAGATGTCTATTTTTAACTCATTTGCCCCCCTTAACCACTATGAAGCGCTCCAGAACATCGCCGATGATCTCGAACTGGAGCTTTTAAGTATTGTTTCAGAGCCTTTTGCTCTGTCGCGATGTTTTGATTTTGAAGAAGGAGAGCTTTCCAATATTTTTATTGATGTAGGCGGCAGCGTTACGGATATCGCCGTGGTTATAAACGGAGCGGTGATCGGCACTAAGATGTTTGGGATCGGTGGCCGGACTTTTACGAAGCGGTTGGCTATGGAGCTGAACATCTCTTTTGATGAAGCCGAAAAGCTAAAATACGCGTACACCGCGGATAAACTTGAGGCGAAGTCCAAAAAGATCATCAGCGATATCATCAGCGACGACCTGGAAGTATGGCTGGAAGGGGTTGTACTGGCTTTATCTGAATTTCACCCTCTAAACGGACTGCCCACTAAGATCCTTTTGTCCGGAGGAGGCACTTATCTTCCGGAGATCAAAACAACGCTGAACACCCGCAAATGGTACAAAAAACTCCCCTTCACCCGCACTCCTCAAACCTCCTTTCTGGCACCGAAAAACCTCCGCAACATCATTGATGAGACCAAAAAGATCAAAGAAAGAGAAGATATTATCCCCGTTTCCCTGGTAAACATAGGCATCCATCTGGCAGGGGAGGAGACCGTGGTGCAGAAAGTGCTTCGAAAAGTGATCGGGATTATGAAAGTATAACCAATTTTCATTTTTGTGCTTCATTTTCATATCAATTGAAATGAAAATTGGAAAATGAATATTGAAAATTGAAAAACAGGGGATATTTAGCTTTAAAAAGAAATCCCGTACAATGTATCTTATACGGTATTAATAAGCGGGATTTACAGTAAATACAGAAATCCGACGATTTAACTTACCTGTTCAGCATGAATGATCAGTCTTCGTAACGTAGTCCCCACTGGTGTACAGGTCATTAAAGTAGATGTTTTTTTATCGTGCGGTTGTTCCAAAACAGTGACATCAGAAGGACTAACTTCTTTTTTGTCAACAACTTCATAAATATATTTGATCTGGTCGTAATACACATAATAGCGGTCGCCGGCTTCCAATTGGCTCAGTGTGGCAAAAACATCTTTAAATTGGCCAGAATCCCATGGATAGTAAGAACTGTGGCCGGTTAAAAACACATTACCGTATTGGCCGGGCTTAGCGGTTCCTGGGTAATGGACCACGCCATCACGTAAGCCATCCTGAATCTGTTTTTCTAATTCATTCCAATTTTCCCCTTCAATGTATTCTGTGCTCATGGCCACCAGCGGAACGCTTTTTCCGAGCTTCGGAACCACTAAGCGATTATCCGTCGGCGCAATGGGCATATCCGGCCAAACAAACTGTTTTCTTGAATCTTTTTCACTCGGAAGAACCGGCAAGAGCAAAGAAGAATCAACATTCCCCTCCCCCATCGCCTCTTCCAGATTTTCCTGGGCTTTGGCCTGAGCATCAGGATTAATCACCCCGTCAAAAATCTGTTTATAAGCACTGAAGTTAAGGGCAAAAAACGAAACCGAAAAAATCATTCCTGTAACCACCGTAAAACGGACGAATTGCCAAAATTTCCCGGAAAACGAGATTTTTTGTTCCAAGTCGGTGATTTCCTCTTTGTAGTTAATATGCATATTAGTCTTTAATTATAGCATATTTAAGGCCGTTTCTCAATATAAAGCATATTAAATTTACCATATCTTACTAACTTTGTCAACCCTATAAAAACGCTCAAAAAAAATCAGAAATCTGAAATCAGAAATCTGAAATATTAGGCGGTTTCGATACGGGGGAAAGCAATCACTCCTTCGCCTAAGGCTTCCCATCTCGGCACCACCCCCCAGCTCTTCTCCTTTTCATTGTCTATTTGTGGGGGTAAGCCAATCTGACGACGGATAAGTGCCGCACTTTTGGGAATAATCGGAGTGATCATAATGCTGACATGACGGATAAGTTCGAGCAAATTGCACAAAACCGCTCTGGCTTTTTCCGGATCATCCTTAATCAGACTCCATGGCTTTTCTTCATCCACCATCTTATTCGCAAAATCAATCAGGCGCCACACATGAAAAACCGCCTCATGCAGATTGTAAGCGTCCATAGCAGCTGTATATTTTTTCCATGTGTCATCCACCTTTTTCTTATACCCATCGCTGAACCGGTCAAACGTAAAATCCCGAATGCCATTCCTGCTGATCAGGGTATGAACCCGGTTGACGAGATTACCCAGATTATTAGCCAGATCAGAGTTGAATCGTTCAACAAAGAGTTTGTCATTAAAATCCCCGTCCCGGCCACTGGAGATCTCGCGGAGCAGGTAATAGCGCAGGGCATCCATACCGTACTGTTCTACAATTTTTACCGGATCCACCACATTCCCCAAAGTCTTACTCATTTTATCGCCATTATGCGTAATAAAACCGTGTACCAGAATTGCTTTAGGAAGCGGGATGCCAGCGGAAAGCAGCATGCCGATCCAGATGCCGGCATGAAAACGTACAATATCTTTGCCGATCACATGCAGGTCACAGGGCCAGTACGTTTTAAACAATTTTGACTCCTCCGCATAACCAAGCGCCGAGATATAATTGGTGAGCGCGTCGCACCACACATACATCACCTGATCAGGATTATCAGGCACATCCACTCCCCAGGGAAGCACTTCGCGCGGGCGGGAAAAGCTCACGTCATACAGCCCTTCTTTGATCATGTTCAGGATTTCAGCTTTGCGGGAAGCCGGAACAATGCGAAGTTCATCCGATTCGATCAGCTGACCGATCTGGTCACTGTATTTAGAAAGTTTGAAAAAATAGTTTTTTTCTTTCACCGGTGCGGGTGGCCTTTTGTGATGTGGGCAATTACCATCCACTAAATCCCGGGGGAGCATAAAGGCTTCACATCCCTCACAGTAAAGGCCTTCATATTCTTTTTCGTAAATATCCCCTGATTCCACAAGCTTTTTCCACAATTTCTGGCAGGCCGGCCAATGGCGCTCACGGTCGCTGGTGCGGATAAAATCGTCATAAGAAAGATCCAGAAGCCCTTTCAGCCTTTGAACCGTGGCCGCGTTTTTATCCACAAAAGCCTGTGTGTCCATCCCCGCCTTCTGCGCTGCGTTATAGATCTTAACTCCATGTTCATCTGTACCCGTAAGAAAGTAGGTATCATACCCAATCAGGCGCTTGTAGCGGGCAATAGCGTCTGTTAAAATAAATTCAAGCGCATGCCCCATATGCGGAGGTGCGTTGACGTAAGCAATGGCCGTAGTGGTATAAAATTTATTCATGACGAAAATGCGTGATAACGAAATAACGATATTTATTGTAACTTGTAATTCGTAATTTGTAACTTGTAATTTAAATAAAATATGCAATTACAAATTACGTCCCGAAGGGGCAAATTACAAGTTACGAGTTACAATAAAGTTAAACCGTTGCCCGGTAAATCAGATCGATGACATTGGTCACCACGGCGTAGGCTAAAATAACCACGAGCAATCCCATCACTGCGTATTTGATCGTTTTTTTAGCCCCGTCCATCATCTCCTGATTACCGAAAGAGGTGATGTAGCGGATTCCGCCGAGCACCAGAAAAAACACCGCCACACTCCCCGATGCGTACAGAACAAGATTGATAGCAAACTGAAGCACTTCGTTGATGGTGGTCTCTGCCCCGCCAGGCACATCTTTGGTGCCGGGAAGATTCCCCGGGCGAAGCACTTCAAACGGTTCATTCGTCTCCTGAAAGTCCTTGATACCAATGCCCAAAGTCTCCCGCACACTGAAGGAGAATAAAAGAATTGAGCCTAAGATGATTTGTATGGTTTTTTTCATAGTAAGTAGCGATAGGCTATTTAGCCAGTACAGAAACGCTCCTCTGGATTATATGAATCCAAAGAAATCAATATCGGTCACGGCTTTAATAATAGCGAACGCCAGCGCCACAAACGCGAAACCGATCAGAGTGTAATAAAGCATACTTTTAGCCTTGCCCAGCCGTTCGTCATTGCCAAAGGCCGTCACAAACATCACGCCGGAAACCACAAAGGCGATGAACACCGCCAGCGACGCAAACCGGAAAAGCAGACGGATAAACTGAGGGATAAAATCCTGAACAATATCCCCTTCCGGCACGGTTCCCTCCCCTGTGGTATTCGTGGCACCGGGCATCACCGGCCGAACGAGATAGGCATTCGCTTCATTGATTTTAGTGCGGGCTTCCGCTTCGGCAAGCTCAAACACCTGACTCATCTGAAGGTCATCGGTGATATAACTGCCGGCGCTCAGATCGGTGAATTTTCCAACCGCTTTTTTAGCCTCTTTCCGATATTCTTCAACGCCGTCCTTTTTCGGATCGCTGCTGTCCATCCGGTCAATCCGCAAAACCAGCGCATCATACTTTCCCTGCACTTCGTTCTGCAGGCTTTCCATATAATCCTTCAGATCACCGCGCTGATCCGCACGGACCACCGGAGACAAAAGGGTGATAAGAAGAAGTAAAACACCGAATTTTTTTAAATAAGAAATCATTAGCTTAATTGAATAGTGGTGATGATCTTAACAATACCATACGCCGTAATGGCCAGCACCAAACCGATCAGAGCGTACGTGATGGTCTTTTGAGCGTTTTTATGCTGTTCGTCGTTACCATACGCCGTCATAAACTGATAACCGCCGATGATGAGCGCCACCACCGAAAGGGCCACGGCCAGGCCAATAGTAAACTGAATGGCGAACGGGATCAACTTACTGAAGACAAGACTCGTTTCGACATCCCCCGTAAGCGCCTGACTGCCGGGTAAAATATCACCTCCTATCGGCTCAGTCAGTTCTAAGTCATTCCGGCCAAACCCCTGTGCCAGAACGGAAGGGATTTGGGACAATGAGGCAATACCTGTGATGATTAAATATTTGAGTTTGTTCATAGTTTCGTATAGTGGCTCGTATCGTAGAGCGGATAGTGGCTGTAATTTTTACGATTCGGTCCACAACTCGGCTCACTATTCGAGCCACAATCCGGATTTAAAAAGCAAAGAACGTCGGATTAATGGTGTAAAGAATAAGGGAAGCAGTGAACCAGAGAATAATCCCCACCACCGCCTTGACGATCCGGCTTTTACCCGCGTCGAATTTTGCCGTATCTCCGCCTGATGTACTCATCTGTATCCCCCCGATCACCACAAACAGAACCGCGACCGCGATAATAAGGCCGGACATGTACGAATAAATAAGACCCAGATAATTATAAAGCAGGCCGAACGGCCCTTCATAAGGCTTATCCGGATCAAAGGTCAGTACCGCCTGAATAGGTCCACGAACGTTAGTATTACCCGTACTCGGCTTAATCGCCCCTCCTCCCCAAAGTTCCGTTTTACAGGTTGTTTTGCCGTTTACTGTAATACAGGTTTCCGTAAAAAGATCATAATTTGGCTTGCCACCGATCGGCTCCTCTAAAAACAGGCAGTTTACCGGCAACACGGCTTCCCCTCCAGCAGGCGGAGGCGCATAAGTACATTTAGAAGGGCTATCAACCACTCTTATTTTACTATCCTCCTTAGCCGCTTCGGCTGTAGTTGCTTCAATTCCAGTTTGGCCCTCATCCTGCGCATACGCCAAAGGCTGAAAACAGATAGTCAGAATCATCAGAAACGCCGACAGGGTAAAGACCTTCTTAAGCATAAATACTTTTAATAATAAGCTGTACCGTCGTGACCAGAATGTAAGCGCCCAGCACAAACGCCAGGCCGATAATGGCCTTAAAAATATACGATTTTCCCTTGTCATACATGTCCTGACGGCCGGCCGAAGCCAGCATCATAAACCCGCCGACCGACATCATTAAAACCGCGGCCGACGCGGCGGTCGCCGCCATGATGGTGATCCCCCGTTCAAATAAATAATTGATCCCCCGCTCGATCCAGCCTTTCTGTTCACGCGTTTCCATCCCCGGCGGAGTAATAGGATCGAGGTTGAACATAAAATACCCGCTTTTAATATCCGAATCCTGTGCCTGAACCACAGGCTGAAAAACCGCTGACATGCTGAATAAAGTGGTCACAAGCAAGGTAATAAGCAGGATTTTTTTGAACATTTTTGTTTTAATAAGATTTTCAGGACTTTTATGACTATTGCGACTATCAGGATTAAACAATTTTGTCTGAATAAAAAATCGTAATAGTCGTTATTTTCTTAAAAGTCTTAATAGTCCTTAATATTATTATACCAAAAATCGCCTGAAAAAACTAGTCCTGCGTCACCTCTTCTTCACTCTTGCCCGGCGCTTTGATACGGACTTTGATGGTCGGCTCAGCTTCATCGAATGTGTTTGGGTGTCCGATCTCCGGAAGTTCCGGATTGATACTAACCTCACCATTCGTGACTTTAATAACGTCTTTATCGATCTTCACAAACTCCTTGCCGGCATTTTTATAAGCGTTTACCGTTGTGCCCAAATGATTGCCGACTTTATTCATATGATCCTGATACGCGTTCAGATGCCTTCCTAAATCCCCCACCCGCTTTTGGATCTCCACCGCCTGTTTTTCAATCGTCAGCGCCTTTAATGCCTGCATCACGGTTTGTAAATAGGCATAAAAGGTCATGGGGGAAACAAGAACGACATGTTTTTTAAAAGCGTATTCAATAAGATCCTGCGTGTTCACATCCAGCGTACCGATTTTATAGGTAAGAAGGTTATAAAAAACACCGTCTGCCGGAATGAACATAAACGCGAAATCGGTGGTGTCTTCCTGAGGGCGAACGTATTTGGAGGTCTCATCGATCCGTTTTTTAAGATCGGCCTTAAACTCCTTTTCAAGTGCTTCGCGAGCCAAATCACTTTTCTCTTCCATCATCTTGTTGTAGTTTTCCAGAGAAAATTTCGCGTCCACCGGAATGATCTTGTCGCGCACAAAAATCGCCGCATCCACCACTTCGCCGTTTTTAAATCCGTACTGCATTTTAAAATGGGTCGGAGGAAGCTGATTTGAAAGCAGATTTTCTAAAAAGAATTCACCCAGAATTCCGCGCTGTTTCGGGTTTTTAAGGATGTTTTCCAGACTTTTCATCTGTTCCGCAAACCCCACGACCTGCCGGTTCGTCTCATCCAGCTTCGTCAGTTTTTCGGTCACCCCCTTAACATTATCCGTCACCTCTTTGATGATCTTCTGGCTGGAAGCGAACTGCTTCTGCAGGGATTCCGAAAGGATCTGATGGGATTTGTTCATCTGCTCATTCATCGACTTATCCTGCGTCTTCAGCCCCTCCTGAATCTTAAACAGATGCTCCTGAAGCATTTTAAGCGACTGATCTTCCTGAGGTTTTTTGAGCTGTTCCGTCAGCTTCCACAGTAAAAATCCGACGACGGCCAGACCGATGATGATGACAAGACTTAGGATATCCATACGCTTATTTAAGGTAAGTTGATTTTACAATTAAATGACGGATTACGAAAGGTAAACTCACTTCTCCCACTTTGTCATTCTGAATTTATTTCAGAATCTCCTGAATAACCGTTGACTGGGAGATCCTGAAACGAGTTCAGGATGACGGAAGAAGCGTTGTATCCTTCGTAATTCAATATAGTAAACATTTGTTCACTCGTCAACAAAATCACAATTCCGCCCTATCACAGATCTTATTGTACGCGCACCATTTGCAGACAAATTTGCTGGGGGCGGGAGTGAAATCAGATTTATTGATCTCATCACCCAAAGTTTTAACTTGATCTTCAGCCTTCTGTAGGGTTTTTTCACTCGGTTCAACGCTCACCACCTCATCTTCATCCAAAAAATACAGGGTCAGTTTGCTGGCGGGCTGATTAAAGCATTGACTGGTGGCCAATGCGTAAAGCGCCAGCTGAAGGTCTTCGTCAACGGTTTTCTGATTTTTAGCCTTCCCCGTTTTATAATCGATGATCTCCAGCGTGCCGTCACTCAGCTTATCCGCGCGGTCGATACGCCCAGTTATGGTGTAATCCCCCACTTTGAGCTTAAACGCCTTTTCCAGATACTCCACACGCGGAATATCTTCCTTAAATTTATCGTAAAACTTTGTGAGGATCTCCTTTCCGCGCTCTTTCCGCGTTTCCATATGCGCCTTGCTTTCATAGCCGTACGGGATCCATTTGTCTTCGTAAATACGGAGCAGCTTTTCAAAACTCAGGTCGTCATCGTATTCGGTAAAAAGGGAGGCCTGTTTGCTCTGCTGGACCGCCCGGTAGAATTCCAGCAGCGTATTATGGAGCGTCGAACCGAAACTCAGATTAGAAGTGGGCGGTGTGGGGATTTTAAGGACGTATGAATATTCATATTGGCGCGGACAGCGTTCAAACGTAGTGAGCTGGGAGTAAGAGAATTTGGTGATTTGAGATTGTTTCGGATTTAGGATTTCGGATTTAGGATTTCGGATGATTTTGGGTCTCAAAAACTTCTCCACTCCCTCCATCGTCTTTTCCACATGAGTCACCGTCACTTTTTCCTCAACTTCATCAAGAAATCTTGAACGCTTACTGGAGCGTGGTTTCTCGGCAGAACTGGGATTGTAAAAATCACTATGACACAAATGCAGGTATTCCTTGGCGCGGGTACAGGCCACGTAAAACAACCGCCGTTCTTCCTGCATATGACTATCCCCTTCCCCCAAAATTTCATGGATCAGTTCATCCGGCATTTCAATAGGGTCTTTTCGATTATCAGAAGGAAAGCGCCGCTGGGTCATTCCGATGACAAAAACCGTATTAAATTCCAGCCCCTTGGCCGCATGGACACTGGAGATATGAATGGCATCCCGATCGCTCATTTCTATCTTAGCAGGAGGGTTTTCACCAGCCTCCTCCGCTAAATCCAGATAACCGACAAAATCCACAACCGTATTCTCATCTGTATAACGTTCAAAATCCTTTAATTTAGCAAAAAAGGCCGCGATATTCAGGATAATCGCTTCCGCTTCAATAGTTCCTTTTTTAAGGAGGACTTGATAGACCTGCATGGAATCCGTAAAACGATATAACACTTCGCCGACCGTGTGTTTTTTAGAGAAATCAATCATATCCCTTAACGTATCCGAAAATAGCCTGCATTTTTCCTCTTTTTGTACAAGCGGCCAAAGCGCCACATGATTCTTTTTGGCGTGCTGGATCAGATCGAGAATAATCGGCATGCTGATTTTCCATTCATCCATGCGAAGCACATGGAACATGCTGATATCATCCGTAGGGTTGGCGATCACACGAAGCAGTGAAATAAGCTCCCTGATCTCCTCTTTTTCATACAGGCCTTTTTCCGATGGAAATTCATACGGCAGATTGGCCTTTTTAAGCGCTTCGATAAACGGATGCAATAAATGGTTTTTGCGGGATAAGACAGCGATCTCACCCATGGGAATTCCGCGTTCCAGAGCTTTTTTAATCTCCTCCATCACATAGTCCACCTCCTGTTCTATGGTAGTGGCATGCATAAGGGTCACGGACGCGTCATTCCCGGGATTATCGCTTTTTAAAGATTTATCAACACTGCTCTTCACCTCCAGCCGGTCCGGATTATTGTGCTGGACCGATTCATAGGCAAAATTTAAAATTGCCTGGCTGGAACGGTAATTATGTGTGAGAACGACTTTTTTTAAATCCGGATATTTTTCTTCGAATTGTAAAATATTAGAAATAGCTGCTCCCCGGAATTTATAAATGGACTGGTCATCATCCCCCACCACCATCAGGTTCTTATGCTGAGCGCCTAAAAGGTCCACGATCTCATTCTGGGCGATATTGGTATCCTGATATTCATCCACCAGCAGATAGCGGTACTTTTTCTGAAGATGCTGAAGAATATTAGGGCGGGACCGGAACAGTTCGATTGTCTTAAACTGAAGATCAGCGAAATCGAGCTGGTTTTTTTCCTCCATCAGCCCCTGATACACCCGGTAAGCCTTGGCCAGCTCCAGCCACTTCTTTGCATTCAGAACCTCTTCTTCTGAATCCGCTTTTTTTTGCTTTGTTTGCGCAAAAGCCAGGTAATCCGCCGGACTCAGCAACTCTTCTTTCAAACGGCTGAAGTGACCCAAAAGCGCACCGATAAACTCCGTTGGATTGCCGAGCGGACGGTAATAATCCAATTCAAAATTAAACAGGTTTTCCTTTAAAAACAGCCATTGTTCCACTCCTTGTAAAATCTTAAAACCGGGGCTGATGCCGATATCGATACCATACTGTCGCAAGGTCTTATCACAAAACGAATGAAAAGTCATAAGCGGGATCGCCTCGTACCCCAGCGGCATCGCCTGATCAAGCCGTTCTTCCATCTCAGCCGCCGCCTTATCGGTAAACGTGAGCCCCAGCACTTCGTCATGCTTTGCCCAGCCTGCATTGATGATATGGGCGATCCGCTCCGTGATCACGCGGGTCTTCCCCGTACCGGCTCCCGCAATCACTAAAATCGGCCCGTCACGGTGTTCCACTGCCTCCTGCTGCTGTTTGTTCAGTTCACTCAAATTAAAACGAAATAACGAAATAACGACCTGACCCATTATAGTGTCATTTCGCTATCACGTCATTTCGTTTTTTCAGAGATTCACTTTCCCCCTTCTTCTTCAGGTTTTTCCTCTACAACTTCCTCTGCCTCTTCAGTCGGTTCCTCTACAACTTCTTCAGGCACCTCTTCCGGAGCCTCTGTAGCCTCAGCGGGAGATGGCTCCTCTTTTTCTTCCTTTTTAGCTTTAGCCGTCTTCTTGGCTGATTTCTTCTTTGGCTTTTCCTCCTCCTGGGACGTAGGATCCTGCGTCTCTACAGCGTCGCCTTGTGGCTCTGCTGTATCGTCGGGTTTTTCAGCTTTAGGCAATTCCTCGACCTCTTTCTTCTTTGCCTTCTTTGCCTTGCCGCCAATTTGTTTAATACTCAGGCCGATACGATGCTCGTCACGATCGATATTAATAACAACCGCTTCAACGTCGTCACCAATCGACAGGAATTCTTTTGGATCCTCTACCTTTTGATCAGAAATTTCAGATAAGTGTATCAAACCGTTGATATCATCTTCCAGCTGAACAAAGGCTCCAAATTGAGAGAATCGGTTGATCACACCTTTTACCTTACCGCCAATAGGATACTTAGCAGCGATCTCTTCCCATGGATCAGGCATCAGACGCTTCATGCTAAGAGAAAGTTTGTTCTTTTCAATGCCAATGATCTGAACATCCACCTTATCGCCGACTTTAGCGTACTGATGAGGATTGCTGACATGGCCCCAGGCGATCTCAGAAATATGGACCAGGCCTTCCAGACCATTAAAGGCTACGAAAATACCGAATTTGACCACACCGCTGACCGCGCCGGTAACCACATCTCCTACAGTCAGCTGATCCAAAGCTTCGTTAGACTTATCCTGAATGGCAGCCCGTTCGGACAAGATCATCTTACCGGCTTCCCGGTCAATATTGATGACCTTCACATTAAATTTGAGACCCACCAGCTTTTTAAGCCGTGTCAGAATCTGCCCGGCATCAGCTCCGTCCACACGTGGATAATGAACCGGCGCCAACTGAGAAACAGGAATAAAGCCTTTAATGCCATCCACGTCCAGAAGGAGTCCGCCTTTATTGGCTTCACTCACCACAATCTCAACGATTTCTCCATCTTTATAAGCTTGTTCAAAGCGATCCCATGCGTTGGCCTGAGACGCTTTACGGAGAGATAGAACGACCATACCATCTTCATTTTCGTCTTCCACCACGACCGCTTTCACCTCATCACCGACCGTCAGTTCCTTCATGGTGCCGGCACTGTCATGCGTTTCCACACCGGAAATCATACCGACCGCCACACCATTCAGATCGACCACCACATGGTTCTTTTTAAGACTGACCACATGACCGGTGACCACGGAACCCAGTTTGGGCTTTTCAAATGCTTCTGACTGATTCAGAAGGTCTTCCATCGTCAATTTTTCATCAACTATTTTAAACATAATAAGTAGCGAGAAATGCGTTCCGAATGAAATGAGGATGAACCATGCAGGAAAGTTCGCATCGTTCACGTCCAGAACTTTCCAAATAATTCAAGCATTTCCCTATTGAACCAGCCCAGGGCTGCTCATAAGGATACGTATTTCTCTAAAGTTAAGAATTAAAATATTAATCGATCTGCCAGACTCACACCAAAAAATTTAGCAGATAAGTTAAGTAATTAGAGTTTCCGAACCGATTTTCCTCTGCCAGAGGCCGATCAGCTCAAAAAAGCGTAATTATTTTATCCGCCTTCTATATAATAGTCAACATGGTTTTTATTCCCCAGGCAGACTTACCTTGATAATCACATACCTATCCGCCCTTTGCCTTTCCTCTGGGAGTTCTAAAAAGTGAGTTAAAGGGGGTTTTTCTCCCTCTGCTACATTCCTATGTTTGGCCTTGTAAAATTTATATTCGACCTCATAACCTGCCTTCTGAAACAGGGTAATCAGAATTAGAGCTTTAATGCGTGCAGCTTCAATCATTTTTCCGGCCATGCCCAGGGCGACACCGGCATTAAGAAGGTAAGTCTGCCATTTAATCACCTCATGATTCGCACAAAGAATCGATTCATTTCTTTGCACTCTTAATTCGCATACATCTTTTTTCTGTGCACGTGCAAACTTGGCCAAATCATACCGCAAATACTCAACATTACTATAATAATCAGCATCTCTGGGAGTATTCAAAGGCGCGGGAGGGGGCGGAGGCACCGGAATATTCAGATTATACAACGCTCCTCTTACACTGATGATATAGATATGCGGAAGCTTCTCATTAACCGGAGATAAGTCAATACCAACCTCCAGAATACCAAGGGCCTCTAATGCATCTGTAACAAAAACAATGAGCTCATCGCGGGTGGAAGCCTGACGAATTCGCTCCCCGAATTCGCCTAGTTTTACATCAACCTGAACCTTCTCCGCTGTACGATCATCCCTTTCCATAAAAATAAAAGTTATGATAATAAGACATAAATATAAACCAATATTTAAATTTTGTCAAATATTATTTGCTTTATATGTTTCAGTTAACCGCTTCTTAACTGCGCTAAATCATAAATCAGAAATGAACCACCCCATCCCTCACCTCATAAACCTGTTTCGCGCCCTCAATCACATCCAAAAATTCCTTATGAGTGGTGGTGATAAAGGTCTGAGTATTTTTGATGATGTTAAAAAGGTACTTCTGGCGCTTTTCGTCGAGTTCGGAAAAAACATCATCCAATAAAAGAATCGGATAAAAACCGTTTTTTTCTTTAAGCAGATCGATTTCCGCGAACTTGAGGGTTAAAACCAGGCTCCTCCACTCCCCCCTGGAGGCAAAAGCAGCCATGTCATGGCCATTGCATAAGAAGGTCAGATCATCCCGATGCGGACCCAGCTGGGTAGAACCATTAATAACATCCCGCTTCTGGCTTTTTAAAAGCGCGGCCAGATAATCCTCATTCGTTTTCACTTTTTCAAGCGATGGCTGATAACAGATTTTTAACTGGTCAGAATTATCGCTGAGCTCTCCGTAATAATGAGCGGCTTCGGCATTCAGCCGGTCAATAACCCCCGAACGTTTTTCCATAATAGAAAGACCGAGCTGAGCCAGCTGATCATCCCACACTTCAAGCTGGTCAGCGTCAGCGCTTTCATCAGCGATTTGTTTGAGTAAGGCATTGCGCTGCCGAACGGCGAGCTGATATTTTAATGAGCTTTCCAGATACTCCCGATCAAGCTGAGAAAGCAGTAAATCCATATACCGCCGCCGGACGCTCGGAGAAAGATGGATCATGCCGATATCATCCGGAGAAAAAAAGACGGCATTGAGATGACCGATATAATCCGCGGCTCTTTTAACAACACCGTTAACTTTCAAAGTCTTTTTCGAAGGCTCGCGGGTAACGATCAGGTCAAGTTTTAACGTATCACTCCCCTGTTCCACCTCCGCCTGAACCGAACAGAAATCCTCATCAAAACCGATCAGATCCTCATTTTCATTGGTGCGGAATGATTTAGAAATAGCGGATAAAAACAGGGCTTCCAGTAAATTGGTTTTTCCCTGACCGTTTACACCGGTAAAAGCAATCACCGGAAACTCCTTTTTAAAGTCCAGATCCAGCTTTTTAATATTCCTGAAGCCCCTGATGGCAAGCGAGCATACTCTCATGAAGCATTGATTTTTTAGCGTAAATTTGCTATAATAATAAGATTTATTAACTGTGGGGGCAATGGGATAAAGGCGACAAATGGGATGAATGTGATGTAAGCATTCAATTAAATCCCATTTATCACATTTACCCCAGATTAATCCCATTTATCCCACAAAAATAAATGTTAAGAAAAAAATCAAAAGAATATAAAAAGAAAATTGAGCAAATATTAAAGCGTTTTTCTCCGAAGACTGCCAAAATACTTAAAGTAGCCGGCCTGGCGGTCATCACGCTCACGCTCATGGCGTTAGTCTATACAGGTGAACAGGCGGGCATGTGGTTTAAAGCCAGCGTTTTAGAGGCGCCTCAGCCGTTTAACGGAACCGTGATGCCGGTTTCTAAAGTGCCCAACTGGACACACTGGAATACACAGAATAATCTGCGTTACGACCAGATTCCGGCAAATGAGCTGATCGACCTGCCTCCTTATGACTTACAAAAAATGGCTTTTCCCAATAATCAGCTCGTATGGGGTGATTCCAGCCAGGACAGCATCCGTAATGTAAAGATCATCTATCCGGTGGTCTACATGGGCAATTACCAATATGATCATACTGAAAATGCGGGCAGTCATCCGGCGGTCGATATCAAAATGCCGATCGGAACCCCCATCCACGCCATCGCGAACGGCAAAGTGATCAAGACCTCCACTCAGTCAACCGGCTTCGGTCATCACGTGGTCATTGAACACCCGAATGTGCCTGATCCGGACAATCCCGGCACCTTAACCACACTTTATTCCGCCTATAGCCATATGGACCGGGTGGATGTGATGGAAGGGCAGAATGTATTAAAAGGACAAATCGTAGGAACCAGCGGGAACACCGGAACCTCCACCACACCCCATCTTCATTTTCAGATCGACCGGGAAGAAGCGCCCTGGCACCCCTACTGGCCGTTCAGCTGGGCCGAATCCCAGGCGGCAGGTTTAAGTTTTTTCGAAGCCGTCAATGCGGGACTGGGCCTTGGCCAGGGTCGGGACAGCACCGTTAATCCTATGGCCTTTGTCGCCCGGAATTTAAGTTACAGCCAGGTCGCCAGTAATAACAATACCGGTACACAAGATATAACCAATACAGCAGAACCGTCAGGTGATGCTGAAGGCGCGGATTCGTATCCGCGCCCAGAAGATATAGTTGTGGAACCGGAACCGACTCCTGAACCGGAGCCTCAGCCGACATTCAATGAAGGTAGTCCTTCTGTCCTGTTTACCTATAATATCACCGGAGAAACCGTCAGCCTGATCGGAAACGGAGTAACGCTGATCGTAACGGATACAGGAAATCAGGTGAGCGGATTGAGTGATAATGATCGGATTCAGGCAGAAGTGAGCGGTGTGGGGAACCTGCTCAAAAAACAATTCACCAAATCAGATTTTGCTAACAAAACCCTTAAATTAATCGTTAGAAGCGACTCACCCGGCACCGCCAATGTGATGATCGGCAAGAGCGCCTATCAGGTAAACTTCATCAGCGAGCTGAAAAGTGTGGCAAAATTCCATATCGATCACGACGGCTATTATCAGAAAAACATCGTGGAAACCGTAAAAGTGGTCGCGCTGGATGAAGACGGAAATGTAGCCCCCACCCTTAACTTTACCGGCGTGGTCAATGTAAAAGTGACTGACGGACTGGCACGGGTGATTCCCGATGAGCTCACTAAAGACGACTTTAAAAACGGGGTCGCGGAAGTGCGCGTGATCGTCTCCAACAATGATCCGGTCGTCCTGCGGGCTCAGAACGGCGCGCTGATCGGCGTCAGCGGATCAATACGTAGCGAAAACAATTCCGCTTTTGCTGATGTGAATAACCGGCACCCGAATTACGAAGCCATCAAATACCTGAAAGAACAAAATGTGATCAGCGGTTACAGCGACGGCACGTTTAAACCCGATAAGACCGTGAACCGCGCCGAAGCACTCAAAATGCTGATGACCGCATTTAACGTGGGAGTCGGCGGATACAGTGATTTTAATTTTACAGACACGGATAAAAATGCCTGGTATGCAACCAGCTTAGGGAGCGCCGTGGCGAGGGGAATCGTTTCGGGATACAGTGATGGCAGCTTTAAACCCGCCAATACTGTCAACCGTGCGGAATACTTAAAAATCCTGTTTAAAACGACCAACATGGAACCCAATAACGAGATCACCCAACCCTACACCGATGTACCCCTCAGCCAGTGGTTTGCCGGATACGCCTTTTTAGCCAACAAAATGAACCTTCTCCAGCCCGCCGCCAACTTCAATCCCGGAAACGGCATGACCCGTGCCGGCGTCGCCGAAACGATCTACCGGATGAAGATGATCCAGAATAATAACTGGCTGGCGTATTTGAACTAGCCGTAAACCATAAGCTTTAAGCCGTAAGCTTAAGACTTAAAGCCTTCCGTCCGTTCACTGTCGCGATATCCACCAGTTTATCCACCTCATAAATACGGCAGGCCTCAATAAGGAACTGGAGTTCTTTAAAAATATCCCCGTCGATAAACGGGCAGAAATAATCATAAACATTGTCCACCCCCAGGCACACATTAATCCCCTCCTCCAGAAGATGGGGAACCGGCGCGATGGAATTGTGGACGGGCGCCGTTTTGTGGCGGGGCTGCTGGTTGTCGATCATGGCGCGCGGACACACGATCACGCTCATATCCGCTTCTTTAATAAGCTTAGCCACCTCCTTTATATAGTCATCGGGCTGGGCGGCCAGGCTGCAGCAATGAACCGCGTTCACCTTGCCCTGCATGCCGTGTTTGATCACGGTTTTTGCCAGCAGTTCGGTGTCCCGTTCATCGGGGTCGTTGTTCTGATCGATATGAACATCCACGGTTTTTCCTAAGTCTTTCGCCATGCTGAAAATATAATCCAGATGTTCCTCCTGATGCGGGCGGTCACGAGATGGCAAGCCACCCAATACATCCACTAATGGTGCCGCTTTTTCAATCCATTTGCGCGCGCCTTCATCCATCGCGCCTTCCAGAACCTGCGAACAGATCTGAATATCGATTTTATCCGCGTATTTCTTTTTGACCACAAGCGCCGCCTCCACACACATCAGACCCACAGTGCTGTCCACATCGATATTCGTGCGGGTAACGGTGCACCCCTGATTGATCATATTCTCCGCACTCACCGAAATGCGCTCCATCAGATTTTCCGGCGTGTATTTTTCTTTCACCTGTTTCCATAAATCCCACTTCACCTCCATGTGCTCATTGCACATATCCAGCGTCTCTTTGGTAATTACGAATGCCTTGTCAAAATGCGCGTGGCACGAGACCAGCCCGCCCTTTTCTTTGATCTTCTGCTCAAGAAGCCCGAGCATATTCCATTGTTCCATTGGTTTGAAAATTAAAAATTAAAAATTGCAAATCACTTCATAAGTGATTTGATCTCCCTCTCCGCTTTATCCAATTGCAGATTCCCCGTTCCGCCCTGATGTTTCGACATTTTCAGCATGCGGTCGATATCCGCCTCCGTTACCTTGATTTTATCAATATTAGAACCGATCTTACGGTACGCATCGCGGAAGGTCATGCCCTCCTTCACTTTTTCAAACGCTTTATGCGCCGCGAAAAGCCCGGGGCACCCAAGCATCGAATCCACCATCACCTTTTTATTGGGAGAGATGTTATCGATGGTCGCGCCCATGGCGTCGAGCGACATCAGCGTGTATTTAAGGCCGAGGAAGAGCGGGCGTTTGATCTCCTGACCATCACGATGATAACCGGAGATCTTGTTCATGATGTTCATCGTCATCTCGTTTCGGCAGGAAAGTACGGTCGGCGTGCGTCCGCGGATGAGTTCCGCCACGTCCAGATTCTTTTTCTGGGGCATGATAGAAGAACCGGTGGCGATACTGTCATCGATATTGAAAAACTGAAATTCCTGCGTGGTAAAAAACAGCAGATCGGAGGCCAGTCTGTTGAGTGTCAGCATGATCTGACAACAAGCTTCCAGCACCAATCCTTCGATCTTCCCGCGGGAATTATGACAGTAGATCACATTATTCTGAGTTTTCTTAAATCCGATCTCTTTGCTGAGCCAGTCGCGGTCGAAATCAAATGGACTGCCGTAACCGGCACCGGATCCGAGCGGATTCTGATCCACGATCTCATCCGTGATGGTATTGAGTAACCGGATATCATCCGTTAAACTCTCCGCAAACGCCCCCATCCAGGTACCGACCGTGGTGGGCATGGCTTTTTGCATGTGAGTGTAACCCGGCATGGGAACCATTTCGTATTTCTTCGCGAATTGAACGAATTTAAGCGCCAGCCCCAATGCTTTTTTGTTGATCTCCGCTGCTTTTCGTTTTAAAAACCATCGCATCATCACCAGTACCTGATCATTGCGGGAACGGCCGGTGTGGATCTTCTTACCGGTGTCTCCTAATTTCCTGATCAGATAATCTTCAATTTTAGTATGACAGTCCTCATCTTCCAGCCTCAAAACAAATTCACCTTTTTTATAAAGCTCTAAAATATCATCTAACCCGCCTTCCAGTTCTTTCAGTTCCTTTTTATTAATAAGGTTATGACGCTCCAGCAAACGCGCGTAACAGCGTGAGCACCACACATCATCCGGGATCATTTCCTGGTCGTAGAGAATATCTTCACCGGAATTATATTCCTCAACGATCTTATTCAGGCTGACAGCCTTCTTTTTAAACCAGATCTTCTTTTTGATTGTGGTTTTAGGTTTAGATGCTTTTGGCATGATAAAAGGAAAATTAAGAGGTAAATCTTCTATAATATAATGATTGAAACTGGTAGAAACAAGGGAACTCGGCTTGACAGATGATTGTATTTTCAACGTCTTTTTTGTGTGCTATATTTTTGATGCAAAATCCTAACAAACAAAAAATGATCAAAAAAATCATGAAGAAACTGAACCGCAAAAAGGAGCTGGTCCTTTGGTTTAACGAGCTCGGCATTAAAGATGTCCCGCTGGTAGGAGGTAAAAATGCCTCGTTGGGCGAAATGTACCGGAAGCTGACCCCAAAAGGCGTGGCGATTCCCAATGGATACGCGATCACGGCCCATGCCTACCATTACCTATTGAAACACGCAAAAATCGATGATGACGTACGACGTATTTTGAAAGGACTGGACGCTAAAAATATGGAGAATCTGGAAACACGCGGGCGGAATGTGCGGAACACGATTTTAAAAGCGGAATTCCCGGAAGATCTGAATAAAGCCATCCTGGATTCCTACCGGAAAATGGAAAAATTATACGGTAAAAACTGCGATGTGGCCGTCCGCTCCTCCGCCACCGCCGAAGACCTGCCGGATGCTTCGTTCGCCGGCCAGCAGGAGACATTCCTGAACATCCGCGGCGACCATGAGCTACTGGATGCCTGCAAACGCTGTTTCGCGTCGCTTTTTACCAACCGCGCCATCGCCTACCGCGAAGAAAAAAAATTCGACCACTTCAAAATCGGCCTGAGTATCGCGGTACAGAAAATGGTACGGTCAGACCTCGCCGCCTCCGGTGTGATGTTTAGTATCGACACCGAAACCGGTTTTAAAAACGCCGTACTTATCAACGGGGCGTATGGCTTGGGGGAAAATGTGGTACAGGGCGCCGTCAATCCCGATGAATATTATGTGTTTAAACCAACCTTAAAAGAGGGATACAAACCGATCTTAACCAAACGACTGGGCGCCAAGCAGATCAAAATGATTTACAGCGCCAACGGAACCAAATCTCCCGTTAAGAATATACCGGTCAAAAAAAATGACCGTGACAAATTCTGTATCAGCGACAAAGAAGTGCTGAAACTGGCTGAGTGGGCGGCCGTCATCGAAGACCATTACAGCAAAGAGGCGGGTTATTTTAAACCGATGGACATGGAATGGGCAAAGGATGGACGGACCGGTGAACTCTTTATTGTGCAGGCCCGCCCGGAAACCGTGCAGTCCCGAAAAGACCTTACAAGTCTGGAAGACTACTGTTTAACCGAAAAAGGCACCGTCATCACCCAGGGTTCTCCGGTCGGTTCCAAAATCGCCGCCGGCACCGCCCGCGTGATCGAAAGCCCGGAACAGATCAAACAGTTTAAGGAGGGAGAGATCCTTGTCACCACTATGACGGATCCGGACTGGGTGCCGATCATGAAGATCGCCTCCGCCATCGTCACCGACCGGGGCGGACGCACCTGTCACGCGGCCATTGTTTCCCGCGAATTGGGCATCCCCTGTATCGTCGGCACCAACGACGCCACCCAGAAGATCAAAAGCGGTGAAAAAATAACCGTGGCCTGTGAGGGGGAAGTCGGGAATATTTACAAAGGAGCTTTGAAGTACGTGGTCAACAAAACAAGTCTGAAAAACCTTAAAATGCCGAAAGCCAAGATCATGATGAACATCGGCAATCCCGATATCGCCTTCGAAAGCTCTTTCATCCCCAATGCCGGCGTGGGGCTCGCCCGGCTGGAATTCATCATCAATTCCCACATCAAGATCCACCCGCTCGCTCTGATTAATTTTAATAAACTGAAAGACAAACAGGCAAAAGCGACAATCGCCGAACTCACGGTAGGTCATAAAAACAAAGCGGATTTCTTTGTGGAAAAACTGGCCCGCGGAGTCGGTACACTGGCGGCGGCCTTCTGGCCTAATGATGTGATCGTACGCATGAGTGACTTCAAATCCAATGAATACGCCAACCTGATCGGCGGACGCGACTACGAACCCCATGAAGAAAACCCCATGATCGGATGGCGCGGAGCCAGCCGTTATTACGACCCAAAATACCGCGACGCGTTCGCTTTAGAATGCAAAGCCATGAAAAAAGTGCGCGATGAGATGGGCCTTAAAAACTTAAAACTAATGGTCCCCTTCTGCCGGACGGTTGAGGAAGGCAAAAAAGTCATCGCCGAGATGAAGAAAAACGGTTTGAAACAAGGAGAAAACGGTCTCGAGATCTACATGATGTGCGAGATCCCCAGCAACGTGATTCTGGGCGAAGAATTTGCGAAGGTCTTCGACGGCTTTTCTATCGGCAGTAACGATTTAACTCAGCTGACCCTCGGACTTGACCGCGACAGCGCTCTGGTCAGCCACATTTTTGACGAACGGAACGAGGCGGTCAAAATACTGATCCGCCAGATCATTAAGATCGGAAAGAAGAAGAAAAAGAAAGTCGGTATCTGTGGACAGGCTCCGTCTGATTATCCGGAATTCGCCCGCTTTTTGGCCAAAGAAGGAATCGATAGCATGTCACTCAATCCGGACACAATAATCAAGACGATGATTGATTTAAACAAAAAGAGATAGACCCCCTCCCCGATTACATCGGGGCTCCCCCTTATACAAGGGGGAGATTTTTGTGATTAAGTTTATAAAATAACTTACAAACAATCTCCCCCTCAAGCGAGGGGGAGCATCCCGCAAAGCGGGAGAGGGGGTCAAACCAATAGAGGTAATATTTTTTCTTGACATTATCTTTATTCATGCTATTATAACTGAAATGCCGGGCTAGATAACGAACACGAACCGCGACCTGGCGCATGTCATAATCCCCTTTTTTGATAAAGGCGGTGTTGTCGTGTAAAACCATAAAAATCGACAAGCGGTGAAATTTGTTGTATTTATACACATTTCACTCTGGAAAAACGATCGGTTTTATGGTATAATATTTAGATAAATTAATTTTTATGGTATTTAGGGAAAATCCGCTTCAGCATCAGCGCTTCAGAGACACGATTTCGTTTTACGAAAATCGGCTGGTTTTTGTAAATACAGACACAGAAAAAGATCCGGAATCTTTGCATGCACAAGCGCCATTCCTCTATGCTGGCTTAACGCAAAGAATAAATGAAATGGAGCGGGATATAGAAGGGGAAATGGACATAAAAGCGCGCAAAGAAAAAAAAGATAAAATGAAATTGTGTTTGGAGGGCATTGATAAGCTTCGTCATGTTCCAAAAGATCCAGTGGAATTAAGACAGGCAATTTCCGACTGGGATCTTGAAAACACGCGATTAAAAAGGCTTGGAGATGAAAAACTGGACTATTTATATCTAAGCGGAATTGCGGAATCTGAACTCGGAAGTTTTCTTGATGACAAAACGCTGTCGCAGATTGAAATCGAAACCGAAAGAATGAAGCGGGCTGATCACTTAAAACGTGTCAGTGAACCGATTGACGAATCAGTATTAAGACAGCAAGCCTACGGACACTGGCTCGGGCACAAAAGGGAAATTGAAAAATCACTAGAAGAAGCTCATGCAAAAAGTAATGATAAAAGTCTCACTAAGAGGGAGAGGGAATATTACTCAGAACATGCTGGATTGATGGAAATGGAGCTTGAAACAGGCGAAGAAGATTGGGTCGATAAAAAAATGATGACACTTGAAGGCGAAAAAGCCTTTATACTAAGAGACCGCGTGTCTGAAGAGACCATCGATCGGATCAAATCATTTGTCATTGAAGCAAGAGGGCTACGGGAAAATGCAATATTAACCTCCTTTAAAAATCAGCTGGAAACAAACCGAAAGCAATTTATAGTGCTCAGCAAAAAGAAGCCACCCTGCCTCTCGAAAGATCAGATTAAAGACACGCTCCGATTTATGGAAGGGATGGAGAAAGAAAGGCTGGAAGACCCCGACTTATTCCAACAGGGTACAGATCATTTAAGAAAAGTTCAGGCGTCCCTGGATAAGGTTAGCCGGAATGTGAATGAGCTCGACCGGGAACTCGGCGTTTTTGATCGACTGAAAACCAAAAAAGGAAAGGAAGATTTCCGAAACGAGATGGCAACCAAAGCGAATACGATTAAAACCGCCGCCGCCGCTTTTACCCCGGAGCGGGCTGATGAGCTCCTGAAGGCGTTGGAACCTGCTCTTCAGGAAGGCCGTATTGTGAACGCGGAAGCAAAAAGAATCCGGGAAATGCTGGAATGGCTGAAAAATTCTCAAAATGAGCTAAGTGATATCGACGAACAGGTTCAGAATATCCACCAACTGCCGCCGGAAGAAGTGATTAGCATCAAACGCGACCTGGATCGTCTGCAGAGAATCATGGTACAGGTCACCCCCGAAAAACTCGACCAGGAGCTCGGCCTTCAAAAACTCAGCGATGCCCAGCTCGCCTGCAAGGTCATCCGGAAACTGGAAGGTGTGACAGATATTCAAAAAATCCGGGAAACTCTGGAAAAAGACCTGGGGAAAGATCATATCAGCTTTGTTGACCGGAAAGGTTTCCAACCGCACGCCGGCTACAGTGAAACCGGGTTTATGGTGTTCTGGGAACACGGCGAGGACTGGAAGATCATCATCAATCAGGATGCCATAGAGGACGGTCAGCGATTTCAGCACGACGTGATCCACGAACTGCGCCATCTGGAATTTGAACGGAACCCCGGTTTAAAAGAAGTATGGGTCAAACGCTACACGCAGGCTAAAAACTGGAAAGCAATCAAACAGGCGTTTGTGGACGCTTACCCGAAAAAAAGACCAGCCCTCTATTTAAAGGCTGATAAACCTGTTTACACAGCCGATGATTGGAAAGACGAAGACGTGGTGAGCGAACTGTATGCCATGCAGAAAGACATCGACGAAGCGCTCCAGCCAGGCAAAAAAAGCAGACTCAAAGCACTTGGACAAGCTCTTTCCAGCATCGGTGCCAATAGTCTTAAAATCCCGGAAAAAACATTCGCCCCTATTACCCGTGGTGCGGAATCGGATGATGTAAAAGGAATGATAAGCAAGGCAGAAAAAGGTCAGGGAGAGGCGGAGGAAAGCGGAGATTCAGGAGAGCTGGAATCGCCTGAAAAACACGCAAACGACCTGGCAGCAATCAATGAGAACATCAAAAAATATTTAAACTCGGAATATATAAGCTATGTACCGGGAGCCGCGAGTCTTCTGCGGACTATGAGGGAATTCAGCGAAGACACCGCCGATTTAAACGCCAGTTTCGCAAAAACCAAAAGCGGTTTTCTTTCAGAGGAAGTCAAAAAACGGATCAAACAGCTGAATGAAGCTATGGACGGAATTAAAAATGAGGTAGAGCGAGTTTCTACCGACGTTCCTAACCAGATAATCAGCCCCTTCCGCCGGCTCTGGAATAATACCACCTTCCTGTCGCTGGAAGACGTGTTTCAAGTCGGCGTGGATATTTTTGAATGGAACAGCCGACGCCATAAAAGAAAGATGTCCGACCATGCGGGGCGCTTAGGCTCCGCCATGTTTGAAAACGTGCCGGTTCTGGGCGAAATCGGCCTGGAGGCGGACGCCCGCATCCAGAAAGCCGAAGCTGAGGAGGTTAATGAATGGAAAAGCCGTCTGGAAACTAAAGATGCCTGGGAGCTTCTGGATATTGTCAAAAACATCGCTCATGCCATCGACCCGAATAAAGATCAGCTCAAAGCTGTGTTAAGAATTTTGGCCGACAAAGGCCGTATCGACTGGCGGGATCAAAACCTGTGGATCGCTCTTAATAAACTTCAAAGCGCGGTTCACCTGTCACCGAATGATGAAATGATCCTCAGCAATCCTTCGATTCTACGACAAAAACTGCACACCGCCTGCGGAGAAGTATGGGACTACGATGAATACCTGAGTTTAGAAAGGAACAATGAAGGCAAATACGAGAGTTCCAAAAAAGAACACATGGAATCCGTCCATAAAATCCAGCGCCAGATCACCGAACGGCTCGGACAGCTTTACAAAAGACATAAAAGCGAAGAACGGGTAGACCCCACAGAATACGAAGCTCTGCTGGAATATTCAATCATTAACGGCAAAAGCTATCAGGAGGCCGTAATGTTTTATATGATCGCGGGAGTCGCGGAGGGTATCCTATCCTCAGATCGCCCCATGGTGCTGGATAAATACCTGAACGAATTCCCAGGCATCGAGTATGTAACGGAAGAATACGCGCCTAAAAGTCAGGAGGGGGCCAAAAAAATCTGCGAAACCTATTTTAAAGACGATTATAAAAAGGGAGAAGTGGGCGGCCAGTTTAAAAACTATTACTGGACGACCATTCAAAACTCCGAACAGGTCCTTCAGCGCGTCCGTAAATCCGCCCCCGAACGTAAATGGGATCATGACTGGAGCCGTGGGATAGCCGCCATGTGTGACGCGGTCAGCATGAAGACCTTCCTCTCGGGTAGATCCGGTGAGATCATCACTAAATCAACGGCGATGGAAAATATGTATGTGGGAATGCTTCAGTGGTTTGAGGAAAACGCGGTCAATCCACAGTCCAGAAACTGGCGGACCGGATTCACCCGTACAATTGCTTCCTTTTTTATGGCAGAGGGCATACGGAACTGGACAGCCTACCGCGATGACCCGAAATACCAGCGCGGTGAAGGGGTTATGGGGAATAAAGCGCGTGAAAACGCGGTCAGCAATCATGGCGACTGGAACGTGGGTCAGCATGTGGATAAGATGAAAAAATTCGTGGGTGTATTCCCAGATGGGCTCGCAAAATTTTACGAACTGCTCACCGACAATACTGCTGTCAGTGCGGCCGACCCAGACAAAAAAGGCCAGGCCACCGATCACCTGAACAAAATAAAAAATTACTTATCACGATTTCCGGCCGTCGCGGCGATGATCAGCAATTTCAACTCTCTGAACGATATTTTTGACAATATGGGCAACATCATTGCCGGCATTCTCGCACAAGTAGACGACGCCACCTTTTTAAGCCGTATTGCGACCGTCAGAAAATAATCGGATAGTGGCTCGAATAGTGGGCCGAGTTGTGGACCGAATCGTAAAAATTACAGCCACCATTCGAGCCACTATCCGCTCCACAATACGACCCACAACCCGAGCCACAATCCGAACCTACGTCGTATTCACCGGATCCACATCGATCCGCCAGCCTTTGGGCGGTTTCCAGTAATCAAAGACCAGACTCGGATTTTCTGAGCGCAGAAGCACGTGATAATAATAGCGGTTGGCCATTTTCGGGAGTAAGGCCGGCGCGCTCACGATTTTGACGTTCATATTATTCACCTTAAAAATATCCTCCAATACTTCCTGCTCCTGCTGAATATGGCTGGAAAGCGCTCCCTCATCAGGGCCGGTGACCGTGAATTTGACGATGCGGTTAAACGGCGGGTAGCCAAGTGATTTCCGCTGTTTTAATTCTTCTTCAATAAAATCAGTGTAATCATGGGCCGAGGCTTTTATAAGGGTGGGATGATCGGGATTATAGGTCTGAAGGACCACCTCTCCCCTGCTATCCCGCCGTCCGCAGCGCCCCGCCACCTGCGTCAGAATCTGGAACAGGCGCTCAGAACTTCGGAAATCCGGCCGGTGCAGGCCAATATCCGCCAGCACAATTCCGATTAAACTGACTTTAGAAAAATCCAGCCCCTTCGCGATCATCTGAGTGCCGATAAGAATATCGTAACGCTGATCGAAAAAAGCACGGTAGATCGGATCAAACCCCGCTTTATTTTGCGTGGTATCACGATCCGCCCGCACCACCCGGGCCTGCGGAAACAGACGCTTCACCTCTTCCTCCACACGCTGAGTGCCGACCCCCATATGCTTGATATAAGGCGACCGGCATTCGGGACACAGCAATTCCGGCGCTTTTGAGTAATTGCAGTAATGGCATATCAACCGATCCTCCCACTTGAGACCCGCACTTGAGACTTGAGACTTAAAATTCCGATGTAATTTTAAACTGATATCACAATTCGGGCATTTCTCAGTATAACCGCAATCCCGGCACACCACGGCGCTGGCCAGCCCCCGCTGATTCACAAATAAAATGATCTGCTCTTTGTTTTTAAGGCGCTCTTTGATCTTTTGCTGAAGCAGTAAAGAAAAAACACTAAAATTCCGTTTTTTAAACTCCTCCCGCAGATCCACCAGATGAATAGCGGGAAGTTCCCCTTCATGAATGCGCTCTTTTAACCCGACGTAAACATACTCCCCTGTTTCCGACTTGTAATAACTTTCAGCGGACGGCGTCGCACTGCCGAAGATCAGCGTGGCTCCCCATAATTTCTGCATTTCCTCAGCCAGGCGCTGAGTCTGGTAATACGGCGTGGATTCCTGTTTATAAGTCCATTCATGCTCCTCATCCAGAATCACCAATCCTAAATCGGAAACCGGCGCGAAAATAGCGGAACGGGAGCCGATGATCAAAGGCGCATAACCGGTTTTCACCTTCCACCATTCCCTTAGCCGTTCCCCGTCGCTCAGTTTGGAATGAAACACCGCGATATGGTCTCCCAGAGAATCCTTAAAATAGCGGACGGTCTGGGGAGTCAGAGCGATTTCGGGAACAAGCAGGATCGCCTGCTTCCCCGACTGAACCGTCTTCATGATCTGACGAAGATAGATCTCGGTTTTCCCGGAACTGGTGATCCCGTGAAGTAAGACCGGCCGGTCCGCTTTCTGAATTGCCTGCAAAGCCTCTTCCTGATCAGGGGTGAGTGTTTTCGTAAAAGACTTAAAAGCAAACGTTTGTGGGTCAAAAGGTTTATAAAGAGGTTCTGCCGTTTCTTCGGCCACTCCTTTTTTAAGAAGAGTTTTTAAAGAAGCTGAGCTGAACCCTTCTGTTTTTTTCAGACTCTCCAAAGAAGCGGGCTGGGAGTTCCGGATGGCCTCAAAGATCATCGTCTGCTTTTCCCCGCGCAGATCAGGACTGTCTTCTTTAGCCCGATAAAGTATGTGGACAGGTGAAGCGAGCTTCCCTTTCCACAAAGCGGCCGGCAGGAAAAGCCGGAGCGCCCGAGTGATGGAAGTTTGATAATAGCGTGCGATAAAACGGGCGAGCTGAACCGATTCTTCGCCCAGCGGAGGAATGGGAAGAACCTGATGAACCGGTTTGATCTTTTCATCGGATAATTCCGATGACAGTGTGTCGGTTAAACCGATTATCACCCCCTTTAAAAAGCGGTTCATAAACGGAACTTCCACAAAAGATCCGATCTTGCAGGATTGGATGACTTTATAGGTCAGCTCACTGCCGAAAGCCCCCAATTTTCTGAAAACAACAACCTGAGCGTATTTCATAACCACATTTTAAAGGCTGAGCCAATATTATACGACCATTTTTTTAAAACACCAATTAAGCCCTTTAAATAAAAGCGAGTGAAGATCTTGCGAGCCAAGCGTAGCCCCGTTCCACTTTGGGTATGCTCCGCTGGGGTCCAAAGTGGAACGGGGCGAAGCCAGGCGAGCCAGTGATGAACGAGAACACTTGTTTGGAAAGGCCGAAAAACTTTTTGAAAGATTTTCGGTTTGTGGTAAAATATTCTAAAATAAATATAGATATGAATTTTGCGTACACCGCCCTTACCAAGGACAGCAAAAAGATCACCGGCGTTTTAGAGGCAGAAAGCCAGGAGGCGGCCCAGAGTGAGCTTCACAAAATGGGAGTGGCCATCATCGCGGTAAAAGAAATTTCGGAAGCGGAATATGAAAAATTAAAAAAGGATCAGAAGGAAACACAGGCAAAAAAAGGTATTCAGGCCTTCACGTTTTTAGCGATCGACCCGAATAATAAAGAAGTGGAAGGCACCATCGATGCCATAGACGAGTATTCGGCTTACAAACGGCTCCGCACTGAATACCAGTTTGAGATCCGGAAGCTTTACCGTTCCGACGCCACCGAGACCGAAATCCAGAAAATCAGCGGTCAGCTTCTGGGCTTTGAGGCTAAACTGGAAACCGAAATGACGGAAAGCGGAGAATCTTTTGAAAAAGACAAAGAGGAAGAAAGGGAGAGGGATGAAGAAGAGATCAATAAAGAGATCATCCAGGAGGTGGATAAAGTCGTGGTCAATGCCAAAAAAGCTCTGCAGGAGCATGGAGCGCTTTACGGCCGGGAACTCTTAAAGGAGATCAATGAAACAATGGGGGAACTTCAGCGTGTGCGAACCAGTAATAACATCAAGCATATCACCGAGGTAACCAATGACCTGTACGTACTGATCAGCAACCCCGATAAGATCGAGGAAGGGGCGGACAACAAGGAATATGAATCCATCCTGACAGACATCCAGGAAAGTGCGCTGGTGAAAAAAGAATTCGAACTCTACAAAAAAGCAATCAAACTCACCGGAGCCAAAAGAATCTTCGAAAATATCATCAAAAAACTGAAAAGTATGACGGAAACGAGTGAAGATGAAGAAAAAAAGCCGGGATTCATCACAAAGATCAAAAACAGGATCCACAGCTATTTAGTAAAAAGAAGTCAGAAAAGGCGTGCTGCACTGGCCAAAAAAGCCCAAAAACCAAAAGGACGGCTGGGGACATTTATTGAAAAACTGGGATCTTATTTTAAAACCACCAGCCCTATTTTAAAGAAAACCCGTTACAACGAAGTAAAAAAAGCCTTTAAAAACCTGTTCAGGAAAAAGGCGGCGGAACCTAAAGGGGCTGAAGGCGAAGCAAAAAAAGCGGAAGCACAGGGGGAAGCCGCTGAAGCGGAAACCATAGAAAAAGCGGTAAAGCCTGCGACTGAAGAAAAGAAAGCTCCCAGGCCAGAGAAATCAAAACGGGATTTTACAAAAATTTTTGTAGAACTGGACAGTTTCGCCGGCTGGCTCCTCTGTTTTTACATCATTTACTTCTTTCTGGTGGGGTTTGCACTCGAAAAAAACATCGGCCTTAGCCGTGAATTCATCTTTAAAACCCTGAAGACCCCTTTGCTTTTAAATATTTCCATTTTTCTCTTACTCATCCACTTCACGCTCCGTATGAAGAATCTGCACTTCCGCAAAAACACCCTTGCGGCCTTCTTTTTAACCGCTTTCAGCGTCGGGTTCTATGTACTTCTGATCATCAATTTCTGAATTTGTAATTTGTCCCGCAAGCGGGACGTAACTTGTAACTTGTAATCAGTAAATCGTAGTTACAAGTTACAAGTTACAAATTACCTCCATTGTAATCATTTATAAGTTTTGATAGGATATTGATAACATTAACCACCCTAAAAATAAAAATGCTGCCGCAAAAAGGAAAAATTTTAAGCTGGGTACTGTTTCTGCTTTTTATTGTGGCGGTTTTTGGAGTGCTTGTTTTTTTACAGAAGCGGGCCGGTGCCCCCGGAGGGCCTCCTGCCACTCCCCCCTCGGTAACCGAAGAAGGCCCCGGAAAACCCAGTAAAGAATTTGCCACCCCTGATCTGACCGAGCGGGAAAAAAAGAGAATAGACAATGAAGCGCTTTCAAAAGCCCTTCAGATCGGTGCCGGATGCGAAGCGATTCAATTCGACACTGAGGCGCGTCAGCAATGTGAAGACACGCTGACTTACAATAAAGCGCTAAGGAAAAACGATGAAAAGCTCTGTCGGCAGATCAGCGACGAAATGCTGAAAACAAAATGTCTGGACGCGCTTTATTCCCGCTTAGCCGTTCAGGCGCTGGACGCCGAATTATGCCGAAAGATCGAAGATGAGATTTTACAGCAGGACTGTCTGGACCGTATTCAGGCCACTTTTGGCCGAACCGCCAAATCCGCTGCCACCTGCGACGGCATCGAAGACGACATCCTGCGCCGATCCTGCCTGGATAACTTTTACTACAGCCGAAGCATAGAAAGCCTGAATGAGGAAAGCTGCAGCCAGATCATAAACACCCAGCTGAAAGACCGGTGTGTTAAAAGCGTGGCCAAAAGCGCCGAAGTGCTGGAGGTGGCCAAAGCCCAGACGGTCCGTACCTATCAAAGCCATGAAGCAATTTTAAAAGCCTGCACCACCGACGCCTGTAAAGACAATGCAAATTACAATCTGGCGTTGGTGAATAAGGATCTCTCCTACTGCAACGCCATCACTGATGAAGATAAACAGGACTTATGCATCAAAACTCAAACGGTCAGCATCAATACCTATTATTTAAGAATGGCGACCTCCAAGCAGGATGCCTCACTTTGTGACAAGATCCTGGACAGCGCTCTGCGATCTGTCTGTCTTACCAACATCCAATAACCTGATCCATGCCAAGATTCCGCTCTCTCATCATCGTATTTACCGCCCTCATCGCCTTCACCAGCGTGGGGTATGCCGCGGATGACCAGGTAGAGATCACCGGAACGGCTTACGGTAAACTGATCAATCTTCTGCATTTTGATTACAAAACCGCCGACCGCCCCACTGGCACCGCGGACGATTCACGTTTTGATGCCCCCTCTTTTTATGTGGGGCCTACCAAACAATTCTATATCCCCATAAACGATTCCGACTTTTCCGCGGGCGATCCGAATATCATAGCGAGCATCAGCACGCTCCCCGATGACTGTGATGACGATGGCTGTAAGCTCAATGGCTTTTTATGGAGCGACGTGATCGGCTGGATCGTTCTGGACGGCACGATCATCAACGAGGCTATTACCGATCCGAATGACGGAGGCGTGGGGGATATTTATACGCCCGATATGTACCCCCGTATCAAAGAAACCGGAACCGTTACCGGCTTTGCCTGGAACGAGGTGACCGGCTGGTTTAAACTGGCCGCGAACGATAACTTAGGCACCATCACTCTGCCCGAAAACCAGAACAACGCCGACTGGGGCGTGTGGCTGGACATCGAAGCCGATGAAGTCATCGACGACAACGGAACACCCGCTGTATCGGAGGACGACATCCGCATGGGCCGCCCTTTTCATGGCTACGCCTGGAGCGAGACCATGGGCTGGATCAAATTTTTTAAAGAAGCTACCGACACCTTCGATCTTGATTTCGGTGTCTACACTACCTGGATCCCGGATGACACCCCGCCAAAGATCCTGAGCCCGAGCACCGTTTGGTTTGCCACCGGCGTCAATACGGGCTACATCCCGACCGAAACAGATCCCGGCACTATTATATGGGATCACTTTATGGAAGATATGGAATCCGGCCTGAAGAGTACTCTGGAGGGCTCAGAAGTCTCTGTTACAGCTATCGCTGAACCGGGCAACAACATCTGTGCCGCACACGCCCCCTCGGCGGGGAACGTAGCGATCAGCACCAGCTCCAACACGGAATACAAAGTGGCCGACCTCACCATCCCGTCTATCGGCAACCTGCAGGATGTGCCGAAAGGATTCTGCAAATACCGCCTCACCGCCAAAGTGCTGAACGGGGTCAATCTGCCTACCTATATAGGAGACACCTTTTTACCCATCTGTGACACCTACAGCGATGCCGCCACCTGTAGCACTGATACCGACTGTAGCTGGACGGGAGGTGTGTGCGACTACGCTTCACCGCCCAATCAGCGTGATGAAATCATTATTTATGTACGCGCCGGCCATTTCGACGACACCGAATCCAGCATCTCTTTAACCGGCGGAGACGTTCAGGCCATTGCGGACGGCACGGATTTTGTGCGATATGAAGTGGCCTTAAGGGATCTGGTAGGCAACCCGATCATCCCGATCGACTGCAGCACACCGGATGACATCACCAATCCTCAGTATCAGTACGCCGGCTGTCCGGGGCGCGACGTGACCATGACCGGCAACTTTACCAATGAGCTTCTCTTCGATCTGACACAATCCCCTCCCCTCACTCCCTATTTAACGCCGGCCCGCTACAGTGACGGCGGTGTAGCAAGCAATGGAATCGGCCTGTTGAATACCGACGCTTCTTTCGAGATCTTTAAACCGGATGGTCTCTTTACTTACCAAATGGAAATTGCCTCCTACGCGCCTTCGCGGACCTATACGCAGGCATCTGATTATCAGGTACCGCTGGATCTGGATTTCCGGATCAATTCGTTTGAATACCTGATCGATAACGATGAACTGCCCGCCATTCACCTGATTGAAGTGCCGGCAGATTCGGGTACCTTTATCCCCGACTCTGCTTCAATCACCACTGCTTGCAGCGAACCAGGACCGCCGGACTGCACCAATTCGTTCAATTCAGGCTATGATTTAGGCAATATGCCCGCCTGTGCCTCTCCTTCCGAATGCAATACCTATGGCTTCGCAGTCAATCCGCTCGACTTTTCCCCGCCCCTCATCACCAGCAATCCGGAAGTCACTTCGGATTCAGGTGAAGTATTAAGTGTTCTGAGCCTGGGTGTTCCGGCCAATGTATCTTTTGCGGTAAATAATATCAGCACAAACGACATCGCTGTTACGGACGGAGGCCTTTCAATCGACCACGTCTTCCAGTATCGCTCCGCCACATGGGACACGGCTCTTGCCATGATGGAAACCCAGAGGATTCTTCCGCTTTCTGCCTCGGAAGTAGAAGGCCCGCCGGAATATCTGGCCTGGTCCAGCCCCTTTGAGCCCTGCAGTTACTGCACGCGATACGAGTGGTTCGACGGCGCCCATTCCGCCGCCAGCGCCCTGGGAGACCAGGATGCGGAGGATTCGGTATTCCACAGTTTTTATCAGCAATTCCACCCCGCCGCCAAATTCCTGTTTGACTTTGATGTTCCCACGGATATCACCGGAGACGGCTATTACAATATTATCGGCCGTGAATCGATTCCATCTTCACACACTTACACCGGCCCGCTCCCGCCGGATCCGGCTGAAGACCGGAATAATCCGGCAAACTGGGATCAAAACGGCCTGATCGACCGCAGTGACAGCGCGACTCTTGGCCTGGCTTCCGGTTCTCCGGCCATCCCGGCCTCGGTCAATAAAGAAATAAAATTCACTCCCGAACAGTTTTCGGGCGGTATCGATATCAAAGACATCGAACTCCGCCTGATCCAGGAGATCGGCTACCGTTTCAAAAATCAGCCTGTCTTCTCGGTCTACGCCCAAAGCCCGCTTGTCTCCGGTTTAAAAGTACGTGATTCCGGCCTGGAGGCGCTTGGCTCTGTGATCGGCGAAGAGCTGGTGACCGGCCGTAAATTCGATGTGATCAGCCGGACTGAAAATCTGGATCTGCAAAAAGTAATCCGTTACAATGCCGTTCAGATGCGATCTTCCATCGCTGCCCCCTGCCCAGCAGATGAAGTGACTTTTACCTTTGAAGAAACAGGAGACTGTATTTTCCATGACACCGTCAATAACACCAAATTCGCCTATTATTATGGTGCACCGGGCGACTTACTCACCATCGGTGACGGCACGGATCTGGCCGCCCCGCCTATTCCTTATACGCTTATTGTAGAGGGCGGTGCGGATGTTCTTATCAAAAGCAATCTTTACTACGCCTCAACCGATACGCGAGCCTCTATAGGTATCATCGTGATTGCGGAAAATATCGGTCAGGGCGCTGATGTTTACATCTCTCCGGCCATTACCAATATAGTCGGTACGCTGTACGCGGAAGGCAGTGTGCTTAGCGGTGCCCCCGGTATTGTTTACTACGGTGGCGGTGGCGGCAATATACAGGACCTTAATAATCAGCTTTACTGGAGGGGCAGTCTCGCCTCGCGCAATACCATCGGCGGCACGGGGCAAGACCCGGTCCGTATTCCGGACGGCACGACCTGCGAACCGGGCGACACCGACCTAAGCTGTGCTCAGCGTTACGACTTTGATTATATCAGGCGCTTCACTCCCGTGGTGGATGCGGGGACCAGTACCATTGTCGGTGGCGGTCTGTTTAGCGGCGGCGGCTGCTGCGGCACCGGTTGCGACCCGGATAGAGCTGAAGGTACTTGTCAGCTTGGCCCCCTCCTGCCTACAACAGTAGTATTAGATGGCAATCAGATCGATGAAGCTGAATCAGAACTCGCGGTATTCTTTGTAGCCCCAGACCCACGAACGCTCAGCTATCCCCCACCTGGATTCACAGTGCCTAAGAGCTTTGAATTCATCCAGGAAATCCGCTAAACTCAGAACCACCAGCCGCCACAACGACAACCACAACCTATAAAATATGTACGAAATCCTTTTTCAATATGGCCCGTTCACCCTGTCGACTTTCACTGTCTTTTTAGCAGTGGCCTTTATAGCGGGTATGATCTTTCTGATCCGGTTCATCCAGTTTAAAAAATTAAAACTGAGGTTTTTTGTAAATCATTTTATTTCCCTGACACTCTTTCCGCTCATCGGCGGACGGCTTTTATACACAGTGGAACATTTCTCAGCCATTAAAGAAAGTCCCTTGAGCTTCTTCTATGTCTGGGATCTGGGGTTCAGCGCTTTCGGGATTTTTTACACAGCCATCCTGACACTATACCTATTAAGCCGTCAGGATCATGAGGATTTCTGGGCATGGCTGGACGTTATGGTACTCACGGGGCTAACCGGCATGTTCTTTGTCCATTTGGGTCATTTTTTCAAAGGAACTAATTATGGGAAACCCACTGAACTGCCATGGGGTATTTCATTTGACGCCTTTAATATCCCTTACACCACCGCTATCCATCCTGCCCAGCTTTATTCAGCGCTTTTGACCTTTATCGTCTTCGGATTAGCCATGACGTACGTTAAGCGCACCTATCTATCTGGTGTGGTCGGTACTGTTGCGATTATGCTATACTCGCTGAGCGCCTTTGGAATCGATTTTCTGCATGGACTTCCATCCGCTTATGCTAAAATCAGCTACCTCGTAGTAGCTGCCCTCGCGTTCATCTTCTACATCCACTGTTCCCACAAAAAAATGTTCGAATAACTTAACTCTTAACGCTTAACTAAAATGCCCGACCTTCCTTTTAATTTTGATTTTAATGCCATCCTTGAATTCATCAGCACTCCTTCTTTTAAAACCATTCAGCTGGCAGTGATTATTTATTTTGGCCTTCTGTGGCTGGCGATCATAATCTGGGTCACAAGAGACGCGATCAACCGTTCAAAAAGCCTTCTTTTCCAGGTAATCGCTATTCTGCTCAATATCTTTTTTCCGGTACTGGGCATTCTGCTTTATCTTATTATCCGCCCGAACAAAACAACTCTGGAACATTATTACGAAGAGCTGGAACATCGGCTGATCCTGGAAAGTATCAATGAAAAAGGCGATGAAGAAATGAATATCAAATCAATTAAAAAACTGCCGAAAAAGAAAGATAAAAAAACTAAATAATATTTGAAAGTGCGGAATCCTGAGTGAAATCGAAGGACCGCACCTACTCACTACTTACTACTAACTATTCACTAAACCATGGAACGACTTCTCACTCTCCAATATTATTTTACCCCCCGGCCGGATCCGGACTTCCAGTTCACCAAGATCACAATTGCTTTTATTGTGGCTTTTTTTCTGCTGGCGATAGGAATCAGGATCTACCGGAAAAAAGTCGCGAAAGACCCGATCATTAAAAAAATGATCAAGCGGTATCCGGGAAAGTTTATGACTTTCGGCACACTGCTTCTTTTTCTTCTGCTGGTGCGGGAGGCAGGCATCCCGTTTGTTTCCATGAGGTTCTTGTGGTTTGCGCTCCTCTTTTACGTGGCCTATTGGGCAGTAAAAACCCTCCTGACCTTTAAAAAAGACTACCATCACCGTACCAAGCAGATCCACTCTCATACGAAGAGGGCAAAATACCTACCCAAAAGAAAAAAATAACAAGTATTCTTTTGACATTAAACCTATTTTATAAATGGCGTCTGTCAATTTCGGAAATAATCAATGGGTCAATATTCAAAAGCCGCATGAGGAGGATATCCTTGAGCTAAAGAAAAAATACCGCTTCCATAAGCTGGATCTGGAAGACTGCCTATCAGAAAGTCAGCGGCCAAAAATCGATGAATATGAGAATTATCTTTTTATTATTCTGCATTTTCCTTATTACAATCGGCGCACCCGCCACATCTCTACAGAACAGGTGAATATTTTCATCGGCCAGAACTACCTGATTACCCTGCATAACGGGCATTTGGAAGAACTCGATAACATTTTTAAAAAATGTAAAAAGTCGGAAAAAGCCAAAAAACTGTTCTTTGGAGAAAGTACCGGGTTTTTGCTCTATTCCATCATCAATAACCTGTTCAGTTCCTCATTCTCGGTCACAGACAAAATCCAGCTCAAGCTAAAGCAGATCGAACAGGCTATTTTTGAGACCGCGCATGTAAAAGACCAGCTGTTTGACATCATGGTCACGAAAAAGAACATCATCACCCTCCGAAAGATCCTCCTTCCGCAACGTATCGTGATCGCAGCCCTGGAGCATAAGCAGAAACGCTTTCTGCCCGAAAACCTGGAGATCTACTTCGATGATGTTGTCGACCAGATCGAGCGCCTCTGGAATATCCTGGAAACTGAGAAAGAAGTGATCGAGTCTCTGGAAGACACGAATGAATCCCTTCTGAGTCACAAAATCAACAACACCATGCGGACGCTCACGGTGTTTTCAGTGATCATGCTGCCACTTACTTTTCTGACCGGGCTGTTCGGCATGAACGTGCAGCTCCCCTTCGCGGAAGCCCTGGAACACATCGAACATTTCTGGAGCATCATCATGATCATGGGAACTATCGCCGTCCTGATGATTGGAGTGTTTAAATGGAATAAATGGTTATAAGTAGCGAGCGATGCGATCCGGAGCGCAAGAAGTCCGACAGGACGACTGAAGCGAAGGACTCCGAAATGTAAATTTACAAAGGAAATTTACTTTGAGGAGAGCAGAGCCCTATTGAAATAAGGTGCGAGAAAAACCATTCCGCAGCGTAATGGAGACCGAACTTTGCGAGGTCGACTGAAGCAAGGATGAGAATGTGAAAATTTGCGATAGAAAATTTTTGCATTCTCAAGGTTTTTCCCTCCTGAACCAGTACAGGACCGCCCCTCAAGGTGCGAGACCTTTCCTTTCAACCTGAATAAAAGACTTGCACAAGGTTTTTTATTTTGGTAAAATATCTCTGCTACTTTTTTAAAACGCCCTTACAATGCAGAGAGAGAAGAAGAAGAAAATTATCGGAGCGCACGCCAAGCACGAGCAGGACACAGGTTCTGCCCAAGTGCAGATCGCGATACTAACCGAACGGATCAGTGAGCTAACAGGCCATCTTAAATCCCATAAAAAAGACACGCATAGCCGTCGTGGGTTACTTGCTATGGTCGGCAAACGCCGAAAACTCCTTAACTATTATAAAACCAAAAGTCCTGATAAGTATCAGGAACTTATAAAAACCCTAGACCTTCGTAAATAAACCCTAAGCCCGGGTCAAACGTAAAAGTTTCAAGTTATAGCTTATCCAGGATGAAGGTGATCTGTAATTTGGGACTTTGCCAGCTGGCTCCGGGTGATAGGAAATAACCTATAACCCTTTTTATATTATGGAGTCACAAGAATTTCGCCTAAAATTAGGCGACAAAGAACTTATTGTTGAAACCGGCAAACTGGCCCAACTGGCCAACGGCAGCTGTACCGTCCGCATGGGCGATACGGTGATTTTAGCAACCGCCACGATGAGTAAGGAGGCACGCCCGGGCATAGACTTCTTGCCACTGATGGTGAATTATCAGGAAAAGCTGTATGCCAGCGGCACCATTAAAGGTTCTCGATTTGTTAAACGTGAAACGAGGCCTAGCGATGATAAGATCCTGATGGCCCGCGTTGCGGATCGGACTTATCGCCCGCTTTTTCCTAAATACTTCCGTCGGGATATTCAGGTAATGCTGACTACCATGTCTTATGATCGTGAAAATGAGCATGACATGGTCGCGACCACAGCAGGATCCATCGCACTGGCCATTTCAGACATTCCGTTCGAAGGTCCTACGGCCACTGTGCGAGTCGGCTTAATCGACGGAGAACTTGTTATCAATCCAACTATGCCGCAACGGGCAACCAGCGACCTTGATCTGATCGTCTCAGCCAGCCCCTCCACGGTCATCATGATCGAAGCCGGAGCTAACGAGGTTCCGGAAGATAAAATGCTGGAAGCCATTGCCAAAGGAAAAGAAGTCGCCCAGAAAATCGCTGATTTTATCGTCGGCATCCAGAAAAAAGTCGGTAAGGAAAAATTAGTAACGGAAGCACCTGTTAAAAATCAGGATATCATCGATTATGTCGATAACAATTATGCCGACAAAGTAATGAAAGCCCTGTATGAGCGAACCGGCAAGCTGGATCGCTACGGCTATTTCCGTGAGTTGACTAAAGAAGTCGAAACTCATTTTAAAGACAATGTCACCGAAGATGAGCTTAAGGAAGTAGGTGAAGCAATGGATGCCCTGGTAAAACAGACTGTCCGGCGCAACATCCTTGAGAACGACAAACGTATCGGCGGACGTAAGATGGATGAGATCCGCCCGATAAGTGTAGAAGTGGGTTTATTTCCACGAACTCATGGCTCCGGCCTGTTTAACCGCGGTGAAACTCAGGGGATAACCCTTTGCACACTCGGATCCCCCGGCGACGCACAGGTATTGGAAGGAATTGAAGGGGAAAGTAAAAAAAGCTACATGCATCATTACAACTTCCCGCCTTTTTGCGTTGGTGAAACCAGCAATCGCTTGTTTACCGGCAACCGCGAAGTCGGACATGGCGCTTTAGCCGAACGTGCGCTCATACCCGTACTGCCAAGCAAAGAAGACTTCCCTTATACCATCCGTTTAGTGACCGAAATTCTCGCTTCCAACGGATCCAGTTCTATGGCAGCCACGTGCGGCTCTACGCTGGCTCTGATGGATGCCGGTGTGCCGATCAAAAAACCGGTAGCAGGAATCGCCATGGGCCTCATCACCAGCCATCACGATGCGGATCTGTATAAAATACTCACAGACCTTCAGGATGAAGAAGATATGGGAGGTGATATGGATTTCAAAGTCACCGGAACTAAAGACGGTATCACTGCAATTCAGATGGACACCAAGCTAAAAGGTCTGGAAGATAACATTTTTGTAGAAGGATTAGAACAGGCCCGTATTGGCCGCCTTTATATTCTGGAAGAAATGGGCAAGATAATCAGTGCGCCCCGTGAAAAACTATCTGAATACGCTCCTCAGCTCATCGCTATGATGGTCAACCCCGATAAAATCCGATTTATCATCGGCCCGGGCGGTGAAATGATCAATAGAATCATCGACGAAACAGGTGTTCAGTCAATTGATATTGAAGACGATGGATCAGTTGTTATTACTACCATGGGGTCTGAGCCAGGCGCAAAAGCAAAAGCCTGGATCGAGAACCTGGTGGCCGACCCGGAAGTGGGTAAGATCTATGAAAACGTCAAAATTACCAAGATGTTTGAATTTGGCGGACTGGTTGAATTCATGCCCGGTAAAGAAGGAATGATCCACGTTTCTGAAGTTTCCGATCAATACGTTGAAGACGTGAGCAAATTCTTAAAAGAAGGCCAGGTGGTCAACGCTAAACTCCTTGCTGTCGACGAACGAAGCGGTAAATATAAGATGTCGATGAAAGGGGTTAAACAGCCGGAACAGAAATAAGAATAACTATCAAAAAGGCTCCCCTATTGTCATCCTGAATTTATTTCAGAATCTCGGGGGAGCTTTTTTAGTATTCCGATTAGTTTTATCTCCCCTCCCCTATCTGCTCTTCCGCCTCTTCCAGATTGGCGCAGTCAGTAAGGGTTTTCCAGAAATCTTCCCCCATTTTATCGAGCTGATCGGGATCAGCCCTAAGTAATTTATCATGCAATTCGCGCACCATAATACATACGCCTTTTACGTCTGCCTCATAATCCATCTGCTCAGATAAACCGGAAACAGGAGCAGTGGCTTTTACAGGCCCCGGCTTTTGGGTGGCGGCACAGGCAGGAACCAAAAAAGCGCCGATAAGCGCGAGAATCCGCATACGGAGTGAATTGAACAAAGATGTTTCTCTGGGATTGTTTTTCATAAGGGCAACATAAAAAGGAGGTTACTATATACCTATGTATAGGAACTGTCAATAAATCCTTCCGTGAATTGCGAAATTATTCTTTTGTTTAATGCAATTCGTGACTTTTTAGGACTATTGGAACCATGAAGACTATTGCGACTATTAGGATCTATATTTTCAGTTCTGATATTTATCACAATAGTCTTAAAAATCCCAAAAGTCTTAATAGTCCTAATGACATGGCAACGGCATAATATAAACAAAAAAGGAATTACGCAGCTCACGCATCCTTTCTAAATAGACTTCCGGACAAATGTTTCAACTGTATTGTCTTCCAGATATTCCTCAATCGTCTTCTCACCGTCTTTTACGAATGACTGCTTTAAAAGTGCGCTTTCTTCACGGAATTTCCTTTCTTTTCCCATTAAAATCTTATCCATGATTTCTGCGGGTTTACCCTCAGTCTTCAGCTGTTCGGTCCAGATTTCACGCTCTTTAATAACCACATCCTCAGGAAGGTCATCCGGGCTTACGACATTAGGGTTCATGGCAGTGATATGCATGGCAACATCCCGCGCTTTTTCAGAATCGGGTTTTGCAAGGTTTACAATTGTACCAACTTTACTATTAGTATGAACGTACTCACCAAGCCCCTCCCCTTCTAACACATCCACTTCAATAGACATATTTTCACCAAGCTTTGTGAAAAGGTCTTTTAAAGCTGGTTCGGCCTCGGTTTTAGCGGATTCAATACCGTCTTTCAGCGCTGTTTCTGCGGCTTTTTCGGCAATCGCACGGAAATCTTCGTTCTTAGCTACAAAATCCGTTTCGCAGTATTGGGTTACTATTACAGCTTTATTGCCTTCCACTTTAGATAGAATAATCCCCTCCTTCATCTGCCGGTCTGATTTTTCAGCAGCTTTGTCTGCTCCCTTTTTCCGTAAAAGCTCAATAGCTTTTTCTTCATCGCCATTAGTTTCTTCCAATGCTTTTTTGCATTGCATCATAGAGATACCGGTTCGTTGACGTAATTCGTTGACTTGTGATGCGGTGATTGGCATAGTGATAATTTTTAATTTATAAGTTTATAATTTTTAATCAATTTTTATTGCACTAATGTTTAAAGCATTAAAAAATTAGGTACTCAATAAAAAATTAAAAACTAAAAATTATTATTTAGGCTCTTCTTCCTTCACCTCATTTGGTTTCAGGGTCAGCTGTTCCATTTCCTCATCTTTGCTTTTTAAAGCCAAAGCTTCTTCCAGCTGGCAGGACCAGCCATAGATCATCGGAACCTTTTTCCACCGGCCGGCCAACGCCCCAAATCCGTACCAAAGGGCAATGATGGCCTGAAGGATGAGGGTGAAATCCATTATGATGTCTAAAACCGCAATGAACTGAGCCAGAAAAAAGATGACAACGAGTATCAGCCCCTGTTTACCGTGAAACCGGCAGAACTTACTGTCTTTTTTTAAATAAAACGGAATAATAGCCAGAAAACCAAAGTAACTAAGGGCGGCAATCGTCCGCTCATGCAGAGTGGTCATCTCATCGATTTCCTCTTCCTTTTCCTTTTTAGGCTTACCTTCCTTCTGGGGTTCGTCTGTTGGGCGAGGATTCGTATCCTCGCCTTCAGTGACGTCACCTGATGACTCTACTGTATCATCGGATGCAGGCTCTGCTGATGTTTCTACCTCCTGATCTTCCTCCGCTGTTTTTTCAGTCTCATCGGCCATAAGTGAAAATTGAAAATTTAAAATTGAACCTGCCTGCCGGACTTCGATGAGCTCAGTCGAATCGCAGGCAGGAATTAATTTTCCTTCTTGGCAACCAATGCCTCTTTAACAAAGCTCAGGATATATTCAAGCGACTTCATGGCATCATCATTACCCGGAATGGGATAATCCACGATATCGGGATCACCATTGCTGTCTACAATAGCCACTACGGGGATATGCAGACGGCGTGCTTCCTTCACAGCGATGTTATCACGCACTATATCCGAAACAAATAAAACATCGGGGACTTCTGACATATTTTCCACACCGGAAAGAGAAGCGGACAAGTCCTGAATCTTTTTACGGAGCTTTCCCTGTTCTTTTTTAGTGTATTTTTCAAAACCGCCTTTCCGGTCCTGTTCTTTCAGATCTTTAAAATAATCAATCCGCTTTTTGATGGTCTTGAAGTTGGTCAGAAGCCCGGGAATCCACTTATCGGTAACGATAGGCATCTTAGTGGTCTGATGAAGATCCTGCAAAAGCAGATGACTCTGCTGTTTAGTGCCCACAAACAGGATTGTCTTGTTGGCCCGCTTGGCATTCGCCAGAAAATCCAGCGCCCTCACAAGGGCTTCAGCCGTCTTTTTTAAATCAAAAATATGGATCCCGTGACGCTTGCCGTAAAGGTAAGGCTTCATCTTAGGGTTCCACTTATGAGTAGGATGGCCAAAGTGCACCGCGTGCTTGACCATCTCTTGTAAAGAAATATCTGTCATGATCCTTGGGGTTAACACCTTATTTCGTCATTTCCGCTCTTGTATCTCCGACTGAACGGAGGCAGGATAAGCGGATCAGAAATAAGACTTAAAATAATTAAACGCGCAGATATTTTAGCAGAGAGGGGGTTTTAGAGCAAGCTAAAACATTTCTGATTTCAGATCTCAGATTTCTGATCCAATTTGGTATTTTAAATTTTACATTTAAGATTAAAATCACAAATCAGAATTCAGAAATCAGAAATTTCATTGAACAACCAGTTCAATGACACTTTCCATATGGTTTGTTTGGGGAAAAAGGTCAAAAAGCGCCGCGGATTTTATTTTATAGTCCGTCAGTTTCGGCAGGTCTTTGTCCAACTGCTCCACGTTGCACGAAATATAAATAAGCACCGCCGGTTTCAGCTTACGGAGCTGGATAATGGTTTCCGGATGCATACCGGAGCGCGGCGGATCGGTAACCACGTAAAGGTTTTTTTCGGGGAGGCTGACTTGTTTCAAACGCTTAGCGTCCATGCAGATCGCCTCCATATTTTTGACGCCGTTAAGCTCCATATTGGCCTTCGCGGCGATCGTACAACCCTCATAACTCTCGATCGAGGTCACTTTATGGAATAAATCCGCATTAACGATTCCAAACGCCCCCACCCCACCATATAAATCCAGTAAATGATTATAATTCGAACCACCATTCGCCCCACAATACGAAGTTAATAGGTCACGAACATAACGGTGCATCTTCTCCGCCATCACGGAATTGTTCTGAAAGAACCCCTGCGCGCTGTAACGGAAGGTCTTGCCTAAAATCACCTCCTCCAGCATATCACTCCCCTTCACCACGATATACTCCTCTCCGATACTCTGACTGCTTTTGGAATCAGTGTACGTGATGAGGATGTTGTTGGCAGTGGTTTTTTTGGCAAAGTCTTCAATGGCAGAAACCGCCTCGCTCAGGCGGGTGGAATCTTTGTTGAGCACAAAAGAGATACTGGAATCCTTCTGCGGAGTGCGGATCACGGCGTATTTAAAGGTGCCCACTCTCTGTTTTACATGAAACGCGTCGATAGCCGTGCCGAAAAACGCGCAGATCTCCTGATTCAGTTCATTTAAACGGCGATTGGAAATAGGGCATTCGTCCACCCGAAGGAGCGACCACCACTTCCCTTTTTCGCGGAACCCGATCCCCTCCTTCACAAACGCCATGTCCATGCGGTTGCGGTAATGCCATTCCTCATCGGAAAAGACCTGCACGCCCTGCCTGCCGGACTTCGATGAGCTCAGTCGAATCGCAGGCAGGTCCTCAAACCCGATCGTCTGGCTCAGGCGTTTCTGCTTATTCTCCAGCTGGACCTCATAAGGAAGATGCTGGGTCGCGCACCCCCCGCACTTGCCGAAACATTTACATTTGGGTTCGATCATAAAAATAAGTATAATGTGGAGCCATAATATATGATAAAATTATGGAGTAGAATAGGATTTGTATGATTGGCAGGATTTGTACGATTAAATTTAAATCGTAATAATCCTAAAAATCGTAATAATCCTAAAAATCGTACCAATGAATTTCACTCCCCTTGTCACCATCGGCCTGGTCCTCCATAAAAACGAAGAATATCTAAAGCCGTGTTTAGAGGGTCTTTTAAATCAGGATTATCCGAATATCGAATTCCTGATGCGAGACCAAAGTCCCGGAGGCGAAGCCATCGAATACATCCAGCACAATCTGCCGGACGTGTTTCGGGCCGTCAAGATCGAACGGGGGCCCAACCTGTGGCACAGCGGCGGCCACAACCGCTTAATACGCCGGATGAACGGCCAGTATTACATCACAGCGAGCGTAGACATGAGCTATCCCGCCGATTTTGTCAGTCAGGCCATCGGCACACTGGAAGAACCCGAAAACCGCCATTACGGCTCCGCCACCGTTAAGCTGATGCGTTGGGATTTTGCCAATCAGGCAGAGACCGATTTCATCGACAGCTGCGGCATCGGCATCACCCGCTCACACCACTTTTACGACATCGGGCAGGGAGAGGAAGATAAAGGCCAGTACGATGAAATGCGGGACATCTTCGGCCCGTCAGGCGCTCTCAGTATCTTCCGCAAAAACGCGCTTCAGGACGTCGCTTATCCGAACAACGCAGGACTCCCCGAATACTACGATTCCCTGCTTCACTACAAAAACGATGTGGATCTGGCCTACCGCCTGCAATGGGCCGGCCACCGGTCCCTCTTCATTCCTCAGGCCAAAGTCTATCACGACAGGCAGGCCGGCAATTTCGAACAATCCCCTTTCCGCCTGATGCGGATCTTAAAAGGGCGCAAAGGTAAATCGGATTTCGTGCGCGAGAACTCCTTCTTCGGCCAGCAGGCCGTCCTGTATAAAGACTACCTCCCCGAGTTTTCCGCCGGCGTGCGTTTTAAAACCAGCCTCGCCAATAATCTGACCAAACTTTACTGCCGCCTGCGGGAGCCGGAACTTTTGAAACAGCTTGAACTCATCAAAGAAGTGCAGGGAGAACTGGATGATAAACGCAGCGCCATCAAATTCCGCATCGCGCCGAGCCGAATTGAAAAATTGATGAAATAAACCGAATTGTGGCTCGAATAGTGGTAACCACAACCCGAGCCACAATTCGAGCCACCATACGAAACCATGAAAGAAAGACCCAAAGCATCGATAATAATATTAGACTACCTCAAATCCCGGCGCGTCTGTGAGAACGTGGAGAGCATTTTAGAGCAAGTCACCGATTTCCCCTACGAAGTGATCGTGGTGGATAATTCCGCCAACCCGCTTAATGCCAAAAAGCTCAAAACCCTCCGCAAAAACCAAAACGTAAAGATCATCATCAACGAAGAGAACCTCGGTTACCCCAAAGGCAACAACCGCGGAGTTAAAAAATCCAAAGGCGAATACATCCTTATCGTCAATCCGGATATTGTATGGAAAGATAAAAAGACTCTCCACAAACTCATCACTTACATGGAGAGGCACCCGGATGTCGGTGTGCTCGGCCCTCAGCAGGTCAACGACGGCGACGGCAGTATTGCCATGACCGTCCGGCGCTTCCCTAAACTCACCCTCCAGATCGCCCGCCGAACCTCTCTGCGCCGTCTTCCCATTCTCCGCTCGCTCGTAGCTAAAGATGAATGCCGGGATCTTAACTACGGGAGAACCCAGCCCGTGGACTGGCTCCAGTCCTCCTTCTGGATCACCCGCCGAACCCTCTGGAACAAACTCGGCGGTCTCAATCAGAACTACCTTATCTTCATGTCCGATCCGGACTACTGTTTTAAATGCTGGAACGCCGGTTTTAAAGTCGTGTATTATCCGGACGTCCAGGTCCACGCCGACGGCCTCCGCGCCTCCGCCGGGGGGTTAAAGGAATTTTTCAAAACCTGGATCCTCCGCCAGCACCTGAAAGACGCCATTAAGTACCGCTGGGCTCATTTATTTAAAGGGAACCCGAGGAAGCGGTTTTTGAGGAAGATGGAAAAGTGAGTAGCACAACACGTTCTACGAAAACCAATTGTAGGAAATATTAGGTTAGGTTAAGAAAAAATGAAAAACTATGATAATTTTTCTATATACAATATAGAGTATTATATTATATGATTCTTACGTATTTACTAAAAATTATATTAATTTCTGCATGAAAACTTATACAAACAATATTAATGGCAAAGATTACCTCTATGCCTATGACAAAATTTTTATAACAAAGGGAAAAACTATTCAAAAAAATAAATCTCTTGGTCGTGTTGATTCACTATCTGATCTTTCGGTAAAAAAACGTATTTTTTCTTTATATCTAATGAATGAGGAAAAAAAACTAAGAACTGAATATTGGAAAAAGAAAGCAGGTCATGACTTTTCAAAATATGTTTCAATTGAAAAAATTGAAAATGTCAGAACTGAACTCTATAGAGCCAAAGAAGATATGGGCCCAATGGCAACAATGGCTATGGAAACTGCTTTCTTAGTGGATTTTATATATAATTCTAACAAAATCGAAGGTAGTAAAATGCCACGTGAAAATGTTGAGAAAGAAGTTAAAGAAGGAGGACGACCAAAGAATAATGAAGTAGGAAACACTTTGAGGGCAGTATACTACGTAGATAACAAATTTGGTTTTAATATCAATCAGGTTAAAAAATTACATTCTGTCCTATTAGCGCATGAGCCTAATAAACTTGGATTTCGTGAAGAGCCGGTTGTGGTAGGTAATGAACAAGTGGCCAGATGGGAAGAAATTAAGCCTAAACTTGATGAGCTTATGACTTGGTTTTCGACTGCTAACAAAACTTGGTATCCGCCTGAACTTGCGTTCACTTTCTATTACAGATTTGAAAGAATACATCCCTTTGTTGATGGTAATGGGAGAGTCGGGAGGCTAATTATGAATAAAATCTTAAAAAACCATCGATATCATCCTATGATAATTTGGAATAAGAAAAGGCAAGCACATATGACTGCTTTTAAAAGTTTTGAGAAGGGGCAATGTGAGAAATATTTCAAATTTATGGCCGACCAATTTACTAAAACACATGAAATATATCTAGAAAAAATTCAAAAAGCATTTGATCTTGAGGGCCAAATGAAATACTTTCTAGAGCCATCGAAATACAACCTAGCTTAATACAGGCTGCAACACGGGCTATAAAATTCGCTCGTTAAATAAAAAAGTTTTTAACCAATAAGAAATGAAAGAATTTAACTTCATAAATCTAAATGACTTTACATGGCAACTCAATGTTGCAATCATGGGTGGCATTTTTGCTGTATTCAGTCTAATTTACGATGTTTCATACATACACTACGGTTTAATTACCTTTGCATTTGGTGTAGCTGCACACACGGTATATATTTTCTTCGAATGGGTATTTAGAAAAAAAGGTACAAACAGCAAATGGTATTGGTTAGCACATCTGTCGAATAGCATATTCATTATTGTATGGATTCTAGTATTAGCCCGCCTAAAACAATAAAATATTTTTATTTTACCACTCGCTCATCCAAATTACACAAAGCCTCACTCGCTAAATAAAATTATTCTTTAATTAGAAGTTATGAAAAAAATTATTTCAATATTACTTCTTTCATGCACGTTTTTGCTTGGTTGTACAAGTGAGACAAACTCCACTAAAACAGATTCCGTCGCAATAAACGCTGTAGAAGGTTGCACCGAAGAAAAACCAGGTATAATGTACGCTGAAGCAGCACTTGATGTCCTTAAAATGGATACTTCTTCAGGCACCGGGATAAAACCAGTAAATATGAAAATTATTTGCAACTTTATTTACCCAATCAGTTGTACCGACCTTAACAGGGATGTTTTGTTGGAAATAACAAACAAAGATGGAATAAGGTATGATTGTAAAACTGTTGGCAAATTAGACTGACAGTAAAAGAGTAATTTCATTTAACACTCCCCCACCCCATGAAAAAACCCCTCATCATCATCCTCATCATCATTTTCACAACCCTATTCCTCCGCTTTATCCTCGGCGGACCGGAGGATGATTGGATGTGCCAAAATGGTGAGTGGGTAAAACATGGGGTTCCCTCGGCGCCCATGCCTGAGGTAGAATGTGAACAATAAAACCTAACAAAAAAACATGGAAACAATGGAAATATCGATCTTCTTTGCCAGACTTTGGGGCGCCTTCTTTTTGATTTTCGGATCACTGTTTATTATCACCAAACAGCTCGGCCGGACGATTGAAATGACGAACGATAAAGCGTTTGTTATTTCGACGGGTTATACGACCTTGCTTATGGGGCTGGTCACCGTGATTTTACATAATATCTGGGTATGGGACTGGCGTGTCGTTATCACTGTTTTGGGATGGTCGACGCTTATTAAAGGGATTTCGAAAATCGGCTTTCCGGAACATATTCATAAACAAGCCCAGCGATTTAAAAAAGGACAGATCCTTAGTGCCATTGCCTTACTTGCGTTTGGCGGGTGGTTACTGTGGATGAGCTTTTAATGAATATAAATACATTTTAACCCAATACAAAATGTCATCTAAAAAACAATTTACCGATGAAGTAGCCATCGCCGTAGGCAGTGAGCTGGGAATCAAGTGGGATAAATTCGACGTGGAGCAGTTCCGCCGGGGAATGGACGTGGAGCTGGAGCACGGCACAGTAGATCCTGCCACAAATGTGACCAACGACGACCCGCTGATGACGGGAAAGATCGCGCTGGCGCATTTAAACGAGTTCCCCGATTACTACGACCGCCTGGATGATATGGAGAAAGAGGCGGATAAGTTTTGGGAGAAGGATTAACTTTTTTCTGGTGAAATTTAAAAGGCTATTGTAAAAACGTAAGCGTTGTATAAAAATAAACGCGTTTTATAATCAAGACCAATTATGGAAAAAATATTAGTAACAGGTGCGTTGGGTCAGATCGGCTCGGAGCTTATTCCCGCACTGAGAGAAAAATTCGGGAATGAAAACGTGATTGCCGTAGGGCACAGAAAAGAGCCGACGGAGGAATTTAAAAACGCGGGACCTTTTGAAAGGGTAGATGCAAGAAATAAGGATGAATTAAAAGCTTTAATAGAAAAATATAACATCGGTACGATCTACCATCTGGTGGGTGTTTTATCCGCAGTCGGCGAAAAAAACCCTGATCTGGCATGGGATGTGAACATGAGTGGACTGAAGAATATTCTGGAATTGGCAGTGGAGTACAAAATAAAGCGATTGTTCTGGCCAAGCTCTATTGCCGCGTTCGGCCCGACAACGCCGTTAGAGAATACCCCGCAGAAAACCGTGCTTGAACCGACAACGATGTATGGAGTCACAAAAGTCGCGGGGGAATTATTGTGCCAATATTATTTTGTTAAATACGGGCTGGATGTGAGAAGTTTACGGTATCCGGGGATCATCTCCTGGAAAACCCCGCCGGGCGGAGGGACGACCGATTACGCGGTCGCGATATACTATGAGGGGCTGGAAAAAGGCCATTATGACTGCTTTGTGAGGGAAGACACTGTTTTGCCGATGATGTATATGGATGACGCGGTTAAAGCGACTATGCAGTTAATGGAAGCGGAGCCGGAAAAAATAACCATCAGGACTGCTTATAACCTGACCGCTGTCAGTTTTTCGGCTAAAGAACTTGCGGACAATGTCGCCAGGCATATCGATGGTTTCACCTGCGCGTTCAAACCTGATGAAAGACAGAAAATAGCGGACTCATGGCCATCGACGATCGATGATTCAAAAACAAGGAAAGACTGGGGCTGGAATCATCAGTTCGGCCTTGATGAAATATCCGTCGCCATGGTTAAAAATCTAAAAAAATAATAAATAATTAAATAAAAATCCCCTCCATCTCTTCATCGTTTTGATGTACAATATTACCAAATCTAATCCCCCACTTTTCTTAATGACTAAAATAATTTCCGTGATCCTGGCTGTTTTCAGCCTCATGATTTTAACCGGCTGCGGCTGTAAAGATATGAACGAACAGGAATGCAAGGAAAGTCCGGACTGCCTGAATGTTTATAAACCCTGCCCGGAAGGAGTGTTCGGCTGTCTGCCGGATGGCACGATGTTCACAGAATGCCGGGATAAAGAGGTGGAATAAATTGTGATATAATAAAGACGCCCTCAGTATTTTTTAAACAACGCGTCATATGGCACCACCAAAACGAAAAACAACCATCCGGTGTAACCAATATCCGGAGACAATGGGTGTGATTCTGCTGACCATCATCGTCACCGCCTTTGTGGTAGGAACGGGGGTGTATTTTTGGCAAAGCTCTTCCGCCAAAGTGGTGGAAGAAAACTTGGTCAGCCAGATCAACACTTTAGAAAACCGCCTGGTAACGAGTGAAAAAGATAGGGGAGCAAAAGTACTGCCGGAAGAAGGAGTGAAAACGGTAAAAGAAGAGGCGGTAGAAGTGGTAAAAACGGCACCGTTCAACCGATGCGCGCATCTTTCTACTTTTATTTATGACAGCTGGTACGCGGACTTCCGTGAAATCGCTCTCAGCCAAGGGGTCAGCCTCGCAGCGGCCACCAGCGCATGCTTTTCGGAAAGCGGACAGCTTTTAGCCTTCATCATCCCAAAAGGCCAATGCCAAAGCAGTGATATATACCGGTATAATCTGGCCGCCAAATCACTTTTAGAAGCAACAGTAAACGATAATGGCCGCGGATGCTTGGTTACGATTGAAGAGTTCGGCAAACGACAAGGAGCAGTGCTTAAGCTGGAGGCTGTGGAAGAAAAAAACGACTGCCGAACGGAACAGTATTTTGATTACGATTACACCAAAAACACACTGACACTCAAGCGTGAATACGGCATCTGCGATGGGAAAGAAGGAAAGTGGACGGATTACTAATTAGGACTATCAAGACAATAAAGACTTTTACGACTATTAGGATAAAATACAGCTCGTAATAGTCTTTATAATCCCAAAAGTCTTAATAGTCCTAAAAATTTACATAAATTTACATCGCTAACGGCTTTTTAACTTTCTTCAGTTTCACTTTAATAGTGGGCGGAGTTTCAAGGTTCATGCCTAAATCATTCTCCCGTACGATCGTGGAAGCTTTATACAGGCTCTCAAAGGTCCCCGCATCGATCCAGTCGCCCTGTACAAGTTCGGCGGACAACTGGCCTTTTTCAAGATAAACCTTATTGAGGTCTACAATCTCCAGCTCCCCGCGCCTGGAAGGCTTAAGCGTCTTAACATATTCCGCCACATGTTTGTCGTACAGATAAAAACCCGTCTGGGCGTAATTCGTTTTGGGATTCTCGGGTTTTTCCTCGATGCTGATGACCTTTCCTTTATCATCAAACTCCACCACACCAAAACGCTTGGCATCCGGAACCGGTTTTACAAAGATCTTCGCCCCATGCCGGAAGGATTTTACGGTAGAAGTGAAATCATGAGTAAAGATATTGTCGCCTAAAATCATCGCCACATCATCTTTGCCGATAAAATCCTCACCGATGAGAAACGCCTGCGCCAGCCCTTCAGGTTTATCCTGCACTTCATAGGCAAAGCGCGCCCCGAATTGCTTTCCTGAACCGAGAAGATTCACAAAATCCCCGCTGTGATCCGGCGCCACAATGATCAGGATATCCCGAATGCCCGCCTGAAGAAGCGTGTTAAGCGGGAAGTAGATCATGGGCTGATTGTAAACCGGCAGAAGCTGTTTACTGGTGACTTTCGTGATCGGATGCAACCGTGTACCCGAACCGCCGGCTAATATAATACCCTTCATATTATTAACTTAAATTCTAAATCCGAAATTCGAAACAAATTCTAAATCCGAATATCAAATGTTCCAAACCTTTTATGTATTCGTGCTTCGGACATTTGTTATTGTTTAGGATTTAGTGCTTAGGATTTAGGATTTTTAAGAATAAAATTTCTTCACTTTATTTACCACCTCACCCAGCTTCACCTCCTCCGCATCCGCCTTATTCCGCTCCTTCCATTCCGCACCGTCTTTTTCCAGGGTTCGGGATGATACCACAAGTCGCAGAGGAAGGCCAATTAAGTCCGCATCAGCGAATTTGGCGCCGGCCCGTTCATCACGATCGTCAAAAAGAACCGAGATGCCGGCTTTTTTAAGGTCATCATATAATTTCTCCGCTTCCGTTAACACTTTTTCATCCGTTCCCAGGCTGATAAGGTGCACCTGATAAGGCGTAACGGATTTAGGCCACAGTATACCGTTCTCATCGCTGAAAATCTCTACCAGACTCCCCATAATGCGGGAGGGCCCGATGCCGTAGCACCCCATGATCACCGGCTGTTGCTGGCCGGACTCATCCACATACTGAAATTTAAAAGCGCCGGAAAACTTAGTGCCCAGTTTAAAGATATTTCCCACTTCAATCCCTTTTTTTTCGATTAGATCCTTATTCCCGCATTCCGGGCAGGTATTCTGGTCATCCAGAATCTCACGGTTCACCGCCACCCGGCATTTTTCACACACGTAAACATGATCTTCACCCACCTCGGAAAGGATTTGATATTCATGTGAATATTTACTGAAAGCTCCGCCGGACGCATAAGTGATATAAGTGACCTTCGGATCAAAACCAAGGCGTTCAAATATTTTAAAATAAGATGCCTTCACTTCGTCGTAATAGCGGTCCAGGTCTTCCTGTGACGCGTGAAAAGAATAGAGGTCTTTCATGCTGAATTCCCGGCCCCGAAGCACACCGGATTTAGCGCGGGGTTCGTTCCGGAATTTGGTCTGTATCTGGAAAACCGCGGTGGGTAGGTCTTTATAAGAAAAAACATAATCCTGAACAAGCGGCGTGACGATCTCTTCATGTGTGGGCCCGAGGGCGTATTCTTTATCACCTGCCCCCTTCAGCCTGAAAAGCACATCCATCGAATCCCAGCGGTCGGTCGTGACCCAGTTTTGTTTGGGATGAAGCACCGACATACTGATCTCCTGCCCGCCAACCGCTTCCATTTCTTCACGGATGATCTGTTCGATGTTACGGAGGACTTTTAAACCGAGAGGTAAATAACTGTAAACCCCGGCCGCCTCCTGATGGACAAAACCGCCCTGCACCAGAAACTTGGCGTTCGCGCTGTCCGCGTCATGCGGAACGGATTTACTGGTTTTGCTGAATAATTTAGAATATCTCATAATTCAATAGTGCAAGTGACAAGTGCAAGTGTACGATTAGCAATTATAAAAACATCCCTTGCACATGCACTGTTTGCTTGCACTATTCTAACGAATATAGAGATTGCTCACAAGGCGAAGATTTGCTACCATAAAGCCATTAAAAACCCTAAAAATGAAAAAGAATTTAAAAACGCTCCTTTATCTCATTCCGCTGGCGGTAGTATTGGCGCTTGTTTTAGGGGATGTAATAACCTTCGCTCAGGAATTTCAGCCACCCACACTCCTTCCTGCGGAAGATGTAGACATCGGCGGGCAGGGCGGCAAATGCATCGGCCTGGCCGACATGATCCGGACAGGGAATATCCATTTATCCAGCATCCCCTGCTTTATTAAATTTTTCACCCAGACCCTGGTCGGCATCGCCGGCACGCTCGCAGTGATTTTTGTGATGGTCGGCGGCTACGAATACATCATCGGCCGGGATGAAGACAAAGACGCGGCCAAAAAAACCATCACCTACGCCCTGATCGGTCTGGCGGTCACTTTGATGGCATGGATTCTCATCGACGTGGTCCTGCGTGCCATCACCGAATAATCTAATTGACTGCTAATGGACCGCTGATTGACTACTGATGGACATCTGATGGGCATCGATTAGCAATCCATTAGTAATCCATCAGAAATCCACCAGAAGTCTACCAGTAATTTAACCCACTAAAATATGTCATTCAGATTCAACCGCGCCACCAAAAACTTATTAAAAAGATCTCAGAAGAAAATCGGCGAACTTAAAAAGAAACTCCAGTCTTTATCATCGAAAGAAAGGGAGCTGGAAAAAGAAGAGAAAAAGCTGATAAAAGAGGTGGAAGGACCCAAAAAAGAGATACGCGTGAGCCTGTCCATCGACTCCATCGTGAAATCCACAATGGCAGTTCTGGGAGTGGTCGGATTTGCCTATCTTCTGTTTTATTTAAAAAGCATCATCATCCTCTTTTTGGTAGCATTGTTTCTGGCAGCCGCTTTTAATCCGGCAGTGGACCGGCTTCATGGTTACAAAATTCCCCGCGGACTGGGTATTTTCATCGTCTATCTGGTAGTTCTTGGCATTATCACACTAATTTTTACCTCTCTGGTTCCAATTATTGCCGAACAGGTCAGCAGTCTGGCTTACTCCGCACGCGACATGATCCAGAACATCGTTTCCGGGCAGGAAGTTGACTCCTGGTTTATCCGAAAAATCCAGCCTGTAGCCAACCAGATCTGGCAGAACGTAGATCAGGCACAGATTTTAAATGGTTTAACAACCAGTCTCCGGGAAATCGGCTCAAAGCTGACCAGTTTCGCGGGCAACGCCATCGGCGCCATCTTCACGATTTTTAATGGCCTTTTCAACCTCCTTCTGGTTCTCATCATCACCTTCTTTATGGTCGTCAATAAAAAGCACACCAGCAATTTCTTCCATTCCCTGTTCCCCCATAAATATTCCGGCTACATCTCACAGAAAACAAAAGAGGTCAGCATTAAAATCGGTGAATGGATAAGAGGACAGGTCCTTCTGGCGCTCGCCATGGGTCTTCTCACCTTTATTGTCTTCAGTATTATTGGGCTGAATTACGCTCTGACTCTGGCGATGGTCTCAGCCCTGGCGGAATTCATTCCCTATTTAGGACCGCTCATCACTTTCCTTTCTGCTGCTCTGATCGCCCTGAACCAGGATCCGGTCATCGTCCTGTGGCTCATTCCGGCGTACGCAGTAATGCAGTTTTTAGAAGGAAACATCATGGTGCCACTGATTGTAGGACGCTCCGTGGGCTTAAATCCGGTCATCGTTATTTTCGCGCTCATGGCTGGTGCCACCATCGGCTATAATCTGGGCGGCGGGATTGGATTGGGACTGGTGGGAATGATCATCGCGGTGCCTATGGCCAACATCATCTCGATCTTTGTGGCAGAGTATACGGAAAAGAATAAATAATCAGGACTTTTACGACACTAAGGATTATTACGACTTTTAGGATGACGAACTGAAACGGATTATGTACTATCCTTATAGTCTTAAAAGTCATAATAATCTTAAAAGTCCTGATGTTCGTTAGCGAAATCTTCCACAGTATTCAGGGAGAGGGCTCGAATGCCGGCAAACCGGCGGTGTTTCTGCGCCTTAGCGGATGTAATTTAAGATGCAAATGGTGTGACACCAAATACGCGCAGACAAAAGGGAAAGAAATGGCGACCGATCAGATTATCCGTGAAATAAAGAAATACCCCTGCCAGCATTTGGTGATCACCGGGGGTGAACCGCTTCTTCAGCAAAATGGACTAAAAGCGCTTTTCAAAAAACTTAAAAACTATACTGCTGAAATAGAAACCAATGGGAGCCTTCCAATCAAAATTTCCAGACTTATTGAACAAATTAATTGCTCACCAAAACTCAAAAATTCAGGTAATCCAGCCTACCCCCTTAGAGTGAAGCCGGCCAATAAAAAAGTCTTGTACAAATTTATTGTACAAAAAGGAGAGGATTTAAAAGAAATCAATGCTTTTATCCGAAAATACAAAATCCCTAAAACCTCGGTCTACCTGATGCAGGAAGGAACGTCAAAGACCGCGATTCTTAAACGGTCTAAATGGCTGGTTGAGAGTTGTAAAAAAGAAGGGTATAACTTTTCACCCCGATTGCATATAATAATGAATATTAAATAAAAATATCTGAAAGCGCGGATATATATCCGCGCCTGCGGTCACCGATGGCGACCGCCCAAATCACAATTCACAATCCTTAAATGAAAGAACCAGCAATCGTACTTCATTCCGGCGGCCAGGATTCAACTACATGCCTTGTGTGGGCGCTTAAAAAATTTAAAAAAATCCATGTTATCAGTTTTGATTACGGCCAGCGCCATAAAACCGAACTCAGCGCCGCCGGGGCCATCGCTAAGAAACTCGGTCTTCCACACAAAACCATCAAACTGCCGGTCATCAAGGAGTTGACGAAGAACGCCCTGACTGACAAAACGATTAAGATCACAGCCGGTAAAAACTTCCCCTCAACCTTTGTGGATGGCCGGAACGCCCTGTTTTTAAATGTGGCCGCCATCTACGCCAAACAGAAAGGAATAAAAAACCTGGTGACCGGCGTCTGCCAGACAGATTACAGCGGTTACCCGGACTGCCGGGAGGATTTTATCCGATCCATGCAGAAAACCCTGAGCCTGGCGATGGATTTTCCGTTTAAAATCCACACCCCTCTCATGTTTCTGACGAAAGCCGAGAGCGTGAAGCTGATGGGAAAACTGGGCCGTTTAGACCTTCTTAAATACACTCACACCTGCTACGAAGGCATGCGCCCGGCCTGTGGAAAATGCCCGGCCTGCAAACTGAGGTTAAAAGGTTTTAAAGAAGCGGGTATAATAGATCCCATTCCTTATAATTAGGAGTTGTGGGAGTGGTAAGAATTGTAGGAATTATCCCACATATCCCACAACTCCCACAAATCCCACAAAAAATGGAAAAATCCCCTGAAACCCCACCAGCCATCCGACTGACCGTCGCTCCGGAGCTGGAAGCGCTCGGTGTCAAAGCTAAAGGAGCCGTGATCCGCGGCGCGGAAATCAAAAAAAACCTCCCCGGCGCACTGAAAAGGCACATCAAAACCGAACTCACCCGCGTGGATATCCGATCCCTTCTTCAGTCTCCTGTTTTAAACGGATACCGGGAACTTTACCGACTTCACGATGAACCCTGCGCGGCGCCGGCCAGTGAAACGCTTTTAAAGCTGATTGAAAAACAGGGCCGCCTCCCCAATATCAATACCATCGTGGATATTTACAATATGGTGGCGGCACAGACAGGGTACGCCATCGGCGCGCACGACGCGGCGCGCCTAAAAGGGAACGTTACCATCCGCAAAACCGACGGCACGGAACGATACACTCCGATCATGCAGGCTGAACCCATCATCGTCCCGGCCGGCAAATACGCCGCAGTGGACGACAGCGGAGAAGTGATCTGCTGGATGGAAACCCGGCAGTCAGACGTGACCAAAGTCGTGCCGGGCGAGACTGAAGAAATATTTTTATACGTACAGGGCAACCAGGCGACCTCATCTGGAGAAGTATTCATGGTGCTTCAAGGCGTTTGTGATACCATACAGGAGTACTGTGGCGGAACCTATAAAATCTTATGACATGACCCACAAACGCTACCAGGAAGGAAAAGATTACAAGCAGGTGGATTTAACTAAAATCCGCAAAACCCTTAAAAAAGAAGCGCCTTTGGAAGTGTTCAGATTTACAAACTTGGCGCCCGGCGAACAGTGGGTGGATATTTCCACCCCCGAATTCACCGCCATCTGCCCTTTTTCAAACTGGCCTGATTTCGGCAGTGTCCAGATCCGCTATGTGCCGGACAAAGTCTGCCTGGAACTGAAATCCTTCAAACTTTACATCCACGCGTTCCGAAATGTAAAAATATTCCACGAAGCGGTGACCGAAGTGATATTTGCGGACTTTCTGGAAGCGGTGAAACCAAAAAAAGCGCACATCACGGTAGACATGAATGTGCGCGGGAATGTAAAAACAGTGTGTGAAAAGCGGTTTAAATGTTAACGCGCTCCACCTTCTTCTAAATCTCCGGTCCACTTCAATAAATCAGCTTTTCCTAATGAATCGCCGTTATCAATAGAATGACCATTTAGATCTTTCTTTAAGATTCTTCCGACTCCAGATTCAACTGAACGGCGGATTTCAGCCATTTCCTCTTCAGAAACTTTAGAAGTGAACTCAGAACCGGCTAAACGCCACTTACTGCCTTCACGAACAAGGTCTTTGACATCGTGACGCGTGGGGCTAGTATGATCCCTGCCGCCATCTGGGTACCATCTATAATTTTCAGCCATTTTTATTTTAGGTTATTTTTTACTGATGTTTATATTATACAATAAAAAAGATAATATGTAAAGTATTTTACCATCTTTTGTCATTCAGAGGAGTGCTAACGACGAAGAATCTCACCAAAAACCGACAATCTAAATAGCCGTTATTTACAAATAAGCTAACGAGCTATGAAGCAATTAAGCAGATCAGTGAAATTCTTCACCCGCTTTGCGGGATTCTGAATGACAAGAAGGTCTAAACCGCTGTCTCCAAAACCGCCTGGAAATCAACGCTCTTTAAGTATTCCTCAAACGTCAACCGGAGGGTCTCTTCGTCAAAGTTATACGGATTGTTTTTCAGGTACTGGCCGATGACATCCACACGACCCATCAATTGCTCAAAAACCGTTTCATGTCCTGCAACCCGGCACTGTTTAGCGGCACGGTAAAGGGTACGGGCTTTTGCGACCAATTGCTCCTGAGTGAAACCGTTTTTAAGCGAAATGTCAGCCAGGCAATCCTCAAACGCTTTCTGTACCTTAAACACCTGGCAGACCACATGGCCCTTTATGGATTCCTGGCGTTGTTCATCATTCTTCCCTTCGCGGGACAACTGATACATAACCGCATCGATGGCTTCCAGCTTTGACGCGTAGAACCGGAAAGGTTTCATGCGAAGCGCTTTCAGGCCAAGGTCCAGACGAAGTTCAGGAACCAGCCCGCCCTCATCGTTTTTATAAGCAAAATCGCCGCCATCATAAAAAGATTTAAACGATTCCGAAAGGTGTAGAAGCATGATCTCGCATTGGCGGGTAACCTCTTTCAGCTGCTCTTTATCTTTATCGGTAATATCCGTAATCCGGCCAATCGACTTCCGACGCCCGCCCAAATGATCACGCACCTTTACCAACTTCGCCATCGCCGCAGCCGGATTGACCTGCCCCCGACTGTCCGTCAGATTTGTCGATTCCAGCGTTTCACCGGCATCGGCTTTATCGTCATCCCGCACACGGGACAATACCGGTTTCTGCTCTAAAAAACGCTCCACATCCTTTTGCTTTTCCGCTTTTTCCTGAGGCGTATCATCCGCGCGGAGGGCACCCAGTTTCGCGTGAAGTTCTTTTACGATATTAAGGTCTCTGAAAAGGGCGGTTCTTTCGCCAGAATATCCTTTGCCCATATGCTCCGTCTTCCGGCGAAGTGAATAAGCATCTCCGAAGATCGCGGGTTCTTTAAGCAGGGATTTCTTTGATTTCCGGCGGGGATGGATGATCTCCCCGTCATGCTCGTCACTGTGATCATGAACCACCAGGATCCTGAAATTAGGGTTTTTGGACTCATAGCCGAAATCCGGCAGAGGCTGTACATGATTCTGATAAAACACTTTTAAATTATCCACATTTTCGCGCGCGGTCAGATGGGCCTGCACCGCATCAGCGATCCCGTTAAACAAAGACTGCTCCGGAATATTGAAATGCTCCAGAAAATGAGCCGGCACGCGTGACGGATCCACCACGGTATGGGCTAAAGGAAGCTGATGAGGGCTTACGCCCCCCCAATCCCCTTCCCGTTTGGGAATCGTCCAGTAACAGCGGGCACCGTGCAATTCCTGAAACGTTTTAAACATGGAACGCGGCATGCGCTCCCAATATTCCGGCTTACTGGCAAAGAAAAAATCCTCTTTAATATCTTTACGCCTTCGCTGATTCTGAATAACATCTTTGGAACTCAATGTTTTCAGCTGACCAATAAGCTGTCGGCGGGTCGTAATAATGAGCCTCCTTTTTTCCAGCAACTGCTCGATCAATAGCTCTTTCCTGGCATGAAGCTCATCCCGTCCGGATTCCAGATGGCGCTTTGAAATCGCCCGCGCTTCTTTGATCTGCTCGCCAAGCGATTCGATCCGACGGTTCATATTATCACGCTGGCGCCGCAGTTTCTGAATCACGGTTTCAGGGGATTTGGAGGGGGTTTTCATGTGAGGGTTTGTTAAGGGAGCCATTGTAAAACAATTAAAAAGATTTGTCGAGCAAAAAATACCCACAAAATGGTACCCGCTACAGGATTCGAACCTGTGGCCTTTGGCTCCGGAAGCCAACGCTCTATCCAGCTGAGCTAAGCGGGCTTAAAATGGTGCGCCCAGAGGGATTCGAACCCCCGACACCCGGTTCCGAAGACCGGTGCTCTAATCCACTGAGCTATGAGCGCATGACAACAGATAGCTTAACAAAAGTTTTGGCTGAGGTCATCTTAAATTTCTTGTCGATGAATGTGGGTTTCTGTAAAATTTGAGCAACATCAAATAACCCCTCTCTCATGCGCCACCTTATCTCTCTCAGGGAACAATCTAAAGAGGATATCTTGAAAATGCTCGACATGGCCATCCGCCTGAAAGAAAAACGAAATGCCGGCGAACTCACCGATCTTCTGCCGAACCAGACGCTCATCATGCTGTTCCAGAAAACCAGCACCCGCACCCGGCTCAGTTTTGAAGCCGGCATGACGGAACTGGGCGGGCACGCCATCTTCTTAGATTCCCGCACCTCACAATTCTCCCTCACAGATTTCGGAGATGAAATTCAGGCGGTAATGCGGTACGGAGCGGTGTTGATGTTCCGCGCCAAAAAAGCCGAGGATGTAGTGAAAGCGGCCAGTTTTAACAAAATCCCTGTCATCGACGCGTGCAGTGAAAAATACCACCCGGCTCAAGCGCTTTCGGATCTCCTCACCATGGCCGAACACAGCAATGGGATTGAAAATGTAAAAAAGATCGTATGGCTGGGCATCGAGAACAATGTAAGCAACACCCTGATGCTGGCCTGCGCCAGATTGGGCATTAAAGTTTATATTGTGGCGCCGGAAATCAACGAGCCGAGCATCGACACGGAACTGAATAAAATAGCGGAAGAAACCGGCAATGTGGTGCGTACGCTGAACATCAATGACGCCATGGAAGACACCGATTATGTGCACACTGACAGCTGGATGGACATGGAGTATTTTGAAAACGGAAAAGTAAAACCGGAATTCGAAAAGCTTTACGAAGAACGGAAGACTAAGTTCATGCCGTATCAGGTGAACGCAAAGCTGATCGACACCTACGCACCACATTGCAAAATAATGCACTGCATGCCCTGTCATGTCGGCTACGAGATATCACGGGATGCCATAGACCATCCGAATTCAGTGATCTTCGACCAGGCGGAAAATCGTATGCATATGCAGAAAGCCATCATCCTGTGGCTCCTGAATAAAGAAATCTAATTTATCTTTTTTAAAATCGTCCTATAATGAAGCCGATTCTGATTGACGTCTTTTAAGAGTGTCGGTCAGATTGTTCTTTAACACGGTTTGCAGTGTTTAAAATACTATTCTTAAACATAAACAGGCAAAGAAAAGAAAGGAGAAATCATGAGAGTCAGACTGATCGAACCAAGACCCCCCGGGGTCAATGTGTATGACCGCTCCAAACTCCCGCGCTTAGGACTGCCGCTTCTCGGCGAACTGCTCCGCCGTGCGGGGCACGATGTGATGATCTACGTGGAGACAATATCTCCCGTGGACTGGCATGATGTAGAACAAGCGGATCTGGTGGGCTTTTCCACCACGACCGCCACCGCACCATCCGCCTATCAAATGGCGGCACGCATGCAGATGATCGGTATTCCGACGGTCATCGGCGGGTCACACGTAACCTTCCTGCCGGACGAAGCACTCGATAACTGCGACTTCGTTGTGCGCGGAGAAGGGCAAGTCACCCTGCCGGAGCTCGTAAACGCCATCTCAAAGGGCGGTGGCTTTGAGTCGATTGCAGGCTTGTCGTACCGCGATGCGGAGAACAAAGTCTGCCACAACCCGGATCGCCCCACCTGCACGCAAGAGGAGTTCGCGGCTCTGCCCGCCCCCAATCTGCAGCTGATCGAAGGACATCAGCGGATGACACAAATGCCCTACATGACTTCATGGGGGTGCCCCTACGGGTGTGACTTCTGCTCCGTGATCCAGATGTTTGGGCAGCATATGCGGTACCGGCCAATCGAGGCCATCCTGGATGATCTGGAGCAATTCAAGTCCGGATCAATGATATTCTTCTACGACGATAACTTCGTGGTCAACAAAGCCCGGACCAAAGAATTGCTCCGCGGAATCATCAGGCGCGGACTGAAGTTGCAGTGGAGCACGCAGATGCGTGCTTCCGCCGTCTTTAAAAACGGAAAAGGCGGTGAACTGGATCGTGAACTCCTGAGTCTGATGAAGCAGTCGGGCTGTATAATTGTTTATTGCGGTTTTGAGTCGGTCATCCAGGCTACACTGGACGCCTACAATAAGCGCCAGCAAGTACGGGATATCGAAGAGGCTATCCCTGCCTTCCATGCATACGGCATCCATGTGCACGGCATGTTTGTACTGGGAGCGGATACTGACACAGCGGATACCTTCCGCCAGACTGCGGACTTCGCCCTGGATAACAAAATCGACACTGTGCAGTTTATAGTACTCACTCCCTTTCCAGGCACACAGCTGGCAAAACGAATGAAAGAAGAAGGTCGGATCCTGTCAATGGACTGGTCGCTTTACGACGGACATTACTGCGTGATTAAACCAAAGCAGATGAGTGCTTACGAATGCCAATGGCGCACCCACCGGGCCATGATGAAGTTCTACGCACCTGAACAGTCGATCAAAATCCTGGCGCTCACCCTCCCCAAACTGCTCCTGCGGGAACAGCGGGTGCTGTATGAGCAGACCAAATCGTTCCTGCTCAGCGGAAACTTGCTCGAGACCGTAATCGGCTTCTCCCAGGATTCCCTCAAACAGCTGAAAAAGACCCTCGCTCTGCCCACCTTACGGCTCTATGCCCTAAGGCAGCTCCAGAGATGGGCCGAAGAGGCGGCCTGGAAGACTCCCTGGGAGCATCTATCAGCGACAGAATAGAATGGATAAAATGAGGCAGGGGGCGCGCCAACGGCGCGCCCCCTGCTCTCGGATATACCAAAAAACACTGCAAACCGTTTGTTCTATTTCTGATGTCAGATTTCTGATTTAATTTTATATTTTAGTATTTATATATTTTTGCATAACAAAAAACACTTTAAACAAAATCTGAGATCTGAGATTTAGCGCAAGCGCTTCCGTTCCTGCCAAATAGTAAGAACCGGGCTGGCGATAAAGATGGAGGAATACGTTCCTACAAAAATACCGATGATCAGGGCAAAGATGAAGATTCTGAGTGATTCCGCGCCTAAGAAATATAAGGCGACCAAAGTGAAAAGCGTAGAAATAGACGTATTGATTGAACGGGATAGCGTTTGGTTCAGGCTCAAATCCGCAATATCCCCAAAGGTGTCATCGCGGCCCTGGGATTTTAAGTTTTCCCGAATACGATCGAACACCACAATGGTATCGTGAACCGAAAAACCTATAATGGTAAGAAGCGCCGTAATAAAAAAGGCATCCACCTCAAATCCCAGCAGGGCAAAAATGCCCAAAGTTATAAGAACATCATGGACCAAAGCGACAATGGCACACATGCCGAACCTCCACGGACTGACTCGCTTAGGCACCTTACGAAACGCGTAAGCGATATAAAGTACGATGGCAATCAGTGCGATGGATAAAGCCATAAAAGCTTTTTGTTTTAATGTCTCACCGATCTTTGGACCGATCGTGGTATAGCGCAACTCCGTAAAATTGCCAAAAGCCTGCTTAATAGAAGCATTAATAGTGTCATATTCTTCAGCGGAGAGATCTTTCCCATGAATAATATAAGTGTCTTTGTCGGTTACCGTGATTTGACTGACCGTATTGGGTACCGCGGAATCAATCGCTTCACGCAGCTGAAGAGCCTGGTCATCACCTGTTGTATCAAATGACAGCTCCATAAGGGTGCCACCGGTAAAATCAATGCCGAGCTGAATAAAATGGCCTGTATTGACCTTGTTATAGGCCATGGCTCCGATTCCGATCAGAATAGCGACCAAAGAAAGGGAAAGCCAGACCTTGGTGTATTTGATGAATTTAAATTGCCTCTTCATGATTCTGAATGTATTAAACGTTATTATAATTGATTACACTTGCGCACTTGAAAACTTGAAAATTTAAATATCAAGATTTTTTACCTGCTTAGCATGTGTCTGGATGAATTTACGGCGTGGCAGGACTTCGGAGCCCATCAGGGTATCGAAGATCGAATCCGCCTTTTCCGCGTCTTCCACAGTCACTTTCAGCATAGTGCGTTTGTTGGGATCCATAGTGGTATCCCACAATTGTTCGGGATTCATTTCGCCCAGACCTTTATACCGCTGAATTGAGACTTTTGGCTTTCTAACCTTCTTTTCAGTCACCTCCTCAGCACCTGATTCTTCATCTGACTCATCTTCTTCATCTTCGGTAGACTCTTCCGTATCTGTCACACCCATTTGAGTAAGAATAGCAACTTTAGCATCTTCTGTGTAAACATAATGTATCTCTTTACCTTTAGCGACCTTGAAAAGCGGCGGCTGAGCAATATAAATATAGCCGGCCTCGATAAGCGGTTTGAAATAACGGTAGAAAAGAGTGAGAAGCAGCGTACGGATATGCGCGCCGTCCACATCCGCATCAGTCATAATGACAATGCGATGATAACGGGCTCTTCCAATGTCAAACGTTTCACCGATCCCGGTGCCCAAAGCAATGATAAGTGATTTGATTTCATTATTGCCCAGCATCCTGTCCAGGCGTGCCTGTTCCACATTTAAAATCTTCCCCCGAAGCGGCAGAATCGCCTGAAAATAACGGTCACGACCCTGTTTGGCGGAACCGCCGGCACTATCACCCTCCACAATATACAATTCACTTTCTGATGGATTGCGGGAACTGCAGTCGGCTAGTTTCCCCGGGAGTGTGGCTCCTTCCAGCGCTCCTTTTCTAAGCACAGTGTCACGGGCCGCCCGAGAGGCCAGGCGAGCGCGGGCTGCGAGCATACACTTGGCGATGATCAATTTGGCTTCATTGGGATTTTCCTCAAGATATTCGCTGAACTTCTCGTTAAAAACCGTTTCAACCGCTGTCCGGACTTCCGGATTGCCTAATTTTGATTTGGTCTGGCCTTCAAACTGAGGTTCCGGCAATTTTACCGAAATAACAGCCGTCAGCCCTTCGCGCACATCTTCATTGGTCATATTGATATCTTTCTCCTTAAGAAACCCCTTATTGCGTGCATAAGCATTAACGGAACGGGTGAGTGCTGAACGAAAACCCGTCAGATGCATACCGCCTTCCATCGTATGGATATTATTAGCAAACGTGATGACGTTTTCCTGATACGTCTGGGTGTACTGCAAAGCAACCTCGATCAGAGCCTCCGGAGTCTCCTTCTCCATGTAAATAGTCTTGATGATCGCCTCTTTGTTGTAATTGAGATGATCCACATAAGAACGCACTCCTCCCTCAAAATGAAAACGGTATTTAAAGGTATGACCTTTGGGAAGCAGTCCTTCAAAACGATCGATACGTTTGTCTTCAAAGGAAATCGTAACCCCTTTGGTGAGATAGGCCTGCTGACGTATGCGGGTTAAAATAGTCTCGGTATCAAATTCGATCGTCTCAAACACTTTTGGATCCGGCCAAAAAGTAATGGAGGTACCGTTAGACTTGGTCTCGCCCACCTCCTGGATATCACTTTGGGCCACACCCAGTTTATACTCCTGACTATACACCTTACCATCCCGCCGGACCTCGACCAGCAATTTAGCAGACAGCGCATTCACCACCGAAACTCCCACTCCATGAAGACCTCCGGATACCTTATAACCGGAATCATCGCCTCCGAACTTGCCGCCGGCATGCAAGGTGGTTAAAACCGTTTCCAGTGCGGACAAGCCAGTGGCTTTATGTTTATCGACCGGAATCCCGCGGCCATTATCAGCAACGGTAACACTGCCGTCCTCATTAACGACAACTAAAATCCTGTCACAGACTCCGAGCATGGCTTCATCAATAGAATTATCGACCACCTCCCAAATGAGGTGATGCAGACCACGGACATCGGTGGTACCGATATACATTCCGGGACGTTTGCGTACCGGATCCAGACCTTCTAAGACCTGAATCTGATCGGCGGAATAACTTTGTTTGTTGTCGGGCATATAAATTTTGGTTTATTTATCAAAAAAATAGCCCTTAGAGTTTATAGCAAAAGGTGGCCTCCCGCAAGAGTGAAATAACCTTATTTATTAAATATGAATTGACACCTGATATTTTGCTGATAAATGAAAACTGAATATCCTTAAAAATATCGGATATTTGATTCTGGATATCAGATTAGACTCAGGGAGTTTCTGCTGGTTCTTCTTCGGCTGATTCCTCGATCTGGCCCTCAATCTGATCCTCAACTTGTTCCTCTATTGGTGCTTCCCCACCCTCAAGCAGACCGAATTCCTGAAAAGTCATAGAATCAACGCGTGCGTCCGTGCCCTGCAGAGAAATATCGATCAAACGATTACTGGTAACATCGTAAGTGAAATTCAGGATTTTGGAACGGCGGACATAATCGATGATTTTTACCTTATCGGCCGGCAATGGCGTAACGATATTTTCTTTATAAACCGTGATCCCTTTGCTCTTGAGATAATCGATGACAAAAAGCAAAGCAAGATCACCCATATAACCGCCTACACCAACGTTCTCAGCGGTCAGTAAAGGATGTTCAGCAGTCAAAAGCAAATTCCGGCCAATATCATACGTACCGCTGAATTCAATGGGCATGGATTTAACTCGCGCCTTCGTAAAAGCGACCTGTGTCTGGCCGGCATTCAGGTGAAGATCACTTTCAGTAACCGTCACTTTCTGCTGCCCCAGACGGCTGACAGCCTCTTTTAAAATCGTCGCCTCTTTCTCCCTGCCAAGCACGACCCGGAAAACCGCGGGAATAAATTCGGCGGCATTTAATGACGATCCTCCAAAATCAATCGAAAGGTCGATCAGGCGGATATTCGAAATCATTTTGGTGCCGGAATGATAATCAAAATTCACTTTAAGAATGCGTTTAGTGGCAGGATCTTCGATAATAGCGGAGGTTATCCGATATTCATTCAGTTTAACAGGATTTAAAACCGACACCTGCTGGACTGAAGGAATAACAACGCCAAACTGAGCCAGTTCATTGATAGTCAGCTGAACCGCCAGATCCTGCGCCATCACCTGAGAACGCTCGGCCTCTTCGCTTTCGGTCAGATTCAGGAAATCCACCAGATTCTCAATACTCTCTTCCGGTGTTGGCACTTTCCCAACCTCACCGGAGGCGGCAATACGCACAAAATCATCCAGAGCGTAATTGCCTTTAATAGGGGCATTGTTTAATGTGATTCCGTAAATCCCATTACTGGTATAATCGTATCGTCCGGAAAAAGTGATCGAAGAGCCGTCCTTGGATCGATCCAGAAGACGCCCTTCTTTAATGGTGAACTGAAAAGGGGAAGCGGGGTCTGATTCAATGTCTTCATCCAACACCACAATACGGGCCAATGTAAAACGTTCGGAAACGCTATCCAATGTAGGCAGTTCAACCTCTTCCTCCTGAATACGGCTCTCTTCCAGAAAAATAACAAAGCGTTCTTCAAGGGTTTTATCCCGCTGCTGGGTGGAAAGATAATCGGCAAAATCTTTTTCATCAATAGGGCGGGCGGTTCCCCGCAGGGTCTTCTGAGCATAAGCAATCCGGTCGGCCAATAAGGTAGCGTCTTTCAAAAAGATTTCCCGCGCTGCAGCAAACGTTTTATCCTGTGCCAGATTAAGGCTTTCATAACTGGTCTTCAGATAATTACGCGCATCCAGATAGCGGTAATGAGCCACCAGATATTTACTCATATCCAGACGTTCCATAGCGATCTCAAACAAAGTCTCTTCAGTGTTCTTCGCCATTTCCAGCCGATAATCCCCGGCCTCATCCAGAGTGGCCAAAAGCGATAAACTCACATTCTCAACATGAGAAAGCAGTAAGCTATGAAAAATACGTGCCTGATTGCTGAATTCATCACTATGTGTCTTCCGGATACCTGGTTTCCACTGGGCCAGCCAGTCTTTAGAGACAGATTCAGCCTGCTTAACTTCTCCGATCCTCATCAGAAAATCCACATCGGTCAGATAACTCCTTAAAAAAACAGGGGCATGCTTGGAAAAAAGATGGTTTCTTAAACTTTCCTTCACCGCGTAAGCCGGTGTGTCGGTTTTAACATTGCGGATGGCATAGAACTGACGCTCCATCAGATCACGTAAAACCGGATCTCCCTCTTGTTCACTGACCAAAGAATCGAAAAAGGTTAAAAGAATCTCGGCCTGATCCATATCATCATCCCGATGCACCCCGCCCAGAAGATAGCTGAGCGTGAACCGTGCCCAGCTTAAACGTTCCAGCCTTTTTTTATAAGGGACGAACGTCAGCTTCTCACGGAGATCGCTCAAAAAGACTTTAAAACGATAAGAACTGGATGAGAAAATATAATGATTTTCAGCCAGAAAGATAAGCGCGTCGTCTTTAACATTGCGATGAACCCAGGGTTCATCCAGAATAACTCCGGAAACCGGCGTCATCTTGAGCTCCTTTTTAAGTTTGGAATATTCCAGGCGTGCGTAGTCGGGAATCAACTGAGAATCCGTGAACGTGACCTGGTTTTTTAAAGGAACGACAAACTGAGAAAGTGTCTGGCCGTTTGGCTGAAATAAAGTCAGATCCGCGTAACCGACAATCGACATAACACGATTCAGAGGGTCAGTATAGGTGTAAACACCCACCCCATGCCCAAAGCAGACCTCGGTCTGATCAGCACGAACCACAATAGGGTGAAACGCGTTGACCCAGACACTGCCGGATGTCAGCTGAAAAATCAGACGGGGCTGATCCACAGGGGAATCAAAACGATTTTCCAGGAAGCGGACTTCTGTGTTCTGATCCAGGCGGACCACATTATTTTCAAGTTTGACTTCTGCAAAACTCTGAGCTCCCGTACGGATAAAAGTATTTGTCATCAAAGCCTGACCGGGTTCCGGACTTAAATAGTCTGAATCAAAAGGGGTTTTGATCTGAACTTCCTGATTGGCGGAAAAAATAAGCTCCGGCGAAACCCTTTCAAAAGAAAACACCTGTTGGTCTAAGCGGACCACACCATACCAGGCGCTGAAAATCAGCAGAAAAAGAAAGCTTAAAAGAAAGATATTTTTTGAGAAATGGTAGAGCGAAACGCCATTGTCATTTACCGCCTGATTGTCGGATTGGTCATTGGCCATTCAAAAAGCAGATTCAAATTTATCTCTATATTATACCAAAATTCTCTCTAAAATGCAACACCTGCAACGACATGACGAAATGACGACATGACGAAATGACGAAACGGTAAACAAAAAACATGAAAAACCGACCATCCTGGACAAAGCTGAAAAATGAACAAAAAATTTATACATGAACAAAAAAATTATTCAATAAAAACAAACCATAACCGGTCATTGGGAATTGGTCATCGGCCATGGTTTTTCAGCTCCCAAATTCGGCTAATTTTTTGGTCTGGTCCTCGATGGTAAGTTTTTCAATAATATCTTCAATATCCCCATTCATAATTCCTGGCAAATTACTCCAATTCTGATGAATCCGATGATCGGTCACCCGATCCTGCGGGAAATTATAGGTGCGGATCTTTTCACTTCGGTCACCGGATCCCACCATGATGGATCGCATATCCCCTCTTTCTTTAGCCAAACGATCCTCTTCGATCTGATAGAGCCGTGCGCGAAGCACCGACATAGCCTTCAGTTTGTTTTTAAGCTGAGATTTTTCATCCTGACACGTCACCACCAGATTGGTAGGAAGATGCGTGATGCGTACCGCAGAATCCGTGGTATTCACACTCTGTCCGCCATTGCCGCTTGACCGGTAAACATCAATGCGCAGATCAGCCTCTTTAATCTCAATATCAACTTCTTCCGCTTCCGGCAAAACCGCCACCGTCACCGCGGAGGTGTGTAAACGGCCCTGACTTTCGGTCACAGGGATTCTCTGAACACGATGCGCGCCGCTTTCGTATTTCAGCTTGGAATAAGCCCCATGGCCATCGATTTTAAAGATGATTTCCTTAACACCTCCTGAGTCCGCCTCATTTTTATGGATCAGTTCGGTTTTAAATCCTTCCGACTCCGCGTAACGCATGTACATACGAGCCAGCTCACCGGCAAAAAGAGCGGCCTCCTCCCCGCCGGTTCCCGCACGGATTTCCATAATCACGCTTTTTTCATCGTTGAGATCTTTAGGAAGCAGAGCGACTTTAAGAGCTTCTTCAAGATTATCCCTTTCCTCTTTAGCAGAGGCAAGGTCTTCTTTAGCCATCGCGATCATTTCCTCATCTTTTTCAGTTTCCAAAAGCGACTCAGAATCATCAATGGTCTTTAGAGCATTCTCATATTTACTGATCAGTTCCACCACCGGGCGCAGGCGAGCCTCCTTTTGACCCAGTTTCCTGAAAGTATCCGGGTTACTGGCGTTGTTCGGATCGCTCAGGTCTTTATTGACCTGTTCGTATTCTGCTTTGATTTTGAGGAGTTTGTCTAACATAACGAAAAATATTCATCCCCCATAGTATATACCAGCGACCAGAGACCAGCAACCAGTACTGGCCTCTGGCACACTGATCTCTGGCCACTGACCTTGCTTTTCTCTCTGAAATTTGATATAATATATAGATTTAATTGACTCTTACTAAAAACAAAAATGCCTGACGAACAAATACTAGAACCCATCATCCCCCCTGAATGGCAGATCCATCCGGGCTCCGTTCACAACAAACTCCTCCTGGCCTGGAAGGCGCCCGAATTCATCAGTCACCCGAAAAGTAAAAAATGGCTGCTCATCGCCGGCACCATCGCGCTAGCGCTTATTGCCTACGCCCTTTATACCGATTCCGCGACCATGGCCATTGTGTTTATTGTGCTGGCCGGTGTGTATTACCTCACCCACCGTCAGGAACCGCAGGTCATTGATATAAAAGTCACTCAGCTGGGCATTTTTGCCGGAAAGACCTTCTACCCCTACAACACCATCAATTCTTTCTGGGTCGTCTACCATCCGCCTTACGTGCACACACTGAATCTGAGAATCGCGGGAAAGACCTTTCAGAAAATCGTCCTTCAGCTTGACCGCCAGAACCCTGTGGAAGTGCGGGAAGTGCTTTCTAAAGAAATCCCTGAAGTCGAAGGAGAAGGAGAAAGTGTGGGAGAAATCATAACCCGTCTGCTTCGTTTATAAATGAACTATCCTCTCAAAAACCATCGGGATTTTGAAAAAAAGACACTTGTCTTCTTTGCCGAAGGACCGGAAACAGCAGAGAAAGTGAAAGCGGTGACTCCTGAAAAGGAAAAAACCCCCGCAAATCCCAAAGAATGGGGCGAGCATTTTAAAAACAATTACGAATCAGACAAATGGCGTGCAAGCGTGGAAAAATCATTCGAAAACGAATTAAAACCGCCCAACGGCACGCCTAGAGATATTCTCGACCGGCTGATCAATGATTCAGTGGCGCGCTACGAAAGCAAGTACGCGGAACTGTTTGCCCGTATCTATAAAGTCGGGACCGACCCTGAAAAAGTGATTGAGGAAATAAAAGAAAAACAAACCGAAGAACATAAACGGCTGGATGAAGCAATAAAAAACCTGCGCGACGTTGAGGCGACCGCCCCACGCCTGAAAACCCTGGAGGAAAACGATGTCCAGAAGGAATTTAATAATTTTTTAGAGGCTCTGAAAAACCAGTATTTTAATCTGGAATGGCAAAAGGGTCATCTAACGGAAGAACAATTAGACCGTTACGAAGCCCTGTCCGGAATCAGATGGGGCACAACTGGTTTTCAGGACCACATGGAAATTTATCTGGTCAGTCAGCTGGACAGCATTTTTGGATCCAAGGAAGCCGCAAACGCTGGATGGCTCAAGGCGAAACTTGAAAACCTAAAAACACATCTGGAAGACTGCTATAAAAAACTCGCCGGCGAAGACGGCCTTATCGACCTCCCCGGAATGGAAGATATGGAGGAAGATGGGAAAAAATATATGAAAATAATGGATCTGATCAATAAGGCGGAAACCGATGAGGAAATTTATTCCAAACTAGAATTTAAAGAGATTCTAAACCCCGATAACTGGAAAACGGCTACCAAACTACTGACCCAGCAGTTTATTAAAGATGTGACCAAAAACGGCACCGAAGCCGCTTTCATCGCCAAAGTCAGTGAAATGACCGGTAAAAAAATTACGGATTTTAGCGATGCGGCCGGTGAACTGGAGGATTTTATAGAAAAAAAGGCGGAAGCCGGCGTGAAAGAGACCATTAAGGCTGTAAAAGACCTCAACCAGACAGTCAACGGCGAACGGGCAGAGATCCTGGCGCTGAATCACGTCGATCCACCCATCCGCGACATGGTGCGGAAAGAACGGGACCTGCTGTTAGATTGGAAATTTGAGCCGGAAAATGATGATGACCACATCATCATAGAATTCATGAGTACGGATCGCGAAGGACGAAGCAATATGCTGAAAAATCCCGATAAAAGCCGCGCGCTGTTTCTGGCAATCCGGAATGTCAAAAAATATTACAAAGCAAAATACAGCAAAGAATATGAAAGATCCCTGCCGAAAAAGGCCTCAGAGCTGAGCAGCAAGAATAAAAATCACCTCCGTGCCGCCCGGCTGCTGACAGTCATCACGCTTTCTGAAGAGGCAGAATGGGTCATTAAACAGATGGACCAGACGAAAGAATTTAAAGACAAAAACCTGACGACGGATTTAGAAGACACGCCGCCAGATGAGATTCCGCCTAAAATAGACATGAAGTTCCGGGATGTGAACAAACTGTATTCCACCCGTTACGTTTCCCGCCTGTCCCGCGGGGGGTTCAATGGCCGCGACCTCGCGCTCAACACGGGCAAAATACTCGCAGGCTTCACCCTTTTTGCCAATCTGATGCAGGCGCGGAAACAGAAAAAACTGTCAGCTTTCTTCACCAACCCCATGATCTACGCGAGTGCTGCAACAATATGGGGTATCGGAAAAATACAGGAAAATCAGGAAGCCATAAGCTATCTTTTTAAAGATGAAGGAGGTAAAGAGCGTATTGCCACCCATTTTTCCTTAAACAGCCTGGCTAGAAAGGTCCGTCGGCGCCCGCTGAAACGGTTTATGGGAAACGCGGATGAATGGAACGCCATGGAAAAGGTCATGGACAAATATGGACGCAGAATCAATGAAAAACTGGAACCACTACGCCAAAAAGCCCGCAAAAGAGCACTTAAAGATAAAAATAAACCCGTGTTTACTAAAAACGACCTGCGGGACGTGATCGGCGACGACTCTGTGTGGAGCCAGCTGCCCGACACAGGCAATGACCGAATGCGCTATCTGTTTTATGAAAAATTCCTCACGAGCCCCCGCAATATCCGGGAACTTCAGAAGAACTGTAAGAAATGGAACTAATTATTCACTTGATCACCGGAACACCGTTCACTCGGTCACAAGTGCTCCAGTGAAAAAACACTAACAAAAAGATAAAATGCCTGATGATCCACAGGAAAACCTACGGAAAGAACAGCTCAAGTCTGCCCTCGGCATGTCTGCGTCCAAGCAATACGGAACGATCGAAGGGGAAAAAATGGCAAAAGAACTGGTTGATAAGGAGCAAAAAGAAAAAGTGGTCAAAAACCTCAGATTCGACGAAAAATCCATCGACAGATCCAAGGAAGAAGCCCTGAAAATAGCCGAAAAAGTCGCCCGCGGGTTCACACCTCTCTCCCCCATTGACCAGCAAAAAACCGTAAAGACTCAATCGGACGAAGCTTCAGCGGAGGCTGATGCGTCTCAAGATATAAGATATCAAGATACGGCATCTCAACCCCAGCTCCCTTCCACCCGCCAGAACCAGAAACAGATCAACCGGGTGGATAGCAAGGGTCAGAAAATCCAGCCCCGCCTGGCGGAACCAAACCGTGTTCAGCCACAAGAAAAACAACCCTCTGTCATCAAACCCGGCATCGGAAAAGTCGCTAAAAAGGCAGCCGCCAAAGCGCTCCCCATCGTTGCCCCGATAGCCAGCGGACTGGGCGGAGCCGCCCTCGCTTACCTTATCGCCTAAATAGTTCCAATCCTCATTTATAAAATGAAAAACCTGCAAAAATTCATCAAAGGAATCCTGCTCACCGCGCTGTTTATCGGACTTTTCAATTTCAGCGCGCCGATTCTGGAAAACCGCATGGTGTCCAACCAAGCTGGCTCCGCGGCTCTGTCCGGGTCCACGACTGAATCCACCATCGCCCCACCATCGCTCCACAATCGCTCCACAATCGGAAATTACTTCACCCCAAAAGCCTTTGCCCAAGAAACGGCACCGCCGACAACGGCAGCTCCCGAAAAACCCAAGGACCCGCTGGATATCAAAGCGATCCTCGAAACCGTGGCCAAAGCCTCCACATATGTGAATTCTTTATTCAACCCGCTTATTCACTTCTTCACGTTTAACATCGGGAACTTTTTAGGAAACGATTACATTTTTGCCGGTAAGATGGGTGAGATGCTCCACAGCATCTGGGTGGTGAGCCGGAATATTGTGAACATCATCTTTGTGCTGATCCTGCTCTTTTTAGCCGTAAAACATATTTTCGGCAGTGAGGAGGGAGGCAACACCGATTTAAAGAAGACCCTGCCAAAATTCGTCATCATGCTCATCGCCATCAACTTTTCGTGGATGGCCGGAAAGATCATGCTGGACGCCGCCAACGTGGCCACCAACGTGGTGTTTCAAATCCCCGCGGGGGTACAGGGTGTGGCGGGTGATTTTAAAACAGTCCCCTGTGTACTGGATGAAAAAGGTAAAGTTACAGGTCATTGTATGACCACCGCTTTTTATTACCCGGCCGATACTAAAAAAAGTGTAAACCTTTTAGAAAAAGACTGTAATAAAGAGATGATTGAAAAGGGATACAATGATACTTATAAAGGAAAAGTTACATTTAATACTGAAAAAAACAAACCTTATTATCAAACCGCCACCATCTGCTGGAAACAAATGGATTTGGGCGCCTATAACCAGAACTCTGCCTCTTATTTTCTCTCGTACAGCATGGCCCGCGTGCAGAACCTGACCCAAAGCACCACGGGTGACGATATCAGCAAAGTGACCATCGGCATTTTATTCTCGCTCATCATCCAGATCGTGTATCTGATCGCGTTCCTCTCGCTCTATATCGCCCTCATTATGCGTATGGCGGCCCTGTGGATACTTATGGCCTTCTCGCCGTTCCTGGTGCTGTCTTACTACCTGACCAAGGACCTGCAGATGCAGAGCAATATAGAAAGTTTCAGTATCAAGGCCTTTGTAAACTGGGCCTTTGTGCCCGCCATGGTGGGCGCCGTGTGGTCGGTCGGCTTTATTATGGTCACCACCGGCCAGACCCTTTCGAGCGATTTCTTTACCAAACTGAACGATAAAGGCGGAGTAACCAGCCACGTGTTCAGCGCCAGTTCGCTCTTTATGGGCATGGACAGCCTGCAGGAACTCATCTGGCTTATCATCAGCGTGGGAATCATCTGGATCGGCACCTTTGCCGCGCTCAAGAAAGTCCCGATGATCGACGCGGTTACCGGCAAGATCAACGAATACGGCACCCGTATGGCCAAAGTGGCGGGCTCCGCCCCTAAATGGGCGCCCATTATGCCGCTATATGATTACGACAAGGGTAAACTCGACTGGAGCCGCCGCACCAGCCTGGAAGCCATAAGTCCTCTGCGTAAAGTTGAAAACATACGTGATACAATGAAAGAAAAAATGGGGAAAGATAGAGATGCAGTAGAAAAATTCAGTAATGGAGAAGAAAAACTGAAACGGGCGTACAGTTCGGGTAAATTAGGTACAATAAACGTTAATTTAGATAAAGAAGGTTTTGAAAAAATTAAACGGATCACAGGTCTTAGTAGTGAAGACATCGCAATCCATTCCGAAAAATTCAGAACCATGATCAAAGAATCCGGAGCATTCGGGGAAAACTGGGAAAATATTGCCAACAGAGCCATCGAAGCGGCCAAAACTAAACGATGGGAATCAGTATCTAAAAAACCCGAAGTGGCCGCCGGTGCGGCAGGCACCGCTAGCGTCACAGAGGCAGCCGTAGCACAGGGAACCGAAGCGGGAGTGACCAAAGCAATAGAGAAACAAAAAGGATCTCCACAAAAAAAAGGAGGGGTGCTGAAAGGCACGGGAAAAACAGGTGAAGTCGCTGGAGATATAAAAAATGAAGACGCTGGAGAACAGAAATCGCCCACTCCACCTGCAGCAGACTCCTAAGGGACACCCAACGTCATCCTGAACCACCCAACGTCATCCTGAATTCATTTCAGGATCCCCCGATTAACCAAACATCCTTAATACTGGTCTTAAGTGAACTTTATTAAGTCCATTAGTATTAGTAAGAGGGTTTATCGGAAGGGTAGAAGATCCTGAAATAAATTCAGGATGACGAAAGATATCAGATACTATTTCTCTTCCTTCCCCCTCACCTCCTTCATCACCTTTGTCCCCACACGGCGGTAGATCTCGCGCTCCACAAAATCTTTTTCGCGGGCGAATTTAAGACGGGATAATTGACGGAAGGCCTCAGCAGCCTCTTCGTCCCCTTTCGACGGATCGTAAACGGTAGACATAGAAAACCCGCGGGACGTGGAGTTATCGATGTTGAGCTTGATGTATGCCTGATAATTAGCGATGTTGATGAGGTCCTGTTCACTGAACACGGGCGAGAACTCTTTGGCCATATATTCCGCGTCCTGCGCGCCGATCTTAAAACACATCATACTCCCCACGTTCCCGAACACGGCGTCTCGGATGGTAGTGTCTTCATGCGTCCCCTTCCCGCCTCCGCTCATCTTAGTGATCTGGCCGATGTACTGATGCGCCATAATAAGGCTCAGGCGGAATTTGCGCGCTTCCGACAGGATCGACGCGAAGGATTCCGTCACAAAGTTCTGGAATTCATCCACATACAGGTAAAAATCTTTACGTTCTTCCTCGTCGACATCCACCCGGCTCATGGCCGCCATCTGAAGCTTAGACACCATGATCATACCCAGCAGCTGGGCGTTCAGGTCGCCGAGTTTTCCTTTGGAAAGGTTGCAGAGCAAAATCCTGCCGTCATCCATGACCTTGCGGAAATCAAAACCGGACTTTGTCTGGCCGATGATATTGCGGATCTGCGCGTTGGTCACAAACGGGCCGAACTTGGCGCTGAAATACGGGATCATCTCCTGTTTTTCACGCGCGCCGGTAGAGGCCATCTCCTTTTCCCAGAATGATTTGACCACCGGATTCTTCACTTTATTCACCTTATACCGCTGCCAGGAATCATCCGTAAACAGGCGCGGCAGGTCGATTAAGGTCGCTCCCTCATCATCGTCATCCATCAGGGTCAAACAGCCGTTCCGGAAGTAATGCTGTAAGCGCGGTCCCATGATCTCTTCGCCGAACAGCTTAATAAAGATCGACAGGGCTTCCTGTGCCATAAATTCCTTCTGCTCTTTAGTGTAGGCTTCAAGGATATTAAGCCCCATGGGGCGTTCCAGATCGCCGGGATTAAACAGAATCACATCATCGGCCCGGCTCCGCGGAATATGGGCAAGGATCCCCTCCGCGAAATCCCCATGCGGGTCGATCAGGCACAATCCTTCCTTCTCCTGAAGATCCTGTTTGATCATGGTCTTCAGAATGGTCGTTTTACCGGTACCCGACTTTCCGATGATATAAAAATGGCGGCGGCGGTCATCGCGCTTAACATATACAGGCTTCGTATCGCCCCGGTAAACATTGTTGCCCAAAAACAGACCTTCCGCGGGCAGATTGTTCGGTGCCGCCGCGATCTTGAATTCCTGCCACTTAATGACCGGTGCCCGGTTGTATTTAATATTAGGAAAATGAAAGATGGACGAGACCTCCTCGGAGCATAAAATCATAGCCCCAGGGTGCATTAAGCGCTGAAGCCAGTCTTTTTTAATGTCACGCAATATAAAACCTTTAATAAGGGATTTTCGGGGAAAGTATTTGGTTTTGGTAAAACTGTTATTATTGGGGGCATTATACTGCGCAAAGGCGCTTATTACTTCCGACACCAATTGCCGGGCCCGATACCCGGTTTTAGCCGACGCCACCAGACGGATAACCGTCTCAAATCCCACTTTCACATTCTTGGTCTCCATCAGTTTTACCTGCTCATCCATTAAAGGAGTGGTGCGGGTCGCACCTGAGTTAGTGTCCAGGTTTTCCGTAAACTTTTCATTATCAGCCCCCTGAATAAGCAGGCGGAAGAGCGTGCCGATCCACGCAAAAACATTGAGCTTCTGTAAAAGTGTTTTCTTTTTTTTGCCCTGAAAAAGATCTTCCGCTTTTTTACGGCCTTTTTCCTGCCAGCCATCCGGCATCGGCCGGAGCATCACCTGAATCGCCACTCCTTCATCGGAATCGATTTTTGAAAGCGCGTTCGCGATATTATTGAAGGGATCTGACCCCAAAAACTGATACGTGCGGATGGGATACATATTGGGCTTCTGAAGCCGGATGTACATACCGGACGACTTATACCCTTCCCGGAAAATATTGTAATCCTCAGTCTGTTCAATAAACACATCCGGGTAAAACGCGGTAACCTGCTTTTCAAACAGGGATTTTAAATTACGCGGCACCACCACAAAAAAACGGAGAAGACCATCTAAAATTACGTACTCGCAGGAAAAAAAGTCCTGCCCGGTGATCTTATTGATCCAGTCACTCTCATAGACCGAATGCAATGCCTCAAAAAGATGAGTCATGACATCGTTCACCTCTTTAAAAGATTTGCCGGATGAAAACTGTTCACTTTCCCGCTCACGGTCTTCCTTGGAATCCCGGATGGGAACGGATACTTGCAAAAAGACCATATTAAGAGACCGTTCAAGATTTCTGTGTGCGCGAATACGCCAGGCCAGCACAAAACCGACCACTAGTACCACAGCGATGATTGCAAGAATTTGTAAAAATACCATTTTTTGTTTTTACCTAAAACACAGTCTAAAATAGTATATAACGGAGAGGGGCTCAGGTACAACTAAAAAACTCGAAATCCGAATATCGAAACTCGAAACAAATGCTAAATTCAAATAAAAAATGCTTCAAGTAAAATTATGACTCGCTCTTTCGGACAATTGAACCAAATATTTTCATTAACTCTGTTACCTCTTGTATTAAGATAAATTTTTCCTCGTCTAAAACTGCAATATTGGCAGTATCCACAAGGTTCAGCCAAAATCGACTTTCTTTTGATTCTTTACGGCAGATTTTTATACGATGGACAAAATCTCTCTTACTGAAAGCTTCATTCGCCTCAATATAATTTGCTCCAACTGATCCAGACGATTTGATTAACTGATCGCCGTCTTTAAAATTTGCCGAAAATTTGGGTAATTGTTTTACAAACACCCGTACGCGCTTAGCAAAAACAAGCGTTCGTTCTTCTAAATCATATTGTTGATTACCCATATTCATCTAATTACAAAATAAATTTCAATTTAAGCCTATGTTTTAGTCAATCAAATTTCAAAAATTTGAAAATTGTTTCGAATTTCGGATTTCGGTATTCGGATTTAGATATCCAGCTCTTCTTCCAAATCCACTTCCTCCTTTTTCTTCTTGGAAGACACTTTCTTTTTGACAACCCTTTCTTCGTCTTCTTCTTCCAGATTACCGTCAAATTTCGGCAAAACCGCTTCAATGGCACCCCAATCGGATTCTTCGTTCATAGGAATAATAAGGGTTACTTCATCCCCTACCTCCGCGCGAAAATAGGTCACGGATGCCAAAAGCACGCTATAAGCCTTGTTATTCCCCAAGACCTGATACCGCCCATCGTTGTACACCAAAGGACCGACCACCGCTTTGCGTTCCACCGGACCGATCTGCTTGTAAAGGAATTTACCTTCTTCTGTCACAGTCAGTTTTAAAATATCGCCGGGAATCAGCTTGGATTTACTGGCATAATTAGCAGGAACAGGGTAAACACTCCCTTTCTGATCCACCATATTCTGACCATCAAACACGCCTTCGATTACCTTACTGCCGCCCACAGATTCTTTGACCATAGTGGCAGCTTTTTCTTTATAAGTATCGGCTCCTACAACTTCTTCATTGCTCAGACCCATAACCTCAGCCAGGATCTGTTTAGCCACTTTTAAAGCGGATTCGGCGTTATCGACCAACTCCTTTACACGGACAAGTTTTTTCAAATCAGTCATTTTATTTTTATTAATAATTATTACTAATAGATTGCTAATTGATTTCTAATTGATTTCTAATTGATAGCTAATTGACTAGTCCATTAGTGGTCCATCAGTAGTCAATTAGAAGTCAATCAGAACATTCGGTTAGTTAAGCTTAATACTTTCCACACAAATGTCAAGCTGTTTTAATTTCTTTTCAATTTGTTCACGATTCAAAAGACCTGCCTGAGCTCCAAAATAATTGATGACATTATACGCGTTAAGAGTGCCATATTTAAGCGCTGTTTTCAAAGATTTCTCCAGTATGATTCCACTGGTAAACCCGCTGGCAAACGCGTCTCCCGCCCCTGTGGAATCCACCAGCTTATGCAAAATGACCGGACAAAAATACAAACGTTTGCCATCACTTACCTGAGCGCCATTCCGGCTATCGGTGATCACCACATGCTTCACGCTGGTTTTGCTGAAAAACTGATACATGATCTCGCTCACATCATCCGCGTACGGAGGGAGAAAAGCCTTAGGGAGATGAACATGGTATTTCGGATCTTTACTCTTAATGCCGGCTGGTTTATACGGTGTGCGGGCAAAAAGAGAGGCTTCTTCCTTGTTCACAAACAGAATCTCGGTGTGATCCAGAAGCGATTTCCATTTCTTAATCCCCTGCTCCAACTGCTCTTTGCCGGGGTTCCAGGCCAATTTGATATGAGGATTGTTTTTCAGGATTTTGAGAATGGCTTGTGGAACCTTACTGTCTTTTTCCGTCAGATGGTTAAGAAAGATCCAGTCAGCTTGTTCGATTTCTTTAAGCGGGAGGTCTTTCGCTGAAAAATATTGATTAGCCCCGGAATAAGCCAATACCGTCCGATCGCCCTCAAAAGTATTCAGAATAGTGGAAAAAGCGGTCTTATCAAGCTTGGTGTGTCTGATAAAACGGGTATCGACCCCTTCTTTTTCTAAATTCGCAATGACTTTATCGCCGTATTCCGCCCCTACCTTGACCACAGTGCACACATCAAACCCCATGCGGGAAAAGGCCACACCGGTATTGGTAGCGCCGCCGCCGAAAGTCTCGTGCATTTCGTCGATCTTCACCTTTCCGCCATGCTCCAGACAAAGCCAGTCATGAGTTTCCTGAGGAGTTTTAAACTCCATAATACCATGATCATCTGCCCGTATAAACATATCAAAGGTGGCGCCGCCGATGGTGAATATTTTTGGTTGTTTCATTTTGTTGGTCTCATTTTAACATAATTTTTTTCACTGGATCACTTTTTCACTGGATCACGGGATCACTTGTGATCAAGTGAACGGTGCTCCAGTGATCAAGTGAACTACTCTGTCGGCTGAACTAAAACATTATAGCTATGAAGGATTAAAGAAGCTGCGCCCAAGCCGAAAGCGATCAGGGCAATTAATAAAAATGCAGATGAGAGGCCAAAAGCATCCGCGATAAGTCCCATAAGGATCGGCCCTATGATCCGCCCCAGCCGCTCGACAAAGCTATTATAACCCGTCACTTCCCCGAGCATACGGCGAGGGGTCAAACGGGTAATGGCGCCGTTATAGGCCGGCCGGATGATCGCCAGGGAAAGGGAGATCGTGGCCGCAAGAACAAGCACCCATACCCTGCTGAAGATAAAAGAAAGAAAAATAAAGGATAAAGCGCCGATAAAAAGCCCGATCGCGATCACCGTCATCCGGTGCATACGGTCAGAGACTTCCGAGAAAAAATAGCTGAAAATAAAAGGAAGATACATAACCGCCATCAGAAGGGCGATGGAACGAAGGCTTAGATTGATACTGAGAGCGAACAAAGGAATAAAAATATATGAAAATATACGGATCATCCCGTCAAAAAACGCCAGAATCAGAAAAAAGACCATTTTAGGATTAAGCAAACGGCAGTCTTTATAGATCTCCTCCACATCCTGACGGGAATGAAAATAGCGTTTAAAACCGCGAAACAATGACCGGACCCCCCGCTCGTGAATCAGCGGAAGGATGAAAAGACCGGCCACAATACTGGGCATCACAAATAAAAACATCGTGCCGAACCCGTAATACGGAATAGCATACGCCGCCATCAGCATCCCCAGGATCCAGCCAAAATAATCCAGGGCGACATAATAGGCAAATGGTCCGTTTTTACCGGCTCCATTGTGCTTGCGGATATATCCTTCGGTCCCCACCACCACAAATGTCTGAGCCACCCCATTTAAGATCAGCCCCAGAATCAGCATCGGAACGCTTTTAAAACTCCAGGCAAAGATATAAGAAAGAATGGCAAAGAAATAAAGCACTTCCCCATCCTGAATGATGGTGGCCTCTTTTACCTTATCCCCCAATCGCATCAGCGGAATAATAGAAAGAAGGGAGATAAACGAAAGCAGAGCCGAAAACAGGCCGATCACCGTGTAATTCCCATGAAAATAGCTCAGGTAAATCGACCAGAAAGGATCCACAAAACCCCAGCCAAGACTTCGAAGGAAGATAACAAGGACGATCAGCTTGATCCCGACAGGGATAAGCCGATGATGGCCGACGGAAAAAAGGGTTAAAACCTTAGACATTGAGCTGTTTGAGCTTAAGAATTCTGTTTCAGGATAATTTTACGCTTGTGATGATAAAGGAAATGAGCAAAAACCAGAGAAATCAAGACTATCCAGATAGCTTCAGGTCCGGTCGCATCGGTTCCGGGAACACGATCCAGCTGGTCGCGGTAAACATCCTGGTCAAACCCGTCGGGCTGAGAAACCGTTGGAGCCGAAGGTCGGAAAGCCGATCCTGTAGGCATCGCCTGAACCTCCTGAGACAATTCAGAAACAAGGCTACCGTTCACATCCAGCGCGGCCACAGCAAAGTAATACGGCGCATTATTGATCAGGTCACCGATTGTGACTGACGTGCGGTTATCGGACGTCACCACAAAATCGTTGTACTGACCGGGCGCAAAGCCCATGAAGATCTTGTAGTAATACCCGCGTACACCGGCAAAAGCCGGCCAGGACAGCTGAACCGCGCCGTTCATGGGCGTGGCTATTACCTGCGCCCCGCTCGGAACGATCATCTGAGAAAGGATTTTACACGAATCGCCTTCATACCCCTCATTGCATTCACAAACCCCTTCCGCGCACTGACCATTCAGTCCGCAATCCACGTCAGCACAGGGGTCAGGCGCCACAGGAGTGACGGCAATGACTACACTCATCTCCTCACTTTCGTTTCCCTGAGTATCCACGGCTTTTACGCCGACAAAATACTGACGGTCGTTGGAAAGATCGCGCAGTTCCCACTGAAGAGTAGCGTCCTGCGTGTCTGCGCTTAAATCCAGTGCGTCAAAAGTGAGTCCGTAATACACACGATAGTGCTGAATAGGCCGATCATGGTTTTGTACCGATTCCCAGGTCAGCTGAACAGCGGTATCCCCTGGTGTACCCGTAAGCCCTTGGACCTGAGGCGGAGTAGTTGCTTCAGGAGAGGCAACAGTAATGGTACCTTTATTCAGCAGTTCAGCCTTATTAGAAAGGCTATCCACCAAAATCACATCCACCGGAAAGTTCCCCGCATTCACAGGAACAACCACTGTGGCTGAATACGTACCGGGCTCGGAAACCGATTCCTGAAGCGGCTCTAAAACGCCCTGCAAACGGATTTTAGCTTCCTGCAGGCCGGGCTCAGACTGAACCGTGATAGTAGCCTGATCGCCGGGAACCACATTGCCTTCCGGATCGATGGAAAATGAATTAAGAACGGGTGCAATCGTATCAATGCGGATAGTGATGCTCCGGCTCACGTCCCCGCCGTCAGACATCGCGTAAAAGGTATGAGAACCGCTCTCGAGATTCTTTGCCTCGAAACTGAAAAAGCCATCCCCGTCGGTTTCGGTATCTCCGACCTTCACATCGTTATCAAACACTTTTAAATTGATATTCTCATTCCCCTGACCTGTTAAAATAATCAGGTTCGTGCCCAGCTCTGCACCATCGGTTGGAGATTTGATCATCAGCGTGGAGGAATAAGGGCCGGGAACCACAGACTGGAGCGGAACGATCTCGAGCTGATGCTCGCCGACGATCTTAAAATTGCTTTTATCCAGCACCTGAACGGCCTGACGGCCGAGTTTTGAAAAAATTAAAGACAGATCAAACGTAAACTGACCCTGATCCGACGCTTTAAACGTGTACTCCCCGCTGTTCGGCAAAATCGCGTTTTCATCATCCGGCACAGAAATGATGATGGTGCCCGTATAATTTTTAGCCACATTATTGCTTTTATCACGGGCTACAACGGTCATGGAAAGTTCCTGACCGACTTTAGCCGTGGAAGGCAGACCTTCGATATCAAAATGATCCACCGGTCCGGGAAGCGTTTCCCCATTCCCGCCGATACTGGCCGCCAGGAGATTGGCAGCAAAAGGGCTTTGAACAGCCGCCGGCGCTGCGGGCGCAACAAACACCACCTCCTCACGATCCTCCAGGATCATATTGGCTGTGGTATCGACCGCCGTAAAAACTGACACGCCGGGATATTTAGAAGAAACTTTAAAATTCGCGCGCCCATTTTTATCGGTCACACCGGCCTGAAGAACCTCAATGCGGTCTTCCGACCGGCTGGAGATCAGATTGATGTGATGATCTGAAATGGGATTGCGGTACTGATCATAAAGAGTGGTGACTAAAAACGTGACCTCCATTCCCGCGTCCACCATCTGAAGCGTACTGCGAAGACTGGATTGGCTGACGGAGATGGTATCCGGATAAACCGTAAACAGCGTTTGAGGGGATGAAGTAGCGGAACCTGAATACACGACCGCCGCCTTGTAAGTACCGGCAAGCTTGGTCTGATGTCCATAAAAATCCGTCCTTGCAATCCCTTCAAGGTCCGCCTGAGCGGGCAGTTGCACCACACCGCCGTCGGGTTTTTCCACCACAAAACGCACATCCCTATTCGGATCAATCAGTGAAGTGCGGAGAGAGGCAGGATAACCCGCGACTGTATCGGTTGCATACACCTGCACCGGCAGAAAATCAGCCACCGCGGAAGGTGCAAGCAGAACCAGAGCGACAAGGCCGGCAACTAATGTTTTTATTTTGTGTAATTTCATTTTTATATTGGGATAAATGAGATTTTATTGGGATTAACGGGATAAATGGGAAACCTAAGTCATTCCCAGCCATCCCGTTAATCCCATTTGTCATATTTATCCCATTAAAGTAATCTTTATATTATAGCAGATTTTCTCTCTGAAAACAACCCTGTAAGCAGTTACTAAACAAGGATTTTTTATTAGGTCAACATATTTTAAAACCAGTCCTAAACTGTAAGTCCTAAGCCATAAGCTGTAAGAAATAAGCCAGTCGTGTCAGCTTAAGACTTAAGACTTAGGACTTAAGACTTTAAAAATTACTCTCGCTCCATCACCAGAACCCTTGCCTCCCCGCTCATATTTTTCGTGTATTTTAAGCGGTAATCCGGCAATTTTGTTTTTAAGAGGGCGATCTGATGCTCAAACAGTTCAAAAAACAAGGCGCGCGGCTTCAGAGTCCGGACTTGCTCCGTCAATCGCCGATAAACCTCCAGTCCATCCTCCCCGCCATAAAGAGAAATAGACGGTTCATAAGCCAAGTCCGGACTCACCTGAAAATCGGTAGGAATATAAGGCAGATTGGCGGTCACGATGAGTTCGCGGTCTTCCAGCCATTCCGGCGGAATGTTTTTAAGTAAATCGGATAAGACCAGTTTGATACGGGTCGTCAGTTTATGTTTTTTTACATTCCGTTTCGCCACACGTAGAGCCGCCGACGACACATCAGCCGCAATCGCCGTCAAACCTTTCACATTTTTACAAACAGTGATTGGAATACAGGCTGAACCCGTCCCAATATCCAGAAGAAGAGTTGAAAGTTGAGAGTTGAAAGTTGAGAGTTGATTGATATATTCAATAACAGATTCAACGAGTATCTCCGTATCCGGCCGGGGAATAAGCACATGGCGATTCACCTCAAAATCCAGAAAAAAGAATTCCTTATGACCGGTTAAATAGGCGACCGGCATCCCCTTTTTCCGTTTTTCGACAAAGCGCTTATATTTCCGCAAATCCCAAAAGCCCACCATCGCCTCATCATGCGCCAGTAAAAATGTAACTGGTTTTTTCAGAACATGGGAAAGCAAAACCTCGGCATCCAAACGGGCGCTGTCGGAGGACAGCAATAACGTTTCATGGACCCAATGCAAAGCGTCTTTTATTTTCATAGCAAGTAGCGAGATTTACGTTTCGAAACTGCCGTTATTATATAACAAAAAACCTTTTTAAAATTTGTAACTCGTAACTTGTAATTCACAATGATCAAGTTTCCAGTTACAAGTTACGCCCCGAAGGGGCAAATTACAAATTTTAATGCATCTGGCTTCTGCGTTTCATGGCATCCCGCCACACTTTCACCAAATCCTCTTTAGGAATCGGCAGTATTTCATCCCGACTGTTTATAGTGTGCCACTCTCCCCCCATAAAGAAAAGAAAATACTGGTTCGGCTGGTCATATTTAAAACTCTCCTGCCAGAAAGCCGTTAAATCTTCCTTGGTGTTCGGCGGTGCGGCCGGGACATGAGAAGAAACAAAACCCACTTCCCCGTCATCCCGCATATGAACCACCATGGCCATGGAACAGGGTTTGCCTGCCTCATCAAAATTATATTTATCAAGTATATCTTCCGGCTTAGGATCGATATTGTCATTGTCAGAAAATTCTGATGGTGTAGCATTACTCTTAAAAGATGTAATCACACCTGATTTTATATTACTACCACGAAGATTAGACAAAAGCCTATCTGTACGAGCCCGAAATTCATCAGTTGCATCAACACGCCTATCTAAAAAAGCTAACTTTGCACGATCAGGCAAGGTGCTTTTTTTAACACCTCTTCTGAGCATATCTTTCGCAAAACGACCTGGGTTTCTAAAACCAAGCAAATTACGAATTCCTTCTTCATCTAGAGATTTTAATACTTCTTTAAATCTCTGATCCACTTCCTTATTAGGCTCCCTAAATGTCATTTCATCCAGTAAATCAGAAAATTCCTTTCTGGCATCAAGGGATTCTTTCTTTTGTCCTGTCGGCATAGGTTCCATGCCCGGAAATTCAGTTTGTTCTTCTGGCATTTATTGAAAAATTAAGATACTAATAAATTTTATAACTTTTTAATTATTTGTCAACATTCAATTACATTCATGTTGACCCTGAGGGCTTTGAAGGGGCAACATTCAATTGAATTCATGTTGACCCTGACTAATTGGAAGGGTCAATCAAATTAAGGATTTCACGCGTTTTCGGCCCAACCACACCGGCACCGGAAGTATTGGAGGTCTGGATGATCCTCTTCTCTATCTGGAAACGGATGAGTGCCGATTGAGTCTGAGCGCCGAAATAACCGGTATCCAGATTGACCGCCAGATAACCCTTTTTAATCAGCAGATTCTGTAAACGCGCGACCTCAGCGCCCCGGTCATTCAGGGAAAGGTCCTGAGTAAAGCGCGGAATTGAATTGACAGGATTAAACGCCAGATCAAAACTAAGGGTGCGGTCAAATGGATTCTCGGGCGCGCTCAGCTGATTTAAAGTCGGTAAATCCACATTGGCCGGTACCCACACCTGCATCTCTACCGGATATTTTTTGAGTTTTTCAATCCGGCGGTCAACCGCCGCGGCCAATGCCTGATGAGTCTGTTTCCCGAAATAGCCAGCGCCCGTGTCCCAGTCGTTCTGTACAATGCCATTGTCTTTCTGAAAACGGAAAACCGCATCAATGGTAATGGCATTATACTGACCATTCAGATCGCCGCGATAATATCCCAATTCCCATAACATCTGCTGAACGCGATAAACCTCATCTCCCTCGGCATTTTTCCCCAACCCAACGGAAAGTGCTTTTAAATTGTCTTTCAGGCGCTGTTGTTCAATAAGGATCCTGGAATTGAAGTTTTCAGATTTGCTCTTGAGAGCTTTTTGAGTTTTGGGGCCGAAATGGCCGGCACCAACGGAGTTTTCAGAAGGAATCACCCCTTCATCGATCTGAAAAAGCAATACCGCTTCACGAGTCTCATCCGTATAAGTTCCGTCTACCGCACCATGGTAATAACCGAACAGGCGCAACGCCTCCTGCAGTTCACGGATACTGGCCTGAGGAGAAGACTGAGTAATAGCCTGAGTGAAGGTTTGAGGATTGATCATTGTTTTGGCCTGAAGGCGGTTCAGAGTACTTTGGGGAAGGGTTGAACTGACCCACCCGAAACTCAAACCGGGTTCGACCTGATGAGGGGTAAAATACACCTCCCCCTCCACCAGGCGCATCCCCCAGTTAAGCGCGCGGGAAAGTCCTTCTTCACCATACCCCATCCACACATCAATGCGGTCATAACTGGCCCGGGCTTTAATGGCCCCGCCCCTATCATGAACCTCTCCTACCCCCAGGCCGGGAATGTTTATCCGCGTACCGAATGGATACGTTCGTGGTGCGGCCAGCATACCGGTATAAACCTGAGTGCCGTCCGCTCCATTGGTACCACGGCCGTTCAAACGGATATCCGCTTCATAGCTGCCGCGCATATAAAAACTCTGATTCGGGATCGGCGAATAATACGCAGAAACCATCAGCATACGCTTTTCCATGGGCTGACTGGCATAAACAGCAGGCGCTAAAAGGAGGAATTGGGCAAGGACAACTATTAATGAAATCGACTTTTTTAATGTCATTTTTCTCTTAATAAAGAAATCCATATATTTTACATGAATTTCTTACATTTTTCAACCACCTAAAGTGGTCAAAACTATGAAAAATGGGATAATCAGGAGATAATGACTTTAATTTCTTTAGAAAACTTCGTCAGAACCTCTATCTTCCCCTTCTCGTTCACATACACCATATCCTCAATACGCACCCCACCCTTGTTATTCAGATAAATCCCCGGCTCGACCGTAAACACCATACCGGGCTGGATGATATCGTCAGACACTTCACTCACCCGCGGGTCTTCGTGCACCTCCAGACCGACCCCGTGACCCGTGGCATGGCCAAAATACTTACCGTAACCGGCTTTTTCGATCACCTCACGAGCCGCTCTATCAACCTCAGACAATTTCCGGCCGACTTTTATGGCTTTAATAGCGGCCTGATCAGCAGCCAGAACTGTTGAATAAATTTTTTGTTCAGTAAGGTCAGGTTTCTGCGTATAAAAAACACGCGTCATGTCCGTCATATAGCGTTGATAGCGTATGCCGAAATCGATCAATATTTTTTCAGATTTCTTCAAAGTATTTTTTTCCTTCTGATGATGTACATCCGCCGTGTTTTTACCAAAGCTGATGATCGGCGAAAAAGAAAATCTGTCCCCGCCCAATTGGCAGACAATAGTAAGCAGATTCCACTCCATCTCATCTTCCGATTGGCCGATTTTGATGGTTTTTTCAAATTTCTTCAGCGCTTTATCGGTAATCGCTACCGCTTTCCTGATCAAAGCGATTTCATTTTTATCCTTTATCATCCGCATCCGCTCCACCAAACCGGAAATGGGTTTTAAACGAACACCTTTCAGCATCTTCTTATAATCCAGAAAATGAGCATGGGTAAGGTGCTCATCTTCGATCCCCAGCTTTTTAAAACGTCCCAAAAGCTTTTTTAAACCCTCCTTCTGATCATAAATGGCCATCGCTTTCGGAATCTGTTTACTGGCAGAGCGCAGATAACGGAAATCAGTAATAAGCACCGCCTTTTTCGGCGTGATAAGCAGCCGCCCGTTCGTCCCCGCGAATCCCGACAGATAACGAACGTTTTGAGGTTTGGAGATCAGAACGGCGCTGAGCCGGTTCTGACGAAGCTCTGATTGTAATTTTTGAATCCTTTTCATTTTGGGAGCTGTAAGAGCTGTAAGAGTTGTGAGATTAATAATTGTATAAATTCTATCACACAACTCGCACAACTCCCATAAATCGCACAACTCCCATAAAAAAGTTTCACACTCAGCCCCTTTTTCTGTACACTGAACTTACCCAATAAAGTTACCCTTTAACCAACCACCCCTATGGCTGACCGAGCGATTATTAAAGCAAACCTGAAAAACACCATTACTGAAACCGATTTCGACGGATTCGACACGATCCATTCCGGTAAAGTGCGCGACACGTACGAACACGAAGGACAGCGCATCATCATCACCACCGACCGCCAGTCCGCATTCGACCGGATCCTTGCCGCCATTCCGTTTAAGGGGGCAGTTTTAAATCAGCTCAGCGCGTTCTGGTTCGCCAAAACGAAAGACATTGTAGATAATCACCTCGTCGCCGTACCAGACCCCAATGTTTCTATTGTTAAAAAAGTAAAGATCTTCCCTGTGGAAGTCATCGTGCGCGGGTACATCACCGGCTCCACCGATACCTCCGCCTGGTACAACTACGAAAAGGGCGAACGGCTGTTTTGCGGCATTCAGTTACCGGAAGGCTTAAAAAAGAATCAAAAATTCGACACCCCTATCATCACTCCCACCACTAAACCGGAAACCGGACATGACGAAAAAATCTCCCGCGAGGAGATCATCGCCCAGGGGCTTGTGCCAGAAGATAAATGGAAAAAGATTGAAGACTACGCGCTGGCTATTTTTAAGCGCGGTCAGGAAATCGCGGAAGAAAAAGGGTTTATTCTGGTCGACACTAAATACGAATTCGGTGAAGACGAGCAGGGTAACATCCTGCTGGCCGATGAAGTCCACACGCCGGACAGTTCCCGCTACTGGATCGCCGACACGTATGAAGAACAGCTGAACGCCGGTCAGGAACCCGATAATTTTGACAAAGAATTCCTGCGACTGTGGTTCAAGGATCACTGTGACCCCTATAAAGATGATGAGCTTCCCGAGGCACCAGATGAACTAGTGGAAGAACTGTCGTTCCGCTATATCGATATTTACGAAAAACTGACCGGAAAAAGCTTTGAATACAACGCCAACAAAGCAAATCTGGAACGGATTCAGGAAAACCTGGACAACTACTTCAAATCTTAAGTCTTCAGTCTTAAGTCTTAAGCTGATGACTGGCTTACGACTTAAGGCTTACAGCTTAAGACTAAGTGAAAAGTTGACAACAATTAAAATATAGAGTAAAGTATTATTTTAACCCAAAAAACCAATGCTTGTACCAATATTAATGGGCAGCAAATCCGATGAACCGCACGCCCGCAAGATCGCAGAGCATTTATCAAAATTCGGCGTGAAAGCCGAACTGTATGTGGCCTCGGCTCACAAAGTGCCGGAGCTGGTTTTAGATATCGTAAACGACTTCAATAAATCGGGTGAGGAAATCGTCTACATCACCATTGCCGGTCGTTCAAACGGCCTCTCCGGTGTTACCGCCGCCAATTCCGTCCATCCGGTCATCGCCTGCCCGCCCTTTACTGATAAGGCCGATTACCTGACCAACATCCACTCTTCTACCATGATGCCGAGTGACACCCCTGCGATGGTGGTGGTCGACCCTCAAAACGCCGCCATGGCCGCTCTGCGAATATTGGCTTTGACCGATAAAAAATTAAGAAAAAGGATCGCCGAACATATTAATGAAATTAAAGAATCCTTTTAGAATTATTAATTTTTAGTTTTTAATTTTTATTGAATTATTGACTAAAAATTTCAAATTATAAATTAAAAATTAATTATGATCACCTCACTCTCCCCCCTCGACGGCCGATACGCAGACAAAGTCAGCGAACTGACACCCTATTTCTCTGAATATGCGCTCATCAAACACCGTCTGATGGTAGAAGTCAGCTGGCTGATGGCCCTTTCTGCAGAGCCCGGGATCAAAGAGCTCCCGCCTTTTTCCGATAAAGAACTGGCGCTTCTCGAGAAACTGATCAAAGACTTTGATGAAAAGGAGGCGGAGGAAGTGAAAAAAATCGAAAAAACCACCAATCACGATGTAAAAGCGGTGGAGTATTATCTGAAAAAGAAACTGGAAAAGACCACGATTAAAAAACACCTGGAATTCATCCACTTTGCCTGCACTTCGGAAGACATCAATAACCTGGCTTACGCTCTGATGATACAGGGAGCCGGAAACCATGTGCTTCTGCCGGCCATGAATGAGTTGAACAAAAAAATTGCTCAACTTTCAAGGATGTGGAAGGATATTCCCCTGCTCAGCCTGACGCACGGCCAGCCCGCCTCCCCCACCACAGTGGGTAAAGAGTTTTTGGTTTTTGCCACACGCCTGGCACGTCAGATGAAAGCACTGGATAAGCAGGAAACATTGGGGAAGATCAATGGCGCGACCGGAAGCTTTAACGCTCATCACACAGCTTATCCTAAAGTAGACTGGTTTAAACTGAGTAAAAAATTTGTTCAGAATTTAGGGTTAGTCCATAATCCTGTTACCACCCAGATCGAACCCCACGATTTCCAGTCGGAAATCTGCGACGGAATCGCCCGATTCAATACCATCCTCATCAACCTTGACCGAGATATGTGGAGCTACATAAGCCGCGGTGTATTCGGGCAAAAAACCGTCAAAGGTGAAATCGGTTCTTCTACCATGCCTCACAAGGTGAATCCTATTGATTTTGAAAACTCCGAAGGCAATCTGGGCCTGGCCAATTCCCTCCTCCGGCATTTATCGGAAAAACTGCCCATCAGCCGACTGCAGAGAGATCTGACGGACAGCACCGTTCAGCGCAATATCGGCGTAGCGTGGGGTTACAGCATTCTGGCTTATAAAAGCACTTTGAAAGCCTTGGAAAAGCTTGAGTTGAACAAAAAATTTATACAATGTGAACTCAGTGCCAACTGGGCACTTCTTGCCGAACCCATTCAGACGATTATGCGCAAACACGGCGTGCCAAAAGCCTACGAAAAGCTAAAAGAGCTGACCCGCGGAAAATCAATCGGCCAAAAAGAGGTTCAGAAATTCATCAAATCACTCAAAATACCCAAAGAAGACAAAGACCGTTTGCTAAAATTAACCCCGGAAACCTACATCGGTATGGCAGATAAGTTTTAAAAAATAAAATAATCTGTTAAACTGCATCCTACCCGTTAACTTTTAAAGATGCCTGAAAAATTTCCCAACCCCGACATCATGAGCCCCGAAGAGGAAGCGGTCTGGGATGCCCTGGAACAAAAATTGGCGCTAGAAAAAAAGACAAGAGAAAAACGAGAGGCTATAAAGACTCTGAAAACTGCCGGTGAAGAACCGGATAAAGAAAAGCGTACCTGCTAACCTTTTTTGATTATGATTATCGGCCTGACCGGACCCATGGCGTCCGGCAAAACCACCGTGGTCGACGCACTTAAAAAACAAGGTTATCAATATGTAACCCTGTCCGATATCATCCGCGACGAAGCAGACCTGAAAGGGATACCGCATGAGCGGGAAAATTTCATGGCGATTGGCCAAAGTTTACGTGAAGAATTCGGCGCTGGCGTTTTGGCTGAACGGTCTTTAAAAAAAATTAAAATTGAAGGTGGAGACAATTGGGTAATTGATGGAATACGCAATCCCGCTGAAGTCAACGTGCTCCGAAAACACCCGAATTTTGTCCTCATTGCCAACACTGCGCCGGAAGATCTTATTATTAAACGGATTTTAACCCGCGAGCGGACAGATGATACACTGGATAAAGAGTCAATTCGCCGTAAACTGCGCCGAGAAATGGGTGAAGGCGAACCCCCGGACGGTCAGCAGCTTGGAAAATGTATTGAAATGGCTAATTATGTGTTTGAAAACGTAATGCCGTTTGAAAAAGTTGAAGAGGAGTTCTTAAAGCTGTACAATCAGATAACCAATGGTTAAGTTTTTAATTTTTAGTTTTTAATTTTTATTGAATATCTAATTTTAATTCACTAAAAATTGATTAAAAATTAAAAATTTTAAATTAAAAATTATGAGCGATAGCGAATATAAGAGGCCCTCGAAAGACCAATACTACCTCGATCTTGCTAAAAGTGTTTGCAGGCGCGGTACTTGCACGAAAGTTGAAATCGGTGCCGTAATCATTAGAAATGATCAGGTAATCTCTACTGGCTACTGCGGCGCTCCGAGGGGAACCAAAAGCTCTCATGAACACGGATTCTGCCTGCGCCGCCAACTCGGCATCCCATCCGGTCACCGCTATGAGATCTGCCGGTCGGTCCACGCAGAACAGAATGCCATCATAAACGCCGCCCGCTCCGGCACTTCATTGCTTGGTGGGGATATGTATATTTACGGCCATATCTACAACAGAGAAGATCAGCCGCTCGATGCCTTCCCCTGCTTTATCTGCAAAAAGATGCTTATCAACTGTGGCCTGAAGCGCGTCATCTGCTCGCTAAAAGACGGAGGACACAAGATATTCCTCGTGGAAGAATGGATGAAGGAGTGGACGGAAAACGATATTATCGATGACCGATTTCAATACGGCGTAGAATTTCAGGACAATCAGCCGACCATTGGCAAACAGCCGATCAAAATTTCCACAATTCTTCAAAAGAAAATTGCCAAAAAGGAGGAAACCGCGTAAAGGATGTCAGAACTGTGATTTGTGTGATTAATTGATAGTCATGATTTGATGAACATGATTACTGTTTTTAGATAATCTAAAAAAACATCATGTGAAATCAATAAATCATAATAATCACGGTTCAGACAATGGAGGCAATGAGAGGTCTTTCGATTTTTAATTTTTTATAGTATCTTTGTGTCGTTGCATCTCTAAACTAAACAAAACCATGTTCCAGCCCGTCAATCCCAAACAGTCCTTCCCGAAAATGGAAGAGGAGATCATCAAATACTGGAAAGCCGATAAGACGTTCGAGAAGTCGGTGGAAAAAGGTAAAAAAGACTATATTTTTTACGATGGTCCGCCTTTTGCGACCGGCCTCCCTCACTACGGCCACCTCTTGGCTGGCACGCTGAAAGACGTGGTCCCGCGTTACTGGACGATGCAAGGGTACAGAATTGAACGGAAATGGGGCTGGGACTGCCATGGGCTACCGGTAGAAAACATTGTAGAAAAAGAACTGAATCTGGGCAATAAAACCGATATTGAAAATTACGGGATCGGTAAGTTCAACGAATACTGCCGGAAGATTGTTCTTAAATACGCGGATGAATGGAAAAAGACCGTCGAGCGCATGGGGCGATGGGTGGATATGGAAAACGACTACAAAACCATGAATCCTGAGTACATGGAATCGATCTGGTGGGTGTTTAAGAATTTATGGGACAAAGGGCTGATTTATGAAGGGAATAAGGTCGTTCCTTACTGCATACGATGCGCCACTCCCCTCTCTAACTTCGAAACAAACCAGGGCTATCAGGATAGGCAGGATCCCGCCCTGACCGTTAAATTCGAACTGGAAGACGAGCCAGGCACCTATTTACTGGCCTGGACCACCACCCCCTGGACTCTCCCCAGCAATCTGGCTGTCGCGGTCGGTTCAGACCTGACCTATGTAAAAATAAGGGATGTGAACGATGAAAAATATATTATTGCACTCGATAGGATCCCGCAGTATTACAAAAACCCGAACGACTATGAGATCATTGAAGAATTTTTGGGCAAAAAGCTGAAAGGTAAAAAATACAAACCCTTACTGCCTTATTACGCAGATAAAGCGGAGAGTAAAGCGTTTACTGTTACGCTCGGAAACTTTGTGACTTTAGAAGAAGGCACTGGCCTGGTGCACATGGCTCCGTTTGGCGAAGACGATATGGCTATTTTGAAAAAACTGGGCATTGAACCCGTTTATCCGGTTGATGCGGAAGGCAAGTTCAATGCGGAAGTGAAAGATTTTGAAGGCGATGATGTCTTCACTGCCAACCCGAAGATCATCAAGAAGCTGAAAGACGAGAAAAAGATTGTTAAACATGAGACCATCAACCACAGCTATCCGTTTTGCTGGAGATGCGAAACCCCACTGATCTATCGGCCTATTTCCACTTGGTTTGTGAATGTGGAAAAGATCAAAGATAAGCTCCAGAAAAACAATCAGAAGATAAACTGGATTCCGGATCATCTGAAAGACGGCCGGTTCGGAAAATGGCTGCAGGGAGCCAGAGACTGGGCGATTTCCCGCAATCGCTATTGGGGAGCCCCCCTGCCGATCTGGCGCAACGTGAAAAACCAGGATGACCTGATTGTCATCGGCTCAATCAAAGAGCTGGAAGATCTGTCGGGAAAAAAGGTAACCGACCTGCACAAACACAAGGTGGATCCCATCAAGATTAAAAAAGACGGAAAAGTATACGAGCGCATCACCGAAGTGCTGGACTGTTGGTTTGAATCCGGATCGATGCCGTACGCCCAGCTTCATTACCCCTTCGAGAATGAGGATAAGTTTAAAGACAACTTCCCCGGTGAATTCATCGCCGAAGGCCTCGATCAGACAAGGGGATGGTTTTATACCCTCCATGTACTGAGCAACGCGATGTTCAACAAACCCGCATTCAAAAACGTGATCGTGAACGGCATCGTATTGGCTGAAGACGGCATGAAAATGAGTAAGCGTCTGCAAAATTACCCGGATCCAAACGACGTTTTAAAGAATTACGGCGCCGACGCCCTTCGCTTTTATCTGATGAACTCCCCCGTTGTTAAGGCGGATAATATGCGATTCAGTGAAAAAGGCGTGAACGATGTGGTGCGCAACCTCATTCTGCCTGTTTGGAATGCCTATAGTTTCTTTGTAACCTATGCCAATATTGATAAATGGACTCCCGACAAAGAAAAACAGCCTGCTTTCGAGGTAATGAAGCGGGGGGAAAAGAAAATCATTACTAAAAATAAACTGGATCAATGGATCCTGCAACAGTTGAACAAATTAATTGTTCAGGAAATCGAATACATGGAATGTTATGATCTGCAGAAAGCCAGCAACCTGATTTATAAATTTGTGGATAATCTCACCAACTGGTACATCCGCCGTTCACGCCGCCGCTTCTGGAAATCGGAAGATGATGGCGATAAGCAAATGGCGTATCAGACGCTGTACACCGTTCTGACCAAACTCTGTCAGGTCATCGCGCCGTTTATGCCGTTTGTGAGCGAAGAGATCTACCGGAACCTGACAGGGAAAGAATCCGTACATCTGTCGAAATACCCCCGCCCATCTGAAAGTGCGATGACATCATCGCACTTGGAACAGGAAATGTTCATGGCCAAAACCATCGTATCCCTGGGCCTGGCGGCACGCGCCAAAATCAAGATCAAAGTCCGTCAGCCGCTTGCTAAAATCCAGGTAGCCCTGGGTGACCAATACAACCAAAAGCTTCTGGATGGCCAAACGGAGATCATCAAAGAAGAGCTGAATGTAAAAAGGGTGGAATTTATCAAAGACCCCAAAGACCTCGCCACCGTTATCGCCAAACCCAACGCTAAGCTATTAGGTCCCAAGTATGGCAAAGACGTACAAAAGATCATTCAGGCGGCGAAAGCCGGCAATTTTGAACGTCTGGACAACGGAAATATATCAGTAGGCGCGGATAATCATCCGCGCATTGAATTAACACCAAGCGAGATGGAGATCGCCTACGTGAGTAAAGACGGCGCCGATATAGAAACCGAAGAAGGCATTCTGATCGCTCTGGACACCACTCTCACCCCAGAACTGGAACAGGAAGGAGAAGCCCGCGATCTGGTGCGCCAGATCCAGGATCTGCGCAAGGCCGCCAATTACAAGGTGGACAACCACATTACAATCGCTTTAATCAACGTCAATCCTGACCTCATCAAAAAATGGGGCGATTACATCAAGGCCGAAACCCTCGCCACTTCCATCGAAGACGATATCAGCGAACCGGATGAATTTAGTAAATTAGATGGAGTGGTAATCAAGGTGAAACGGTAAATTTAATTTGAAATCCCTCCCAACCCTGATAAAATAAAGCTGAGTCCTGTTTCCTGACTCCTTACTTATGAGCTTACTCCGGCGTCTTGTCCTGCACATCATCGCTACCGGCTCCGCGCTCTACTTTGTAGGCGTGATTTTAGAAGGCGATTTCCTGATCACAGGGGGCATAAAAGGATATCTGATCGGCGCGGTTGCGTTCGGGCTTTTAAACGGCGTCATGAAACCCATTTTAAAACTGCTTTCTCTGCCGCTCATGATCATCACGGTGGGGTTTTTCAGCTTTATCATCAACACCTTCCTGGTGTGGTTCGCGGAATACGCGCTGGATGTATTGCAGTTTGAAGGCGTGACAGTATTGGTGGAAGGCGGCTTCTTCACCTATCTGATGGCCGGCTTTTTAATCAGCCTGTTTAATATGGTAATCTCGTGGCTTTTAAAAAAGTGACAAGTGCAAGTGGCAAGTGTAATCATCCCTGCCTTGCACTTGCACTAAACACTTGCACTTAAGCATATGGACTGGAAACTGATATTATTCTTCATCGTCACCCTCTTCACCCTCCTCTACTTCGGACTATTCTGGAAAAACCGGCATGAAAAAATCAACCTCCGATTTTTTAAAGATAAGATCGATGTCAGCCTGGGGCTTTTGATGCTGGCTGTCTTCTTGGACGGTGCCCTCATCGCCGCACTCCTCCTCTGGCTTTTGGGGCTGGTTAAATGAACAAAAAAATTATACATGAACAATTTTTGTATACATTCCTCGATTTCACTCGGAATGACAAAAAAACCTTTAAATTAAATAGTGAGTCTGAAGGAAAATGAGCCCTTTTATAAAATAACGTTTTTCAATTTGGGTATGCTCTGCTGGGCCCCAAATTGAAAAATAACCCTATGCGGGAAAGACCGCGAAAACCGAAGCGGTTTTCGCGACGAAGTTACTCTTCGTTCTGTATAAATTCATTCACCTGATCCTGAGTAATCACTCCCTGCTCTGCTAACTGATACGCGTAACTGTCCATGGTGATCATCCCTTCCTGCGCACCGGCCTGCATAGCGGTACGGAGCTGGACCAAATTACCCCGCCGGATGATCTGTTCAATGCTCTGATTTTTTATCATCACCTCAAACGCACCCACCAGTCCGGCCTGATCCTGACGCTGAACAAGATCCTGAGCCATGATCGTCACCAGATTGGTGGCAATCCGCTCCTGAGCCTGTTCGCGCAGAGCTTCCGGATAAAAACGGATCATATGTTCAAGGGTCTGGCTCACATTCCGCGTCGGCATAGAACTGATGACCAGATGACCGGTTTCCACCAGATTAAGGATCTGCTCAAGTGTTTCATAGTTATTGATCTCGCTCACCATCACCACATTCGCGTCTTCACGCACCGCAGACTGCAAAGCGCTTTTAATATCCATCGTATCTTTACCGACCTCGCGCTGAGTGAACATGGATTTATTGTCTTCAAAAAAGTGTTCAATGGGATTTTCAATCGTCAGAATATGCTTCACAAAATGATCATTGATGTGTTTGAGCATCGACTGAGTGGTCGTCGATTTTCCGCTTCCGACACCTCCGCAGATTAAAATCAGACCTTCACGAAGATCCAGAAAGTTTTTCATCACTTCCGGCACACCCAATTCATCCAAATTCGGGATGTTCTTAGAGATCATACGCATCACACCGGCCAGTTTTCCGCGCTGATAGAAAACATTTACGCGAAAATTCACACCATTCTTATGCGTGTAAGAAAAATCGATCTCCCGATCCTGATCAAGACGGATCATTTCATCTTGTGTCAGCAATTCCGCCGCCATGGTCTCGACCTCCTCTTTGGAAAGCGCTTCCACATTTTCAATAAACATGATCTTACCGCCCACCCGAAGAGCCGGACGGCCGCCTTCCCGGAAATGCACATCCGAAGCCTCTTTTTCCATACACAGATTCACCAGCTGATCCAGCGTGATTTTAGGTGCAGAAGCAGTTGGAGAAACGGACATTTCCGAAGACGCTGTTTCAGCGGCAGCGGAAGCGTCAGTGACTTCGTTGGTTTGAGGGTTGAGCTCTTGCATAATAATTATTTAGGAACTTGAGGGGGTTCTGGCGATGCGGAAGAATGAAGCGGTGGTGCCTGCATGCGCTGCTGCTGAGAAAGATATTGCTGAAGCGTGGCCTGTTGCTGGCGTCTCATTAAAACAACCAGCACGATCACAATGGCTGCCAGAGACAGAATGCCGAAAACCAGACCGGCGAGGCCAAACACGACAAACCATTTACTGCCTTCCTGCTGAATGATAACCGGCGCCGCGGTCTTTAAGTCATGTGCCTCGCCTGGCTCCAAAACCATCTGCTCGTCTTCAGGGGAGGCGCTGGGAATAGATGGGCGTTTGGCACCCTCCACATCTTCCGGCGTGACCACCGGAATCTCGGCCTCATTGACCTTTTGGTATAGGCGGTTTTCGTAAATCACTTCATCATCCTTAAACACCTTGAATTTGACCCAATACTCTCCGGGTTCAAGTTTGATATCCGGAAAGACGATCTGAGTCTTAAAAAGCGTATCGGGCCCCACCGCGTCCCCCAGCGGACCAAAGGTAAGGGAGTGAAGGATCTCGCTTTCATCTTTATTGTAAATATCTACCTGACCGTTAAGTTCCTTAAGTTCAATATTCCCCATATTCTCCACATCCACATTCATATAAAAGAAATCTCCCTGGTTCAGCTGGTCCAGCGTGATTGATTTGACGCGGTAATCGATGACTTCATCGCCGACAACAGTGAGCTCCACCACAATATGAGCACCTAAACGAATAGCAACGGTTCCGCCTTTCTGAGCGCCTTCTTCCTGAACTGCCTCAAGCGTGACAAAAATACCGCCTTTATAATCTTTTAAGGCCGCACGCCGGGGAACTTTTACGGTCACTTTCATAGGGAAGATCTTCTGACCCTTTTCCATAATCAGATCATTCTGATTCTCAATCGTGATCCATCCCTTAATATCATCTCCGTCAATCCGTGTATTGATCTTCATGGCGTTTTCAGGATCGTTCCGGCTTAAATTAATGATGGTTTCGTAAGTCATTCCGGGGCGCAGATGATCGTTTCGCACCCAGGGAGGTGACGTGCCAAAAGCCGCTTCGGACTGATACACGTTCGAAAGCAGACTGACCGCCAGGCCGATCAGGGTAAAGCCGAGAATGAAGAGGGAAAAACGGGTTAACTTCATGAGGGATACAATTAAATCTTAATATTATAGCATAGTTGCACTCTGAAATCAAGACTTAGTGACCCCCTCGGTCCCGCATAGCGGGACCACTCCCCCTTATGCAAGGGGGGAGATATTTTGAAAACTGGTTTCTAAAAAAACTGTAAACAATCTCCCCCTCACTTGAGGGGGAGCATCTCGGCGAAGCCCGAGAGGGGGTCACCCCATCACTTGTCTATACGCCCTCAGCGTTTCCTCCGCGCACTGTTCCCACGAAAACTGTTTCGCCCGCTTGATCCCCTTTTCCGACAGGATTTGCTGTAAAGATTTATCACGGATCACTTTATACAATGTTTCGGCCAATTCATCCGCGGATTCCGGATGAACATACAGGCACGCGTCGCCCCCGACTTCCGGCAAAGAGGAAACGGATGAAGTAACGACCGGCGCCCCGCACTGCATCGCCTCTAAAACCGGCAAACCGAATCCCTCGTAAAATGACGGATACGCGAACACGTCCGCCCCGCTCATCAGCGCCGGCACCTCCGAATCTTCCACATAATCGAGCAAGCGGATATCAGACTTAAAAGGTGAAACGGTGATCGCCTGAAGAATGGATTCATACAGCCACCCTTTCCGGCCCGCCAGCACCAGTTCATGAGGAGCCGAATGGCTTTGTTTCAGCTGATTAAACGCCCGCACGAGCGTTTCCACGTTTTTCCGCGGTTCCAGCGTACCCACAAACAGAATATAAGGTTTATGAAGCTGATATTTTTGTAAAATCGGATGGGTCGCCATCGGATCCAATGGTTTAAACCGCTCATCCGCCCCCAACGGAGTCACAAACACTTTTTCCGGCCGTATATCAAGATGACTCAGGATATCCCGTTTGGTGGCTTCGGAATTGGTCAGGATCCCATCCGCCTGATCCAGCCGTTTGAAACGCTGATTGTGAACAAAAGCATTGCTCTTAACGTGATACTGAGGAAAAAGCAGGGTGGTTAAATCATGCACCATGGCCACAGTCCTGGCCTTCCTTGTCGGCTGAATACAGATCTCAGATACCTGATACAAGTCACACTCCCCCGCCACCCGCTCCAGTCCCGGACGGTTAAACATCATCCACCACAAAGTGATCAGACGCTGGGGAATAGGAATAACATTCAGTTTGTAATTATCTGAAGGAAAATGAATATCGGAAAACCGCTCACGATTACGAAAATTAAACGCGTACAGCAAATACTCATTCTCATGATCCAGTCGCAAAAGTGCCTCTAAAAGATGGATCTGATACTGGCCGATACCGGACCGCGGCAAACTCTGCGCGGAGATGTCGAATCCGATTCGCATAACATAACATTAATATAATGTACCTGAACAGGAAGAACTGGAAGCAGCACTTACAACATTCAGACCAACATAACTTCCAGTCGCCTGCCCTATAGGAATCAATATCTTCCAGTAAAAGGCTTCATTGGTGGTAGTTTCAGCATGACCGTCACGCACCGCAATATCGCGATTCATACAGCCAAGAGTGTCTCCGCCGGTACCGGCGGTATCTTCCAAAATCCATGGACCGGCGCCTGTTTCCGCATCACTCCAGTTAAAGGTCGAACTGGTATGATGCCATTTCTGCTGAACAAGCGGAATATAAGTAGAAGGGCATGTAGCAGAATAAGAATCGATACACATATTATCTCCTTCTGTAAGCACATCGATTACCTGATTACCCATATTACCGAGTGTAACAGTCTGACCCGCAGAACTTCGTCCGATTTCAAGTGTTCCATACGCAATACCGTCTTGGACAACGGTAATTCCCTGAAGCGAGGCAATCACATTATCGTCAGTGGAATCAGCAAAACCTGTTGCCTGGCCAAGGCCGTCTGTTGGTTTTGCCTGCACTTCCCAGTTGGCGGAAGCGGTTGAATTAAAATAAACAGTAAAATCACAGTCTGCCCCAAGGTTCTGGTCTGTTCCTAAAGCTGTCTTGCCGGAACCGGGAGAACTTTTGTCTGTAAATGTGCAGTTGCCCGCGATGTTTTCAATATAACAGTCGTTTTCATCTGCAGAGCAGTCGTTATTAACAGAAGTGTCTTCAAAGAACACCATCTCAAGGTCGGTCACATCATTGTCACCATTGTCGTCGTACAATGCAACAGAATAGCTCATAGTATCGCTTCCTCCGGCTGAAATGGATAGGCTGTCTGTTGTACTGTAAGAAGTAAGTACAGGTGCAACATCTGCAACCGTATAATCCTGGTTATGGGTTCCTGATGAGGAAGGCATACTGTGGGCATCTTCCACATAGATCATTACAGTGTAATCTGATGCATTCGCTGTAGGGACGGAAACAATGCTCTGGGTGTCGTTACAGGTTGCGTCTGTAGTTGTCGGGTTAATACCCGTGGCAGAGCAAAGCAGGGTGCCGTTTGTACAGGTATTAGCTGAGTAATCAAAAGCCGTGGTAACGCCTCCCTGGTCTGATTCACCACTGCAGACGTACATATTGATTGTGTCCTGACCGCCATCGGTATCGGTTTCAGTCATCTGCTCCTGTAACAATGTGAAACGGAGGGTGTCGCCCGGTTCAATGGTGCCGATCTCGAATATAGAAACATCATCGAATTCGGCGTAGCCAGCAGCAGTAGCACCAGCCTGTAAAGTTACCGATGTATTCCCTGCAACAAATGTCTCATCAAAATACTGCCAGTCAGTTGATGTAGTGCCTATCCATACCCAGCCACCGTCATAATGGGGGGCGCGGGGGGTATAGGTTCCATCACTTCTGGCCCAGCCAGTTGCCCTGTATGTTTTTCCGATTGTTAATACAGCCTGAGTCGCACTAGGATAATTTACACTATTATAAGCAATTCTCAGCACTTGGCTTCCTCCGTGTGGCGTTCCTGTCTCCTTGGTCAGCGTTGCACTATTCTGAGCTGTATAAGCCACTGCAGTAGACGCTTCCATATCCCCGTCAGTCAGCAGTTCATCGGGGGTGAGAGCGTTGTCGGAAATGGCCAGGGCACCAAAAGTGGGGGCATGGTTCACCGCATAGGGCGAACCGTTATCCCCGGTTCCCTGCGCGGATGCCGAACAGGTAACCGCATCACACACAAAGGCGTACCATGCAGAAGATTCACTGCTCTCGCCGCTGGTGCTGTGCGTAGCTGAAGCAACAGTAGGATAGGTCACCGCCGACGCACTTCTTGCAATACGGTTGCCGGAACCTCCGTTACACTCAGGAGGACTGCCTACAGTAGGCGCACTGCCATTATTACAAATAAGCAACCAGTAGCTCGCTCCATTATTACTAGCTCCTGTAAAGGTCACATCGCCCTCTTCATTGGTCGGCGTAGTAGTGCTGGAACCGCCATCAGAAGGGCCTTCGGTAAATGATGGGGTGCTCAATGTAGTTCCCGTACCAGCCGTCGCGCTAAAAGCAGTTTCATCATCATCCCCATTTTTAGCCTTGGCGCAGAAAGCGTACTGAGTGCCGCCAGTTAAGCCGGTAACAGTAGTCGTGTCCCATGTGCCATCGCTTTGCCAGATTTCTCCCGTATCTATTGTTCCATCCGCCTGAACATAACCCTCCCCGCCCGCCCCATCACAAGTAGAGCCCTGTTCCGCGTAAATTGCCATAGACGTTTCCGCTCCGCCGGTAACCGGATTGACATCCAGCGTACCGGAAGTGGCGCCGTTTACAGTCGGTGTCCCTGGCGTATCGGCCGAGGTGTAAAAAGGACCGATGGTTAAAGCAGTAGTTTTGTCGGTATCGCCGTTTCGGGCGCAGGCATAACGTGTATAAGCCGTATTGGCGGAAAGCGAGGCCTCATCCCAGTACGCGTTGGCAGTCGTACCCGTCAGACAGCTGCTGGTGTCGCCGTACGCGTAATCCGTCTGCGCCCCGCCGGAAACCCATGTCCAGCGCATGCTGTCTGTCGCCTGATTGGTCTGGCCGGGAGTGGTGGGTGTATCGGCGGAAGTGTAAGTTACCCCGCCGCAAGCGCTGGCAGAACCCTGATTCTCTAATTCATCTTCAGCCTGTATTTTGAAAGAATTTTGTGTATTAGCCGAAAGGCTGGTAAATTGATAGCTATTGGGAGAATACCAGCCTTTACTCTCCTGCCAGTTAGAGCAATCAGCGCTCTCATATCGTATAAACCAGTATTGCCAGGGCGAACCTGCACCGGAGCCGTCATCCGGCGTTCCTGATGTGACTGTAATCTGCGACGCGGAATCGTTTACCGCGCTGGAAACAGTAGTAGTCGGGCCGGTGCTGTCGTAATAAGTAGAATCGGTTTGGGCGGAACTGTCCCCTCCTGTGTTATTCAGAATAACATAAACATTTTTGGTCTCGTTCACAGCGCCGTTACAGCCATACGAAGCCGAAGTGATGTCAAAATCCGTGGTCGGATTCTCATAATCCGTGTAACCGCTCCAGTTGCTGTTATCACAGGAATATTTATGCTGTGTCGGAGTTCCGCCGGAAAGCCCGCCATAAGTCATGGACGGATTGGTTGAATTTGTAAACCCGCCGGTATCGGAAATGGTAAGTGTGGTGTAAGCAGGTGCGCTGACCGTAGTTCCGTTTGCCGATGTACCGAAACCAGTTTCATCCCCGTCCCCGTTCTTCGCCTTTACATCAAACGTGTACTGTGTGCCGGAAGCAAGTTCTCCAACAGTCAAGACACCCCAGGTGGCATCATCCTGCCATACGGCGGAGGCTCCGACGGAACCATCATCCTGCACATACTGGTTGGTATAAGCGCCTCCGTTAATACGGATAGCCAGCTGTGTGCCGGAAGGGGTCATGGCGGCGGGATTTATATCAAGAGTACTTCCGGACGGATTATTTACCACAGGAGCACCAGGTGTATTGGCGGAAGTGTAAACCGGCCCCAAAGTAAATGCGGAAGTCAGGTCATCATCCTCATTACGGGCACACACATAACGTGTATATGCTGTATTGGACGCGGACGGCGTGCTGTCATTAAAATAATCAACCGCCAGTGTTTCAGCGCCGGACAAAGGACTGGAACAATCTGAAGTATCATCCAAGGCAAAATTCTTCTCCGCTCCGCCAGTGTCCCATTGCCAGTAGATACTGCCGGTAGTATTAGCGCTGTGGTCATCTGAATATACGCCATCCACTACCGGTGTATTGGCCGAGGTATAGGTGGCAGAACAAGAACTTAGAGAGCCTACATTATCCAGTTCATCACGGGATAATGCCTTAAAGCTATACTCAGTATTAGCCGACAAACTGCCAAACTGATAATCAGCATCACTGATCAGCCATCCGGAGTTGCCAACATTGGCTGAACAAATACCATCTGAATAACGGTTGAAATAATAATCATACGGACTGCCGGAACCGCTGCCGTCATCAGGCGTGCCGGCCGTGACCGTGATCTGAATTGCGGAATCATTCACTGCGCTGGAAATGCTGACCGTCGGCCCTGTGCTGTCGTAATAAGTAGAATCGGTTTGGGCGGAACTGTCTCCGTCCGCATTATTTAAAATCACATAAACTGTTTTGGTCTCATTCACAGCGCCGTTACAGCCATACGAAGTCGAAGTGATGTCAAAATCCGTGGTCGGATTCTCATAATCCGTGTAACCGCTCCAGTTGCTGTTATCACAGGAATATTTATGCTGTGTCGGTGTTCCGCCGGAAAGCCCGCTATAGGTAATGGTTGGACTGGCTACATTCGTAAACCCGCTGGTATCCGTAATGGTAAGAGTGGTATAAGCGGGGGGGTTGGATGTGGTTGAAGTGCTGGCCGTTGAACCGAAAGGAGTTACATCATTAGTGGAGGCAGCATCCTCATTGCGCGCCTTGGCGCAGAAATAATAAGTGGTGCCGGAAGAAAGCCCTGTTACTGTGAAATCTGTGGTCCAGCTCGCGTCCGTAGCCCAGCTGGCCGTGCCCGACACCCCGCCGTTTCCGGCAGAACCCCATTGCACATAACCGTAACCGCCTGAGCCATCGCAAGGAGTGCCATTATCCACATAGATCGCCATATCCTTTTCCGAGCCGCCGGACACCGGATCTACATCGATTGTAGTCTGAGCTTCATTGCTCAGCGTTGGCGCGCCGGGCGTATCGGCTAAAGTGTAGGCTGGCCCCAAAGTAAAAGCAGCTGTCAGGTCATCATCCTGATTGCGGGCGCATACATATCGGGTGTAAGCAGTATTAGACGCGGACGGCGTTGTGTCATCAAAATAATCAACCGTGAGTGTCTCAGCGCCGGCTAAAGGACTTGAGCAGCCCGAAGTATCATCCAGGGCGAAATTCTTTTCTGACCCCCCGCTATCCCATTCCCAGTAAATACTGCCAGTGGTATTGGTACTGTGGTCATCTATATATTTATTATCCACCACCGGAGTGTTGGCGGAAGTATACAAAGTCTGGCAGGAACTATAACCGCTTTCATTCGTCAGAGCATCCCGTGCTTTGAAATCAAAAGAATGCTGGGTATTGGCTGACAGACTGCCCCAAGTGTAAGGATCAGTCGCAATATAGCCAGTCCAGCCAGTACGTGCACAACTAGCGCCAGTTGCCTCCGTGTAATAATAAGGCGTTGCATGCAGGCCGCTGCCCGAACCGTCGCTGGCGGAAGGGTTCAGTTCAATCTGAGTAGTGGACGTATTATTGGCGGTTAAACTAAGACTTGTAGGCGCGGCTGTATCATAATAAGTGGTGTCACTGGCCGTACCGCTGTAACCTTTATAACCATAGCCATTATATAAACGGGCGGTAATGGTTTTGCTTTCATTTGTCGCGCTGCAGCCCGTGGCGCCGTTCGTCATGTTCCATACCGAATCATCCGCGTCGTCGTTGATGATGTTATCCGATGGGTAGGGCACAGGATCGCTCCAGTTTGTGCCGGCATTACATGAAAATTCAACATGAGTAGGTATGCCGTCGCTGGAATTATATGAAAGCGTGATATTCGGCGTGCTGTCATTCGTATATCCGCTTGTATCGGTAATAGTGACAGAATTGAGAGTTGGCGGTTCCACCTGCAGATACTCACCCATAAAAATAATCGCCAAACCCCTGTCGGTAGCATAATTCGGCTGGCCGGTAATTAAATCGTTCTTGCCGTCATTGTTCCAGTCCCCGATTTGCAGATTATAAAATTTAGCGCCGGATGCGGCGCTCATGGCCATGTCCGCGCCCGAACTGGCGGTAGGATAAATGCCGTCATTATAAAACCAGTAAATTTTGTAATCCGTTCCGATTATAATATCATCACGTCCGTCATTAGTCATATCCGCGGCCAAAACGGAAACGCCGAAGTAATCCGTGGAAGTGCTGTGGGTAATGATTTCATCCGCACTGCCTGCATCGGGATAGGCAGAACCATCGTTATAAAATACATACGCGGCGCCGGCGCTGGTGCCGTATTCCGGCGCACCGGCAAGAATATCATCATCCCCATCCGCATCCAGATCGCCCACGGAAACCGACGTGCCGAACTCATCGCCCGAATTGGCGCCGGCAATTTCATCATCCGCGGTATCATAACCGCCATCATTAGTGCAGATACCTACCTTGCCGGTACTACTGGAGTAAGTAGGATACCCGCCCACAATGTCATTTCTGCCATCACCTATTACATCGCCGATTGCAATGGAACGGCCGAAGCCGTTGCCGTTTGCGGACAGAGGACGGCAATCATCATCAAAATTATCAGAAGCATAGCCGTCCGCATCCCGCATCTGCACAAGAATATACCCATTGCTCCATCCGGGACAGCTGTAAAGTACATCGGGATAAACATCCCCATCGGTATGATTACTGTCCACTTCCCCTATCGCCACATCGTAACCGCATTGGTAACTGGCAATTGTACTACCGGCTGTTTCATAACTGTTATCGGTACTTGCCGTATAACTGGCATTCCAGTCGGAACGGCCGTTAAACAGATAAACTTTTGCCGTACCGGTCGTTCCGTTGGTAGGCGCGCCTACCAGTAAATCATCAATCCCGTCCGGATAATAAGAAGAACTGCTGATAACATCGCCGGCAGCCAAAGAAAAACCGAACATATCATCAGCGCTTCCTGTAATCGTCACATCAGCTGAACTGGCATAGGTAGTTTTAAATAAACTGTTGGCATTATCGAAGAAAATATACACCCGACCTGTATTACTGCTGTAAGTCGGGGCGCCGACCGCCAGATCATCCTTGCCGTCCCCGTTAAAATCACCGGCTGTATAATCGTAAGCAAATTGATTATAGATACCCGCCCCTTGAAGCTGGACGGAATCCATGGTTATGACATATGCCCCGCCCTTGCCTGAATCCAGGTTATAGGCGCCTGCTATTATGTCATCCCAGCCGTCATTATTAATATCCCCTACGGCAAGATTATTCCCGAAATAGCCGGTAGTGCCGGTATCGCCGTAATAATGCCAATCAGAAGAAGACGTAGATGTATTAAGGTTCCCGTCATTATACGACACCATGATGGCTCCCCTATTAGAAAAGAGCCCGGGGCGCCCTATAATAAGATCCTTGCGTCCATTATGGCTGACATCCGCCACAGCCAGACTCTGGCCGAGGCCGTAGGCGCTGGTATCGGTGATGATCTTATCCGCGCTGCCCGCCGCGGGATAAGAACCGTCATTGTAAAATACATATACCCGGCCATAACCGGAATTATAACCCGGAGCGCCCACCACGAGGTCATCCCATTGGTCGCGGGTGTCTTTAAGGGGGCCTACGGCAACAGAGGCGCCGAATCTATCACCAGCAGTTTCACCGGATAGGAATGTAACAGCGGTTCCGTTAAGCCCGCTGTCATTATATTTCACAATCACCTCCCCCACATCGTTATAACCAGGCATACCGATAACAATATCATCATCACCGTCCCTATCTACATCCCCAACAGCTAAAGAATATCCGCAGTCATTGTTATAATCGCCTGCTTTTGCGGGGCAGAAGTTATAATCATCATAATTATCAGCGCTATATGTATCGCCTCTGCTCTGAACAAAAATAATGCCTTGGCCTGCCCCACTTGAATAACCCGGACAACTATAAATAATATCAGGCAGTCCGTCACCAGCTGCAAGCTGGCTGTCAACATCACCAATAGCTACAGTATAACCGCATTGATTATTGGCGGCAGTATTCCAGGCTGTGGCGTAACTGTTGTCTGAGTAAGCGTAAGAACTGCTCCAGGAGGAACGGCCGTGAAAAATGTAGACCTCCGCCGTACCCGTCGAACCATTGGTGGGCGCGCCGATTACCAGGTCATCGATGTTATCCGGGGTCTCATCTGAAGAGCTGATAACATCCCCTGCGGCCAGAGAAAAGCCGAACATCTGGCTGGTGTTCCCGATAATCACCACATCCGCTTCCGAATCATCCGTAGCCAGATCCCCGTCATTTAAAAACAAATACACACGTCCCTGATTGCTGTTATACGCCGGAGCTCCGACAGCCAGATCATTGGCGCCGTCACCGTCAAAATCCCCGACCGCGAACGCCCTGCCGAGTTCCTCACTGCTTTGTGTGCCTTCAATATCATAACGGAACCCCTGGGGCTTGTTAACGCTCGGCGGTTCCTGCGGATACGAATAAACCCCGTTCCAGGCATATTCCCTGTCGCCGTAAAAAATGTAAGCCCTGCCCTGATTACTGCTATAGCTCCAGGCGCCGACTGCCAGATCCATCATCCCGTCGGCATTCAGGTCGCCTGTAGCAAGATTCCTGCTGAAACTGTCGTTAGTCTCTCCTGTGATAATCACATCCGCGGTAGCGGCTGTAGTTGGTATAGTGCCGTCGTTATAAAAAATATAAGCACGGCCGCCAGGGCTATAATTATAAGCCCCGACCACCAGATCCGTTTCACCGTCAAAATTCAGGTCGCCGACGGCAAGTGTTTTTCCGAAAATACTGCCCGATTCTCCGGTAATGGTCACATCCGCTGTGGCCGCAGTTGTGGGGATGGCGCCGTCGTTATGGAAAATATAAGCACGGCCTGTACTGGTACTATAATAATCAGCCCCTACAACCAGGTCTGTTGTGCCGTCGGCATCCAGGTCGCCTGTGGTAAGTGCCCTTCCAAAACCGCTGCTGGCCTCTCCGGTGATAGTCACATCCGCTGTGGCCGCAGTTGTGGGGATGTCGCCGTCGTTATAGAAAATATAAGTCCTGCCCTGGTAGCTCGTATAATAATCACCCCCCACAGCAAGATCCTCTGTGCCGTCCGCGTTCAGGTCGCCGGTGGTAAGGGCTGTCCCGAACATAGTGTTAGCTTCCCCTGTAATAATCACATCCGCTGTCCCTGCCGTGGTTGGGATGGTGCCGTCGTTATGGAAGATGTAGGCGCGGCCGGTAAAAGAAGAATAATTATAAGCTCCGACAGCCAGATCCGTTGTGCCGTCGCCATCTAAGTCGCCGGTGGTAAGGGCTTCGCCAAAATAAGTAGCACCAGCCTCTCCGGTAATAGTCACATCCGCTGTGGCGGCAGTTGTGGGGATGGTGCCGTCGTTATGGAAAATATAAGCACGGCCCTGATTACTGGCATAAAGATAAGCCCCAACCGCCAGATCCGTTGTGCCGTCCGCGTTCAGGTCACCGGTAGTAAGGTCATAGCCGAAATAACTGCCGGCCTCCCCGGTAATAGTCACATCCGCGGAAGCGGCGCCTGTGGGATAAGCACCATCGTTATAAAAAATATAAACACGGCCGGTACTGGTATTATAATAATGAGCCCCGACAGCCAGGTCCGTAGTGCCGTCGGCGTTCAGGTCGCCTGTAGTAAGGGCATATCCAAAGTGATAAGAAGTGGAATCTTCTCCAAGAATCGTATTCTGCAGTTCCACCCCCCCTTCCCCGTAAAAAATATAAGCACGGCCGGTTCCGCCGCTGCCGCTGTACAGATAAGCCCCTACCGCAAGGTCAATGGTGCCGTCCGCGTTCAGGTCACCGGTTGCAAGGGAATTGCCTAAATAATCATTAGTGCTTTCCCCCGTAATAATCACATCCGCGGTAGCAGCTGTAGTTGGGATGGAGCCGTCATTGTAGAAAATGTAAACGCGGCCTTTGCTGCTGCCGTAATTCATATCGCCCGCAACAAGGTCAATGGCGCCGTCCGCGTTCAGGTCACCGGTTGCAAGGGAAGCGCCGATATAACTGCCGGCTTCCCCGGTAATAGTCACATCCGCGGAAGCGGCGCCTGTGGGATAAGCACCATCGTTATAAAAAATATAAACATGGGCCGTGCTGATGCTTTCCCCAGCAATAAGATCCGCGTCCCCGTCCGCGTCAAGGTCGCCTGTGGTAAGGGCCCAGCTGAAAAAACTGCTTGCATTGCCTGTAATAATCACATCCGCATCGGCAGCTGACTCAGTTGTGATATTGCCGTTATAAAAAATGTAGGCGCGGCCCTGATAGCTGTTATAACCATAACCCCCTACAACAATATCAGTATCCCCGTCCGCATCCAGATCAGCTGTGGCAAGGGAGTTGCCTAAACGGCCGCCTGTTTCCCCGGTAATTATTGCGTCAGCAGCTGCGGCAGTGGTTGGAATACTGCCGTCATTGTAGAAGATATATGCACGGCCCTGATTACTGTTATAATTATAAGCCCCGACCGCCAGATCTGTTGTGCCATCCGCGTTCAGGTCGCCAGTGGCAAGAGAATAACCGAAATTGCTGGAAACTTCCCCTGTAATTATCACATCAGCGCTGGATGCTGAAGCAGGGTAAAAGCCGTCATTGTAAAAAATATAAGCATCTGAAGCCCCTCCTACAGCAAGATCAATGGTCCCGTCCGCGTTCAGGTCGCCTGTGGCAAGAGAAAAGCCTAATTTACTGGAGGCTGAGCCTGTAATTATAACATCCGCGGAACCGGCGCCTGTGGAATAAGAACCGTCGTTGTAAAAAATATAGACACGGCCTGTCCAGGTGCTGTAATAATCAGCCCCGACAGCCAGATCTGTATCTCCGTCCCCATCCAGGTCGCCGGTGGCAAGGGCATGACCGAAATAATTATTTGCAGTTTCCCCTGTTATCACATTACTGGTACTGCCAGCGCCCGGAGCGGTAAATAAAAGCGTTGGGTCAAGCGCCAGCGGATAATCCGCGACACCGGCCGTAAAAGAAACACGGAACTGATTATAGTTGTCGCCCGTGATCTCGTACGTCAGCGTATCGATAACATTATTCTGCCTGTCCAGCACAAACGGAGCGGGAATAGTGAAATCCGGATTATCTCCGCCGTTTTCATGCAGGTCGCGCATCCGGTCAAGCGCCATCACGCGGGAAGCTCTGGCCAGCAGATTTTCATCCGCATCACGCGCATTCTCATTCTGACTTAAATCAATCCCGTCAAAATAATACCCTTCGATCACCCCGTCCGTCCGCTGATGCAGCACAGCATTCTCGAACGTATAAAGTTCCGTTTCGCTCCCATTGCCATAATGATAAAGCGTGTAGTTTTTAATCTGATACGGCGTGACCGACATCGACTGACTGATGGTTCTATAAATATCGGTTTTCCGGTTATCCGCGCTCTGGTAAATAACATCTTCTTCAGTCACGCCAGCCTGACCGTCGGCCGAAGTAGCTTCAAGTACATTCATCTGATAAGAATCCGGCGGAGCAGGCGTATCTCCCTCCCCGAATAATCCGATCAGCACATCCCCCAGATCCTGAACTTTATCAATGGCTTCATGACGAAGAGTAAAGGTCTGATAGACATCCGGATACGCCACAATACCCTCTTCGGTCGCCTTAGGAACAACCAGCCGGTTGGGGCTATCCGAATCTTTGTACTGGATAGCCGGCCCCTTGTTCCCGGCCTGAGCGTTTTTTAAAAGAAATTCGGACTGACCTGCCAAAAGCCCCATCTCAATCCGCCGGTCCGCGTCGTTGCGGAAGTTGAGCTTAAGGTCTTTTTGATCGATACGGTAAGCGCTTTTTTTCTGGATCTCCTTTTCTTTCTTATCCACCACATCCGAAAGTCCTTCGCCGTCCGTATCCGTCACCACACAGAAGCGAACATTTTTATCGGCTAATTTACTGAGCTTATCGCGCTTGGCGATGAACGAGTCTGCCACCGCGTCTTTTTCTTTTTTACTGGCCTTTTTTTCGGTTTTTTCAAGCGCTTTCAGGTTTTTGAGCTGATCAGCGACCAGTTTCAGGTCAGGCGTGACCTCATCCCCCTCACTCACAAGCTCATCTTCAATCATCTGTTCGACCTGCAGGCGGGTAAGCGGTTGATTTAAAAACACCAATGGATCAGCCAGCGGATCTTCGGCACCCAGCTCAGGCGCTCTGATCTCCTCCAGTTCCGCCAGCTCCGGACAATCCGCCCCGAACCGCAAAACGGTGGAAAGACGCGGGGTGTAAAAAGGTGAACCGCTCTCCCCTTCCCCCTGATTCGCCCCGGAACACCCACCTTCTTTCACCGCGTCGCACACAAACGCGTACCACTCATTCACTCCCACATCTTTTTCTTTGACCTCGTAAACAAGAATTTCAGCGGTACTGCTTTTAACCGCAAAATTACTCACCGCCCAGGCTCCGCCGTCGCACGTGGGCGGTTTTTTGCCGTTCGGAGTGATGATACCGGATTTACAGATCGCCAGATAATAATCGTCTCCGTTCGGGTCGGTGGCTGTGGCGGTAAAGGTGACCTCATTCCCCGTTTGGGTAGGATTGGTTTTACTGGACCAGCCGTCATTCGGCAAAACGGGATTCCCCAGATTATCTTCAAAAGCCGGTGGCGCATTGCCCACACGGATCGTCGCTTCACCCGCCAGCACAAAAGGCATAACGAGAGCCAGAACAAGCATTGCGGCGGAGACGTATTTTGAAGAAAAAATCCTCATTAATTTGGTATATATTTTGGCAGGTTTTTCACCCCTGTCCTGTAATCCTTAAAATTATAGCATTCGTCTCTGAAAAACCCTAAAAGATAAGAGGTAAAAAAACAAGTTCGGATTGCGGGAATTAAGAATTATTTTTTACTTTTATTTTTAGACGGCATTCGCGGACCGGAGAGTCCGCTCTGCCTCAGGTTGGGGACCCCCTTGGATGGATGATGAAAGAAGAATGGCGGGAGGAAGGCGCTCTTCTCCTGGTATAGGAGGAGGGATGAGGTGGTAGATTACAAAATGATATGGTAATATAACCGGATAACCTAAGACATGGCAACCGACTACCGATACAACCATCCGGACAAAAAAGATTTACGTAAAAAATTACGTAACGATACCCCAAAAGCCGAACGTATTTTATGGAGTCAGCTCCAAGGCCGGCAAATACAAAACCTGAAATTCAGAAGGCAGTATGGGATAGGACCTTATGTTGTCGATTTTTTCTGCCCACAATTAAGGCTGACCGTAGAAGTCGATGGCGACAGCCATTTCCAGAAAAATGCTGAAAAATACGATAAAAAACGTCAAAAATATATTGAAAAACATAATATCTGCTTCCTCCGCTTCACTAACGAAGACGTATATAAAAATCTAGACGGCGTAATAGAAGAAATTGTTATGTGGACAGAAGAAAAAGGATGGGAAGAGAATTACAGAAAGGAGAACGGTGGCTCCCCTGGATGGATGAAGGAAAAATAGTGGGTAGGAGGAAGGGTCTTCCCTCCTGGGACAGGAGGGAGGTGAGGGTGGTAGTAAAATAGGATAGTGGTAATATAAGGAGTTTCCTATTGTACTACCCCTCTCTCTTCTCCCCTACACTAGGGGAGAAGACCCTTCCTCCTTCCCTTTCAGCAGTTTTGCCAGCAAGACGAATAACGACAAACGAAAAACGATACGGGCATCGCCAACGAACAACGAAGCAAGAGGGGGCACCTTCCTCCTTCCCGTTTTGCTTCAAAATTCCATTAGACCTTTGCCCAAGTCCGGACTCCATTGGAATTAAGTCCGTCCGTCCAAGTCCGGACTCCAATGGAGTCCGGACTTTACCTATATACAAAAACCCCCTCTTGCTTTCGCAGGAAGGGGGCTTTAGTTTCTGACTAAGAAACTCCATCTCTACCGTCGTCTCTTTTTGACGACCATGTAGATCCGGGAAGTAACAATAACGATAATACCCAGGAGCGCGATCACCACACCGATCATCTGATTGGTGAGGGGGGCGCGGACCGTAACGGTGGTCGCCACATTGACATTTGTTTTAGGTGCTGAATCAACCTGAGGCGGAAGTGCCTCGGCAGCAGCCTTAAAGTTTTTGTCGGTGGTAACGTCCACAGTCGTTTTAAGGGAATTATTAAGATCAAGGTCATTAATAGCCATATAGAGGCGGTTCTGGTACACGCTCTCCTGACCCTTCAGCACATTCACTTTGGCCCAATACTGGCCAATGGGAAGGTCGGTGAAATCAAGTCTCATTTCCGCTTCTTTAACGGTATGGGGATAGATCTGAGCGGTCAGCTGACTGCCCGTGCCTTTGGCCACAAATTCGTTGGTCTTGTAGTCGTACAGTTCCACTTGGGCGGGGAGCTCGGAAATAATGGTATTTCCCAGGTTTTTCACCTGAAGCCGCATACTCGCCGGCTGGCCCACCTTAATGGTGTTCATAGCAACGGATTTGACCCAGTAATCGGTCACATCGTAATTGATGACATCCAGTTCCACCGCGATGTTGGCGCCCAGCAGGATGGCGACATCCTGCGGGTTTTTTACATTAGCCGGCACCACTTTTACGCGGATCGAGCCTTTGTAATTGCCCAGCTTGGCGTCTTTCGGCACATTGATCCCCACATGCATGGGAACGTGCTGTTCGCCCACCGGCATGGTGAGAGTGTCTTTATTCTGGATGGTGAGCCATTCTTTAAGCTCGGGGTCGCCCAGTATCTCGGTTTCCACTTTCATGGCGTCGGACGGATCGTTCGTGTTCAGATCGATCACGTACACAAAGTTGGAGCCGGGCTTCAGGTTGTCGTTTACGATGTAAGGCGGCGCGATGCCAAAGGCTTTCGCACTGACCCCGGGGGCCAGCAGGATTAATCCCATTACCATCGCCACCAGTGAACCGATGCATTTTGTTTTTGTCATGGCATTCGGGTTAAACGATTAGATAAAGAAGGATTAATGAGCGGAAGCGCCTGAACAAGTAGAATCAGCAGTGGAAGTAAAGGTATTGCTGCCCGTGTAAGCGCCAGCCGCCTGGGAAGCAGGAATACGGATCTTCCAGAAAACAGATTCATTGGTCGCGGTAGAAGCATTTGTTTCGCGAACTGCGATGTCACGGTTAGCACAGCCTTCCTCTTCATTGTAAAGAGTGGAACCCGCAGACTCCAGAAGGACCCATGGGCCCGGATCAGCCGCAGCCGCATCCCAGTCAAATGCCGCACTGGTGGAATGCCATTTCTGCTGAGCCGCGACAATCGTATGAGTAGCGCCGTCGCTCATATCAGTACCGGTGATCTGTACATCGAGCAGCTGGTTTCCCACATTACCGATAGACGTTTCCTGACCGGAAGACGTTCCGCCGATCGCCACCGTGCCGTAGGCAATGGTGGCGGTCACTACATCGATTCCCTGCAGAGAAGGAACACTTAGTGATGAGCTGGCGTCCGTAAATGGTCCCTCTTCATCCGCCGCATCCGTCGCATAACCGGCCACATCCCAGTCGCCGGCCGTGGCATTAAACCAGACCGTGACCTGGCAAGAAGCTGTCGCCGTATTATCGGTACCATCAGCCGTTTTACCGGAACCGGGAGAACTGACATCGTCCAGCGTACAAGTCGTATCGTAATAACAGAGATTTTCATCGGAAGAACAGGCGCTCGTGGTGGAGTCATCAAAGAACACACCCGTGCCGTTGGTAATGTCATTATCGCCATTGTCGTCTTTAATGCCAAAATAAAAGTCCACCGTGTCACTGTCGCCCGCAGAAGGAGCCGGACTGTCCGTGGCGGTATAACCGGAACTACCGTAAGTAGTGTCTAAGTAAGGTGCCGTGTCTGTTACCGCATACTGGCGAGCCGCAGAGCCTTCGTCTGTCCAAGTCGTATTCGTTAAATGATGCTGATCTTCGATAAACACTTCTACATCATACGTGGCGTTCGCCGTAGGAACAGAGGCAATGGCAGCATTGGAACATTTCGCATACTCAGCAGTCGGATCCACAGCCAGATCAGAACAGATCTCAGTACCGCTACAGCCGGTACCGGGAACATAGGTATTGCCGTTGGCACACACATACATATTAACGGTATCCTGCGCGTCTTCAACGTCCGCGTCCGTGATGGCGACACTGAACCAGACCGTTTCACCCGGCTCAATACTGCCGGAGGAATGAACAGTAGAGGTCCCCTGAGTATCACCCACGCCATAGCTGACAAAAACAGGGGGGTGGTTAATCGCGAAAGGAGTAGCGTTATCATCACTGCCACCAGCCAAAACACTGTCGGAAAAGGTGATGATATCGCCGGTATCACCCGTATCAGTCATACCGATAGAATTACCACCCACGCCGTAAGCATCGGCATACACATAAACCACAGCGCCACGGGCATACATGGTAGAATTAGCACCAGCTTCAGCAGCCGCTACAGCAGCCGCTGCATCTGCACCATCTTCTAAAGTAGCTGTATTAATACAAGCAGTCGGAGTAGTGGTACAGGAACCGCCATTATCAAACTCATAGGTAGCACTGTCGACGGTCAGCACCGCCTGATCAACCGGCACATCGGCAAACGTTACCGTACCGATAGCAGAACCCTGGTCACCGGACCCATTGGCCGGGAAACAAAGGCCGGTAGCGGCATCATCACACGCAAACGCGTACCAGACACATTCTTCATTGCTGACACAATCCGCGCCTTCCGCGGCGCTGTTACTGCCAGTGGTGTACGTAGTGCCGGAAATCTCGGCATCACTATTCGTGGCGCCGCTGACGACCCACGTGTGAGCCGCGTCGGCACAAGTGGGAGCACCGCTGCTGCCGCCGGTGATGGCATCACTGGAGCAGAACGCAGCGTAATAATCGTCTGTATTGATGTCCTTTGCCGTCACGGTAAAGGTGACATCGGAACCGCTGGTGGTCGGGTCGCCGACCGCGGTACCGCTGTTAGAAGCACCATCCGAAGGAGTGACGGTGATGATGGGCGCCTGGTTTCCCACAGTGGTTGTGGTATCCCGTGCAGCCTCATCCGCATTAGCGAAACGGAGCAATCCGAAGACGCCCACAAAAATCGCCAACGCAATCATGGTAGAGAAAAATTGCTTAGTCATGATATTTATTTTTATTAAGAAATAAAAATTTTAAATAAATTAAACTATTAATCAATATATATAGGAAAACAGAGAAAGGGGCAACTCAAATTATATAGCCCCGCCATATTTTTGCGCATGCTGTAAAGACAAAATTGAAACAAAGTGGAATAAAAAAGTGGAATAAATAGGAATGGATTTAATGGGATTCTGAGTAATTAGTACAAGAAATTATTTTCGGCCAATTCAAGTATTGTACCAAATTTTTAGAAAGAAAACAAGGGACCCCCTCTCCGGCTTCGCCGAGATGCTCCCCCTCACCTGAGGGGGAGACTCGTTTAACGGTTTTTTAAACACCATTAATTATCTCCCCCTCAGGGAGCCGACTCACCAAAGCTTTACGCGAAGGTGTGACGGAGGGGGTCATTCCCCCACCGGCAGTACCATTAACGTTTCTGCAGGCGTCTCAGCAGGCGGTGGGTCAAGTCCGGACTCGGACTCCACTGGAGTCCGGACTTGGGAAAGGCAGCTGTCCGGTGCCGGATTAAAACTGACCGAGCCTTTATAGAGGTCGGATTTCTGGTTCAGCGGAATAAAGATCTTAAAGTAAACGGTCACGTCCGGTTCTTCTCCGTTGTGTACCGGGAGCGTCACATCCGCACAGCCTTCCGGCGCGCCCTGGTCAGGCTGAGCTTCTTCCACCAGTGCATACCCTTGGGTATTATAATCAAAGTCCGGACTTAAATTCCATTTCTGGAACTCGCGTACAATAATGCCGTTCTCGCTGACTAAATCGGTTCCGCTGATGAGCACATCCAACGGCTGATTGCCCAGATTGGTAAGCAGAACGGGCGCCGGAGCCGAGACTTCGCCAGGCAAAGTGACGTCATACGGAATCGAAACATCTTCCTGATTGATGGCGCTGAGCGGAGGCACTTCACGGTTCGCGTCAGAATTCGCAAGGGTGGCGATCCACTCATCCCGCGCGTTTAACACATTCACATGGGTCTCCCAGTTCTGGCTGGCATTGGCGTTGTAATACACTTCCACCGTGCAATTCGCGCGAAGCTCGGTGTCGGAAAGCGGTGTGATCACACACATAGGCGTTTTATAACAATCATTGCGGTCGGTGGCGCAAGTGTTATCCACGGCATCCGAATCAAAGAAAATACCGGACACGGCCTGAATATCCTCCCAGCCGTTTAGATCTTTAAGCCGTGCGGAGAAATGGACTTCATTATAACCGCCGCCCAGAATACTGATATCTCCTTCATTGGTGTAAGCAATCAGTTCCGTGGGCATATCTTCAATGGTGTAATAATCGGTATGATCGCCATCTACTAAACCTTTTTCGCCGTGTTCCACAAACACGTGGAAATGCTTTTGGGCTGGTGGAGTGGGCAGTGGCACCTGATTGCTCCACACAGTCTCATCGCACACCACGTCGCTCACGCGCGGGTTGGCGGGCTGTGAAGAACAGATGATCTCACCGTCGTTACATTCATCCTTGCGGTAATCAAACCCGCTGGTGTCCTGATCGCAGATGTGCATAGTGACCGTAGTGTTAAACGGCACATCAGAAAGTTCTGTTTTAGGTAAAGTGAACCGCAGGCGGTCGCCGGGTTCAATGATCCCGCCTTCCATATCGGTCGCGGTGACCGTGCCGAATTTAGCCGGATGCTGAATAAAAAACGGAGACCCTTCCGCGCCATCCCCCTGATCCACAGCGGAACAGAAGCCATCGGCTCCGGCTTCCGGCTGGTCACAGGCGAACGCGTACCAAAGAGAACGGTAGGCGGGTTCTTCGCGGGTGCTGTAAGAGCAGTTTGCGCGCTGACCGCTGTCGGCTATATTAGATCGGCAATACATGTTTTCTGCTGGGCCCGCGCACTGGGGCCGGCCGTCACTATATATAGGTATAGCATTGGTACGGCAGAAAATGGCGGTATAAGAATCACTGTCCGTGTCAGCAGCCATCGCCGAGAAACGGATATCCTGCCCCTCAGGCGTGGCATTCACCTCAGCCGAACCGCCATCCGAAGCATACCCCTCAAAGGCAGGCGGATTGTTATGCGCCAGGTCGAATGAAACGATTTCACTGGTTCCACCCAGGTCTTCGGTGCGCACACGGAGATAGGTGTGATGCGCGGTAAACGCATCGATCTCTGCTAAACGTTCGGGCGCCGTAAGGGCGGGTTCGCAGGTGTTGTCGTTATCAATACAATAATAATAGGTGCCCTCGGAAGGTCCGGCGGTATCCGTCCAGCCACAGGTACTGCGCTGCTGATCGCTGTAAAATCCATCCTCAAAACCGGTACACACGATTTCCGGATTCGCGGGCGCGGTCACATCAAACACCAGTTCCTGGGCGGCCTCTTTAAGCGCCTTTTCAACATCTTCCGGACTGAATCCGAATTCAGTATCCCCTTCTTCCAGAGGCACTGCTTCTTCAGGCAATTCTTCAGGCGATTCTTCAGGCGATTCTTCTTCCTCCTCTTCTTCTGTTTTCTTTTTGATGGGTGCTACTTCTTCCTTATCCGCCGTCGGAACGAGTATCGGTTCGCCGTAAAAGAGATAAGAACGGCCTTTAAAATCATTCAGGCGAGGGGCACCGACCGCAAGATCGATAAAGCCGTCCTGATTCACATCGCCCATCACTAAACTTTTACCAAATCCGCTTAAATACTCCCCTTCCCACTTCAGGTCATGATCCAGCTCCTGCACATATTCCTGACTGAGCGCGGGTTTGTCGTCATCGCCGACCGCGTGGGTATAAAAGAATCCGACACATCCGCGACCGCCGCCGCAATCAGAACTGCCCACCGCCAGACCGGAACGGTCGTCCGCATCAAAGTCCGCGACCAAAAGAGCGGAGCCCACATAAGCACCCGGAATACCCGTGACCTTCACGTCGGCGTTTTCCGCCAGGCACGTGAGGCACGTCTCCGGAAGATTGGTCCAGAGCGTCTCATCCTGATAAAACAGATAGGCACGGCCTTCATAAGAATTTTCATTTAAACTGAAATGCGGAGCCCCGACAGCCAGTCCTTTTGTGCCGTCCGCGTCAAAATCTCCGGACGACAGGCTGGAACCGAAACGGTCACCGGTCGACTGTCCCTGAAGAATATTAGTGGCTTCCGCGGCATCAAGCACTGTCATTTCGTCATTTCGTCGTGTCGTCATTTCGTCATCTCGTCGTGTCGTCATTTCATTAAATAAATAAACTCGCCCCTGACTATTGTTATAACCGGGAGCTCCCACCGCGAGATCATAAGAGCCATCGGTATCAAAATCATCGGCGGCGAGTGTTTCACCAAAACGGTCTTCAAGCCATTCACCTTCAAGGACGCTGTCAGCTTCTCCTGCCTTAATAACCGTCATCTCGTCATGTCGTTGTGCCGTCATCTCGTTATTAAACACATAAACCGTTCCCTTCCCCTCCTGATCGCCCGGAGCGGATACGATAAGGTCAGAAAGACCGTCGGCGTTCAGATCTGAGGTCAAAAACGCGAAACCGAATTCATCGGCTTTACCGGCGCCTTCCAGGATCAGATCCGCAGAAACAGCGGGCTGTTTAAGGGTAGCCGGAAGCCCGAGGGCTAAAGTATCGCCACCGTAAAACACCCACACCTTCCCGCGGGAATCCTGCGCGTAAGGACTGCCGACAATCAGATCGGCCACACCATCGCTGTTCAGATCACCCGCACCAAGACGGTCTCCGAAATAATCGGAGAATTCCCCTTCAATAATAAAATCAGGCGTACGGCTAAGGTAACCGTTATCCGGCTGATATAAATAAAGTTCCACACGGCCCGCCGTTCCTTTGTAAGACGGCTGGCTGACCGCCAGATCATCATAACCGTCGCCATTAAAATCACCCAGTACCTGCGCGGAACCAAAACGGCCGAAAGTAAGCATGTCATCCGGCTGAAAAGCCTGATCAAAATAGGTCTGCCCGACCGCGGTCAGGCGCATCTTCAGTTCTAAAGTAAGCGGATAACGGTCTTCCAGCACATCCATAT
>Ga0180007_10000066_pt1 | contig 179189 bp, 120 predicted proteins | sample MM_PC_MetaG_FD_121122 | JGI IMG/M metagenome (GOLD analysis project Ga0180007, IMG submission 121122) | Groundwater microbial communities from the Aspo Hard Rock Laboratory (HRL) deep subsurface site, Sweden - MM_PC_MetaG | ecosystem: Environmental > Aquatic > Deep subsurface > Groundwater... | reverse complement strand
TTTTTTCTGCACAAGATTCCTTTGACGGTTTTATATTTCCTTTCGTTGATCCCCAGCCTGGTTCTACAATTTATAATAATGTTCTTTTATGTCCCAATTGCCAGGGTTTCGCCAAGGCTACTGAAAAAAATACCACTGCATGAACATATGATTTTCTGGTCTCAGAACAAGTTTAAAACAACCTGGATGTCAATCTTTGATCTGTTTCATGCGCCAATTTCTTACCATTTCAGGCGCGAAGAAGTCAGTCGGTTAGCTGAGAGCAATGGCATGTCGATAGAATGTATTCGTCACACCAATAGCGTTTTGTGGTCTCTAATCGCTGTTAAAAATCGGCCGGAAGACAGCATTAAAACGGGTACCAGTTAAAGCGATGTATAAATAGGTTGCGATATGGCGCCATACGCGTAATTACTTCAGAAAAACTGGGCGTGCAGATAACGTTGTAGAATTCTTCCCAGCGGGAAGGATTCTCGTTAATCAGTTTAAAAACATTCAAAAGGCTATATAGCGCGTCTATGCCATGTGCGCTTTCCACATAATTCTCGAATATGCCTATCTTTATGCTGAAATCATCTGGGTTTTCAGCTGCAATAGTATTCAAATCATCAATAGCACCAGCATAGTCACCTTGACGTCGCCTGGCTTCTGCTCGCCAGAATCTTATTCGCGATTTATCAAGATATTTAAATTGCAATGCCGTTGAAAAATCGCTTTCTGCTGCACTGAATTGCCCTGTATAAAACAAAGTGGCTCCTCTATCAAGGAACAGGTCTGCTCTTTTCGAGTTAAACTCTATCGCTTTGTTGAACAGAATTAGCGCAGCTTTATTCTGCTTTGAGTACATGTGAATACGCCCCATTCCATAAAATCCACCAAAAAACTTTGGCCAGCGCTCAATGAGCTCCTTATAGTGCTCAGCCGCTTCAACAAACTTTTTATTTGATTCAAGATACGTGGCCAGCTGGGTTCTAGCGAATCGATTATTTGGATCAATTGCGAGAGAATGTTCAAGCAATGTCCTGGAGTCGCTCCAGACCTGATTGTAGTTGAAAGAAGCAAAAGCCAGACAACAAATCAGCAAAAGACTTAGTACAACCGACATATCTTTCATTGCAGTTGATCGAATCAGTCTGTAAAGAAACACCAATACACAGAGTACGACCCCAAACAAAGCGACATACATAAAATGCAAAACAGCGTAAAAATTGTAGCCAACTGTGACAATTCCGGAGAGAGGAAAAATGTGAACAAAGTAGAATAATGCCGCGAAAATGCACAAGCGATCTTTCCAGGCGATAAATATTGTCACAGCCAGCAGAATAAACAGGTAAAAAGGGCCGGATGCGAACCACGGTTCAGAAACACTGTTGATTTCGTAAGTAGAAGACAGATTAACTGGCAACATTGTTTTTGCCGCGTAAAAACCAAGGTTATAGCTCGCCATCCGCCAATTTAATCGATCCCAGCCGGTTCCGGGGATTCCCTCGTGTGCGCCAAAAAGCATTATCGACAGCAACACCAGCGCCAACAGAAAGCCGGCAATTTTCTCGGTGAAAAGCTTGCGTGTAAATGGCCTTTTCCTCAGCCAGTCGATCATCAGCCAAGAGAACGGTAAAGAAAATGCAAGATTTTTTGCAAGTCCCGATAAAAGCATTAAAAGCGTAGCAATAACGATATCCCGGGTTTGTGATCTATCTAGAAATCTAATATATGCCGCCATAGAAGCAAAATAGAACATGCCAAACAGAAGATTTCTCCGCTCAAGAACCCAGGCTACAGATTCGACCTGAATGGGGTGAAGAGCCCATACTGTTGCTACTACAAAAGCAAGCTGAAGATTCTGCAGTATGGATTCTGCTATAAAAAAAACTATAGTGGCACAGGCAATGTGCAATAAGAGATTGATAAAATGCGATATTGAGCTGTTGAAGCCGAAAAGATTGTATTCAAGCCAGTGACTGGCAACACTGAGGGGCGTGTATATGTTCGTCTCGAACGAAGAAAAAATGTCAATCAGCGAATCAAGAGTTAAAGGGGCGGTTACTGCAGGGTTTCTCAGAACAAAGACATGTTCATCGAAATAGAGATAATCGGCTGACATAACGGGAGAAAATGTAACTATCAGCAGTATCCACAACAAAAATATAAGATAAGAGCGATTAGAAGCGATTTGATCAAAGACTTTTTTTAACATTCAACCACTCTTTCTGCCACAGTGCAAACATAAATAACCCCCATAGACGATAGCCATTGTCTCTAATTCGACTACAATGGTCGCGGTAAAGGGTCATGATTTTTTCGGTATCAGGGAAAAACTCTCTGAACTGCCGATCGTGTATATAATCAACAAAAACTCGCCCAAGCTGCCCTTCTAACCATATAGATACTGGACTGCCGAAACCTTCCTTTTTTCTTTTCAGAACATCTGTCGGAACTAAATCCGCCAGTTTTTGCCGCAATAGTGTCTTAGTTTTAAAAGCACTGAATTTGTGTTCTTCCGGGATCGAGAATGCCGCTTCAACCAGCCTGTAATCAAGAAATGGCGCTCGAACCTCAAGCGTGTGAGCCATGGAGGCTTGATCTGCCTTGTAAAGAATATCATCAACAAGCCAGCTTTGCAGGTCCACAATCGCCTGCTGTTGAAGTATTGGTAAATTTCCGGTTTTATTGAATAGTTCGGCAAATACGTTCCAGGTGTTGTGTGAAGCCAGCTCTTCATTTATCGCTGGACTGAAAAGTGCACCTTTCTCTTTTTCATTGAACAACAGTCGCCATGAAAAATGGCTCTGCTGCGGCGGCAAGTGGGCAAACTCAAAAAACTGTCGCAATTTGTAATGGGTTGAAACCTTACCTCTATCTGCGGGTATCATGCTCATAATGCCAGAGCCGAGCTGAAGAATTCTGTTCCAAAATGGAATAGAACGGAATCCTTTCAACGCGAATAAATCTGCTCTTCTTGTTTCATAACCGGCAAATAACTCGTCACCGCCGTCACCACACAAAACCGTTTTGATGCGAGAGCTGGTGTTCTTGCATAACTGAAAGAATGGCAGAGCTGAGGTGTCAGCGAAAGGCTGATCAAAGAACCTTACCAGCTGCTGCAGGAATTCCAGATCAGGCGCCTGAAAAAAATCGACCTGATTGGTTAAACCCAATCCGGCAGAGAGCTTTGCTGCAGCCGAAGATTCGTCAAAACTCCGTTCGTTGAAGCCAATGGTAAATGTTTGCAATTCTGGACAATATCTGGCAGCAAGGGCAGTTACAGAAGCGGAATCCATTCCGCCACTTAAAAAGGAGCCAACCGGGACATCGCTTATAAGCCGGTATTTTACTGCGGAATCAAGTAAATCAACAATGCTGTCAGCAGTCAGACCTTCGTTCGCAGCCAGTTTGGCGGAAAGATTCCAGTAACAGTGTTCTTGAATCTTGTCACCGGCAACCTTTAAATAGTGCCCCGGCTTAAGCTTATTGATACCTGCATAGATTGTTGTCTCACCCGTAATATATCCTAACGACAAATAGTCTGAAAGGGCCGAAAAATTGACCTTAACTTTTGCAACTGGATGTTTCAGAACTGATTTCGCCTCAGAAGCAAAAACAAAATTCCGGGCATCATTCCAGTAATAAAACGGCTTTACTCCCAGACGGTCTCTAACGCAATAGAGTTCTTTTTGATGGCGATCATAAATGGCAAACGCAAACATGCCATTTAGGTGTTGAAGGCATGCTGGCCCCTCTTTTGCCCACAATTCAAGCAGCACTTCAGTGTCAGAAGTAGTATGCAGAACACCTTTATCAATGCGGTTGATCAATTCACGATAGTTATAAATCTCACCGTTGAAAGTTATTACAAAGCGCTTGTCCGCCGAAATCATCGGTTGGTTTGATCTCTGATCAAGGTCGAGAATAGATAGGCGCTGATGCCCAAATGCCATTTGAGCTTCTAAAAAAAAGCCGCTGGCTTCATTGCCGCGGTGACGAATAGTCGCTGCCATGTCTTTGATAATGACAGTGTTATTTTCGCCTGGAGCTGCACATAAAAAACCACAAATACCACACATGCTTTAGCGCCACCATTTGAGCAGTTTTTGCGCAAGGAAAAAAAGCTTGGCCTCAATCAATAGCCCTGAAAATCCAGACTTAAAGCGGAACCTGGCAATTGGCTGGTAAAGTTTTGACGCGAATTTAATCAAGCGGTCTTTGATAGAGCCAGTTTTTAACAATAATGCAGCTTTTTGATCGACAAAATAGGCTGTTACCTGGAGCATCTCAATCTGCTCTTTAATATCAGCAGAAAGCCATGGCGAAGAAATACTCTGCTCGATTTCAGCTTTTATCCATTCATCGAGATTAGCAGGCGCCTTGTATCCCATTGTTTTTGCTGTTTCGCCAAGAACAGAGCCTGGCACAACCCTGAATATATTTGGCTGAAAAATAAAGCAACGCGGATTCTCTTTGATTAGTTGCGCCAAAAGTCTGGTTGTTTGCTTTACTTCGGCAACCGTCTCGCTTGGCGTGCCAATTATCCAATTATAAGCGGCAATAAGCTTCTTGTGTCTTGCCAGCTTTCGATTTATCTCGATAATATCCGCAACCTTGATTCCCTTCTGAAACAAATCCAGAATTCTCTGACAGCCAGATTCAACGCCAATATGCAACATCTCTGTTCCGGTTTCACTCAGCAGATCAAGGAATTCGTCATCCATACGCTTGATTTCATCAACACGCGCTCCCCGAAAGTTGAGTTTGATGTTTATGTGGCGTTGTTTCAAGCCCATAACAACCGCTCGAATGTGCTCAAGACTTACAAACGAGTCGTCGTCATAAAAATAGATTGTGGTGGCACCATATTCTCGTTGCAGGAAGTCAATGTGGTCAACGACTTCTTCAGCAGACACCGGCTGCCATTTTGGCTTAAAGCTGCTATATAGAGCTGGCGAAATACAGAAAGCACAGCTGTATGGGCAACCATAAGCGCTATAGATAGGGAAAATGCGGTCGGTCGAGCCAATTTGTCCATAAACAGAATAATCTTTAATAAGCTGGTAAGGTATTTCGCGAAAATGAACAGGCTCAAAGCCGCGAAATCTTTGATTATAAAACTGTTTGTCACCAATTTTATAAGCCAGGCCGGGGATCTTCTTGAGCTGCATCTCGCTTTGGGTTTGCCCAGCCAGAATTACTTCTGTGAGACGCATTACGCTCTCCATTCCGCTGCCGGAAATCGCAAAATCCACACATTTCTCATTCAGACAGGATGCTGGATCTACCGTTGGCATTGCCCCACCCCAAACAATTGGGGTGTCGGAACATTCTTTTATAAACCTGGAAATTTCTAAAGAATGAGCCACCGGATAACCAGCCATTACGGTAAAACCAATCCAGGCCGGCTTGAGTAGCAGAAGTCTTTGCAGGCTCTCACGCCAGGACTCCTCAGAAACCCTGGTGTCGAGAATTTCTACCTTTATCGCCATTCTAGTCAGTGCTGCGGCAACGTACAGAAGACTCAGAGGCGGATGTCTGGAAAAATCACCAGAGAGCCCAAACTGAGGCTGAATTAATATTACTAGAGGTTCAAGAGATTTTTGTTTTGGACAAGGTGTCTTCATAAATCTTTCCCTGAATAAATGCTAAGAATGATACTGCTAATGTAAGAACACCAACACCAAGGGAAAATATGGATCCTAAAAACATTTCTCCCTTAAGTCTTCCTCTGAGCGATACCAAGGCGGCAACGCCTGCCACAAAGGAAAGCAGGAGACCGGAAAAACACTTTACCGGGCGGTATATCAACGACATACTGATAATAAGAACAAAGGTTCTAAAAGAATCTCTAAGGTGCCTTACCTTTGAAACTCCGGTTCTATCACCATATTCAATCGGAATATATTCAATGAACTGATGATTGAGAGCCGCAAAAAAAGTCAAAGAAGTTGAAAAAGAAAAGCCTTTGCTGAACAGGTGTCCACCTTGCTCAACCAGAGCTTTCTTAAAAATTCTAATGCCACTGTTTGGATCAAGCGAAACATGTCCACCGAAGAAATATAGCAAAAACTTGAGCAGTTTTCTAAGCATCCTGACAACCATGGTTTGAGTTTTGATCTGCCTGGCACCGATGACCATGTCATAAATGTCCATAGCAGGAATCATCTGCTTGAATACTTCAGGATCATAGGTGTTATCAGCATCAATGATGCCAATAAAAGGATACTGCGCCTTACCCGTACCCAGGAGCAAAGTTCGACCATAGCCATAGTTTTTTGGGTGCTGGTAAAAGTTGCACATGTCTTTGGGAACATTGGCAGCTGTTTTATCGGTAGAACCATCGTCAACTACTATGATTTCAAAAGGCAATCCCGGATAAGAAGAGAGCACGGCACGAGTCTTCTCAACCGTCCCAGCAATCGACTGCTCTTCGTTATAAGCCGGGATTACAATGGAGATTCCTTTTTTTTCTACTTCTGTCTTTTTATTCATAACACCTTCTTTTAGGTTTGGGTGAGCCGAACTGACACAAAAAAACTAGCACACACACACAGGCAAGTCAAATCGCTGGCACCTTCAGAAAGGAATGCTGGAAAGCTTCTTTTTCCACAATTTAGTACCAATCAGTATAATTGCAATCACCATCAAAAACCAACCGGCTGTTCTTCCAACGGGAGATCTTCGATCCATCAACAGCTTCCAGGGGCCTGCTGGAATGTTAACTTTTATGGTTCCATCTTCAGGTATCAGTTGAGGAGAAATGGTTTCTCCGCTTTCCATCTGAATTCTCCAATATGGATCAAAATGCGTGTTTATATGTAAATCCACTGGAGTTCGCGCCACTCCTTGCACCGTCATCCATGCGATTCCGGCTTGATAATCCTCAACAGTGCTGGTTCCTGATGCAATTTTGACTTGATGAGGAACTCCGGCAACAAGAGGAACCTTTCCGGGCCTGGGAACCGAACGAGGGTAAAACGGGGAAAGGTGTCCTGGCGATGCGAAAAAGCTTGCCATCGAGTCATTGGGAAGCGGCCAATACATTGACTGAAGACAGAGTCCGCCGACAAGAATAAGCAACCACATTACTCTGGCGGCCCATTTTAATATTGCAGTTCGATCAACATTTTTTGAGTTAGTGCTGGCAGAGAAGGCTACGCTGGCGGTAATAACTGGCAACCAAAGTCCGAATGCCGGTAAAAGCCAGCGAAAGGGAAACTGCACCGCCATTGCTCCAGGCAGTATTGCATAAATAAATGTCGAGCATTTTAGCGTCATTATGGCACAACAGCAGCCTGATAGAAGCCAGACCCAGCCTGGAATTGAATTGTTTTTACTTAAGCCTTTCCATCTGGATGTTCCAATACAGCTAATCATTAGCGAAAGAAGCAGGGCTATGAAAAGCCATGGGTGCAAAGCCTTTAAACGCTCAGGCGAAGATTTCATCTGCAAAATCGAAGTTGCGTGCATGCCTGGTGATTCTGTTAGAACAGCCATGGCTGTTTCAAAGGGCAAAATCTGGTTTTTATCATCACGGACTGGTTCGTCCAGGAATTCGCATCCTGGCTTCCCGGGGCGCAACACCTGCGTCAATTCTTTATAATATATGTCGCCAGATGTAAGCCAGGCTGGCAAAACATACGGTGCCGCAAGCAATCCGGCCAGCAAGGGCACCATAATCAATGCCTGCAGAAAACGCCAATCCCTTTTACACAACCAGCCAGAGAAGATAATGATTCCCCAGGCATAGCCGATCATCAAAGCAAAATAGGGATGTGTTAAAACAATTAGACCAAGTATCAAGCCACCAGAATAAATAGCCTTGTTTTCTCCCTGCCAGATCCTGTTGGCAGAGAGCCAGAGCCATGGTGCCAGAAAATGAGCGCAAAGATTTTGAAAAAGAAAAGCTACGCCCAGATGAAAGCTGATCAGCGGCTGTATCATCACAAATAGAGCCGCCCATGAGAAGTAAGCAGACAAGCCCAAAGAGGCCATCAGTTTGTATGTCCCAATCAGACCCACGGTAGCGAATAAAAGAACTACGACTTTGACTGCCACTATATCGTCACAGCCAAAAAGTTGTAATAATGAAGTGAAAACAAGCGGCAAAGGACCAACAAATCTTAACATTGGGTTGCCGCGTCCACCGTATGCAGTTGCGTCCCAGTCAGGATAACCACCTTCATCGATCAGGCCGAGAAAAAAGTTATGAGCCGTACGGATGTGAACACGAACATCGGCTGCTCCCGCTACCGGTGATAAAAAAAGCCACCAGCCCAATCCCAGCAGAAGGGCTATCAGACACAAAGTGGCATTAATCTTGCTTTCAGACAACTCAACTGTTTTATCCATATCGTCATGGAAACATTTATCTAAAAAAAAGACAAGCTCTTAATGGATTTTTCAGCAATTCTCCACTTAGAATCTGAGTGGTTTGAAAAAAAATATAAAATCCTCTGTATTTTTTCCCGATTATATGGCTTAGTAAAGATATGATCAGTCACGACAAAGCTACGGAAATTTTTGAAGCTGAAAAAGATGCTGTAGTTATCAAGATTCAGGAGCTTTCAGCCGAAAATGATCGTTTTAAATCTGGGCAGAAGCCTATGTCCATAGGGTTGAATGAAAAAAATCAGCCAGCAAAATCGCTCACAAAATCCTTTCGAAGCCCCCCTGGAGATAGCTAAGAATCTTATTCGTGTTTTTGTGTGCTTGAATTCAAATTGCGATCTGAAGGAAAATTCAGCTGCATGATCTACAACCCGCTAAACTCATACAAAATTTTCAGAAAAATCCTTGAGAAAATCATGGAAAAAACCACGTATACTTTGTTTGCTCTCTGGCTTCTGAACATAGCGGTTTTTTATCAGACGATTGCGGCCGATTTCGTTCATTTTGATGAACACCTGACTATTTTGCAAAATTCGCAAGTGCTTGCCCCCCTTAATTTTGAGTCGTTGATAAATATTTTTTCTTTTTCTGAGAGTCTGAACAACATTTACACACCAATAAGCATTGCCAGTCACTGGCTTGAATACAATCTTTTCGGTTTCAACAGCGCTCTGAGCCATTTTATCAATCTCCTGTTACATATTATGTGTGCAACCGTAGTTTTTTTTCTGACTAAAACCCTGGTTGACAATCGTTTATCTGCCTTTTTGATTGCTTCTTTCTGGGCAGTACATCCATTGCAGGTTGAAACCGTTGCATGGGTTTTGGAGCGTCGCAATCTTCTTTATGGTCTATTTTTCTTTGCCTCATTGTTGGGGTATGCGCAGTATCTTCAGACTAAAAAAAAACCAGGACTTTATCTGGCCAGCGTTTTTATGCTGTTGTCTGGACTGACGAAGCCCCTGGCATTTAAACTGCCATTTTTATGGCTATTGTTAGATTGGGCGCAGCAAAGGCCAGCGGAAAAAGCAATTTTCAAGGAAAAGATACCTGGTTTTATTTTATCTGTTCTCATGATTTTATCTCTGTTCTCAGCAGCAAGTCAGGGAATTTCACTCGAGCAGAAAAATTCTTTAAACTGGCGCCGAGCTTCTTATGCTATAAGCTTTTATGTTGCAAAAACTGTTTTACCGGTAGATCTGACATCAACATACGAAGAAAACAGTTCAACTAAAGAACTCTTTGATAACGGACCATTATATCTGGTAATTTTTCTCTCTTTTGCTGTGATAATTTCCTGGCGACGTCGAGTTGTTGCGACCGGCATGATTTTTTTTCTTGCTAACATCTTGCTTTTATCAGGATTGATAAGGGTTGGATACCAGTTCTATGCAGTATGTCATTTTATGCATATAGCCCTTTTCGGACTGATACTTGCAATTGGGGTCTGGCTGTGGGAAATCCTGCATAAACGTATTAGCAAAGATTTACTTATTTTTGGATCTTGTGTTTTGCTCATCTTTATGTCGATTACCTCATTTTTGCATTGTCGTGTCTGGCAAAACACTATCAGTCTATTTGAACACTCAATTGCAATTCACCCTGAATGCATATTTGCACGCTATCACCTGGCTGGTGCTTATGTTAGAGAAAAGCGATTAGACGAAGCAGAGCTCCATTATTCCGAGTTGATAAAGAGATATCCTGAATATTACCCGGGATATAATGGGCGGGGCGTAATTTTTTCTAAACGTGGTGAATATGACAAAGCTTTGGACATGTTTAACAAGGCTGCTGAAAGAGGTAAAGATGAGTTTGAGGTATTTCAGAACAGGGGGATGCTAAACTTTACTCTCAATAATTTTCAAGCTGCAGAAGAAGATTTATCAACCTCATTACTGATTGATCCGACTAATCTCGCAACACATCTTTGTAGGTCTAGACTCCGATCCCACCGAGGCCAGTATTCCATGGCAATTGCTGACATCATGTGTATAATTGACAAGCAACCCGACAATCATGCAGCGAACATCAAACTGTTTGAACTACTACTCGAAAGCGCTGAATATTATTCGGCGGCAAGCGTCTTTTTCTCCATGACTGCTTCCGCAAGCCATACCGCAAACTGCCGCGAATCATATTTGCACCAGATCTTTTATCCCACTCCAGGTGAATTCTTTCGCCGAATAGGCCCGTTCAGAAGTCTTATAAAATATCGTTTCGGGTATTACCCGTTTTAAGATTCCCTGGCTGACTCATCAAAAAACTCTGATCAGTCTCTTTTAATGGCATGACAGAGGATTTACCGGATTCACAAGACACACCCCGCTTTTTTTTGCTTGGAATTTCCTTCGGAATTGCCGATGAACTATCTGACTAGTCGAAAACTATTAGTTCCACCCGGAGGAACCATTGATATGGCGAGAAAAAAGGCAAACACTGGATCGATCAAAATCCTGATCAGGAGTGCATTTCTGTTGCTCGTGCTTCTGATGATGGCAGGAGCAGCCAATGCCGCCATTACTAATCAGACGGCCGTACTGTCTTCAGATTTAAATGGCGATGGCATTGCCGGCATTGGTGACACGATCACCTTTACGTGCCGTTCTACCACCGCTGACCAGACTCAATACCCATTTGTCAATCTGGCAGCGTTTGGAAATGCCTATTTCCCGCTGGTAAACATTGCTGGTAACTTTTACTCTGCTTTTTTTACAGTCTCTCCAGGCAGTATCGAAAACAATACCGTGCAGACTTTTCAGTTCATCGACGAAGATGGCGTACGTGTAGGCGGCAGTCTCATGGTCGACAACCGCCGGCCAAACTCCATCTATGGCCCGTCTAATAGCGGGGAAACTGGCCTTGGCACTGTATATAAGGTTGGCGATAGCCTGCAAATAGACATGGAAATGAGCTCTTCTTTCGACAGTGATGCTCCTAGAGCCAATCTAACCAACATAGGCCTGGGCGCCAGCCATATCATGTCAAGAATCGGCGGGCCAGACTCGGCGCCAATATATCGCCTGAGTCTTCTATTTCCGATGAATCGAGAAGGAACAGCAACTGCTATCAGCGTGCGATCGACAGACGACGCCGGCAACAGTCGCAGTTGGGATATGTCTGTTTCTTATGACACCAAAGAACCGGAAATTCAGTCAGTAACCGCAGTCAACATGACTACCGGCAAAACCTGGGTAACTTCTGGCGACACAATCAGGATTCAGGCAGTAGTCAGCAACTATGACTTTGACAAGCTGACAATGTATCACCCGACACTTTTTGCAAGCGGCATTACCATGATCAGAGTATCCGGTAACACCCCGGGCACTGAGTCTGTTTTTCAATATGACTACTATCTTGCTGATGTTCCTGATGTTCAGAGTAACTTTGTCACTTTTGAAGTCAGAGCCAAAGACGATGCTGGCAACGAAGGCACACCACGCACTTCAAACCCGCTCGCACTTGATAATATTCCGCCGGCATTCGACCTCCCGATGGGCGTAAGCATAATCGAAAACAGCGGCATCCGGAACGATAACATCGCGATTATCAACGACCAGCTCTATTTTTACGGGAATCTCTCCAGCGTAATGACCGACGTTCTCGTTACCGTCGATCTCAGTGCTATTGGCGGCGTAGCCAACCAGATAATCCCGTTTAACAGCTCAGCATCAACAACATTTGAGCTGCTATACACAGTCGGTCAGTATACTTCAGAAAACAGCATGCCGCGCACATTCACTGTCACGGCCAAAGATACGGCTGGCAATATAATCAGTCAGGTTATAATGCCAATCGTTTATGTAGACAACACTCCACCAACCCTTAACTCCCCTCTAATTCAGAACATCTCGCGGCCAGGCCAGCCGATAAGACACGGAGACCAACTTGCTATCCAGGCTAACGTAACCAATCTCGACAACGGCAGTTGTTGGGTCGATTTTGAACGCATTGGCGGCACTGCCAGCAGCACCCTGTCACCGTATTCCGGCACAACCTACCGACTCGACCACGTGGCTGGCGACCCCACTTCCGGCACGCCATACGATCAAAGCGTAGCGTTCACAATTTACGCAACAGATGATTCTGGAAACATGGTTCAGGCAGTTTCCAGTCCGATCTCAATCGACAATGAACCACCGCTGGTTTTAGGTTCTTCTTACCTTTCAGATCCGATTCTAAGCGAAACTCACCCATATGTAAGAGTCGGTGATCGACTGACTTTCCGCGTTCAACTGGCAAGCTCTTCAGCGACAATACATGACAGTGAAACGGTAAAACTTAACCTCGCCGAATTCGGTGAGGCCACAGCAGCAGACATGGTTTATGATGGAGTTGCGTCATACGTATTCAGCATTGACGTGCCCGCCGGAACCCTCAACAATGAGTATTATTTTACCTTTGCCGCCACTGATAATGCTGGCAACAGCAGACCCGGTACTGTCAAGGTAAAAATCGACAACAAGGCTCCTGTCGCAGGATACATGTCGATTAACTGGCTAACCGATCTCAACAAGGCAAGCGTCGTAAATATCGGCGATCGCCTCGAACTTATTGTTCCGGTAGACGAGCCGGACGCCGGCACATGTACTATAGATCTTTCTCTGCTAGGCGGCCCAAGTGCTTACATAATGAGTTATGATGCAGTATTAAGGCGATACTATCTGATACATGACTGTCTTGAATCGGCAACAGAAAACCCGAGCTATATTTTCCGGGCATCAGTTTCTGATAAAGCCGGAAACATCATGAATTCAGTTTCTTCGCCCTACGAGGTCGACTGCCGACCTCCGGTTATAGAGTATGCCTCAGCGACCTATCAGGAACTCAAAGGCAAATACAACGTCGTTAATATTGGCGACAAAGTTTCGATTATCGCCCAGATTGACCTGAGTCGGCTCGACGGCGGCGCACCAACAGTCAATTTGACCGCTATTGGAGGCAACTCATCTCAGCAGCTGTTTGACGATGGCGCTAACAATGATGGTATTGCTGGCGATGGCCTTTATGGTTATACCCACACAGTTGTTACCGGCAGCACAGATGGCGCAAGCAGCACCTTTACGGTTCAAGTTACCGACAATGCAGGCAACCGCGCAATTGCAAGCACCGAGCAGCTGTTTGTCGACAACAAGCCGCTGATAATAACCTCAGTAACCAACACCCAGATCTTTGACAACAATGGCAACAGCATTGTTGACCTTGATGGTGTATATACAACTTACCCCAGTGTCGCCACCGACCAGCTCAGACTCGAAGTCATGATCCAGGGCAACCCCGGCGACATGGGCACTCTCACTGCTGACCTCACCCCGCTTGGATACAGTGACAATGCCAGCAACGTGCCTTATGTCGCCAACACAGGCGGCTGGAAAGGCACAGCTATCTATCTGCCAATCGTCGGCACCACAAACCGCGAAGCTGTGAATCTGGCTGTAACTCTTACTGACGTTAATGGCAATGAGGTGATAACAAACACCACCAATGCACTTACTGTTGACAATCGGCCGCCAAAAATCGAGATCTACCCGATTTCGTTCGTGGTAGATAATGGACGCGTTGGCGAAGCCAATCTTGGTGATGTTATCCAGATCAAAGTGCGTCTGACCAATCACGATGGTATTCTGCCGATGATTGACTTCACCAACCTCTATCTCGACAACGGCATGACCCCGCCAAGTCCGACACTTTTCCCGCCAAACACTTCCGGCGGCAATGAATTCACCTATCAGTGGACTGTGCCAGCCGGTCTGGGCACACTTTCTGCTCTGACCATACTCGCTTACGACGAGTCCGGCAACATGGCATACGCCTATACTAACGAAATCAGGTTCCTGTCAAAAATTCCGGCTTTTGCTGAATTCCCGCAAACCAGGGCTGATCTTAGTTCAGACACCGTGCCGCTTAACAGTCCAAATTATATAGCCAATCCGGGTGATCAGGTCACCCTGACCGTGGTTCTAACTTCTCTTTACAACACCCACAATATCCCGAACGCAATTGTTCTGGCTGACATTCGCAGTATAATCAACAGTTCTTCAGATGACTCTAATTCAGCCTATTATGATGGCGACATGCGCACTTACTGGGTTCCCCTGACCTATCAGGTGGCTCCAACCAGCGGGCCAGGCAACTATGTCTATCGTGATGTCTTTACCGTATCGGCTGGCGGTATAGATATTACCGAAGCCAGCTTCAAGACAAAAGTGCTGCATCCTGACACCAGCTCGATCGTAATGGCTGAAAGCACGATCATGTGCGACCCGGATAACCCGTTCGGTATCGACACCCAGGTGCCGTATGTGAAAAACATTGTATTTACAGTACTCGACGAAAATAACGACAACATAGCTTCAAATTCGATGAACATTGACGATCTGCTCTATGTCAGTGCCGAAATCGAAAAATTTCCTGACCCGGGTTCTGCAACTTTCCGGATGTTCCTGCCAGACGGCGTCACCACAATTTTCAGCACTCCGATCTACCAGATTTCAGGCACCAATTTCTGGGAAACACAATTCAGAATTGCTACTGCAACGCTGACTGGCTGGCCGGCAATGGACGGTGCGACCCCGAGATATAGAGTCATGGTAACAGATGACGCCGACAACTTCTCGCAGTCAAATCTCACTCCGGCAACCTTCACAATCGACAACAGCCCACCGCTGATAATCAGCTCAGAGTTGCGAATAAATGACTTAAACTTTGCCAGTTACACAGCCAACATCGGCGATGGTTATATTAAATCTCTTGGCGACAATCGTTCTTCCGATGGAATTATCGCGTCGATAACCGTAGCCACAGGCACTGACTTGATTGATGTTTATGGAAGAGGCTCTGCCTACATAGACTGCACCAACATTCTGGGCACCACCACCTACCCACTCGATCAGGTGATCGGTAATATTGCTCACAATACAACCAGACCCTATGAACTTGGATCAGCGTCTGTAGATCTGGCAACTTACAGCATCAGAATCTACGTCAAAGACCGCGCCGGCAATAAGACATTTGTCGATCACGAGATGTCTGTAGACACCACCAGACCAGAACTGCAACTGGCCAGATATGATGGCAGACTACTCACACTAGACTTTAGCGAAGCCATAAATCCTCTTGACTTCCAGAATCGTCTTGCCTACGTAAGATTGGGCAGCAAAATGGATCATGACAATATCCAGGTGCCAGGATCTGCCATATCTCTTGATCCATTTACTGACATGGTAATGGAAACGCTTGATTCAGCCAGCATAAATATCATGCTGGACTCATACACCAAAGGCATCATCGCCGACTGGGGCGAAGGCAACCTGTATATATCTATTGCCCATGACACAACCACAGGTGAAGCTCCATCCTGGCCAAGCGCGAACTCGGATGTACCTCTTGCTCTCGACGTCTCAGGCAACTGGCTCAAACCATTACCGAGAACTCTGGCCAACTTCCCGGTTACTATTACCCAGACTTATACCACCAGACCAAACCTGATTACAGCAAGATATAACGGAAACACACCCTCAGAAAAAGACTCTCTATATCTTGACTTTGACAAAGATATGGATCTCACAACCATTGATGAAGCCACACTATACAATCTGTCAATCTGGCGCAGCCGGTCTAATCCGGATGATTCTTATTCGAATCGTTACAGATTCATAACCACAGCCGCATCAGACACGATTAACGTTGCAAAAAGCAGTATAAGAACTGTTTGCGTCAGACTCTCTCAGGAAGCGCAGGACTGGATAGCCCTCAACTATACAAGAATCGGCTCACAGTTCCATATGCAAATCAACGGCAGCGAATACGAACCGCCGGATCCGCTGGACCCGCCAGCATTAATCAGAGACTTTGAAGGCAACCGTGTCAACCCGATCACCTACCAGAACGCCACGCCATCAACCCTGATTCCGCTTAACACACAGTTCTCGGTAAGAGGCCCGGCAAGCCTTGATTTGACCGGAGCGCAACCACTGCTTCAAATCTATTTCCAGAACAGTCCTGAACGCAGAGCAAGACTCTATCTGGATCCTTATAAGAATCTGGCCGAAACAATTGAGCTGAGTCGCGACATGCCAATGGATATGTCACTGATCTATCTGCATGAAAAAGCAGACCTCTCAGGCCGTTCGATTCCACTCAGCCAGACCATGGTCGACTATGCGCAATACAAGATATTCAATACCGATTACGCATCAAACACTGTCTATATTCCATTGACTGCTGAAGCACTCAAAACCATGCTAAGCTGGGGTTCCAGCAAGTTCTACATCGCCTGCACCGCTGGCTCATTCAAAGATCTCTGGGGCAACTCCAGCATCAGATACCCGGCACAGGGCAACGCAGCCGAGCCGATAACGACAACATTCCCTGCGATGTCCGCACCTTCCATCAAAACAGTTGCGATCTCACCGGCCAAATCCCTTTCAGCACAACAGATACAGCTGTTCAAAGGACAGGCTGTCGGAAACCTCTTCTACGAAGTCGCCTTCGATACAGCAACAGTATCAGCAGACGTCTACATACCGGTCGATCGCACCAGAGTGCCGACTCTCCAGTTGTTTGCTCAGGATGACCTTGGCTTTACCAGCCCGAGAGACACTGCGCAGTTCGTTGCCTGGCTCGACCACGACCAGGGTGGTATCGTGCGCACTGTTGCACGTTTTGCCAACAACAGCGACCTTACCAGCACAGCTATCCAGAGACAGCCGAGCCTGGTAAAAGTTGGCAACTTTGCAGACGTATACAACAGCAGCCAGAATATCACGTTTACTGAAACCGCCTCGATGGCATACAATCTCAACGATAAAGATACCTCGCTCAACGGCTTCAAAAATGGCAGTTACACCATGGTTCTTGACAGCAAGATACCGGATCCGATTTACGCCACTCCAACCGGCACCATCGGCATTACTCCGGCCAATGGAATGACTTTCAACGTAGCATTTAACGAGCCAATGGATCAAACCGTCGGCGGGACCTGGCAACCGCAGCTTAGATTGGGTGACGTCAGCAATTCGATTATGTCATTCACATTCTCGAAGTGGATTAGCTCAACAACAGCGCAGTTCACCAACTCTGCAGCATTTGGCACCAACACTCAGCAGGGAACCTATACTTACTTTGTTTCGGGCGGCTTCGACGAAGCCGGGAACCGTGGCAACAACGAAGTGCAGCTACCCAGCCAGATACAGATACGCTCAAAAGGCCCATCAATTCTATCTTATCGAGTAACTACCTATCAATCAACTACAGCTAAAAACACATCACCAACCGGTGATCTGACCGACGCTCCATTCAGTCCGTATGTAGCACCCGGAATCGCAACTATCACAGTTAACTTCCAGTTGGCTCCGATTGCCGACAGTCTGTGGCTGCACTTATACCAGGGCGAAGCCTCTCTGGCCAGTATCCCGATAACAGTGACCGGTCTTGAAGGCAAAGCAACCTGGGATGGAACTTTCAACGGGGTTCCGATTGGCCTCACAGGCCCAACCACCTATGCAATGCGCGTTTATGATGATGCTGCCAACGAAGGAAGCAACCGTGGCAATATAATTTACGATGGCCGCGCACCCGATGTCACTTCATGGGCCTTCTCAAACGTAAAAACCTTTAACGGCAAAGCTTACTTCAGCCCAGCTATAAACTCGTTTGCCAAAGTTGATGTGTTCGGTCCGTCTACTGGCCAGGCACTCAAAATGAGACTTACCAGCCCAGGAATTGGAACCGAAACATATCCGATGTCTGGCCGCACCGGCGGTGGTTATACCATCAGCTTCGACGGCAAGAATACCGAAGTGCCCTCTGGCCTGCTGCCAGAAAGCGAATATATGGTGGCTCTTGTCGATCTGGCCGGGAACCTTGGCACCGCTCTCGGTATTAATGGGAAGGCTACTTCTACTCTGGTAATCGACCCCACCGCACCTTTGATTGATGCCATACAGATGTTCAGAGTCGATAGTGGAGCGGCAGTAACCAGATTCAATCCTAGAGTCACCGATCTTAGGTTCAGCGTAATATCCACAGACCCGACTGTTGCATCTGGCACCGCACTGATAAAAATAACGGCTGGCTCCAGTCTCATTCGTGAAATACCAGTAGAAGATATGGCCTCACCCTACATAGCAATCTGGAATGGCCTGGACACAAATCTGCAACCTGTTGCTGATGGCGTGTATTCGGTGACCGTAACCGACCTTGCCGGAAACCCGGCAGCACTAGATCCAGTCGATATAACTGTAGTTAACTCGATCTTCAAGATAACCGGCGTAACTCAGGTCGATCGTCAGAAAATCAGAGTCAACCTCAGTCACGACATAGACCTCACCGATGGTGGTTTGCCGACCAACTACGAGTTGTCGCCAGCATCACCAGCCGGCATTGGAATCGGCTCTCCCATTGTCATCGGTAGCAACAGCGTCACTCTGCCGCTGAACAAGGTTCTGAACCATGGCACGCCTTACACACTGATTGTCAAAGTCGCAGTAAAAAGCGTAGACGGTGAACAGCTTGCTGCCGGCAACAATACCGCACAATTCACGGCTGACACTCAGGGACCGCGTATCAGTCCACCTATTACCTACGATGGTCTGACTTCTCAGAAGCAGTTCAACGTGACCTTTGACGAACAGATAGAATCCGTTTCTGCTCAAAGCATTAATAATTACACCTTAACCAGCGGATCCGACGAAACAGCGATCGAGTCAGTAGTGCTGCGCTCGGATCTCAAGTCAGTTACCATCACCTGCTTCGACGACATAACCGAGAATAAAAATTACACACTGGTAGCCAGTGATGTTAAAGATCTTTTCGGCAACCTGAGTGACAGCAGCATGGCTATAATAACCTTCCAAGGTCAGGATATTACACCACCAGTGCTGACCATCAGTGCATTCAGCAGTCCGGCTAACGAATTCGACATCAGTGTTGCCGTAAAATCCAACGAAGATCTTTCTGGTGCACCTACAGCCACAATAACTCAGAGCGGCGGCACAGCAGTATCACTAATACTCAACGCCGGCCCAAACAATCGCATGTTCATCGGTGGCGCGCATCTCAACTCGAACTATCCGGGCGTAGCAACCATCAAGGTTACTGCTCGTGACACAACAAACAACCTTGGCACCTCCAACATGAGCTTCTCTACCGCTTATGTTAACTCATCAGTGCGAGCAGCGCTCAAGTCCGTCGACGAGAACTTCGAAGTGGTCTTCGAACCCGGCACCCTCAAAACAAACAGTGTCGTAACCATTCTCAACGAAGAACTCAGCAAAGTCGATGGCGACACGACTCTGCCGGCAGCGATCGTGCCCAGCATTCTGGCTGATCTGAACGCCGCCCAGCGGCAGACAGTGCGCGCCAGTAGCCTGGTCGCCAGCAACAACAGCGACGTCGAATTGACACCGATCGGCAGCGCCTACAGTCTCAATGTGCCGGCAGGCCGCATAATCAAAGCGGTCAAAATGAGCATGAAACTTGAAAACAGTCAGATCGGCAATGGCATCAGCCTCTATCGTAGCGACGCAACTGGCTGGAAACCAGTGACATTTGCGATCAGCGATAGTGTTGCCAGCTTCGAAGCCTCTTCCGGCGGCACCTTTGCCATGCTGAAAGACGTGCTGGCACCGCGTGCCAATATGACCACAGTAATCGGTGATAAACCTATACGCGAAGCTCGCCCGACCTTTAGCTGGACACTCGAAGAACTCGCCTCAGGACTTGACCGCGATTCGGCATGGGTAATGCTTGATGGCCGACTGCAACCCCTGATGATCGACACCGATGGCGTTACTGCCAGATTCATACCAACGGAAGATCTGCTTGGCGGCGAACACGAAATGAGTCTGCGCATCGCTGACAAGGCCGGAAACTTGACCGTAACTCCGGCGCTACGGTTCGTCGCTCAGCCACCACTGGTAATTCATGAGGTTGTGCAGTTCCCGAACCCGGCTCGGAGCCGTGTTAGTCTGCGCATCAGCACTACGCGCGACGACATCGACTGGGGCGAAATCGAAGTTAACATCTATGATGTTTCCGGTCACAAGGTTGCCGACAATAATAACCTGAGTCTGCGCGGTAACTCTGCCCAGGGTGCCCGCAACGTTCAGGAAGTAATCTGGGATCTGCGCACAACCGGCGGCAAAGCGGTAGCAAACGGCGTGTATTTTGCCCGTATCGTCATCAGAGACCCTGATGACTGGGGCAAGAAGACAAAATACATCCATAAGATCGCAGTATTGAGATAGCTCTCGTGCTCACATGGATGTGAGCATACTCGGCCGCCACAGGATAGAATGCGGCCGTGTGTAATCGCTATTGCTCAGGCTCAAACCAGGTGCCCGGCAATAACATAGAACAGAATCGTCTAGTTCTGACTGATAAGCAGAAAAAAAAGCTGGAGATAGCAAAATGAACCGAAAAATGATAGTGCTGTTGACCATTGGGATAATATTCTTTCTTGCCAGTGGTTGCGGAAGCGGCGGCGGTAGTGGCCGTTACACTATTCCGCCCGAAATACCAACTTCTGGAACCGGCACCGGTGGTACCGGTGACATTGGCGGCACCGGCGAAACCGACCCGGATTCATTGATTGCCTCGGCCTGGGAAGATTTCCGCTATGGCGCTTTCAGCAGTGCCATCAACAAATTCAACCAGGTTCTGACTATCACCAGTATAACCAACGAACAGAAAGTTCAGTCTTATAATGGACTCGGTTGGTCTCTCACCAAGTCTTCGGGAGTTGAATCCGGTTATTCGTCTTTCACACAAGCTTCGGCCTCAAACAACGAAGCTCGCATCGGACTGGCGGCTGCATTGATCCAGCGAGGCCAGAAAGCAGGCATTACCCAGGCCATACAACTTCTTGAAGCGGTCGGACTTAACAATACCGCATATCGCTTCACTTCAACTCATCCGATTGGAATAACCAATGCGGAAGCGCATGCCATGCTCGCCTTCTGTTATTACTGGCGCAATGGGGTTGGCGACGAAGACAAGGCAAAGTCGCAGATCAACGTGGCTATATCAGAAGACAACTCGAATGACAGCGCTGTGGCACAGATATTCAAAACTCTTCAGGCCATGGGACTGTCCGGGATATAAAAGTTTTTGGGAAATATCATTCATAAATGCAACAAAGTTGCCGAATAGATTGACAACCAGTTCTATCGAATCGTAAGGGGAACAATATGAAAAAGGTTTTAAAAACGCTCTTCCTCGTTGCACTCAGCGTAGGAACCATGAGCACCGCCTTTGCCGAATCGGCAGGGCAGGCAGGCGCATATCTCAAAATGGGCGTGGGAGCAAGAGCGCTCGGCATGGGCAGTGCATTCACCGCCCTCGCTGATGACTCGACCGCATCATTCTGGAACCCGGCCGGTCTCGCCAGACTTGAACAGTCAGAAGCATCTTTCATGCATGCTGACCTGACCATGGATCGTGACTACAACTTCTTCAACTACGCTCACGTTCTGAAAGACAAAAGCGGCAAGAAGAATGGCGTTGCAGCTCTATCGCATATGAGCTTCGGTGTTGATGGCATTCCCGAAACCAGACTGTCCAACAATGGCGTAGACCCTGCAACTGATGCAAACGGTGGTTACACAGCCGGCATGAATGTCTGGATTTTCAGCTACTTTAAAGACACCGAAAAGAACACTTTCGGCTCTTATGCCCGCAAACTTTCTGACAAATTTTACGGTGGCGTGAACGTCAAGTATCTCAAACATGAACTGTTCACTAACTCAGCCAGCACCTGGGGTCTCGATTTTGGTTTCCTTTATGAAGCAAACGAAAAAACCACTCTTGGTCTGTCAATTCGCGACATCGGCGAAACTCTTGACTGGAACACGGCTTCTGGTCACTCAGATGACGTGCCGATGACAACAACCTTTGGTGCCGCCTACAAGGCCCGCTCTAATCTGACGCTGGCTGCTGACATCAACAAGGTTGAAGACATGGACGCCAAGCTGTTCGCCGGAGCCGAATGGTGGTTACAGGAATATGCAGCACTGCGCATCGGCAGCAAAGATGGCGATCTGACTCTTGGTGCCAGTTTCAAGCTTGACACCTGGCGCTTTGATTACTCATACGCCGACGAAATTCTTGGTGACGCACACAGAATTTCTGCCTCAAAGAAGTTCTAATTATCGATAATTATTGATTCCCCTTTCATTAACTCGTCTTTCTCTTGCATATAAGAGAAAGATGAGTTAATTTTAGGTGTCTCTTATGACCTTTGGTCTTTAGAGACATGTATTCCGCAATATTTGCCGGGATCAGATGATCAATTGCAGAAAAGTTCTGGGAGGGATTTGTTATGGAAATTAAAATCGATGTAAGACCAAAGGGAAACGACATCACGCTTATCATCGTACGGGGCGAAGTAGGCACCGAAACTGTCAATCAGTTTAAAGAAAAAATGGATCAGGTGGTCAACGATGGCAAAAAGAAGCTGATCGTCGATCTGCAGGAAGTAAATTATCTTAACAGTATGGGGCTAGGCGTATTTGCGGCCACATTGAAGAAGCTCAAGAAAAGCAACGGTGACCTCAAGCTGATCAATCTCTCTCCAACCGTGCAGGAACTGCTTGAAAGATCAAGACTAGACAAGGTTTTCGATGTTTTTGAATCAGAAGAAGAAGCCGTCAAGAGTTTTGGTTGATCCCACCCCTACGCAGATTTGATTCTCGCACTAAGCCACAAAACACTGGCGAAGAAAAGACGAATCGAACCGCAGATGACACAGATGAATTGCGGTTTACTTGACCAAAGTATCCTCCCACGTCCTGTGGGGGACTGCGGATAACTCCTTTTTATGATTGGTATAATTTCTGGTTCGAGCGATACTTTCGCGATCATTGGAGACCCGGTTGCTCACTCGTTGAGTCCCGCTTTCTGGAACAGCGCGCTGAGATTCTGCGGCCTTGATGCCGTATATGTACCCTTCCGAGTCTGTCGCGCCGACTTGCTCGAAGCTATTACCGGACTCAAAGCTCTTAATGTGCGCGGTATAAACGTAACCGCACCCCACAAGCACGCTGCTGCCGGACTGTGCGATCTTCTGCACAGTCCAGCCGACACTCTAAAAGCCGTTAACTGTATAAAGTTCTGCGAGGATGGCCAGACAGAAGGCTGGAACACGGATGCCACCGGCTGCCTGCGAATTATAGACCGTCTTGAGCAGCCCAAAACTGGCCTGGTAATGGGCAGCGGCGGGGCAGCAGCAGCAGCAACATGGGCGCTTCTGCAACGCGGCACACGAGTTTTCCAGATCGCGCGAAGTTTTAGCGATGCTATTGACTCAAATCAGGCAGATGGTATAAAAAGACTGGCATGGAATGAGAAAAACTTTGCATACGCAATCGAAGAATCTGATATAATACTTAACGCGACCCCTCTGGGGTGGCATAAAGATGATTTTGTTGCAGAGCTTAAAGAATTTCTCAGCAAAAGCAAGTTTTATGTCGATTTTAATTATGCACCTGCATCCAGATTGGTGGTTACAGCCAGACAAAGGGGCTGTACCGTAGTGGATGGTCGAGAGTTGTTGCTAGAACAAGGCCTGGAATCGTTCAGATTGTTGACTGGTCTGGCAGCACCTGAAGAGGTTATAAAAAGGTGCATTTTTGGTGAGTAATAACAGATTACTTGCTTAGTAAGATAAAATGAGGCATTATTTCTGGTAAAGAAATAAGGAAGGAACTGCAGTAATGAATCAAACCCCTCCTGCCGCACCAGGAGCGCCAGCCGAAACACTTGCCGGCGGGTTACCTCCGGGCCAGGCACCCCTGCCAAAATCTGCGGCGGCCACCTCGATTCTTTCCAAAAAACTGCGACTTGGCGACGCTCTGATTCAGGAAGGCCTGATCAACGAAGAACAGCTGCAGCAGGCACTGTCACTGCAGAAAAAGAGCGGCAAACGTCTCGGCGCGGTTCTTGTAGAAATGCATCTGGTAACTGAGCAGGACATAGTTCAGATTCTTTCGAAGCAGTTGCGCATTCCTTTTATCGATCTGTCCAACTATCTGATCGACCCGGTCATTGCCAAATTGGTGCCAGAACACATTGCCAAGCGCCACATGCTCATTCCGATCAACAAGGTCGGCAACAAGCTTACTGTAGCGATGGTAGATCCGCTGAACATTATCGCGATCGACGACATCCAGCTGATGACAGCTTTGATGGTCAAACCGGTCGTGGCAACACATACAGATATCAACAAAGCACTCCAGGACGCCTACGGAGCAGTCGCCCAGCAGGACAAACTGATGGACGACCTTGAAGACATAGGTCATTCTGACGACGAAGATCTTGACGGCCTCGGCGAACTCGGCGAAAACGATGCGCCGATCATCAGGCTCTGCAATCTGGTCATCTCGCAGGCTGTTCAAAACGGCGTTTCAGATATTCATATCGAACCGTTCGAAAAAGAGCTGCGCATAAGATACCGCCAGGACGGTATGATGTATACCGCGATGCAGCCACCTAAAAAAGCAACTGCGGCGATCACTTCACGTATCAAAATTATGGCGCAGCTCAACATTGCAGAAAAGCGCCTTCCCCAAGACGGCCGCATCAAAATTAAAGTTTCCAACCGCATGATCGATCTGCGCGTTTCGGTTCTGCCTGTTATCTGGGGCGAGAAGATCGTTATGCGTATTCTTGACCAGACCTCATTGAAGGTTAACCTCGAAGACCTTGGCTTTGAACCCAAAACGCTTGAGCGCTTCAAACTCGGTGTCGCTTCGCCCTACGGAATTATTCTGGTTACCGGCCCAACGGGTTCTGGCAAAACCACAACTCTGTACTCGGCGCTGACCTCTGTTAACTCTATCGACACCAACGTCATGACCGCGGAAGACCCGGTAGAATACATGTTGCACGGCGTCAACCAGGTGCAGTGCAAACCCGAAATCGGCCTGACCTTCGCAGCCGCGCTGCGCTCGTTCCTGCGCCAGGATCCCGACGTAATCATGGTTGGTGAGATTCGTGACTTTGAAACCGCGGAAATTGCGATCAAAGCGTCAATGACCGGCCATCTGGTTCTCTCAACCCTGCATACGAACGACGCCCCCGGCACCATTGGTCGTATCATAAACATGGGTATCGAACCGTTCATGGTAACTACCTCTGTTATTCTGATTCAGGCTCAGCGTCTGGTTCGAAAGATCTGCAAAGACTGCAAATTTGAAATCAAGCCACGTGCCGAACAGATTGGTCAGTTTGGCATCACCCCGGAACTGATCCGCCGCATTGACCTGCCGCACATCAACGAAAAGAACATGATGTTCTACAAAGGCAAAGGCTGCGAATCCTGCGGCAACTCTGGCAGCAAAGGCCGTATTGGCGTATACGAAGTTATGATGATGTCAGAACGTCTGCGCGATATCATTCTGAATGGCGGCTCGACTGATGATATTCGCCGCCAGGCAATTGAAGAAGGCATGTTGTCATTACGCGAATCAGCTATGCGCAAGGCCTTAACCGGTATGACATCACTTGAAGAAGTTCTTCGTGTTACCATGGGCGAACACTGAGTTGATGTTGTTGTTTCTCAATCTGAATATAACCAGCACTCCCCAATTGCCACAGCAGCTGCGGGAGTGTTATTTTTACAGACCTGCCAATCAAAAATAAAAAAACGAACCTTTAAGGAGCGCGGAAATGTTTGTCCTGAACGATTTGTTGAATCTGGTCATTGAAAATGGGGCATCTGACCTTCACATAACTGTAGGTACACCACCAGTTATTCGCGTCGACGGCGAGCTAATCCAGACCGACCTCGACGTTCTAACCCCAATGGACACAAGATCTTTAATTTACAACATGCTCACCGCCGAGCAACAGAAAGAATTTGAAGAGAATTTTGAACTCGACATGTCTTATTCTGTTCACGGTTTTGGGCGTTTCCGCGTTAACGTCTATAAACAACGCGGCTGTATCGGCGCCGCTTTCCGAATTATTCCGACCAAAATTCCATCGCTTGAAGAACTGCGCCTGCCCGAAAAACTGCGCGATTTCACCCGCATGCGCAAAGGCCTGGTTCTGTTTACCGGCCCAACCGGTTCTGGCAAATCCACTTCTCTGGCCTGCCTGATCAACATTGTCAATGAAAGCAGACGCTGCCACATCATGACGATCGAAGATCCGATCGAATATCTGCATTATCACAAGCGCTCAGTTATTAACCAGCGCGAACTACACATAGATACCAAATCTTTCGGCGAAGCACTGCGCCGAGTACTGCGCGAAGATCCCGACGTTATTCTGGTCGGCGAAATGCGCGACCTCGAAACCGTAGGTGCAGCCTGCACAATGGCCGAAACCGGCCATCTTGTATTCGGCACTCTTCATACCACCGATGCGGCGCAAACAATCAACCGTATTATCGACATGTTCCCGCCCCATCAGCAATCACAGATTCGTTCACAGCTCTCGTTCGTTCTTCGTGCGGTTATCGCTCAGCAACTGCTCCCGGTAGCCAGTGGTAAAGGTCGCGTTGTCTGTAACGAAATTCTGATTGGCAACCCGGCGGTTGCCAACTGTATCCGTGAACAGAAAATTTCCGGATTGTACACAGTAATGCAGACAAGTCACGACGAAGGCATGATGACGTTCGAAATGTCGCTCAGAGATCTGTACCTTCGCGGCGACATCACTCTTGAGGAAGCAATGGTTCACACCATGCATCCGAAAGAACTAGAAAGAATGCTCAAAAGCGCATGATAAACTTGCATTGACAAAATGCGGTTTCCCAGGTAAACTTAAGGTGTCGAAGTTCTATTTTATTTTTTTATCGAAAGGGGTTTTTATTATGAGATCTCGAAAAGGCTTCACGTTGATCGAACTTATGATCGTTATCGCCATTATTGGTATTCTTGCTGCTATTGCGATTCCGAACTTCCGCAAAGCACGCCAGCAGGCACGTCAGAAAGCATGCTTCGCAAACCAGAGAGTTATCATGGGCGCCGTTGAAATGTACAATATGGACAACAACGCCATGATGGACACACTTGATGAAGCAGGGCTAGTAAGCGGAAAATACCTCAAATCATCAATCGTACCAGCTGAAACCGATTGCGTAATCGGCGGAACAGGCCTGAAATTAGACGGCGTTGTTACATGCACCATCCACGGCACAGTAGAGAGTCCCACAGCTCTGCCATAGACATCGTAATTGCTAAAAAAAGAGCGGCGCAAGCTGCTCTTTTTTTTTGCCTTTTAACTTTCGATTTTTCCGATTGCCCAATTCTGTCAGGCGCGTTATGCTGTGAGACATGGCAACAAGCGAAGCACTCAATTTACTATTATCAGGATTCTTCTTTGTTTTTGGCAGCTTGATCGGCAGCTTTAGCAATGTCGTAATCTTGCGTATGGCCAGCGGAAAATCGGTCATATTTCCACCATCGGCCTGCCCAAAATGCGATCATCAACTGCATGCCATCGACCTGATTCCGGTATTCAGCTGGCTTTTTTTGCGCGGGCGCTGTCGTTACTGCCAGGTCCCTATAGCATGGCAATACCCGGTAGTTGAAGCCTGTATCTCTTTGATAATCGGCTTCAGTTTTATTAAGGCCGGACCTTCGGTTACCTTTATTGCGTTGGCAGGGCGTTCGGTTATCTGGTTTGTCGCCAGCGTACTGTTTGTACGCAACGAAGTGCAGTCACCCAACCCCTTTGCGTGGGCGGCGATTTTCTTTGCTTATCTTAACTTTCCGGGTGGCTGTTGCCCCTTTATCGACCGACGCACGTTGATAATACCATTTATATCAGCAGTAGCAGTTGGCTCTATCGCGGGCCTTCGCAACGCCAAAGCCAATAATTTTGCCTGGGGATGTCTGAGCTTCATATTCGTGTTCAGCATGATGCCGCGTTTTTCGACGCTGGTTGCGCTACCGTTATTGCTTGCCGCAGTTTTAAACTGTTTCGACCGCACGAGTCGCGCTGCTAACCTGTTGTTTTTCGGTTTGCAGGTCGCAGCTATCGCAGTGGCAGTCGGGCCATTTTAGACGATAAGGCCTTACAACGATCAGGCGGCCTGGTGACGAATATAATATTCAGCTTCTCTGGCATAGTTCGAATCAGGCACCAGCTCGGCAATCCGGCGAAAGCGATCAAGACTGGCCGGCATGCGCAATTTTTTCTCAAGCTGACCAAGACGAAGAAGTGATTCAGGGTCTTCACAACCGAGTTCAGCCGCGCGCTGCAACGACTGTTGCTCTTCTTCGGCACTGTCGATAGCGCGGTAAACTCTGGCCAGTCCGAGAAAGACCTGGACGTTATTTTCATTGATCATCAGTGTTCGCCGATATTCTTCGATGGCACTGCGGTAATCACCACGATTTGAGTAAAGGTCGCCAAAAATTCGGTGCCCCTCGACGTGCCCTGGATGCAATCGGAAAAGTATATCAAGCGTCTTCTCGGCCCTGTCGTAATCACCAAGACCGATCATGATCGAGGCGAGCTGGACCAGAAATTCAGGGCGCTCAGGAGCAATAGTGGTGAGCCGACGATAAACGTCTCTGGCCATGTCAGGCTCTTCGGCAGCCTGGTAAATTTCTGCCAGACTTTTGAGGTAAGAAATATTATTTTCGTCGAGCTGCAAGAGTTTTTCAAGCGTTACTATTGCCTGGTCAAAATCGCGTTGTTTAAAGTAGCATTGCGCCATGAGATAGAGTGATCTCTGCGCCAGTTCAGGTTTGCGAAGCGCCATTTTGAAATGGCTAGCTGCCATCACAAATTTGCGCTGCCTGAACAGACAACTGGCAAGATTAAAATGAGCGTCAAAAGCACCCGGATTATTTCGAATTATCCGGCGAAAACTGCCCATAGCTCCGGCAACGTCGCTCTGCTTTATCAATAGAGTGCCCAGCGAAAACAAAGCAGCCTCAAGATTCGGCTCGATTTCGAGAAGTAATCTATATTGGCCGATTGCGCCATTAAAATCGCCGTGGCGGCGCAATAGCTCAGCCAGAGAAAGACGAACCTCGATTTTATCCGGAGCTGCGTTGGCAGCACGCATCATAAACGAAACCTGTTTTTCAACACAACCCTGAGCTTCGTGCAGGCGGGCCATGGTGATAAAAGCGTAGCTCAAACCCGGGCGCAGTTCAAGAGAACGCTCTAAGTGATAGGCCGCTTCTTCATAGGCTTTACGGCGAATCAGGCAATCCGCGAGTTCAACCATTACCGTCGCATTATCGGGGTCAAGTTTTAAAATTCTGTCGATTACAGATTCAGCAGAATCATTGTTGCCATTGCGCAGATATAGACGCGACAATCTCTGCATCAGTTCGATATCTTCCGGATTTTGCCGGCTTTTCGCTTCGAGCTGGTCCAGCAGCCCATTCACATCTCCAGGGCGTTGCAGCATGTTGTTTGCCTCAGTATATATTTATTAAGCTCGTGCTCACATGGATGTGAGCATACTCGGTCGCCACAGGAATGATGCGGCCGGGTATAATCGTAATCGTAACTAACACGACCCGGACTTTATCGGTCCGCACGTAGCTTTACAGGCTGTGCACTTCTCTGACCAGAGCGCTTTTGTCTTCGGCCGCAAAAAATGCAGAGCCCATAACTAATATATCGGCACCAGCCGCGCTAATTCTTTGCGCATTCTGCAAACCTATGCCACCATCAACCTGAATCAGGGTCTTAAGACCGTGCGAATCAATCATTATACGCAGCTGGCGAATTTTATCAATCAGCGGTTCGATAAATTTCTGACCGCCAAAACCAGGATTAACTGACATTAGTAAGACTTGATCACATTCTTCGAGAACATTCTCGATCGAACACAAAGGCGTCTGCGGGTTAAGCGTAATACCGGAAGCCAGTCCCATTTCGCGCACTGCCGACAGATATCGGTGCGCATGCCGGCAGGCTTCAATGTGAAAAGTTATGCGATCAGCTCCGGCATCTCGATATGCTTCCAGCCAGCGTTCAGGGTTTTCGATCATCAGATGCACATCGAAAGGCAGGCGTGAATGCTTGCGAAAAGCCTTGATCAATGGAGGGCCAAAGGTCAGATTGGGCACGAAATGGCCGTCCATAACGTCGACATGAATCCAGTCGGCGCCGGAATCTTCAACGGCCTTGAGCTCTACTGCCATTTTGGCAAAATCAGCAGACAGGATAGATGGAGCCAACAGTATTTTTCTGGGCATGGCGATCACCAGAACAAAATCAGAAACACCATTACCACCAGACAGATTCCCATAAAGATCACAGGATTGCGTAACCAGTGCGCATCGTCACTGCTCTGCCAGACCTCGGCACGGGCGCTACTGTTACTATGATCAGGCTTAAGCAGTCGTAGATGCGGCCTAGACGATTTTCTAGCGGCGACGTCACCAGAACCATCCTCCGGCAGTTCCTTACCGGAATTATCAATTACCAGCGCAAGATTGCCTTCGACAGAAACTTGAGCATATCCAACTGCAACATCCTCAGTGCTATCCGACTGTTCCCCCGAATGCAACTGCGCATAAGCAGTATTCAGAGAATGAACAGGACTCTTGGTTTGAGCAGGAGCAGGCATATTCATGTTTACGTTTGACATTCTGCCGTTAAGTGCGTCAACTACCTGCGAGGCCATCGATAACTGGCGGGCTTTATTGCGAATACTATTGCCCCTGATAACTCCAGACAGATCAGCCAATGCCTTCAAAAATTCTTCGTGACTGTTAAAACGCAATTTCATTTCGCGGGTGAGCGTTTTGCGCACGAAATCAAGAACCCGACCAATCTGCTCGGGTGTCAGATCAGAATGTCTGATTCGCAACAGCTGTTCAAGCTTCATATCCCAAAGTTCGTTAGCGCCGCCACGTTTGCGAATCAACGACTCGCCGGCCAGCATTTCATAAAAAGTAGTACCCAGAAAGTAAAGATCAGCATGAATACCAGAATTGGCCGTGCGCGCGCTGCGACTGGCCAGTTTAAGGCGCGGGTGAGTAAACGACAGCACAGTCAGCTTGCCATCACTTCCACGCAGAACGTTTGATAGTTTAATCGTGCGATATTCAACATTCTGATCCGCAGCATGTTGCAGTACAGTTGCCAGATCCTGAGTAATCCTGCAGCATTCAGCAAAGCCAAGTGCTTCGTTTTTAAGGATGGTGTGAAGGTCGGTACCTTTGACCAATTGCGACACTACATAAGGACGGTCTTCATACATGTCCACATCGAGAATCTCAGCGATCATAGGGTGCGAAAGACTGGCAAACGAGCGAATCTCGTCGCTAAATCCCTTAACACGCTCGGCATTGCAGGCCATTTCTTCTTTCAATATCTTGATCACCACAGACGTGCTAGTATCCAGCTCGCTCGCGGTAAAGATCTCATACATGTGACTCTCAGAGAAAGCAGCTTCTATTCTGTACTTTCCATTAATAGTTTCTCCGATCATTTCTGCCTCCTGAATGACTTGCCAACACTATGGCTCAACTCTTCTTTCTTCGATAGGAACATCATTTATGTATATCTGTACTTTACTATTCGGCACAACTGGCACCTTAACCTTAACAAGTTCGAGTGGTTTGTGCGCGCCAGCGTAAAGTTGCTGCCGACCATCATTAGTAATGTGAATAAATTTAACCTCTTTGGGCATGAATCCGTCTGGCATTACAAAACTCATCTCCCGCTCAGCCTGAGGCTGAAAAACCTGCGGCGGGCGAGGAGTCTCAGGCACTGATATGTTGTCCTGCGCAATCAGAATTCTTGGCGGCTCAACTGCCGCTGTCGGGGAAGTCGCCTGCGCTGGTTTGTCGGGCATGCGCTCAGCTGCTGCGCCAGCATAGACTTCAAAACGCTGCAAATCTTCGGCTGAAGCCGTGCCCTCGTCGTCGCCGGATGATACCAGCATGCTGATGACATCGCCTTTGCGAACCGGCGTGTAAGGTGCCGGCGTTGTCGAGATAACCTGAAACTTTGGCCGACTTGGATCTTTTTTTGAGAAGATCCGACCAAAATTGAAGCCCCAGGCTTTAAGTCGGGTTTTACCGTCATCAAGCGAAACGGCGACTAGACTCGGCAATGGGTAAGATTCTGGGCGGCTTCCCAGACTGATAAGCAGATCAACCTCTTTGTTGACGCCATATTCTTCTGAGGGCAATGGCGACTGGCCGACAATACGATCAGGCGGGATCTTGTCTGAGAAAACGTAAGCGCGATCGCCAATGACCAGTTGCGAATTCATCAAAGCCATATCGACTTCACGCATGTTCGCCCCGACTATATCGGGAACGTTGACCTTCTGCAGACCCAGAGAGATTGAGAGCAAAACTTTTTTTCCAGGCTTAACTACCGTGCCGGGCTCTGGAAACTGAGCAATTACATGATCTTTAAGATGGCGGTCATCATATTTTTCGTCGCGGCGAACGATTTCGATTCCTTCGGGCTTGCTGCGGATAATTTCGGCAATGTGCTGCCCACGAAAATCTGGCACAATAACGGTACCGCCACGATTAAAGAAATCGTTAAGTTTCAGATAGGCAAAATAAACACCGCCAACAACCACAACAACAAGAATGACCATAAGAACAGTCATCTTGAAAAGAATAGAGAGACACGAATCGCCGCTTTTCTTAGACATTTTCTTTTCCTGCCAGCTGTCCACAGGCAGCGAGAATCCCCTGCCCGCGTGATTTTCGGACTGTTACCGCAATGCCAGCCTTTTTGAGGACCCGGCGAAATTCTTTTTCGTCCGTCGCTGATGATGGCTGATATTTTGTGCCAGGAAAGTGATTGAACCGAACGATGTTTACATGCACAATCAGTCCCTCACAGAAATTAAGCAGATTAAGAGCATCATTGTGCTGGTCGTTTATATTGTGAAGAAGTACGACTTCAAGAGTAACCCGGCGGCTCGTCTGTGTACAGTAAGTAAGAATCGCATCTTTAAGACGGGTCAACGGATAGCGTTTATTGATCGGAACCAGTGCATTGCGACCACCATCGTCAGCCACGTGCAGTGAAACTGCCAGATTAACCTCGCCGGGCCGGTCTTTCAGTTCTAGAATGCCTTCGATGACACCGGCGGTAGAAATGGTAATACGCCGGGTCGCCAGTGCCAGACCCTGCGGATCGGTAAGCATGTCAATCGCATCAAACAAGGCGCGGCGATTGTAAAATGGTTCACCCATTCCCATGAATACTATATTCGTCGGCTTGGTGTCAGTGCGTTTTACCAGCACCATAACCTGCAGCATGATCTCTTCTGCCGTAAGATTGCGGGTGAATCCTGATTCGCCGGTACGGCAAAACACGCAACCAACCGGGCAACCGACCTGAGTCGACAGGCAAAAGGTCATTGAATCCTCATCAGGAATCGCCACGGCTTCGATCAAATTATTATCAGACAGCTTGAGCACTACTTTGCAGGTGCCATCGCTGTCTTTTAAAAACTTGTGAACAGGCGGCAGAATTTTGGGAAAAGCCTCTTTGAGTTTGGCGCGGTCAGCGACTGAAATATTGGTCATTTCGTCAAACGAAAAGACGAACTTTTTAAAAATCCAGTCATGCACCTGACCTGCTCTGAACGAGGGCATTCCGGCATCGGCCAACACTTTTTTGAGTTCAGTCAAACCACATGAAAACAAAGATATTACAGTCATTTTTTTCCCCTTCTGAAAATACATCGGCAACCTTATACAATGCTCTGAACAATCTTTATGTAATACCAATCACATAAGAGAGGAACATACTAGCACTAAGCCGCAAAGCCACAAAACGCAAGTAAGAAAAGACGAACCAAACCGCAGTCTCCCACAGAGATGTGGGAAGATACTCTGGCGCCGCAGGACAGAGGCGCCAGGGTAGTTTCACAGATTATTCAGATTTTTGAGAGTCAGGCAGACCAGAATCTGGTCGGGTAGGTTAACAAAAATACTCGTAAGAAGCCACAAAGAATATCATCTCGACAGTTGCGCTCCTATCCCTGTAGCGCAACTGCATAAGGCCATCCATGGCCAAAACCGAAGGGAGAGATCTCAAACTTTGTATTCTTTGCGTCTTCGTGGCTCTGCGCGATATCTCCATGGCCCGGGCTTTTGCCGTAGCTGAGGTTGCAAAGCGGGTCAGTTGTTGAGGTTGAATTTGTCAAGCATGTCACCCATGAGTTGAACAAGTGTTAAAAGCTCTTTGGTGATGCTCATATACTGCTTGATATGCGACAGTTGTTCGGTAACAGCGGAAGCGACACGGCGAGTGCCCTCAGAAGTGATCTTGGTTGCACCGCTGATGCTCTCTATACTACCGCGCAGAGAATCAATATTTTGCGACTGCTCGGTCGATGCGGCACTGATTTCCTGAATCATCTTGTTGACGTTAAGAACCGAGCTAACAATCTTGTCGAGGTTATTACCAGCCACATTCGCGATATTAACACCATCGATAACCTTTGAGGCACCACGATTTATCGTTTCAACCGCCTTACCAGTCTTGAGCAACATCTCTTTAATTTTTTTGCCAATATCTTCAGCCGCTTCACCAGATTCTTCAGCCAGCTTGCGCACTTCACCTGCAACAACCGTAAAACCCTGACCATGTTCACCGGCGCGTGCCGCTTCGATCGCGGCATTGAGCGCAAGCAGATTGGTCTGGTGCGCGATATTGGTAATGGTATTAACAATTTCCCCGATCTGCTTACCAGCGGAGTTAAGGTTCTCGATAACATCTTCGAGACCGAGAACTTCGTCTTTGATTGCTTCCATGGTGTCGATAGTCTCACTCACCGCGTTCTTGCCCTCGCCGGCGATCGCTGCAGTCTCAGCACTGTCGGTAGCCGCACGGTGGGAACGATTCGCGATGGTCTGTGCCGAAGCCGAAACTTCTTGAATATGAAGAGTGGTCGAATCGAGTGTGTTGGCGATGTAATTCGAACTTCGCGATATTTCCTGGACATCGGTAAAAAACTGGCGAACATTTTCGTCAGAAAAAACCGGCATGACGGTCAGCGGCTCTAGTTTGCGATTGAGCTCCTGGGCGATCGAATGAGATTCCTGCAGAATTGTGCGGGCAGTCACCAGAAAAGTATCAAAATGAATAGCTGCTTCCAGCATATCAACCTGATCATCAGTGGTACTATCGTTTTGAAATATTTTAAGACGCTCAACAACATCTTTAATCGGCCCGGCAACCTGATTCATAAAAAACCAGAAAAGGACAAGCGAGACGCCCATGAAAATCAACGAACCGACATAAAACATATGCGCCGCTTTTTCGAGCTCGCGCAGCCCATAATCAAGCGTTTCAAGCTCAGCCTGTTTGCTGTCGATATATTCCGAGAGAATTCCGGCTTCATACGCTGCAATTTCGACCCAGCTGGAAGCTTCATCAAGCAATCTCTGTTTTTCGCTCTCAAGCTCGGCCTGCGTAAGTTGGGTCTCACCTTCCGGAGCCTGCAGCTCGGCAAGATCCATGTTGCGCACTTTTTCGAGCACTGGCATATTTCCCGCGCTTTTTAACTGCAGAGCAACATTGCGGGTGCCGGTAATTACCGTGCGCGCTTTAAAAGCGGCATCGGCATATTTAAAAATAAGGTTAGCTGCGACAACTGGTATGAGGAGCATTACCAGCATCAAAGCCGTGATTTTTACCTGTAACGTAATTTTTTTCATAGGTTTTCACCCTATAATCGGGCAGCAACATTGTAACATAGAGCAAAAATTTTATCAGCATAGTATTTCGGGCTGAGCGAAGTTGTGCTCGTAATTGCAATCGAACTCCAAGATTACTCGACTGCTTCCCTCTTATGAACTCAAGCAAGATTGGGAAATAGCGTGAAAAAAATACGAGCTGCACCCCGTTTTGTTAAAACGCTTTATTGAAAAATATAGTATTTCAGACTGACCCATCAGATATATGTTAAAATTAGACAGGGATCAGATTGTACCCCTGCAACGTAGAGAGACAGGTGGAAAAATGCACGCAGGCAGCAGGTATATAGATAAAATTGACGCTGCGATAATGGCGTCCTATGCGGCTTCAACCGAGACAAGCAATTATTCCATGCTCTCAGAAAACCTTTCGAGCTGGGATGACGAAGCCTATCCCGAAAAAAACACAGATGAAATAAGAATCGCTGAAGAGCTCTACAAGCTCATGGCGTTTCTTGAAAAGAAAGGATTGAAGCGCCAATCAGACGAAGTCTTTCGCATAATGCTTCTGACCTTTCCCGAAAGGCATTTTGCTCTGTCACCGACGCAGGCAAATGTAGAAGGCGTTGATTTTGAGCTGTTCAAAGCATTGCAAGGCGACAACAGCAGAAAATTTGAAGATTGTTTTCGGATGGCACTCGCCGATTCTGAAAGACTTGTTCACGATATCGAGATGCGTCAGTTTAGAGAGGGTTGCGTCGGACTGGCTGCTGACCTGTTTACCGCTTTCTACGCCGTAGCGACAGAAAAAGCCGAAACTGTCTATCGAGATATACCATGGAAGCTGCTCCACCAGCTCGCATGGCATTTGAACAATGTTTCGAAGAAATACAACGAGGCGTATGGAATTTTAAAAACCATTTTATCCTTGACAACACTTTCACCAACGACTGCGCTGACAGTCGAGCTTGAAAGCAGCATGGGCTTTTTCAAGCGCAATCACTACTGGAACCGCATAGACAGCGCGGCGGTAAGCGGCGATCACGGCACGATGATTCTTTATATCGACAGACTCATGCCAATTGTTACAGCTGGCCATGAGAAAAGCAACCTGATCATGCTGAGAGCAAAAGCAGTAAAGAGCGGCAAAGGACTGCCATGCGGCTGTCTATGGCTCCTGATAGCAGTATTGCTGATATTGTTCGGCATAAACTACATTCTTAACAAATTCGCATTTACCGATCCGGGCGAGAACGCCTCTACAACGATTACTTCTCTACAGCCAACGAATGGTGACCCGATCGAAAGAATATACGCAACGCCTGAATTGGCAAGCATGAGCCTTAAGGTCTTTAATCGCGCCGGGCTCAACGAGATCAAACCACCGCTGCTACCACATGGTCGCAAATTAAATCTGTCTGAGTTGCGTTATGTCATTTTTCAGAAACGGCGACTCGAGTATCTTGGAGAAATCGAACTGTCGCCGCAGGAAAAAGAAATACTGCGCCAACTCTGGGAAGAATGGCGAAGCCGGGGCGAGAACATAGATTTTGAGACCGATGACCGCAAAAAAGTCGAAAATGAAGCAAATCTTTATTCTGCCATGCTCAAGAGCGATGCTGAAGATCAGCTGGAGCGGTCGCTCAAAGTTTTTACAAAAGACGGCTGGAAAAAGGATCCCGACAACGGCGACATTGACGAGAGTCCTCTCGAAATGCGCGACAATGAGCATAAACCAGGAGAGCAACCGTCTGGCGAAGTTTTGTTAAACCTGCGCGTTTCGGCAGACATTCAAAAAGTTCTGCTGCGACTTGAGCAAATCGGATACTACAATGGTCCAACTGATCTGGACAAATGGAACAGGGTCGCGCGCGCCGCCCTGGCCAGATTTAAAGCCGCTAAAATGCTGCGCATCGACGACCAATGGGACCTCGAAACTCAGCAGGCATTATTTGCAGACAAATGAACAAAAACTTTACACATAAAAACGTTACTTAGAAAAATTGTGAGCTATAATGAGAACGATTCTTTTTTTTGCACAGGAGCTGGCACGATGACTGAAAGCGTCATTCGAGAAATAACGCCACCAATTACACCACAGAATGAGGACGTCAGCGAGGTTGAGTCGTCGCATGAACCATTCAAGTTGTGGAATGAAGAAAAGCAATGCATTCTGGCTGTCGATGACATGCCTGAAAACATAGAAATTATCCGCAATTTGCTGGGCAAAGAATACCAGATCAAGGCAGCCACAAAAGGCTCAAAAGCAATTGAAATTGCCAGACGCCACCCGCAACCAGACCTCATCCTGCTCGACATCATGATGCCGGAAATGAGCGGTCTTGAGGTATGTCGCATTCTCAAAACAGATGCTGACACGCTACATATTCCGATAATCTTTGCAACCGGCAAAACCGACGGCGCCAATGAAATTGAAGGCTTTGAGTTCGGAGCAGCCGACTACATTACCAAGCCCTTTCATCCGGCGATCATAAAAGCCAGAGTACAGACCCATCTTATGCTGTTGAAAGAACAAAAAAAAGTCGACCAGCTCCTCGAAAATGTACTGCCGCGAAGAATTATTCAGAACCTCAAGTCGAGTGGTTTCAGCGCACCCGAATTATTTGAACCAGTTACTTTGATGCTTGCCGAAATGATTGAGCTTGATTCCGGCAAGACCAATTTTACTGAGCAAATGGCTGAAGAACTGACTGATATGTTCACAGTAATGGACGGAATCGTGGCCAGACGTGGCGCCGAACGCATTAAAACGTTTAACAACTCCTATCTTGCTGCCAGCGGACTTCCTGTTCCGAATATAGACCACGCCAGAATAATGGTTCAGGTAGCCGTGGATTTCATGAACTTTCTCAATTTCAGCAGTCTTAGCCGCAAAAAGGGCTGGAAAGTACGTATCGGCCTGCATAGCGGCTCCGTTGTCGGCAGCATTATTGGCCGAAAACATTATCATTACGACGTTTTCGGCGACGCTGTCAAAATTGCAACTCTGGTCAGAGACTCAACACCAGCGATGTCTTTGCTGGTTACCGAAACAACGATGCAGCTGGTTAAAAATTCATTTTCATTTGTTCCGCACAAGACGATTAATTTTAAAGAAAACGTAGCAGTCTCTCTATATGAACTCGCCCGCAACAACAGGCAAATGTTACTTGATTAAATTCACAATACTGGTCTGAAACAAAATGAATACAACAAAACCTACAGAATCTTCCGCCACAGAATTCGATAGTCTGCAATTCGAAGATCTATTCTCTCTTGCTGACATTCAGAAGCTGCAGGATTCTTTTGCCAACGCATTTGAGATCGCCGCTATTATTACCAGAGCAGACGGCACGCCAATTACCAGACCCAGTTGTTTTACTAACCTCTGCAGCGACGTCATTCTTAAAACCGCTGTGGGCAGACAAAATTGTAAGATGCTTAATCCCAGGCCTGAACTGCTCAAGCCAGATATGGTGGCTGTCAAATGCGCAGGTTGCGGCAAATGGGAAGTAGAGGCCGGTATATATCTTGGCTCCAGATTACTGGCCATCTGGCGGGTCGGGCAGGTTAGAGACCCCGAAACGACCGACGAACAGTTACTTACCTACGCCGTAAAAATCGGTGCAAATCTCGAAGAATACCGCAGATTCCTGAAAGACGTTCCAGTAGTGCCACGAAAAAAGCTTGAAGCAATCGCCAACGCTCTGTTCGAAACCGCCAGACAGCTCACAAATACCGCGTTCCAGAACTTCCAGCTTAGACAGTTGAGCGAGCGCAAAAACATTGAGAAACAGCTTGAACGCGCTAACTTTCTTGCAAACGAAGCATTCGAACTTGCCAGAGCCGGGTATTGGTATCTGCCATTGGACAACTCCGGGTATTACACCTCAACCGAGAGGACAGCAAAACTCTTTGGCGATCTGCCAAAACCGGACTGGCGCTATCATCTCGTCGATGAATGGCTTGCCAACATCAAGGCTGCCGAACCGGATGCCGCCAGGCGCACATATCAGCATCTGCAGGACACAATAGAAGGACGAAACAAAACCTACGACGTCATCTATCCTTACAAAAGACCGATTGACGGTAAAGTTATCTGGATACACGCCATCGCTTATCTGACCAGAAACGAAAAGAAAAAACAGCTTGAAATGTATGGTGTCGTCCAGAATATTACCCAACAAGTAATAGCAGAAAAAGCACTTAAGGAAAGCCAGGAGCGGCTCGAACTGATATTGAACAGTGCCTGGCTTGGGCTATGGGACTGGCGAATCAATTCTAACGAACTTTACACCAACGAAATCTGGGCCGAAATGCTTGGCTATACAAAGATCGAACTCGATGCCAATTATCGGAACAATGTTGAGCGCTGGAAAAGCCTTGTACACCCAGACGACATCGACCATGTCTGGCAGCAGTTCTGCAGTCACGTATCCAGCAAAAGCCTTGACTACCGAACTGAATTTCGCATGAGAACAAAAAGCGGGAGCTGGAAATGGATTCTCGCCATCGGAAAATGCGTTGAGCGTGATGCCGATGGCAGAGGCACGCGCATGGTTGGGGTTCACATCGATATCGACGCAAACAAACTTACTGAAGAAGCCCTCGCCCGTGCCAAAAACACAGCAGAAACTGCCACAGTTGCCAAATCCAACTTCCTCGCCAACATGTCACACGAAATTCGCACACCGATGAATGCAATCATGGGCATGTCGCAGCTTGCGCTGCAAACCAGCCTTTCTGATCAACAGCGCAACTATATCGAAAAAGTTCACCTGGCGGCGCAGAATCTTCTCGGAATTATCAATGACATCCTCGATTTTTCAAAAATAGAAGCTGACAAGTTGAGCATTGAAACAACAGATTTCTGGCTCGAAGATGTATTCAACTATTTTACCAATGTAACCAGTCTCAAGGCAGAAGAAAAAAATCTTAAGCTTATTTTTGCCATAGCGCCAGAACTCCCGACGGCGCTAATTGGCGACCCGCTGCGCCTCAACCAGGTTCTGGTAAATCTCGGCAACAACGCGATAAAATTTGCCGAAACCGGTGAAATAGTAGTTGGAGTCGAGCAGACGAACATTGACGAGAATTCAGTAGAACTTCATTTCTGGGTCAAAGACAACGGTATTGGCATTAGTCTTAAGCATCAACAAAAGCTTTTTGAGCCTTTCAGTCAGGTAGACGCTTCAACCAGCAGGAAGTTTGGCGGGACCGGCCTGGGCCTGGCCATTTCAAAAAAACTTGTCGAAAAAATGCATGGAAAAATCTGGGTTTTCAGCGAACCAGACAAAGGCTCGATCTTTCACTTCACTGCCAGATTCGGACTTCAAAGGCAGCAAAAAACACACCTGGCACCTGATTTAGAGCACTTTCAAGGGCGCTGCGCACTGCTTATCGATGACTGCAAAAGTGAGCGCGATGTTCTCGCTGTGAGCCTCAAGTTTTTAGGGTTTGCTGTTGAACCTGCTAACGATGGCAACGATGGTATCAAGCTGTTCGAGAGCTTAGCAGAAAGCGGCAGAAAACCAGATCTGGCTATAATAGACTCCCACATACCTGACATGAGCGGTGTAGAGTGCGCTCTTCGGATCAAAAAATCTCATTACAGCAATACTCCTGTAATTCTGTTAACAAGCGCATATCAAAGCGACAAAGTAATTCAGGACGCCGAAAAACGTGGCCTCACTCCGCTACAGATTTTAAATAAACCAATTTTTTCAGCAAATCTGCTTTTAGCAGTAAAAGTGTCATTTGGGGCAACTCCAGCAACACCTGTTCATGTCAATAAGGTTTTGATAGACATCTCAGCAGCGGCTGAATTCCTTGGTGGTGCAAGGGTGCTTCTGGTAGAAGACAACGAAATGAATCAGGAACTGGCCATGGAGTTGCTGAAAAAAGCGGAAATAGAGGTTGTATTAGCCAACCACGGCCAGGAAGCGCTCGATATTCTCAGCCAGGACAATGATTTTGATGGAATTCTGATGGACTGCCAGATGCCAGTGATGGATGGCTACATTGCAACGCGAACAATAAGGAGCAGAGCAGATCTACGCAACATTCCGATTATTGCAATGACCGCCAACGCAATGGTTGGCGACCGGGAAAAGGCAATTGATGCCGGAATGAATGATCATATCCCCAAACCCGTTGATGTACACAACATGTTTCTTACAATGGCACAGTGGATAAAACCGTCAACTGGACGAAGCAAAGCCGCCAGGTTAACTAAAACAGTTGAACAGTTAAGCTTCACAATACCCGAGCTTGCCGGAATCGACACAAAACGATCACTAACCATGCTGTCGAACAACAGCGACCTTTATCAAAAAATGTTGATCAAGTTTTATGACAGCTATGGCAATTTTCGCGAAGACTTTTGGGCGGCCACAAATGATACAGATTCATCAGCAGCAACCCGGGCTGCCCATTCCTTAAAGGGCAATGCTGGCAATATTGGAGCTGCAAGTGTTCAGGCCATGGCTGAGCGGCTCGAAGAAGCCTGTCAGAACAACGCCGACCCTGCCCTCATTTTATCGCTGCTTGAAAAAACGGCGACAGAGATTGCCAAAATAAGACAGGAGCTGGAGAAAGTCACTCTCAAACCAGTCCAGACTGCAGAAGCTCAAACGGTTGCCTACGACAGCTTCGAACTTGACCGGCTATACAAAAGCCTGCATAATCTTCTGCACGAATCTGATTCAGAAGCCATCAGCGTATTCGAAGAGCATCACGAGATGCTTAAATCGGCATTTTCCGATAACTTTGCTGAACTGGCAAAATCGGTTCGCAGCTATGATTTCGAGGCTGCTCTTCTGCTACTGGAAGCGGCCATAAAAAAAGCAACGACCAGATAACCTTTTCTTATCGCCAACACTCGGGAGAACATGATTATGAACAAAGACAGACTATTTAGGGTTTCTTTGACATGGAAAGTCCGTATAGCCTTCATCTTCCTGTTTGTACTCTTCTGTGGTCTGGGCATTTTCTCCCTGACGCTTCTGCAACAACTTGAAAATATCACGAAGAACATACACAACGAAGCAACCGGTTTTGCAGATCTCGACAAAGTCAGCAAAACAATGACTGATGAAAGATATCTGTATGCAAGTCTGATTCTCACCGAATCTGATGAAGAATTGAGCAAAATCGACAAATTATTGGTCAAAACCCGTGAAGAATTTATCCAGGCCTGTAAAATTTATGAAGAGGGCATTTTTTTTGCAGAAAGCAACCAGTTATTCGAAAAATTTTTGACTCTGGCCGAAGCCTATCACCTCGAAACCGATGTGGTATTCGACCTTGCACTCCAGGGCAAGAATGCGCAAGCAAGAACATATATGCAGACAACTGCCAATTCGTCATTTCGAGAGGCTTTCAGCTGCATTGGTCAGCTCAGACAACTCAACAACAGAATTGCCACGCAAGCGTGGAAAAATGCCAACACAGTCTATGGTCAGGGAAAAATTGTCCTGCTCATCGCCACAATCATGGTAAGCATTGGTACAATGCTGATTGCCAGGTTTATGCGGCTAAGTATTTTCAGACCAATTCTAAATTTAACTGGAGCTATCACCCGTCTGGCTGACTGGGAAATGAATGTTGTCATTCCTGAGCAAAATCGCAGCGATGAGCTTGGCGAAATGGCCAATGCCATAGCTGCTCTGCAAATAACGGCCATACAGCAACAAAAGACCAGTTGGATAAAAGCCAAACTGCAGGAAGTTACTCATGAAATACAAAAATCAGAACAGATCGAAGAATTCGCAGCTACTCTGCTGAACAGGCTTGCACCGATTCTGGAGGCTCAAGTTGGTGCATTCTATTCTTTCGATATTCTCGAAGAATCTTTTAATCTGAGCGGAAGATACGGATTCACGCCCAGGTCAGGTCATCCAACACATTTTCGAATTGGAGAAGGTTTAATCGGGCAATGCGCAGCTGACAAAGCATCAATAACTCTAACCAACCTGCCGCCGGATTATATCTCTATCACCTCCGGCATAGTCGATGGAACACCACACGAACTTTTCATCGCTCCGATTCTGGCCTCTGCCGACAAGGTGCTGGCCGTCATGGAATTTGCTACGATAAAAGAAATCGGGCCAGAACAACATGATCTGCTTAAAGAGCTGTTACCAATTCTTGGCCTGAATCTGCAGATAATCGAACGCAATCAGCGCACCAAAGAACTGCTCACAAAAAGCCAGCGCCAGGCTCTTGAGCTGGAAAAACAGGCCGAGCAAATATTTTCTGACCAGTATGATCTGCAAAATCAGCATCACGAGCTTTTAAAGGTGAATGAAGAGCTGGCCAACAAAACCGCTGAGATCGAAGCAACGCTAGAAAAGCTTGAAGAAGCGACCAAGGTTAAAAACATCTTTCTTGCCAACATGTCGCACGAGATACGCACGCCAATGAATGCCGTTATCGGCATGTCGCATCTTTGTCTCAAAACCGAACTTAGCGATAAACAGAAGGATTATGTCGAGAAGATTCAGCAGGCAGGTTTTTCTTTACTTGAAATCATTAATAACGTTCTCGACTTTTCAAGAATTGAAGATGGCAACATGAAAGTGCGCCGATCTCTTTTTATGGTTAGCGAGCTTCTTGATAAAACAACTCTTGAGTTTGCATGTAGAGCCAAAGATAAAGGTCTTGAATTTATCACCCAGGTAGATGAAGGTCTACCGCCAAGTCTGTATGGAGATCATTTAAGAATCAGTCAGATACTTCACCAGTTGCTCGCCAATGCCGTAAAATTCACGGAAAAGGGACGCGTAGAACTCAAAATCAAAATTTTAGAACACAATGACAGTCAGATTAAACTACGCTTTGAAGTTGCTGACACCGGAATCGGGATGACTCAAAAACATCTGACGTACATGTTTCAGCCATTCCGACAAGCCGACAATTCAACCACTCGCGAATTTTCCGGTACCGGTATCGGACTGGCTCTTTCAAAACGTCTGGTAGAAATGATGGGGGGGGAAATCCAGGCAAAATCGCAGCACGGCCTTGGCACTACATTTTATTTCGAAGTCTGGTGCGGCCTTGGCGCTGCGAGTACACCGCAGACCATAAGTTTTTCGATCGAAGACTTTCGCGCATTGATCGTCGACGACAATCCCATCGACCAACAGATCCTGACCGAACAGCTCACCTCTATCGGCTTGCAGGTAAATGTCTGCGCCAGCGGAACTGAGGCAATGGTTAAAATACAAGAAGCTGACAGCAACGATCCGTTCAGGCTGGTATTCATGGACTGGCAGTTACCAGGGGGGAACGGAATTGATATTATCCATCAGATCGAAAATCTTGAAACACATAATCACAAACCGGCCATTATTCTGGTAACTGCATTTGAAATAGATGATGTTCGCGACCAGGCCGAGCTTGCCGGTGTTAAGGCATTTCTACCTAAACCGGTAACTCCATCCAATCTTTGGAGCTCACTGGTTAAAGCCTTTGGCTCACCTATTTTGAAACCTTCTCTGGAAGAAACACAGAAATACTCGCCTAGAGACCTGCATGGCCTGCGCGTCCTCCTCGTCGAAGATAATGATCTAAATCAGCAGATCGCCAAAGAACTGCTGCAATCAGTCGACATCGAAGTTGCACTTGCCAACAACGGCAAAATCGCCCTGGAAATGCTTAAATCTTCGCCAGACCCGCTTCCCTATGATCTGATATTTATGGATATTCAAATGCCGATCATGGATGGGCATCAAGCTACCATTGAAATAAGAAAGGATGACCGTTTCAAAAACCTGCCAATCATTGCGCTTACCGCAAACGCCATGGAAGATGAAAAACAGCAATGCTTAGAAGAGGGCATGAATGGCCATATCAGCAAACCCATCGAACCACCCCAACTCTTCAGACTGCTGACGAACTGGGTAAAAAGGCGGCCAGACACAACCAGCAACAGCAAGTCCGAACTAGACACAAAGGCGGGCCTGCGCCGCGTCGCTGGCAACCGCCAATTATACGCAAACCTTCTACAAAGATTTGCCGAAGGTCAATCGAGTGCTGTTGAATTAATCCGCAAAGCGCTGGCAAATGGCGAGAAAAACACAGCAGAGAGAGTCGCACACACCCTTAAAGGTGTCTCTGGCAATATCGGCGCAACGTCACTGCAAAGCATTGCAGCAACACTTGAGAAAGGATTAAAAGCGGGCAAAGACCTTACTGCGATCGAAACGGAACTTGCACAGTGCGAAGAAATTTTTAATAAGACAATTGCAGCGATTACCCTGTTTACAGCCAATACGGCCGGTGAAAACGCAAAAAAACAAAATATTGCACCGGCCACGGCCGACCTCGACCCCAGCAGTGCTGCAAGGATGCTGAAGCACTTTCATTATCTGCTGGCGCAAAGCGATGGCGAATCCGAAGATTACCTTGAACAAAATGAAGCTTTTCTTAAAGCGCTGTTGGGCGAAGATGCACTCACTAAACTGCAAAACTCACTGAGTCAATTTGACTTTGATGCGGCACTCGCACATCTGCAGAAGACCGCCACCGAAAGAAAAATTGTTATTTAGGGCTCTAACCAGTCGGCGGTCAGATCGGGGGCAGATTTTTGCGCACGACCACCTGATTGCCATTGCCCAGGTAGGTAAGGTCGTCAAAACTCAGACGCGCCAGCATGATGCCGCGGCCATTGGCCGCCAGCAGGTTTTCGGGGTCATTGGGATCGGGCACATTCTGCCAGTCAAACCCCTCACCTTCGTCTGTTATTGTCCATTCGCAGCATTCACCATCCATCTGGAACTGCACCAGAACGCTGCGATCCTTGTATGGCGCCGCAGACATGCGCTGACTGACAAGATTATTCCAGTCTCCTGATTCACCCTCAAGTGCCTCACCTTTTTCGGTATAGTTGATGCCCAGATTACCATGCTCAATTGCATTCATTATGATTTCGAGCAGCCCAAGATGAACACTCAAACGCTCGGCGGCAGGAATTCGGCCTTCGGTTTCCTGCATCAGGCGATCAACCACCTTGCTGACAATGCCAGGCAGATTACCCAGTTGCAACGTCAGTTCACGATGCAGAATCATTCCAAAGACTTCACGCTCTGCCGAACGGGTAGTCAGTACATCTTCATATTTCTTGAGATTGGCAATAACATCCTGCGGCAATACAGGCTTAACCAGATAATCATTGGCATGTAGACGCAAAGCTTTTAACGTGTATTCGGCCGTACCAAAGGCAGTAGTCATTACAACAATTGAATCGTATGACTTTTTGCGAATTTTTTCGAGCATTTCGAGACCATCCATGATGGGCATCGAAATATCAGAAAAAACCAGCTCCGGTTGAAAAGATTCAAAGCATTTTAAGCCCTCTGCCCCATTCGCAGCCTCCATGACGTCGTAGCCTTCGTCACGAATCAGAGTAGTCATAAACTGTCGCGAAGCTTCGTCGTCCTCAACGATGAGAACTTTCATTTTTCGGGTTTTAAAATCCATTGATTCTCCCCTTTTTATAGAGTTGTAGCATGTGATCCATCAATCCTTCAACCTTTTTAACTAACAGGTCGGGAGAAAATGGCTTGGCTATGAACTCGACTGATCCCTCTCTTACGGCTTTCTTTATCATGTCATCAACTGGTTCAGAAGAAATAACCAGCAAAGGAACCTGCTTATATTCTACATCAGCAGCAAGGTTTATGACAAATTCTTTGCAGTCGTCTGCAGAAATATTCCAGTCAATTATGATCAACTGAAAAGCTTTGCCGGCATGCAAAAAAGCACGTGCCTGCTGCGAATCTGCAACAGTCTCTATCTGGTGCAGCCCCATACTTCGCAAAATGTCGCGAATTGCAAACACCAGCATCTCATTGTCATCTATAACAAGCGCTCTTAAATCACCGACACTTCCTTCTGAGGAGTCATGAAGCAAGTCGGCAAAACTTATAAGAATCGTCGTCCCAGAGATCTCATCTGAGGTATAACTCACCGAACCGCCGGCAGTCTCTGCCATCAGACGGGCTGAATATCCACCAAGACCAGTGCCACCCCTTTTCCCGTGCGAAATGAACTTATGCAAAAACTTGTCGCGAACTTCGACCGGTATGATGCCCGGGTTGCTGACAGTTATGTGAGCATGCGGCTTGTCAAAAAATGCAACGCTTACCACTTCGTTTTCCGGGCATGCTTCGAGAGCGTTCTTGATAAAATTGGCCAACATTGCATAAAAGAGCGATTCTTCGCCATTCACAAAAAATTCGCTGCCAGATTGTGCTTCTTCATTGTTGATGCATAGCCGAAACCGGATCGACTTCGCATCCAGAAAGTCTGAAAGCTCAAATTTGATCTGTTCAACAATCTTTACCAGTTCTACAGGCACCGGGTGAATTTTATAGGTGCCCATCTCCATTTTATAAAGATCCATGGACTTATTTATCATGTCGAGCATTTTGGCACCCGACTTTTCGAGCATGCGCACACTTTCCATGACATCGGAAGGCAGATCCTTGCGTCTTTTCAATAAAGCGGGAATACCGATAAAAGCTGTCAGAGGTGTCTTGAGATCATGCCGCATGATGCGCTCAACCTGCTCACGAAGTTTAACGTTTTCGGTAAGAATCTCATTCTGGCGCTCAAGATCCGCCACTGCCTGACGTAGAGCCAGGTGAGTCGCAACTCTGGCCTCGACAATTGAAGGCGTTACCGGCTTGGTAATATAGTCGACGGCACCGGCCGCGAAGCCTTTTTCCTCATCAGCGGCATCCTCTTTGGCGGTTACAAAAATAACCGGAATATTTCTGGTGCTCTGACGATCTTTGAGTCTCCTGCACACCTCATAACCATCAATGCCAGGCATCATTACGTCGAGCAAAATCAGATCAGGCGGCTCAGCACAGTCTGCAAGCGCAAGCGCTTTTTCACCTGATGTCGCGATTTTTATGCGATAGCACGAAGCAAGAATTTTGCGAATAAGCTGAATGTTGTCGGCGACATCGTCAACAATCAAGATTGTCTTCTTCGCTGACGCTTCCTGCACGCGAGAACTCCTCTTAGTCACGATATCCTGAGTTACTGTTCTAACCATTCGATGATAGCATACGACAACGAATACGACAATAAGGCCTTGTCAAAGAGCAACTGTTACATTCTTAGGTGGCTCTTATGGCCTTTGGCCATAAGAGCCCCGTATCCCGTAGTGCTCACAGAGAGTTACAGCCCCCGAAACAAACTCCTCAACCTGTTTATTAACATTTCTTAAGGTAAGCATGCTATTGACTTTCAAACAGCCGCGCTCTAGAATGCACCGATAGACTATAAATTGCCTTTGGCCGCAATTCTTGCCTGGCTAAAAACATGATACCCGATGATCATATCGATGAAAGCAGTATAAATAGATATGAACAATGCACCGACAACCGCCTCAACCGGACAAGAGCTGGCTTATGCAAACCTTCTGGCAAATCTGCCGGGTATGGTTTATCGCTGTCTTAATCAAAAAAACTTCCCCATGGAATTTGCCAGCGAGGGCTGCCTTGAACTAACTGGCTATGCGTCGGCAGACCTCGTCGGCAACGGCGACAATATCGCGTATGGCAAACTGATTCACCCCGATGATCAACAGATGGTATGGGACACTGTCCAGAAAGCCATTCAGACCAACACAGCATTCGTTCTGGAATATCGCATTTTCAGAAAAGACGGCCAGATGCGCTGGGTCTGGGAAAAAGGCTGTTCCGCAACCTCGCAGGATCACATCGGAGTAATCGACGGCGTCATTCTCGACATAACCAGTCGAAAAGAGTCTGAAGAAGCCGCATTTAAAGCCAACGAAAAACTGCAGGACAGTGAATCGCGTTTTAAACTGCTGAACGAGCTCGCACCAAGCGGCATAATTATCTCTGACCAGAATCAAAATATTCTGCATATCAACCAGCGCTTCACCGACCTGTTTGGCTATACCACTGAAGACGTTCCTTCGGTAGAAAAATGGTGGCCACTTGCTTATCCTGACCCGGTACAAAGAGCTAAAGTCCGCGAAGACTGGGCTGCCCTTATGGCAATTGCACAAAGCAATCATTCTGAAATAGTCAGTTATGAAACACAGGTGACCTGTAAAAATGGCAGCACCTGCCAGGTCGATTTTCGCGCCGCGTCAAATGGCGAGCTGATTATTGTATTATTCTCTGATATAACCAAGCGCTGGAAGCTTACAGAACAGTTGCGCATGGCGCACAAAATGGAATCAGTAGGGCGTCTGGCCGGGGGCGTCGCCCACGATTTTAACAATATAGCTGGCGTCATTATTGGCTATGCCGAATTAGCCCTCGAAAAAGTCAAAGAGGATGATTTGCTGCGTGAAGATCTTACAGAGATTCTCGAAGCAGGGAAACGGTCACGCGAAATTACCAGGCAATTACTGGCATTTGCGCGCAAGCAATGTATCAGACCGGTAAAAGTTGATCTCAACGAACTGATCGGCGGCATTTTGAGCATGCTCAGACGACTGATCGGCGAAAATATTGATCTGGCCTGGCTACCAGAAACCGATTTGTGGCCAGTAAATTTCGACCCGGCCCAGCTCGACCAGATACTCGCCAGCATCTGCATCAATGCCCGCGATGCTATTTCGGCCAACGGAAAAATAATTATCGAGACGGGCAATGTTGTTCTTGACAGCTATTATTGTAATGAACACCGTGGATTTGTGCCCGGCGAGTATGCCATGATCGCGGTAAGCGACAATGGTTGCGGAATAGGCAAAGAAGCACTCGATCATTTATACGAGCCATTTTTCAGCACCAAAGAGCAACACCATAACGGCGGCATGGGCCTGTCTGTCGTTTACGGCATTGTCAAACAGAACAACGGGTTTATCAATGCATACAGCGAGCTTAATGTGGGCACTACCATTAAAGTCTATCTGCCGAGGCTCATTGTTTCAGAAGCTCCCCCTAAGGCGATGAAACAGCCCAGTATACCAACGGGCGACAACGAGATGCTGCTGCTCGTCGAAGATGACCCGGGAGTCATGAAAATGACAAAAATGCTACTGGAAAGGCTGGGATACCGGGTAATAGCCGCAGGCGCGCCGAGGGCGGCAATAAGCCTGGCAAAAGCGCATCAGGATAAAATCAAATTACTGATCACCGATGTAATAATGCCAGAAATGGATGGGCGCATGCTTGCGACTCAATTGCAGCTGATCAGCCCCGAGCTCAAAATACTGTTCATGTCGGGCTACACTGCCAACGTAGTTGCCCAACAGAACATACTCGACGCGGATACAAATTTCATTCAAAAACCGTTCTCAATGCGGGACATAGCCAACAAGGTGCACAAAGTCCTGAACCAGTGAAATTGCTTCGTCTGCGGATGCCTCCTTGCAATGACAGATTAAAAGCCACCTTGTCATTGCGAGCGTAGCGAAGCAATCTCATGACAGACAGATGTCATTGCGAGCGTAGCGAAGCAATCTCATGAGAAACTGTTTGTAACTCAATCGATCAACATTTCTACTGATCAATAACCTGACGGACTGCCCGCGATAACTCAGCGTTCGAAAAAGGCTTGCCGATAAAATCAATGCCTTCTTTAAGGATTCCCTGTTGCGCAATCACATCTGCGGTGTAACCCGACATATAAAGACAACGAATACCCGGACGCTTTGCCTGCAGTTCTTCGAACAGCTCACGACCGTTCATTTCAGGCATAACCACGTCAGTCAGCAACAGATCTATTGTCTGCAGCTCCTCAGCCAGCTTGACGGCTTCTAATGGCGACCTTGTAGATATTACCGAATATCCAAGTCCGGTCAGAATTTTGCTGGCCAATCTCAGAATAGAAGCGTCGTCTTCGACAACCAAAATAGTCTCACCTTTGTTTGCAACCTTCTCAATCGTTTTCTTCTTCGCCGTCTCAGCATGGCTAATGTCATACATCGGCAGATAAATCTTAAATATTGTCCCCTGACCGATTTCGCTGTATACGTTGATGAATCCATCATTCTGCTTAACAATACCAAAAACCGTTGCCAAACCAAGCCCGGTGCCCCGACCGAGCTCTTTGGTTGTAAAAAATGGTTCGAAAATCTTTGCTACGGTCGCTTTATCCATGCCACAACCGCTGTCGCTTACCGACAACAGCGCATATCGGCCAGCTAAAGTGCCGGGGTGATCAGCGCAGTATTCTTCGTCAAACTCGCACACTCCAGTTTCGATTATTACTTTCCCTGCGCCAGACATAGCATCACGAGCATTAACACAAAGATTGGTAAAAATCTGATTGATCTGCGACAGATCCATTTTAACAGCAAGAGAGCCCTCCATTGGGATCCACACCAGATCTATGGTTTCGCCAATCAGACGCCGTAACATCTTAAGCATTCCATTTATGCATTCGTTAATATCGAGAATTCTGGGAGAAATGGCCTGCTTCCTTGCAAACGCCAGCAACTGACCAGTTATTTCGGTTGAACGCGCAGCAGCTTTGTGAATCTCGGCAAGATATTCGTTCATCTGCGAGTCTTTATCCTGTATATCATCCATCGCAAGCTCGGTATAGCCAAGTATGACTCCCAGCATATTGTTGTAATCATGAGCAACCCCGCCGGCAAGCTGACCGACAACTTCCATCTTCTGGGCCTGCTGCAACTGCTCATTCAAACGCAAATACTCGGTTATATCATGCTTTACCGCCACATAATTAACGATTTTACTCATGGCAAATACCGGTGAAATAGTTGTATCCTCGACCACAAGGCGGCCATCTTTGCACTTGTTCACCATGCGACCATTCCAGGTCATGCCGTTCGAAATCGTCTTCCAGAGGTCTTCGTAAAACTTCCGGTCATGCTTGCCGCTTTTAAAAATACTGGTTTTTTTGCCAAGCACTTCGGCGCGGCTGAACCCGGTCAGATTTTCGAGAGCGGGGTTCGCATACTGTATGGTTCCATCGATGTCAGTTATCAAAATCACTTCGCCAACCTGTTCAATAGCAGAAGTCAACCGGTCGAGTTCGGATTCAGATTCTTTTCTGCTGGAGATGTTTTTTGCAAAGACAAGCAAACTGCTTTGGCCGAGGTAATTAATAGGTGTAAAGGTTATATCTACCGGAATTTCAGTCTTATCCAGGCGAAGAAATACCATTTCGACTGTCGGAGTGCCTCTTTTATCATGAACTATCGCGTTTATGAGTTTTTGCTGTGCTTCACGGGCAGAGGGATGAACAAAATCCAGAACAGGCTTATTGAGCAACTGGGCAGATGACATAGCACCCAGAAGCCGACAGACCTCGTCATTAAGGTAGGAAAACAGACCATCTGTCTGCACAAATATGCCGGTTGGCGCGCCTTCGACCAGCGTCCTGAAATGCGCCTCACTCTGTGTCAGTTCCCTGGTTTTAAGCGTTACCTGGCGGCGAAGTGTCCACGACCAGAGAAAAACCAGCATCAGAATGCCTGCCAGAGGCATTGTTACAATGGCCACATAACGTAAAACTTGCTCCAGGCCTCTCTGTGGCTCTTCGTAAATTCCCAGCCACTTTGCCTGGATCTTACGAAACTCACCAGAAGCCTCTATTACTTTGAGCCCTTCAGAAAATTTGGCAAGCAAAGCCTTATTGTCATTGGCAAATACAAAGCAGTAATCAGTCGAATTTACTGGTTGCGCTGACAACTCGACATTGTCAATTGCATGCTTCTTCATCATGTAGAGAGCTGTCAGTCTTGAGATTAATATGCAGTCATAGAGGCCCCTTGAGAGATTCACGATAGCTTCTTCCTGGGTTTCGACAACTGTCAGGTTAGTTGCACCAATTTTTTTAACCAGCAGATCGTGCATCAGATCGCCATTTTGCACGGCAACGGTTCTGTCCGCCAGCTCATCAAAGCTTACCGGCGGATTGACAGTGCCCTTACGCCAGGCAATTACGTTGCCGCTAATAATGTACGGCTGCGAAAAACTAAATTTGAGATTGCGCTCAGGCGAATAGAGCATGCCCTGAATGACGTCGATCTTGCCAAATTCGAGGTCACGTACAACGTCTGGCCAGCAGTCAAGTCTGATTTCAACAGCGATCCCGACGGCTTTGGCTACCGCATTGGTGATATCAACATTGAATCCGGCAGGTCGGCCATTCTCGTCGAGGAACTCAAAAGGCGGATAATTGTGGTCGCCACCCACTATTATTCGACGAAACGAAGGAATTTCGAGACTGGCAAACCATTTGGCGTGCAGAAAGCTATGGGTGCCATCGGCAATTGCCAGAGCCAGTCCTTCGTTAAGCAAAGCCAGAGTTCTGCTGTCACCTTTTTTGACGGCAAAACAAAAATCCTGACGGAATTCCATAATTGGCTTGTTCAGAACTCTAAGATTCTTCAGCCCGGCTTCTTCAAGCAGACGAAGCGCTACCAGGCGCTGAATCACCACTGCGTCGCAATCCCCGCTGGCGAGCTTTTCAAATGCTTCAACAAAGGTAGGTTCGGTGATAATATCTATGCCACGGTCGCCGCGGCGCAGAAACTCTTCAGCGTTGTCACCTTTCATAACCGCCACTCTACGCCCGCGCAAGTCGACAAGGTCATTAATATCTTTGTTATCTTCTCTTACGACTATAGCGCCAGTCATGGTCAGATAGGGCACCGAAAAATCGAACAGTTCTTCACGTTCAGGAGTTCTGCCGACCAGGGGTAAAGCCTGAATTTCGCCGCGTTCGAGCTGGCCGCGCACCTCATTCCAGGTGCCAGTATTAAAAGTTACCTCACGGCCCATGATCGCGAGAGATTTTTGCAGCAGTTCAACCGAAAAGCCGTCAGCTCTACCGTCAGGGTAGACAATACAGAATGGCGGGTAATCGGTCTCACAGCCCGAAAGAATGGGTTTGAGAGCCTCTGGCTCTTTTTTTTGAGCGGCAAGGCTGGCTGCTATTAAAACAAAAACAGCCAGACAGCAAAGTAAGATCAATTTTCTCTTTGTTTTCATTAGAACCCTATCAGACAGATAACTGCATCCAGACATATTCTATATTTTTTTAATATAACCGGACAAATCTTCGTGCTCGTGCTCACATGGATGGTGCGGTCGGGCATACTCGCAATACCAGTCCTGAAAAGGATTCACGTAATCGCAGCTGCAGGCAAACAATGAGCGAGATTTCGCACAAAGACGCGGGGACGCAGAGAATACGAGATCTCTCCCTTTGGTCGAGATGACATTCTTCGGCAGGGTGCGCTTCGGCCCGGTGAGCACTGCGGGATACTTGGCTCTAATGTCCACAAAGGCCATAAGAGCCACCTATTCCTGTGGCGCAACGGCATTGCCACAGGATGGAGGCGGTCGTGTGAAAGGCCATCCTTGGCCAAATGGCTTTGTGGCTTAGTGCGAGTATGTTCCTTCCTTATGAGATTGGTATAACTCATGAGTTAACCAGTGTTGGCAGCTGGCCCAGAACTTTTATCAAGGCGTCACGCAGCTCAATTTTCGTGAATGGCTTGGCAACAAAATTCACGTTACTATCCATCAACCCGTGGCGCGCAATAATTTTTTCGCCGTAACCTGACATGAACAGACACTTGATGTCGGGCCGCAAACTGCTGATCTCTTTGGCCAGAGTTCTACCATTCATTTCAGGCATAACCAGGTCTGTTAACAGGAGATCAATTTTTGTCGGATTCGTCTTGACCAGATTGATCGCCTCAGATGGCTTATCAAGAGAAAGAACCTTAAATCCCATAGACTGCAGCATTCTGATCGACATACCAAGCAACGCAACATCGTCGTCAACCAACAGAATAGTCGCATGCCCAGGCATCGCCATGCCAGGGCTGATAGGTTCCTGCGATAGCTTTTCAAAATATCCGGGCAGATGAATCCTGAAAGTGCTGCCCTTCCCCGGTTCGCTGAGAACGCTGATAAATCCGCCGTTTTGCTTAACAATTTCGTTGGTTACAGTCAGCCCAAGACCGATGCCATTACCCTTGGTTGTATAAAGCGGTTCAAATATTTTGCCCATACTCTGCTGGTCGATACCGCAACCGGTATCGCTGACTGTCAATATAACATAATTGCCGGGAGAAAAATCTGGCTGGTCGAGATAATGGCTCTGATCGAGAAAAGCATTCTCAGCACTGATGGTGATCTTGCCGGCACCGACCATAGCTTCGCAGGCATTAACACACAAATTAGCCAGCACCTGATTGATCTGCACCGTATCAGCCTTGACCATACATGAAACCTTGCCAGGCTCCCAGGCAAGCTCTACGTTTTCTCTGAGCATGCGGTGCAAAAGCTTCAAAAAAGCGGCGGCTGTTACGTTTAAGTCCTGTATCTCTGGTACACCGCTCTGCTTTCGCGCAAAGGCCAACAGCTGCCGGGTAAGGTCAGCAGATTGCTCAGCCGTCTTATAGATTTCCTGAAGGTTTTCATATAGGTGATGCGAAGAATCTACCCAGCTCAGGGCTATTTCAGTATGCCCGAGAATGACACTCAGCATACTGCCAAAATCACTCGCTACGCCACCGGTAAGGCGACCGACAATCTCAATTTTCTGAGAGTGGCAAAGCTGCTCTATAAGCCTGCTCTTATCTTCTTCAAGAGCTTTAATCTGTCTTTGCAATTCCCCGTTTTCAATAAGCAAATCATCGTTTTTGTTTACTGCAGACATGTTATATCCTCAGTTTCACAAGTTTTGTCAGCTCTATAAGGCATGACTGAAACCTCTTCTGCTTTTATCGCTGATCTATCTCTACAGTAATTATACACTATATAGCTGCGATGCAAACAGCAAATTTCGGCGAATATCTGCTGAAAACAAACGAACACAGGACTATTCTTGAAATAAACATATAAATGAATTGGGCGCACCTTTGCGTCAAATCTGCACGGGCACATCGGCTCTGCGTAAAAGCTACAGGGCAGTCAGTGCGAGACAAGTCACAGACCATAGTCAGGATGGAGGCTGTTTTAAGGATATCACCGAGCGTGTAAAACTCAACAGGCAAATGCTCCACGCTCAGAAGATGGAATCGGTTGGCCGACTGGCAGGCGGTGTAGCAATTGCCCATCAAGGAGTGCTGGACGAGGGCATACAGTTCATTTCAGAAGCCTTTCCGTGGCAATGATCTCGCTATAAAGGTGCACCAGATTCTTCATAAGAAATAGAAGCAGGAGTCTCGTCACAGCATGTTTGCCTACCGATAACGGCTTGTGTTAGATTTGAAGCGAACATAATTTTACAACCAGCAGTTTACAAGAGGTGAGAGCATGAAAGAAGACAGAGCTTATGAATTCTCGTGGAAGCTGCTTGGCGACCTTGAACTTGGCCGGCCAAACCTTGGCAATCAGACCCGGGTTGAACTATATCGGTTGATGCAATGCACCTTGCGAGACGTCCTGGAGAAGCATTATGACACCGAGACCGCTGACAAAATCTTCTACGAAGCCGGGCTGCTTGCCGGCAAAGCGTTTTATGAAAATCTGCTGGGCAAACCTGCTGACGTTGCAGAATTCATCAAAAAATTACAAGCCCTGTCTGAAGAATTGAAAATTGGCATAATAAGATTCGAAGAAGCTGACTTAGAGCAGCAAAAATTTGTGCTGACTGTTTCGGAAGACCTGGACTGCTCCGGTTTGCCAGAATTGGACTATGAGCTCTGCGTTTACGATGAAGGCTTTATTGCTGGCCTCATGGAGTGCTTTTTCGGCAGAAAATTCAGCGTCAAGGAAGTCGATTGCTGGTGCACAGGCGACCGCACCTGCAGATTTCGTGTACTGCCAATATGAGCGACAATAAGATACTCGATCAGGCATTTTATGAACTGGTCAGTGGCAAAGAACCAACCGGCGAGCTGTCAGGCGAATTACATACTGAACTTTTAAAAAAAGTGGCCCACTTCAATTCAGAATTAGCACAGGCCATCATAAAAATTTCCAATGGCCAGCTTGAAACAGAGTTCGACTACAAAGGCTCTTTGGCTGGTGCCGTCAAAGGTCTGCAGGCGAATTTGCGCCATCTCGCCTGGCAAACCAATGCTGTGGCGAATGGCGATTTGACACAAAAGGTTGCTTTCATGGGCGAATTCTCGGCTTCGTTCAATAAAATGGTCGAAAATCTGGAAGAAAACCGCAGAACAATTGAGAGCAAAGAACAGGAATTAGAAAGAGACCTGGCGTTAGCTGAAGAAATTCAAAAAACAATGCTGGGCGAGATTACAAAAACCGATTTTGTTGATGTAAGATTGCTTTATCATCCGCTGCATGGGGTCTCAGGCGATTTTGTCTTCACCTGCAAAAGTGCCGAGCAACAATTTTCGGCATTTCTTGGAGATGCCAGCGGACACGGGATTGCCGCTGCCTTGATAACAATCATGACCAAAAAAGCACTGGAAACGATTTTACCTCAGGGCGAACCAGACGAAGTCATGAGAAAAATTAATTCTTTGCTCGCAGATTCTGTTCCAGAAGGCATGTATCTGACCGGAGTATTAGTTAAAATAAAAGCAGATGGAAAAGTCTTGTTGGCCAATGCCGCGCACCCTGTAATTCTTGTACAACGAGCTGACAGCGGCTTAATCGAAGAGTTTAGCGGAACCGGGCTGTCTCTAGGCATGTTTGAAGAGGAAATTGAAGCATATTCCACGACTGAACTCTGCTTAAATAGATCAGACCGGATTTTTCTTTTCTCCGACGGGTTGCTGGAAATGAAAATAGACAACGACTTTCTGGAAATAGCTGGTATAAAAGATATTTTAAACCGCTGCCAAAAGGCAAGCCTGGCGGAAACCGTGCAAACTATCGAGGCCGTCATCAAAAAGAGCTCAGCAACCAACTTAATCGCAGACGATTTGACCGTTCTGGCCATAGAATTCATCGGCCAGCAACAATAAAGCAGACATTTGACAATATCTCACGAAATGCTTATTCTCCATAATAGGATTATCGCTATAGCCTGTTAAGGGAAACAAATACAACGCATTTCTCCGGCCCGCGCTTTATAACTGGTAGTATTTTTCAGAAATATTCAACTTTGGTTAATATAGGGGATCTTCATGCGCTTTCAGGACAGCTTGTATCACGAAGTTTTTTACAATTCTCCCAATGCTATTTGTGTGATCGAAGAAACCTCCAATAAGATCACGATGTCAAACAATGCTTTTGCTCAGCTTTTTGAGACAGAGCAGGATAAAGTTGTCGGAAAAAACTTTTTTGAATTTACCAGCGCACTAGGGTTCCCCTGCTGCAAATCGTCGGACAATGCGACAATTGCCAGCTTCTCTGAAAATGGAAAAGAGAGAGCAGAGCATATTCATTTCGCCCACAACGGCGACACAAGAATATTTGAGGTCAAAACAAGCAGACTTCAAGATTCAGACACCGGACTCTCATACATTCTTTTCGCAGCAAGAGACATAACAGAGAAAATGCGAGTTGCTTCTGAGCTGAAAGACTCCACGGCATTACAGGAAGCAATTTTCCAGAGTTCGAGTGACATTATTTCTGTAATTGATGCGAACACATTTGCCATAGTAAAAGTGAACAAAAGATTTCTGGATTCACACGAGATAACAGAGAAAGAAGCTATTGGCAAACCCTGTTACGCAATCACCCATAACCTCATGTCGCCCTGCCAGCCCCCTGATGATCCCTGTCCAATGAGTGAAACGATCAGAACCGGAAAGCCTGCTTTTGCAAATCATATTCATTATGACGATCATGGGAAAAAAATATGTGTTGAAATAACAACATCACTTATCGACCACAGCCCAACAAGCGAGAGCAAACTAATCCTACACACCTGCCGAGATATCACTGAATCAAAACTCGTTGAAAATGCTTACCTTGAGATCGAGAAAAAATTTCAGAAAATCAGTGAAGCAGCTAAGGATGCAATTGTTCTTCTTGATCCCGTCGGCATGGTCTCTTTCTGGAACCCGGCAGCAGAAAAGCTTTTTGGCTACACTTCCGAAGAAGTCATTGGCAAAGAACTGCACAGAATCATAGTTCCAGCAGAGTTTTATTCTGCACATCAGCAGAAATTTTCAGAATTCAAAAAAACAGGTCAGGGCGATGCCATCGGAAAAACTCTTGAATTGCCAGCTATCAGAAAAGGCGGTGAACGCGTTCTCTTAGAGCTTTCACTTGCAAGTTTCGAATTACAGGATGGGTGGTATGCAATTGGAATCTGCCGGGACATCTCAGAAAGAAAGAAAGGTGAGGCAGAGCTGAAGCTCGCCCACGAGAAAACTGAAGAAGTTAACAAAAAGCTCATTGATAGTATTAAAGAGAGCAAGAGATTAGCAAAAATAGCCGACAGCGCCAATCTGGCTAAAAGTCAGTTTCTTACCAGCATGAGTCACGAGCTGAGAACGCCGCTGAACGCGATTATCGGCTACAGTGAAATGCTGGCAGAAGATGCTTGTGAGGATGAAAGCTCAGAACTATATGAAGATCTGCTTAAGATAAAGTCAGCTGGCAAACACTTACTCTCACTTATCAACGATATTCTGGATCTCTCCAAAATTGAGGCCGGAAAAGTTGAACTTTCACTTGAATCATTCTCGCTGAAAGAACTGCTGCAAAGCATAATTGAAACAACACTGCCGCTGGCAAAGAATAATAACAATCGTCTTGAAACGAGCTTTTCCGAAGAGCTTAGCCTTATAACCGCCGACCCGCTAAGACTCCGACAAATCATATTCAACCTGCTCAGCAACGCCTGCAAATTCACTGAAGCAGGCGTGATAACTCTTTCTGTAAACCAGACTCAAGGCGTAAATAACGATCAGGTTACCATTATTGTTGAAGACACTGGCATCGGGCTCACACCTGAGCAACTCACAAGGCTTTTTGGGGAATTCTGTCAGGCAGACAATTCCATTTCTCGAAAGTATGGAGGAACCGGTCTGGGTCTGGCAATCACCAAAAAGCTTTGCGAATTAATGGGTGGCACGATAACTGTGACCAGCAAGCCCGGCGAAGGTACTACTTTTACTGTTTCCATACCTGTCAGCAGAGATTCGAGCCCAATTCCATCAGCGCCCCAAAAAGACGTACAGCTGCCAGAGAATTTATCAGCTAGAAGTCAGCCAGTTATTCTTGCAATTGACGATGATCCAGAAGCACTCGACCTTATAGACAGAAACCTGTCGCGGGAAGGATTCACCATCGTCTGTGCCAGTTCAGGATTAGAAGGCCTTAAGATTGCCAGAGAAATTCAGCCGGATGTCATTCTGCTCGATGTGGTTATGCCAGGCGAAAGCGGCTGGGACATATTGCTGTTAAGCAAAACAGATCCGCTTATATCTCATATTCCGGTCATTCTTCTAACCATGCTTGATGACGCTGAAAAGGGCTTTGCTCTGGGTGCAGCAGACTATCTTATCAAACCGATCGAGACAAAACATTTTCTTGAGGTGCTCAGAAAAATGTGTTTTGGCACAAAAACTGCCCAGGAAAAAGCACTTATTGTCGTTGTTGAAGACGACCCTGAAACGCAGAAGCTTCTGGTGAAAATGTGCAGAAATCAGGGATTTGAGGTAAAACAAGCTTCAAATGGGGTTGAAGCGATGAAGATCCTTGAGAACTACACGCCAGATATAGTTTTGTCGGACCTTATGATGCCGCAAATGGATGGCTTTGAACTTTTCACCTGTTTGCGAAGCAAAGAACAATTCAGTCAGACCAGAATGATTGCTTTAACTGCAATGGATTTGACAGCAGAAGAAAACAAAACTCTGGCCGACAAAATGGTTCAGATTGTTAAGAAAAACGCATGTGGCCCTGAAAAGATATTTTCAAATGTGTCTGCAATTTTGAAAGATTTTGTTACACAATCAAGAAAGTCTGATGAAAAATGATAATATTGATTGTTGAAGACGATGCTCTAAGCCTAGACATGCTGTCACGCCGCTTGCAACGCAAGGGGTTTACTGTGTTATCAGCCTCAGATGGCTCAAGCCTTTTCAAGCTGCTTGAAAACACCCTTCCCGACCTGATAATCATGGACATAGGCTTACCGGAGGAAGACGGACATCAGCTAGCCACACGCCTAAAGGCGAAACCAGAGACAAGACAAATACCATTAATAGCACTGACCGCTCATGCGATGATAGAAGCCAGAGAAATGGCTCTTCAATCAGGTTTCGATGAATACGAGACAAAGCCGGTAGACTTCCCGGCATTACTGGCCAAAATTGAGCTGTTACGAGTAAAAACATGACAACTGAAACACTGGGAAAAATTCTGCTGGTAGATGACGAGCCACTAAACCGGGACATGTTATCGCGGCGCCTGCAGAAGCGTGGGCTACAAATAATTCAGGCGGGAAGTGGCAAAGAAGCTCTTGTGCTTATTGAAAGCGAATTACCAGAATTAGTGCTTCTTGATGTAATGATGCCGGAAATGGATGGCTTGGAGACCTTGCAAAGAATTCGCGAGAAACACCCGGCACAGGAATTGCCGGTGATAATGGTTACAGCCAGAGATGCGACAGATGATATTGTAGAAGCACTTGAACTAGGCGCAAATGACTACTTAACCAAGCCTGTAGACTTTCAGATCGCCCTGGCGCGGATAAGAACACAACTGTCTCTGCGAAAAGCCACTCTCGAAAATGCGCTCTACACAAAAAGAGCTGAGCTGGAAATGAGTGTAGCACGCACTGTTTACCGCGCTCTTCTGCCATCAGGTTTTCCTGAGCTGAAGCAGTTTTCTTTCGGCCTTGTATTTGAGCCATGCTTCTCGATTGGCGGCGACTTTTTTGAAATCATCAGTTACCCCGAAACCAACCAGACAGGAATTCTTTTCGCCGATGTCAGCGGACACGGAGTTTCTGGCGCAATACTTACTGCCATGTTTAAAGCATGGGTTAACATGGCTTTTCGCGACCATGCGTTACCCCAAGATGCTTTGCGTTGGCTCAACGAAAAAATTTCAGAAGATTTTCCAGCCGGTTACTTTGTCTGCGTCTTTTTTGTAATGCTCGATGATCGAACCGGAGAAGCAAGCTATTTTAGCGCAACACCGGATGTTCCTCTGCTGATGCGGAGAAATGGAACTATTGAAGAAATATCCGATGGTGGCCGACCTCTCGGGCTTTTTTCGATGGATATTGACGACAACGAGCTGTTCCCTGCTGGTTCTTTTACACTTGAGCCGGGAGAGACACTCATTCTCTTCACTGATGGCCTACCAGACATTCAAGAAAAAGGCGGCAACAGAATCGGATTAAGCGGCGTTACAGAGTGGCTGAAAGAAACCGGCCTGGTTGCCCCCCAGATCATAACCGACGCTCTGTTCGGGCGAGCTCATACCTTGCTGGCCGGCCGCAATCAAGAAGATGATCTGATGATAATGGCCATCCAGCGCCGACCATAAAAACACAACATACTGCAATTACAGCAGTTTTAGGCCGCCCTGACGCAAAATAACGGGTGGTACAACGGTGAAATCTGCGACTGTAGATGGCAACGAAGGGCTTAAAACACCGTCATCCAGCAACCAGTCAACTTCGCTGGAGAACTCGGCGGCGAGCTGTTCAGGATCGGAATCAGAAGGTGCACCGGAACGGTTGGCACTTGTCGTCAGCAGCTTGTGCTGATAACCAGCCAGGAACTGCAACAACTGCCTATGCGCCGGAATGCGCACACCGATTTTATCGAAGGTAAAGGCGCTAATATCGCTATGGCCAGGCTTATGTAAGATAGCAGTTAACGCTCCGGGCCAATATTGCTGCAAACGCTGCATAAGCGGCAACGGCAATTCAAAGCCTGTCTGTCGCAGCTGTTCGATCTGTTCAAGAAAAAGAATCAGCGGCTTTTGAGCATCGCGGTTCTTGATCTGATAAATGCGGGCAACCGCTACCGGCATATGCGCTGCCACAGCAAAACCATACAGGGTGTCGGTCGGTATTATTGCAACTGCGCCATTGTCGAGATCGTCGTAAAACTGCTTGAGCAAAGCAGCATCAGCCAGCAGTTGCGTTAATTCAACCCGTTTCATTTTCCGCTCCTGATGAGAATAAAGTAACGTTCGTGGCCGCAAAGATCATCACCGGCTCGGTAATCGCTCCAGGCATCGCCGAGCAGTTTTATTATAGCCTGGCGCTGGCCATGACCGTGTTCAAATATCAGCAATCCGCCGACAACCAGTTTTTCTGCCGCCTGCACGATCAGACGTTCGATAATCACGAGACCGTCCACACCGCCATCTAGTGCCAGATGTGGCTCGTGATCTCTGACCTCCGGCATCAATGTACCAACATCAGCAAGGTTTACATAAGGCGGATTCGAAATTATCACGTGCAGGCTCGTGCGGCGTACCGCCGAGAGAAGATCTGACCGTACAACGCCAACGCGAGTGTACAACTCAGAGTACGCCGTAAGATTCTCGCAGGCAATATCCAGCGCAGCTGAAGAAATATCGATGAGCAGTCCGACTGCGCCTTTGAAGCGACGAGCCAATGCCAGTCCGAGGGCGCCAGTTCCAGTGCCGATATCGGCAAACCGGAAATTCTGCGGCAACCCGCCCTGTTCGATTGCCTGCTCAATTGCCTGGGCAGCCGCCAAAAAAACCTCTTCAGTCTCAGGGCGCGGAATCAGCGCCCCGGGGCGTGTAACCAGCGTCATATCAAGAAAGCTCCAGTTCTGCAGAATATACTGCAACGGCTCATTGGCACAGCGGCGATGCACCATGCAACTCAGTCGATCGACAAACTCAGATGTCGCCGTTTCTGGCCAATGCAGCGGCAGTTGGCCGATATCGACGCCAAGAATAGCCGAAGCCATGCAGTTGACGTTGAAGCTGGAATCTTCGATGCCGGTTTCCGTAAGCTGCCGACGCGCCTGCTGCATGAGTTGCTGTATAGTTTGAGCCATCATAAATCACTCATAGCTTGAGATTGCCTTGTTCTGTCCGCAACAAAACAGATTTGGATGACCTGGCTGTCAAAGTCGCCGGCTCTCAGATATGATTACCGTCCTCGGCGAGTTTGCGCAGGTTGTCGGCTTCGACCAGGGCGGAGATAACATCGTCGATATCGCCTTCGATTATTTCGGTGAGACGATAGAGAGTAAGATTTATGCGATGATCGGTAAGGCGCTGTTGCGGAAAATTATAAGTCCTGATGCGCTCTGAGCGGTCGCCGCTGCCGACCTGGCTGCGGCGGTTATCGGCTCGAACGGCATCAGCCTGCATGCGTGCGTTATCAAACAAACGTGCTTTGAGCACGCGCAGTGCCTTGGCTTTGTTTTTGTGCTGGCTCTTTTCGTCCTGGCAGCTGACTGTAATGCCTGTTGGCAGATGGGTCACGCGCACGGCCGAATCAGTAGTATTAACGCTCTGACCGCCGGGACCGGACGATCTGAAAACATCTATGCGCAGTTCTGTTTCATCGATAGTGACATCGACGTCTTCTGCTTCAGGCAAAACCGCCACAGTTGCCGCCGAAGTATGCACTCGCCCGGAAGCCTCGGTCTGCGGAACTCGCTGCACACGATGGACACCACTCTCGAATTTGAGACGACCGAAAGCCCCGGCACCCTCAACCGAGAAAATAACTTCTTTGATGCCGCCAATACCAGTTTCGCTCATACTCATCAGTTCGCATTTCCAGCCCTGGCGTTCGGCATATCTTGAATACATGCGATAAAGAACTGCAGCGAACAATGCGGCTTCTTCGCCGCCGGTGCCAGCGCGAATTTCGAAGATAGTGTTTTTGCTGTCATCTGCGTCTTTCGGCACCAGCAAGAGCTTAAGCTCTTTTTCGAGCTTCTCAATCTCGGGTTCGGTCTCAGAGACTTCGAGCTCGGCCATTTCAACGATCTCGGGATCGGTTTCGCCTTCAAGCATCTGCCTTGCGCCGTCAAGACGTTTAAGCAGCTCGGCATACCTGTGATAGGCTTCAATAATAGGCTCAAGTTCAGCACGTCGTTTAGCAAGACGCTGAAATTCTGACTGATTGCCAATAACCTTCGGGTTCGAAAGTTTGTCTGTCAGTTCCTTAAAATTTTCGTTAATTGATTCAAGGCGATCGAGCATTAGTATCAGAGCCTTTCGAGCATCTTTTCGACAAGTTTGAGAAAATATGGCTGAGCAGCTGCTGCTGCAGCAATTACATCTTCGTGATTAACTTCTTCGTGTCCCTCGCCGGTCGCCATATCAGTGATACAGCTGATGCCAAGGATACGTTTGATTCCTCCATGAACCGCGACAATGACTTCAGGAACCGTGGACATGCCAACGGCGTCAATGCCCATAATTCTGAATGCGCGCAATTCGGCGGCGGTTTCATAGTTCGGACCGCTGACGGCGACATACACGCCACGTTCAACCGGCGCACCGATCTCACGACCGATTTTCATAGCTTCTTCAACCAGAGCAGGCGTATAGACTCCCTGCATCGGCGGAAATCTCGGGCCCACAGTATCGTCGTTGAGACCTCTTAGCGGGTTATCGCCCATGTGATTAAAATGATCAGTCATGATCATCAGGTCGCCGACCTTAAAATTGCGATTCAAGCCACCAGAAGCATTGGTAATGATCAGGTCTACCGCGCCGATTGCCATCATAACACGAATCGGAAAGGTGATTTCCTGCATCGAATAACCTTCATAATAATGGAAACGGCCCTGCATGGCCACAACCGTCTTACCACCGGCTTCACCGATCACCATGCGACTGGCATGCCCTTTAACAGTAGATACCGGAAAATGTGGAATCTGCTCATAGGGTATAGCGACCGCGTTTTTAAGTGAATCAGCGAATTTACCCAGGCCTGAGCCCAGCACAAGCGCCACAGTTGGCTTAGTGGTGATTTTTTGGGTTATAAAGTCAGCAGCCTGCTGAATTTTGGCTTTTATTTCCATGGTCGTTTCCTTTGCACACAAAATTTGGCATCATCTCCCTGTGAGGACTTAGGGATACGTGGCTCTAATGGCAAAGTAAGGTAACACGCCTGCGAACCGCCTGTCAATGATTAACAGGCGCGCTTACGCACAGAAACAAGAACTCGCACAAAGCCTCAGAGACACGAAGAGCAGGAAGTTCTAGATCTCTCCCTTCGGTCGAGATGACATCCTTAGTGGTTTTGCGGCTCAGTGCGAGGATAGGTTCTTCTGCTTTAGCGCGAGGAAAGGACGCGACCGGCGAGGATGAGGTAGTTGCTTTCGGGGAACTGCTGGCGGAGCAAAGCCATGACACGGTCGGCTTCGCTGCGGTTGCCAAGTTCGATGAGAATTCTGATAATGTAGTAAAGCGCACCTTCTTTAACGGCGCTATTGTTAGAGGTCTCAAACGCTTTTTTAAAGCCGAAGTAGGCGTTGGTAACCAGACCCATAGCGTATTCAGAGTAGGCACTCAAAAATTCGTAACGATCGACCGGCACATTACGCGGGTCTGGCTTGAACTGCTTGAGCAGACTGAGTGCACCTTGCGGATTGCGTTCCTGAATGTAACATTCAGCCAGCAGATAGGCCGCAGTCTGGAACTCGTTGTCACCAAGACCGCCATAAAGCGCATCGGTCAAGGCAAGGCGGGCAGAGAGATATTCGCCCTCGTCAAAAAATCTCACACCACGCTGCAGGTTTTCTGCTGAAGCAACCGGTCGCACGTTGTCGAGCAGAGTGGTTTTGATAAAATCCTGCGCATACTGACTCATGACTTCTTCAGTCAAACCGTTAAAGCTGCCTTCCAGCTCCTGCTCTATATTGCCGGACTTCATAAGACGTTTAACAAAGCGATGCAAAGCACTGCTGCCGAAAGTTTTGAGCAAAAATCTTATTCTAAGATAATTTTCGACGTATTTTTCAAGCGAAATCGGGTTTCCTTCGATGTTTTCGTCTTCGCCACCAATTGCGTTAATATCAAAGCCACGACGGGTAAGTGCTCGAATGCGTGCCTGGCCCTGATCGGCTGCATGCACAGCGGTTCCTTCCTTAATCCACATCGGCATACTGTCATATTCGCGTAAACCCATAATGTCAGCCATTACCGCATGGGTCATTTCGTGGGTCATCTCTTCAAAAAGAGTTGCCTGGCCGTTGATAAGAAAATCGAGATCGAGGTGGATATAGTGAACGACAGTCCGGTTGGCAGTACGCATCGACTGGCGTTTGCCGCGCAGTCGAAAACCCTTATAAGTAAGGTGATCTGAAAACATTACTACCAGGTACATCTGCTCACGTGGTGGAATGCCGAGCGAACGCTCTATTTTCTGAAACGCTTCCTGGTAGACAAATGGCAGATCGGCGAGAATTTTTGTGTAACCCGGCGTATTGCGAAACTTGCCGCTATAGCTGGTATCTATATGCAGAACTGCCTGAGATTCGGTGGGCAGCCCTATTACCAGCAGCAACGCGATGAACGAAGCACAGACAAGCATTTTGCCAATACTATTCTTCATCGGGCAGTTCTCCTGCGTCAGGGTTAACTAGTGGCTCAGATTCCAGCTCGGCACTCACAGAAGAAGAGCTCTGCCCTGCCGACTCAGGCGATATATCGGCAGTTGTATCATCTTTGTGAATAGAACCGGCATTTTCTGTGGTGGAAGCGACGGCTACAGTCGCCTCGATCTGGCGACGAGCCTGATATATCTGCTGAAAAAGCTGGTGGTCAGCTGCTATTTCCGGGCGAGCCAGCAATTTATCAAAAGTTTCGAGCGGGTTGTTGAGCATGCCCATCGCCTGCAGGATTAAGACGTAATGAAAATCTACTTCTGGCGAAACCTCACTGCGACCGGAAAAGATATCACTCATTATTTCGAGAGATTCAGCATACTGAGCATTTTTGTAGTAGGCCCAGGCGAGCGTATCAAGGTTAAAAATTCGGCCGGGCATAAGTTCCACCGACACTCTCGCCATTTCAAGCGCCTGCGGAAGTTCAATATTGAGTTCAAGCATGGTAAAGGCAAGATTATTGAGAAGCTGCGGATCTTCAGGAGTCAGTTCAAGAGCTTTTTTATAAGCGTCGATTGCAGCACGGCCGTTTTTATACTTCATGTTGAGATCGCCAAGATACTGCCAGAGATACGCATCATCTGGAAGCAGACTGGTAGCCTCGCTAGCAACTGCCATAGCAGCAGGGCCGTTCTTTTCGCGATCGTAGGCTGTGCTAAGACAATAAAGCCAGGCTGGAACCTTTGGCTTTAGCTCGTTTGCGCGCTCCAGGTGTTTGACTGCATCTGCCGCGCCATATTTACTGTTTGCATAATCAAGAATAACAATGCCTTTCATAAAATGCAGTGGGGCAAAACCCCCGTCAACAGCGAGTGCATCGTCGATGGTCTGCAGAGCCATATCAGGCGCCTGCAACCCATACAATACCCGGGCTCTGATCATGGCCCGCCCGTTTGGCGGTTGAGCAAGATCAAGCACCACAAGCAGAAGCATTAGAGCGATCGGAATTATTACCAGAGCATATTTAAAGAAGAACCGCAGCAAGGGTTTGGCCGCACTCTCAGGGAATCTGGTAACTCGTGCCCGCGCAGAAACTGCCAGTAAACCAGCAAAAAAGACCGGCAAAAAAATGACCACAAGATTTTCCAGGATGGCATAGTGGTATTTTTGCGGCCCAACTTTCATGATCAAACCATCCGCAAAGACTTCGCTGATGACAAGTGCCAACAAAGTGCAGGCGACAAGATTGAAAGTAGAAAGCAACCCGGCCTGCCAATAGCTCTCAGGCAATCCCGGCATCTTAAGAACCTTCGTCATCAGCCAGAATAGCATGGCAGAAAACAGATACACCATAGCAAGCGAGCCACCATAAGCCATACCGTTGTCTACGGCATCAACCACACCGAGCTCAACACTCAACGCGATTGTAGCCAGAATCATAAAGTATGGCGACAACACAAGCAGCAGGCGCTCGCGCCTCGCTTTCGCAGGCTTGCTGATATCGGCACCGCAGGTAGTGCAGTATAGCAGCGAAACCGTAACGGGCTTCTGGCATTCCGGGCATGTTTTCAAATTCAGCTGACCTCGTGAAGTTCTCCGACAAAACACTTCTGCATCATCGAATCGATCGAACCCATATCGTCTGTCTGCCCAAGCACCCACATCAATTTAACCAGAGCAGCCTCGGGCGTCATATCCATCGCCGGTATTGCACCGGCTTCAAGCGCTGACCGACCAACCTGATAAAGTTCCATCTCGGTTGACCCGACAATGCACTGAGTGCAGACAACCACCGGCACGTTGCGTGATATCGCTGAGCTGATCGCAGGAATTAAGGATTTTTCACCGGTAGGAATATTGCCAGCGCCATAGCCTTCGATCACCATACCGTCGTGTGTATTCGCGATATAGTCGATTATCTCAGGCTTCATACCTGGATAAACCGGGAACAACGCCACGTTTTCATTAAGAGAAATACGCAGCAGTGGCTTGCGGCGACTACGCGTTTTTGCAAAACTGCTGAATTTTATGGTCAATCCAATGGTGCCAAGCGGTACATCGTTAACCGAAATAAAAGCCTGCATATCAAAGACCGAAGTCTTCTTAGCTCTGGTACCCCTAATGATAAGAGAACCAAAAACAACAACCACTTCAGCAAGATCAGAGATGGCGACCCGCACGGCATTGATCAGGTTGGTTCTGCCATCTGAGCCAATTTCTTCGAGCGGCACCTGGGCACCGGTTATGATAACAGGCTTATTGAGTTCCTGCAGCATAAATGAGAGCGCAGCAGCTGTGTGACACAGCGTGTCAGTACCATGTGCGATCACGAAACCATCGTAATCCTTTATGCGCTGATAGACGGCGCGCGCGATAGTAAGCCAGATCGTCGGCGTTATATCGCTAGAATCGACATTAGCAAGCGACAGTATATCTATATCAGCCAGCAGTTTGAGTTCCGGTATTTTTTCGAGAAGCTGACCGGCATCTTCGCATGGGTAAAGACTGCCGTTGGCACCACGCAGCATGGTTATCGTACCACCGGTGGTAACCAGCAGAACACGCGGTTTATGCAATACATGTTCGCGCACATGCATATATTTTACTGAGAAATTAGAATTTATATTCAATACCCACGTTCACATCCCTCTTATCCATAGCATCGTCGATGCGCAGTTCGAATCTGATGTTTTCGTTAAACAGATAACCAGCCTTGAGCCGAATTTCTGAATCTGTTGTATCAATGAAGTCGGCACTGAGCTGAACGACATCAGCCAGATAATAGTCAAAGCCAAGACCGATCCTGGAGCTGATAACACCAGCACGCTTAACCAGGTGCGTATCGGCACCTCTGGCCACCATAAGACTGAAAGAATCGCCGCCGCCGATGTCTTCAACTCCGAAGCGATAGAAAGTCTTGTCGCTCGGGTATAGATCGACTGAAAGATCAGAGAAGAAAGATTCGGTTTTGTTGTGGTATCTAAGCAGATATTTGAAGTCAATACGGGTCTGGCGGATATTAAGAAAGACTTTGTCGACAGCCTGCGCCAGTTTGTGAGCATCGTCGAGACCGGTATTGATCTTTTTGCGGATTTCTTTATCGGCAACGATTTCCTTAACATCCTGAGTGATGACGCGGGCGTTGTCAGAAGCGTCTTTGAGAGAATCAATCATATTACGCAGATCATCTGTCATCTTGTTGTTGCGGCTGAGTTCTTCGATCATGCTGTCGAGTTTGTCGGTAGCACTTCTTACGTTGCCTACAATCTCGCGAATGTCAGTGCGTGAATCCTCGGTTATGCTCGACAAGCGGTCGCTGAACAGTCTGAAATTGGCTATAACAGCTCTAATATCATCTCGATTCTTGTCAATTTCGCCATCTACACGCTTAAGAACATTATCTAGACTATCTACAATACTGTCTGTGCGCTTCTGCACTGAGCTGATAATTTCGTTCATTCTTTCAGATGCATCTCTGGCATTTCTGAAAATTATGCGGGTGTTTTCCTTGAGTTCAGGATCGCCAATAATATCTTTGGCGGATGAGGTAAGTTCCTGCAGTTTCTGAATCAGCACGTTGCCCTGCTCGAACAGTTCATCCATGCGGGTCGGGTCAGTACCAGGAACAACCTCACTGTCAGCAACGTAAGGCGAAGTATAATCGCGCGTCGGCATGATCTCGACGAACTTTTCCCCCATCAGACCGGAAGTTGAAATAGTAAAAGTGCTTTTGCGTCTGATATGCATCTTTTTATCTTGAATATAGACATAGACATAGACCTGATCATCGCGAATCTCGATGCTGGTGACCTTGCCGATCTTGACCCCCGACATCGAAACGGTAGAGCCCTTGCTCAAGCCATTAACAGAATAGAAGCTGACGACAAAGCTATAGCCTTGCTCGCTAAAGCTCATATCACCGATGACAAATACCATGTATGAAAGCATAGAGACTGCGATCAGAGTTATTATTCCCACTTTGGTTGTCGATTTCATTAGCTTCTCCTGTATCCCTTTAGAACAGTGTCATCGGGCCCTGAGCTTCGCCACGTATAAACTGCTGCACAACAGGGTTGGGTGAGTTGATTATTTCTTCACGTGTTCCAATTTCGACGATCTGGCCACCATAATGCAAGGCAATGCGGTCGCAGACGCGGTAAGCAGATTTAAGGTCGTGCGTAACCACGATCGAAGTTACCCCGAGTCGTTCTTTAAGACTCAGATGTAGTTCGTCGATCGCTGAAGTCATGATCGGATCGAGACCGGTAGTGGGCTCGTCGTAGAGAATTATTTCCGGTTCCATCGCAATGGCGCGGGCCAGACCGACACGTTTACGCATGCCACCGGAGAGTTCGGAGGGCATGAGATGATTTGTGCCGGGCAATCCGACCATTTCGAGTTTTTCTGAGACAAGGTGATGAATGGCACGATTCGAAAGTTTGGTGTGACGGCGCAGGCCAAAGGCAATGTTTTCTCCGACGTTGAGCGAGTCAAAAAGTGCAGCCGACTGAAACAGCATGCCCATACGCATACGAAGTGCGTCAAGTTGTTTCTGGTTAAAGTTGGTGATATCTTCGCCATCAATGATTACCTGACCGCTGTCTGGCTTCACCAGGCCGATGATATGTTTAAGCAGAACGCTTTTGCCACAGCCGGATGGTCCAAGAATGACAAGCGATTCGCCATCGTAAATTTTGAGATTTACTCCTTTGAGCACCTGCTTTGAGCCGAAACTTTTATGAAGGTTTGATATTATAATCATGGTAAATAAGCCACACAGAAATTGTTGATGCCAACAGTGAGAAAGTAATTAACGGCAAGAATGAGCATGATCGAAACGACAACAGCGCTGGTTGTGCTCTGACCGACGCCTTCGGCGCCGCCCTCAGTGGTAAACCCCTTATAACAACCGATAATGCCGACAATACTGCCAAAAACGGTGGCCTTAAGAAGGCCGCCCATAATATCCCGGATCTGCAGCATATGCAGAATAGAATCTTTAAACGAAATCAGTGTGAGCCCGATCTGATTAACAGCTACAATCGAACCGCCAATCATTCCGACAACGTTGGTAAAAATGGTCAATATGAACAGCATGATTGTGCAGGCCCAGAAACGTGGGACCACGAGATATTCAACCGGGTTGGTTGCCATGGTTTCGAGAGCGTCAATCTGTTCGGTGATTTTCATGGTGCCAATCTCAGCGGCAATGGCGCTACCGACACGGCCTGCAACCACGATAGCAGTCAGGATTGGAGCCAATTCACGCGCCATAGACAGGGCAACAACCCCGCCCACATAGCTTTGCGCACCCATCTGCGCGAACTGAAATCCCATCTGCACGACAAGAACCGCGCCGGTAGATATGCCGGTAATCGCGACCATAAGCAGCGAGTCAACGCCGATACGAGACATCTGCTCAATCAGGTCTGATATGGCAAAACGACCTGTTTTGATATTGTGAAAAGTCCAGTAGATTGTCTGCAAAAACAAAATACTTACTTTGCCAATTGAATCCAGAATATCTTTTGCAGCTTTTTGTAAAAAGCTCATAATTCGCTTCTTTCAATCATGCGTTTCGCTCTTAACATTTTATTCCTCGCTCAGGGTCAAAGTGGTATCGACTCTGCCGGTAACTACAAGATTGGTTGGCTGAATTTCAATATCTTTGCCGCTAAGCTTGATTTTCTTCGATTCATCGCCTTCCACCGAAAGTTGAAAAAGCAGATCCGAATTCTTTGGCGAACTGGCCCAGGTGCGAATAACCGAATCAAAATCGGCAGACTGCGCCTCATCAGTGCGCGCATCTCGCCCAGTTTTGATATCGCGGCTATCAACAGAGGCCTCAGCGTCGTCAACCCTCATATTCAGGCCAGATACAGTAAGAACCAGGTTTTCTTTTCCGATATCCTGAGGAATAGGAATTTTAACCTTTCTAACAAACTTTTTTTCGCGGAACGGGCGTAACGAAACCTCGACATCAAGCACGCCCCCACCAGCGACCTGCGCATTTTTTATCTCGACTTTTTCGATAGACAGCGTGCGCCGACGTTTTTCGATCTCGATTTTGAGCAACAGGCGTGTCGGCATAACCTCTTCTAGTTCGCTTTCGATTACCATTTCGATGAGACTGTTAACTTCGTTGATCAGCGACTGAACGATATCTGTGCGCGAATAAAACATGTTTTCGCGACGAAAGCTGTATTGCTCGCCTGATGCGTTGGCACAATCGAGCGAAATTCCCATCAACGCGGTTCCAGGGCCGGCGCGATCGATAACTCCTTCAAGAGCCTGCACGAGTGTAGAATCAAGCACCATACCCAAAACCGAAGGGTCTTTAACGATCTGATAATTGATACTTTTAGTTATCTGCAAGTTCTTGTCGAGCACGTCGATCTGGACTGGCACCATTTCTGGGAACCGGCCGATTTCGCCGCTGATACCTTTTTCACGATCCTGAGTGATAATACCTATCATTTCGCTGGGTGCACCTATCTTGAATGGCATTTCAACGCTGGCAAATGAGTGATGAATGTAAGCACCAGTCATCAAAAACGAAACCCCGCCCTTTTTGAGAAAGGGATGGGCCAGCGCCAGAATTCGATGATCACTGCGATGGGTCATGGTGCCGAGAGTTGTAATATTTATGTCACCACGCGCGAGCTGGATGCCAATTGAAGATCCGGGTAGATAAGAGCTTGCTCCTGGTTCAATCGGTTCGTCGACAAATTCACGACTTTTTCCTGCCAGATCTTTTTGAGCAAACTTGATGTTGTTTCGCTTCATTTTTGTTTCGAGCACCTCGGCGGCATGGCCAGAAAGGCCTTCAACAAACATCTCAGCCGCTGCTTGTTGAAAAACAAGCTCGTCAGCAGCAGGCTTCATCTGACTGGCAGACTGATTATATGCAACTTCCCACACGGCAGAAACAGTCCTATCACCAATCCTGACCGGCTCATTGAGCTGCCAACGCTTCGGCTCGCCATTGTCTGGTAGACAGGCAAGATCAGGATACGACCAGATTTCCAGCATTTCTTCGATGGGAGTGACCAAGCCGACAGTGTGATCGGTCATTGTCCAGCCAGAACTGATTCCGCCCATCAGTTTGCCGTCGATATATACGGGACTGCCACTCATCCCGGCGGCAATACCTCCAGCCCGGCGTATCACGTCACCACTGACCCTTACCAGAATTGACTTGCCGTTGATCAGAAGGTTTTCGTTAACCTTGTTATTAGCAAGAATCCCAAGAACCTCAACATCGAAAGACTCAATGTGACGCCCCTGAATCACGGTTTTGCCGGTGCCACGCATGCCGACTTTTACGTCTTTGATCTTTAGAATCTCAATGTTATCGGCAAAAGCTGAACAGGCATTCCCCAACAGGAATGCCAGAATAATCGATATCAGGCTGAACAGTTTTCTGTCAGCGGTTAGTAATGAGGATCCCATTAGAAATTCTCCGCTCATTTCCGTCAGATGGTGAATTTACGATTCTACCCTTAACTATCATCGACGACGAACCGCCACCATCAAGATTAATTGCATGACGCGCCCCAAGAATCCTTAAATATACAGCAAGTTCATCAAGTTTCATACCAGCATTGCGTTTTGATCGGCCATCCACGACAACCATCAATAAATCGCCGTCGAAAGTCTGAGCCACAGCCGTGCGTGGATGTCGACCATTGATTATCGAGTTGTCAAATTTCTCCTCGCGACCATTGATATCCTGACGCCCATCGCTGATAAGTCTCGGGCCGCCACATACGGCGTGCTTTATGGTGTTCCAGGGCTTATCGATCGAGTAATCAAGCACCACCGACTGGCCAAGCCTGAGCAATTTAAGCTGCTCTGCCTTTTCGCCGCCGGCCGAAACTACTACGCCGTCAGGCGGAATCAGAGCATCATTAGCATGAATACCGACAATCTTTCCCTTTACCAGAACAATTTCGACGCCGCGCTCTGGAGTCAGAGTGCTTCTTGCATACTCAGGCGTATAAACCACCAACAGGTCGCCACGTCTTGGCTGATTTACCGCGTCGATTGCAATCGAGAGTTTACCAGACCTGAGCACTCCTGAAAAGTCCGGATTTCCAAAAATTAAAGAATCATCTTCGCTGATCCCAAAAACAGAACGACGATAAAGCGGAGAACTTATCAGCCGGCGATTGATGATCAAAGTGCCAATCGGGTCACCACGCGGAGTAAAGTAAGCACCGTTGATCCCGGCAATTGCGCCATAGCGCTTCACCATCGACGAAAGCGTTTCTTTCTGTGCAATACCTTCGTTAGCCAGCACCGGAAAAAGCTTGGTTGAACTCGAAAATGGCTCTACCCGCAAAATATGCACGTCTGTGTGACCAGTGGCAACTTTGGTTCGATCTCGATAGTATGTGACACCCTCGACAACCTTTTCGCCAACTGGCAGAGTAAAGCGCGATTTATCAGACTGGTAAGGAATGCAAAGCCTGAAAATACCCGAAGTCTCAGAAGCTGTATATGGATTGCCGATACGGCCACGAGCGCCAAAAACCAGTTCTGAATACTTATTAGTCTGATGAATCGAAAACTTGTCGAATTTTTTCTGCAACTGCGCAATAAATTCGGGATTGATATCATGCAGCGCCGGCATTAATCTTATTCGCAAAAGCTTGCCACCTTGCGAGCGCCTGAGAACCCGCACACTTTGTGTTAATTCAAATTCAGTGATTTCGTAAGACTCTTCAGTTCTGAAACTCAGGTTCAACACTTCCGGCAAAACCACTACGTCATCAGGCTCGCCAACAGGTTCCGGCATCTGGTCTTCACCGAGCTGGTCAATCTTTTCTTCATCGTCGGAAAGATCAGGTCCGCGCATTTCTATCTGCCTGGAATCATCCTCGTTCCAGTCCTCTGCATCTCTATAAACAACGTTCTCCGTCTGCATGACAGCACCAACCAGAAAAATCTGGCCGATTATCAGCAACAGCAGAAATTGTTTCAAAGTCCTTCTGATAGCAAACCTCAGCTAAAACATTATTATTCCGGGAATAGTATCGGCATTTTGCTTCACCAACCTTAATCTCAAACACATCTCAATTGTGTCGATTTATTGACAACGATGAATCAAAGTGCTAACTAGTTAGTAATACTTTGTGATAGCAGTTGGTGAAATTTATGACCCAAACGGTATTAGAGCTTAAGAACGTCTCTAAAAGTTACTCTCTGGCACCTGGATCCTCAAAGGAAGCGCAAGGTCGCCGGGCCGCCATCGACAATATCAGTCTGACACTCTCTGCCGGCCAGATTTACGGATTTGCCGGCCTCAATGGAGCAGGTAAAACCACTTCTATCAAGGCAGCGCTTGGACTGATCCGGCCAGATTGTGGTTCTATCGAGCTTTTCGGCGAAGCAATCGATGCGGCAGCTTTTAACAAAATCGGGTTCTGCCCCGAGAAGCCAGTTTTTTACGAAACCCTGACCGCTAATGAGATCGTTGATTTTTCAGGTAAGCTTCTCGGCATAGTTGCTGACGACACCCGAAAGAAATACATTCTCGAAAGAGTTGGTCTTTACGAAGACCGCCACAAACGAGTCGGCGCCTTTTCGAAAGGCATGCAACAGAGGCTTGGCATTGCCTGCGCCATGCTGCATGATCCCGCGCTTTACATTCTCGACGAGCCAGCCAGCGGCCTCGACCCTCTCGGCCGCCGCCTGATCAAAGACATATTGAAGGAACTCAAGCAAGCAGGCAAAACAGTATTCTTCAGCACGCACATCATTTCTGATATTACAGAAATATGTGACAAGATCGCGATTATTCATAAGGGTCGCATTCTTTTCGAGGGTTCTGTTGACGAATTCTGCCCTGAACATAAAAATGGCGAAGAGCGCTTTGTAAGAATCGTTCAGGATTATGACCGCAAAGCCCTGTCTGCTGGAGCAGAAGAAGCTTGACATGAATATGAACTACATAGAGGCACGGGTATCGTGTATAACTTCGATTGCCTGGTATTCTTTTATTGAGGCCTTGCGCAACCGGCTTTTTCTCGGCGTGCTTCTGCTCGCACTGCCCTTCACAGCTGCAGCCTGGAACATAGATGTCTACCAACTTGGCTTTCAGACCAAGTTTATCTCTGATGCCGGGCTGACACTCATTTCAACGCTTGGCCTACTGGTTGTGCTGTTTTTTTCCCTGGATCAGATCATACCAGATATCGAAAGACGCACTATTTACTTCATCTTCACACGTGTACCCAGTCGCCACACTTACATGCTCGGCAGATTTCTCGGCATTGTTGCCACTCTGTTCTGTTTGCATGTATTTATGTCAGGCCTGCTGATGCTTATAATAAGACTGCGCGCCGATGCGTGGTTCACTGAGATTCCTATTGCCGGCCTGATAATTTTTCTCAAGCAATCGCTGCTCGTATCAATTGTAATGCTGCTGGCTTCATGCACTTCGAAAATCATTACCGTAAGCCTGAGCGTTCTCATCTATGTTATCGGGCACGGCCTCGATATTTTCCGCATGCTGGCCGAGCAGAGTGGAAACTTCGTTTTCGCCTTTCTGCTTGATCTGGCAGCGATAATACTACCGGATTTTTCGCTTTACGAGACTCGGATCATGATAATGCACGAAATTCCAGCTCAAACCTCTGCGCTGCTGATACTGGCATTTTATACTTTTTCAGCCATAATCTTTTATCTCGCTATTGGCGGTGCAGTGCTTAAACGTAGAGACCTATGATTAAACAGTTTAAAAATAACTCGACTGGTTCGGCCAGATTGTCGTTTCTATTGGTCATGCTGATGCTTGTGATGGCTCTGGCTTCGCAATATACGATGAAAGCCAGACACTGGAACCACTACTACCCAGAAGCACTTGTCACAAGCCTCTCCGATCTGGCATTACAGGCGATTCCGGCGCAGATAAAGAGCTTTTCCGCCGGAGTATTTCGCATCACTGCAGACGAATACATGCATATCGGGCCAAGCAAAAAGACTAAACAAAACTTTGTTGCCGGCAGCTTTGCCGGCAACACTGAAATAATGTCGCTGCTCGAGCTTTCAGTAATTCTCGAGCCCACCAACATGGAAATGTATGCGGTTATGAGCCAAAATCTGGCTTTTCATCTAAACCGCTTTCACGATGCGATCGAACTGTTGCACCGTGGCATTCTGGCCAACAAAAGGTCGCCCGACCTGCACAAACTTTATATGGCAGGAGCTTACTGCTATGGCTTCATTAAAAAGCCCTCATTTTCCAGCCACGAAGAGGTTAAGAAAAATCGTGCCATTGCAGTAAACTATCTCAATGCAGCAATTAGCAGCTATCTGAAAAATGAGTATCGTCTGACCCCGACAATGGCAGATGACTTTGCCAACCTGCAGAATTACTATGTTCTGCAAAGTCGCTTTTTATCAGATATCGGAAAAAGAGAGCTTGCCCTCGAAGCCTGGAATAAGGTCACAGCCGAACGCCAGAAAAGCTATCTCGGCCATTTCTTTACGATGGTGCAGCAGAAAGAAACAGCAATGCCGGAGTTTCCCGATGATCTGCTGACACCGGAATACAAGAGTCTTTTTCAAGTAAGCACCATCAGAATGCCTTATGGCGCTACGGCGCCTTATCGGTTCTGGCTCGTCGATTCTACAAATCTCTATTACCTGACAATATACGCGCGCGGCCTCGGCGCTCTTAGCCTGCTCGAAAAAGACTGCCCACAACACCAGGCCGCCTTAGAAGCCAGCGAAACAAGTATTGATGGGATTAACGACCCGTTTCCGAAACTGTCGGACTGCGGTCACGACCATTCTTCAGAAAACGAGCATGCGCTACATCAGCAACAGACCACAGGAGCCGATCAAGACCAAGATCGAGATCACACACACATTTCACTCGACCATGTCTGTGGCCCAGAATGCGAACACGAACGCCATCACGAAAATGGCGAAGAATGCCAGCACTGCGCCAGCGCCAAATCTTGGAAACAGGCTGGCAACTCAGTAATGCTGCAGGGCATTCTCATGCTTACAGTTGCTGTTTTGATCCGCAAGTTTTTCTGATAATTCATTAAAAGCAAATATATTTTACTCTTGTCGTTGATGATGATAGAATGCCCAATCATACCAACAGACGCTCGACAATTCAGGATTCTTTAGCCAATGGAAAACACCCCGGAATTTAAACTGACCGAAATATTTCAACTGGCGCGCAAGCATCGTTTTGTTGGATTGTGTTGCCTTGTCTTATGCCTGTTTCTTGAAGTGTGGTTCTACAATTACCCGCCCCGAGGCGTAGTCGGCGAAGACATGCTTATCGCCGGCAGTAACATGGGCAATTCACTGGTAGATCTTAATTCTCTATGGGCAAGAATCGTCAATGACGACGCACTTATGCTGGAGATTATCGACCGCTCAGCAATTTGCAAACACACAGAACAAAGCAAACGACTAAGTTTTCTCAAACGCTCAATAAGACAAGATCTTAAATTTCAAATTGAAAACAATACTATCGTTAAAATTTCGTTTAAAAGACCCGCTTCAAATCAAGTCAGACCTTTTCTGAACTACTTTACCGATACGTTTGTCAAAAAACTCGACGCCATTGGCATGGAAGGCCTTGAATTGCGCAGACAGAGTGCCAGCGTTCAGTTTGCAAATGTTATTGAGCGAATGAAATTCGTCGCTTCCATTTTCAGCATTTCAGGAATTCATGAACTGCTTTCCGACTACAGCAACAAACCACTGCAGACCGATAAAATTCTGGCTGTGTTTCAGACAGTTAATGCTGGCAGCAATATAGGTAGAGTACTGCTCGGCGAATTGCTGCCACAATACACAGCAGCAGGAATTCACTATGAGAAGTATTTCAGGAATGACATGCAATTTCTTGATCTTTTCCCGCGTTCTTCAGTTATATTGACCAGCAGGAATATGCCAGCCACTCCGGTACAGCCATTTTACGAGCTGATATTTATTTTGTGTCCAGTTGCGGTAAGCCTGATGTATTTATCTTTATTGATAGTTTTACGAGCTAGAGACTCACAAGATCGCTGCGATGCAAGTTGTTGAATCTAGAGAAGATCTCTCGTGGTGTTGGTCTGCCTATTTTCTTCTGATTCCCTTTGGTTTGCCTTTATTGATGGGACTGGTAATAAGTGATTTGCCGGCGCTGTGCCTGATAATAATCACGGTAATCGGAATACTCAGCGGAAAAACTATCACATTTGGAAAAACCGAAGCCTGGTTTACTTTTTTTATTGGCTGTTCATTAATTGGCTTAGAAATCTTACAGGTCCCCGATTTCTATTTACGAGAGTTAATGGCGATGCTATTTCTCTTTGTTTGCTTTAAAATCACCTCTGATTTTTTAGACAGCAGAGAACGTTTCGACAAAGCTGTTGTCCTGACCGGAAATGCCATGGCTGCGCTGCTGGCAATCAATACGATTACAGTTTTCAGCTATAACACTCTAGCTCAGGAGCTGACTGGCTTTTTTTTTACCAGCGCCAAGTTGAGCTGGCCATTTGAATTTTCTGGTCAGCTGGGCATATCATTGACGCTGCTGTTCCCAGTCTGTTTATGCAGCCGCTCTTTCCCATGGCTGCAAAGAGTGCTTCTTTATGTCATGCTGATAGTAAATGCCGGGGCAATAGCTTCACGCAGCGTGTTCTGGCTCTGCCTGTTCGAAATTATATATATAGAATTTTTTGTTTACGCGAAGAAAGTAGCAGCTCACAACATATTAAAGGGATTGGGGCTCTTCTGCATCATGGCAGCGTTGATAGTATTCTTTGGCGAAGACTTTAATTTTCAGCGCAGTCTCGGCCAGCTGGAAGCAAGCCCTCTGCTTTTCGACGAGCCAAGAATGATGACGCTGCGAAAAACGCTTCAAACAGTGCCAGCGTGGATTCAAGGCTATGGACTGGGCTGTTTCAAAGCCTTTAATGAACTGGAAATACATAACACCCCGCTAAGCATTCTGGTTGAAACTGGCTTCATGGGCTTTATTTCTGCTTTTATGTTCATTGTGACAATTTTTAAAAGCATATGGTGGATCGATAGCGCAAAACACCAGACAATAAAAAAGGGTCTGATAATTTCCTTTGCGGCAATTCTGTTTAACGGCATGTTTCGCAATCTTCTCACCAACCGTGCGTGCTGGTTCATTCTGGCACTATGCTATTGCAGCCGGCACTTTCAAAAAGATCTGGCGACAGATATGGCGACAACCCTGCAAAAAACCACAGCTGCAGTTAAAACCTTTTCAGAAGAAAGTCACCGGATACCTTAAAAGCTTTCTGTTGAGATTTATCCGCCGAAAATGCGATTATGCAATTTTTTAATGCTCTTTTTCAGACCAGGCGGACAACAACTTATAAGAAAGCGGAAGGAAAACTTGATAGAGACAAACAGTGCTGCCAATAAGGCATTCAAGATGCCACTTCCACTGGCAACAGTATTAAATGTAGTCATAATGCAGTGTAATTGCCGATAAAGCAGGCTACCTCGAGCATCTCCCAAATCCAGATACTCAATGTTTTCGAGATCAGTTTTTTGCCTTGAAAGATAGACAAATACGGCATGTGGCGTATAGATAAAGCGGCCCTTTGCCGCAGCCGCCATCATTATGGGTCTATCTGGCGAATAAGACGTATGCGTAAAGGGTATCGCTCTGAGAAATTCAGTGCGCCACAAGCCATAGATGTGATAAAACCGAATAAAAGCGTGTGTAAGCATTCTCAAAAGAGCAAATGGCTGATTGATTGTTTCGAAGTAGTGTGACGTTGCAACGCGTTTGGAATTTAAGCTGGACGTAACTTCCAGATCCGAAAAAGCCAGGGCCATTTCCGGATTGCATTCAAGAGCTTCAAACAGACGTTCCAGAAAATTATGCGAGCGTAAATCGTCATGGGCAGCAAACATAAAATATGGGGCTTGAGCCTTGTCCAAAACGAACTTAAAGTTTTCAATAGCCTTTATTGGCTCCGCTTGCCGATAATATACAATTCTGGCATCGCTGGCAAAAGCCTGGCAAATTTCAGCAGTTCTGTCCGTAGAACAGTTGTCGGAAATAATTATCTCAAAGTCACGGAATGTCTGTTCCAAGAGAGATTCAAGAGCCATATTTAATGTCAGTTCGCCATTAAAAACCGGAAAACCAATACTTATCAAAGGCCTTTTTTCAGAGGGCATAGATGCGATTTCTCCGCTAAAGGTATGGGAATGGTCAGCACATTTTCCGACCAGGTAAATTCAGCTAAGCATTACAATGTTTATTATTAAAAACCTTATACAATTCGAACCAGATGATACTGGAGAAGCCTGCAGCCACACAAGTCAGCGCCTCATAAAAACTTATTCTTTCGAACTGAAACAGTTTCAGCAGAAACGGAACATTCAGTATCAGTATCAGGAAAAAAGTAGCGCCGGCAACTACATATTTAGCAGCCGCATTTGGTGTCATGAGTATCTGAAAAATATTCCGGGTCCATGAGCGGTTCGAAAAAATAACCGCAATATTGGCAGCAATCAGCGCAGTAAAGGCCAGTGCCCGAACTTCCATTTCGGAGTAGTCCATTTTAAGTCCAAAGAAATAAATGGCAAAAACAATGGCCAGAATTCCGATTCCCTGACTACAACTCAGCCAGATTTTAGCTGCGCCAAAAAATGGTTCATTGATATCTTTTGGCGGGCGACTCATCACGTTTTTCTCTTCCTCTTCGGCTTCAAAAACAATGGAACAGGAAGGATCTATAATCAACTCAAGAAAAACGATATGTACTGGCCAGAGTAATAGGGGCCAATCAGCGACGAACACAGGAATCAGCGATAAACCGGCAATGGGAACATGGATTGCGAAGATGTAGCCAAGCGCCTTCTGCAGATTATCGAAAATACGACGCCCCATTTTTACAGCACCAACAATCGAAGAAAAATTGTCGTCCATAAGAACCAGAGAGGAAGCCTCGCGGGCTACATCCGTTCCCTTTTCGCCCATGGCAATACCAATATTGGCGGCCTTCAGTGCAGGCGCATCATTTACGCCATCGCCGGTCATGGCTACAATTTCGCCATTCCGTTTCAGCGCATTCACAATTTTCAGTTTCTGTTCCGGAATGACCCTGGCGAATACGTTCACATCCTTAATCCGCTCGCAAAGTTCATCTTCTGTCATCGCCTGAAGTTCAGGTCCACTGATCGTCGTCTGAGGGTTTTTCAAGCCAATTTCACCGGCAATATTCATCGCCGTAACCGCATAGTCGCCGGTGATCATAATCACGCGGATACCTGCCTGGTAACATTCGCGAACTGCTTCTGGAATGTTTTCGCGAATTGGATCCGACAAGGCTAACAAACCAATAATTTCAAAATCAAAATCATGCTGAATTTGAGGCAGATTTTCGGCGACGATCATTGCTTTTGCGACGCCCAGAACGCGCAGACCAGCAGAAGCCATTTCGGCAACTGCTGCAACATATTTTTCTTTTTGACTATCAGAAAGATGGCACAAATCATAAATCGCTTCAGGTGCGCCCTTGGCGGCGATAGTCTTCTTATTGGCGGCGCTGTCGTTAAAAACTCGCGACATGGCCAGCAGATCCTTTGACAGTGGATATTCTTTTACCATCTGCCAGTCGGTATGAATATGTTCGGTATTCTGCAAAAAAGCTTCGCCCATGGTGGTGATAGCTTTTTCCATCGGATCAAAGGGATTGGCCTGGCTCGACAGAATTCCGTATTCAATGATTTCGTGAAATTCTTCCGGGAACTCAGCATTCTTGCTGACTGAATGAAATTTTTCACCATTAAACAACTGAGTGACAGTCATTCTATTCTTGGTGAGCGTGCCAGTTTTGTCGGTACATAGAACGGTAGCCGACCCCAGCGTTTCTACAGCGGCAGGTTTGCGGGTGAGCACGTTTTTCTTGGACATCCGCCAGGCGCCAAGCGCCATGAAAATTGTCAACACCACCGGGAATTCTTCAGGCAACATGGCCATTGCAAGCGTAATTCCGGCCAGAAAGCCTTTCAGCAGATCTCCACGGGTTAAGGTAAAAACAACGATAACCAGCACGCAAAGGGATATCCCGATAATGGCCAGTCTTTTCACCAGCACTGCCATTTCAACTTTGAGCTTGGTTGGCTCTTCCTTAACCGAATCAAGCGCTTTGCCGATTTTACCGATTTCGGTATTTGAGGCTGTTGTCGTCACCTTTACGATTCCATGGCCCTGCACAACCATTGATCCTGAATATACGAAAGGCAGATCGTCGCCGCCGGGATGAGTATTTTTGTCGCTGCCATTCCATTCAGATTTGCTCACCGGAACTGATTCACCGGTCAGCAGAGATTCGTCGGCCATCAGGTTAATCGAATACAATACAGTTGCATCTGCCGGAACCCTGTCGCCTTCCTGTAAAACTACGAGGTCTTCAGTAACCACATCTCGACCCGCAATTCTTTTTTCAACACCGTCACGAATCACCAGCGCGCGTGGGCTTGCCAGATCTTTAAGAGCATCGAGAGCCTTTTCTGTCTTCTTTTCCTGATAAAATTCGATACCCATTATCACGAAAACAAAACCAAGCAGCATCAGTCCTTCCTGCACATCGCCAAGAACCAGATACAGGGTGCCGCAGGCAACTAACAGCAAGAACATGGGCTCTTTAACCACACCAAAGGCAATCGCAAAAAGATTTTTGGGTTTCGACGAGGGCAACTCGTTAAAACCTTCATTTTTTATTTTCTCTGCTACGATTTCCTCAGTTAATCCCTTGAATTTCTCAGATTTCAGATCAAGCTGCATGTTCTCTACTCCCGTTGTTTTCGAAAAGTCAGGTATCTGACTTATCAGGCTTCACTTTCAGACAAGTGAAGATGAGATATAGTCTTTCACGTTTTCCTGCCAATCATATTGGAAATTTCTGCAAAACACCATCTTATTTCAAGCAATCATTCTAGTTTTCCACTTCCACAGATGTCTAGAATAATCAGCGCATCCAAGTTCAGACAGATTGCGTCAGAAATTTGACGCGCGTCAGATTTGATAGCGTCAAATTTCTGCCACGGCGACACACATTTCCACAGCAATATCAGATTACAAACACTTCTGCAAAGGGGAAACAGGCAATACATGCCTTTATCTGAGTCTACGTCAATCCAGCAGGCTCAGCATCACCCGCCAATAGCGGCTACAAAAAGGCTTCTCGGCAACATCAACACGCATAATCTTCCTGTTTAAAGGCAACTTGAAAGCTGGCACGGCAATTGCAATATTAAAAGTAAGTTCGAAATAACAGGAGGAAATTATGAAAAAGCTGTTAACAGGTCTCGCAATAATGCTCGCGGTGACTGTAGTGGCACCGGTGTTCGCACAGGCCGATGATTCAGCCACAGAAAAAACCGCAAAGGTTGAAAGACAGCAGCGCCAGAAACGCGAAAGAGGCGACAAAGCCGGACCACAAAAAGAAGTTAACGCTGATCAGATGATTACCAAAATCGAAGAGCGCAAAACCAAAATACTCGAAAATATTGCACTGCGTTTCACCAAGCTGAATGAGCGCCTTGCTAGCTTCGACGAGAAAATCAACAAGCTCTCTGGCCGCATGGAAAAAGCCAGGAGCGAAAAAACTGAAGAGAAGGGCTCGGAGAAGCCTGCCATGAGCGAAGAGAAGAACAAGGAACGCAAAGAAAAAATCACCGAACGCTACAATGCATTTAAAAAGAACATTGAATCACGCAAAACCCAGATCATGGAACGCATGGATAAGGTGCGCACCAATCTGATGAAGCGTGCAGAAGCATTGCCTGCCGCAGACCAGGAAAGAATTAAGGCCGCCTACGAAAAAGCCCGCAGTGAAGTGCTGGCCGAAGCAGAGAAGCTCGAAAACGAGGCAAAAACAAAAATGGAGGCAACCTACCAGAAGCGAATGAGTCTCTGAGATACTAGTCCTCGGCAATACCGAGTCTTTTCATCCGATATAAAAGCTGGGTGCGCGGAATCTGAAGGATTTCTGCGGCCCGGCTTTTTATTCCGCCGCTTTCAGAAAGCGCTGCCCGAATCATCTTCTTTTCAAGTTTCTCAAGAGCAGCAGACAGACCAGATTGAGTATCTGCCATTGCCAGCTCGGGAACAAAATCGGCCGAGGCCAGCGAAGGTGTTTCAGCCGTCAGCAGAAAACTTGACGGCCCAAGAATACGGCCATCAGTCATAACCACAGCCCGTTCTAGAGCATTTTTCAACTGCCTGACATTGCCGGGCCAGGCCTGTCTCTGCAGAGCCTGCATCGCTTCTTCGCTGATCGCAAGATTTGGGCGCCCAAGCTCATTGCCGATTTTATGCAACAGAGTCTGACAAAGCACTGGCAGATCAACAAGTCGTTGTCGCAGGGGCGGCAAATGAACATTTACGACACTCAGACGATACAGCAGATCTTCTCTAAAACTGCCGGCAGCAACCATTTCATCAAGTTTGCGATTAGTCGCGGCGATTATGCGCACATCTATTGCTACCGGTTTTGAGCTGCCAAGTCTGGTAATTTCCTTTTCCTGCAGGACGCGTAAAAGTTTGGCCTGCAGGCTCATCGGCACCTCGCCCACCTCGTCGAGGAATACGGTGCCACTGTCAGCCGCTTCGAAGCTGCCGATACGACGCTGTCTCGCATCGGTAAACGCGCCCTTTTCGTGGCCAAACAGCTCTGATTCGAACAGAGTTCCTGGAATCGAGGCACAGTTAACTCTTACAAATGGAGCGTGCTGGCGCGGCGACAGGTTGTGAATTGCCTTGGCAGCGACTTCTTTGCCAACACCGGTTTCGCCAGTTATCAGAACGGTGGTCGGGTAAGCGGCAACCCGTCTGATCATCTGCTTAACCTCAGCAATTTCACGACTTTCTCCGGCAATATCGTCAACAGCCTGATTAAAACCGGCAGCTTCCAGCAGATTTTCGCATTGACGCTCCAGGCGCTGATTCTGGTTGCCGAGCTGTTTTAACCGCTCAATTTTTTTGATGCGAAACGAAAATTCTTCAAGCGAAACCGGTTTGGTCAGGTAATCAGAAGCTCCAAGGCGCATCGCAGTCACTGCCGATTCTACCGAACCAAAAGCGGTCATCAGTATCACTTCGGGCATGGTCTCAAGGCTGCCATCGCGCGCTTTCTCCATTATCTGCAAGCCTTCACCGTCTGGCAGTCTCAGATCGGTTATGAGCAGATCAAAAGAATGTGATTCAAGTAACTCCAGCCCCTGTTTTACAGTGTGCGCGAGCTCAGCTTCATGCCCTTCGCCGGTCAAAAAGGTTTTAAGACCACGGGCCAGAGACGTGTTGTCATCGACAACCAGTATTTTCATGCTGCGGAACCTCGATTAAAAATGCTGCACCACCAGTTTCGTCACCAATATAACTTATTTCGCCGCCATGTGCTTCGACAAGTTTTCTGATCAGTGCCAGACCAAAACCGCTGCCGCCAGTATGACCACTGACAAACGGGGTAAAAAGCTTCTCACAAAGGGGAGCAGCTATGCCGGGGCCATTGTCAGAAAACCAGATTTTGAGGCGGGTGCCATGCAACTCTGCCCTGATAGAGATTTCGGCTAAGCAGTCGCCAACAGCCTGTACTGAGTTATTGATGAGATTTTCGAAAACCTGCTGCATCAGAGTCGGGTCAAACCTGGCCTGTTCAAGATCGGAGAGCGTGATCTCACAGTTGAAGTCTTGCAAGACTGCTTTTCTTGAAGCAATCAATCGCATAAAGAAATCTTTGAGCGCAACACAGGCTATTTTTGGCTGCACTTTACGCGAATAAGCCAGGTAGTTCTCAAGCAGAGTGCGCAAATGACAAAGCTGCTCGTTGATCTCACCCATCGCGGTTGCAGCAGCGTCAGCCTGAGCACCGGCCAGACCAGTCATCTGCCGCTTAAGCAGCCCAAAATGCATTTCTATCGCCGAGAGTGGATTGCGGATTTCGTGCGCGATGGAACCACCGGTAAAGGCAAGCTCATCGAGCTTCTGTTCATACAAACGATGCACCTGCTGACGCTGTTGTTCGAGTTCCTGAGCGAGCAGCTCAATACCGCCACCAAGCAGATCGAGCTCTTTGACATCCAGCTGCAGATGCTGTGGGTGCTGACCCTGTTCGACCGATTTCAGGCTCATATTGAGCTGGTCGATTTTGCGGGTAAAACTGCGAGCAAGCAGTAAAGCAATCACAAAACTCAATGCCATTGCCGTCAGCATGGCTTGAGCAAGCAGCCGCCTGAATTCACCGACCAGATTCAGGTATTCCATATCGGCTTCGATTCCAACAACGCTTTCGAGCATGCCAAACTCATCAAGGACCGGACACAACACGATCTTAAAACGGCGGGAAACTCCGTAGGCATAGGGGTCTGGAAACACCATCTCGCCACGGTCAAGCTCGTTGATATATTCAAGAACGAGTTCTTCGGCTTCGTCAGCGGTTGGCGGCAGCATCTGCGATTCGCGTTCACCCGGCAGGGAATAGGAGGCAATAAATGCCGGTGGTTCAGCGTACATATCAAGCAGATAAAGATTCTGCAGAAGACCACCGGTTTTTTCGAGCTGCCAGAAACTCTGCATGGCCTTAGATCGCCGATTCTCGCGATCATCCGAAACATCTATATTATCTACAAGAATCTCAGCGATGCGCCTGAGTCGCAAATCAGCTTCGCGATTAAGAGACTGATAAAAGCTCTGATAAAGCCATCCCCAGACCATGCCAACAACAAGTAATGCAACCGTCAGCACAGACAAAAACAATCTGCCAAAAAGGCTTTGGGGAAGAACCCATTTTGTCAGTGAAACGAAAGATTTCAAAGAGTGGCGTCTACCTCGCGCCAGCTCAAGATTTCTTTTTGAATGGCAAGCTCGTAAAGGCTTGTATAATCGATTTTCTTATCGACAGTATAATCGTAGCTCGATCTTTCGAGAATTTCCTGCCAGTTGTAGTAGGTTATTCTGACATCGTTGGGCATCTTGCGACGATTGAAATAATCTACCGAGAGGTTGCCGACTATATCCATGTTGGTAAGCTTGCGTATAGAAGAGTCAGTATCGAGCTCAAGACCGCCTTCAGCATGGAAGCTGCCTTCGAGGCGAGGACTGAGGTTTCTGAAAGGATGAGTAATACCAAATCTCGACCAGTCACTGTCGTGATGAGGCTTATAAATAATTCGCCCGGTTTTCGGGTCTTCTACTGATGTATCCCAAGACTTATCACGCAATGCAATTATGCCTACACATGAGTCTAGCCCTGAATCATCCGGCAACGTCAACACATCGCCGCCAATGTAGATATTACCCTCGACGACCAGCAAGCCCTTTCCCTTGACCCAGCCTTCGAGAAAAACATCGCCCTTGATATAGGTCAGGCCATTGATTTCGACGGCACGACTGGTATCATGCGCCTTGGTCGGGTTACCAAAATAGCGACTATATTTATTGGGCACACTGCGCCAGTCACCCCAGCCGTAGAGGGGAATCACGTCTTTATAGGTGACTTCATTGCGGCCAAAGGCTTCCTGAAAGTTTATATCGGTATAATATTTGCCATACTGTGGATTTTCGGTCGGATCGATGAGACGATTTGCCAATCGGCGATATACTTCAGCGGGATAGAGGTTAACCTGCTTATTTTCGTATTCTTCGACCTTGCGGGTCTGCGAATGATAGAGTTCACCGCCTGATTTTATCCACCATGGCCAGGTAAAAAGCCCCTGCCATTTGTAATACTCGCGGTTAATCGGGTTGTCAGTGTATTCCAGCTCAGTTTCGCTCAAATCAGCGCCACCGTTCCAGCCTGTCCAGCCGATGCCCATATCGAGCCAGGGGTGTTCAAGCTCGGTACGCATTTTGGTAAGCATAAGCCACTTGGGCAAATCGACCTTGGCACCATCTTTCATATAAGCCTTACCACCATTGACGATGAAACCCCAGGGATCCCAGAAATCGAAAGTTTCGATTTTAAATGAATCTGCATTAGCCTTATTGAGGAAAAGGCCATGACTGGGCGCAACCATGCCAACAGCGTTGGTGTTGAGCGGGCCTTTGAGAAGCATGGCCTTAAGAGTCTTTTTAACTTCAATCTGTTTGCGAGTGCGCTGAAAAGTGCCTAGTGAATTAACGGTAATGATACCCTGTCGCGCGATCTCGCGCGGCACGCCCTTGGCTACCAGATCTTCAAAAGCCTTGCGATCAAGCTGCCAGGTCAGTCTGGCCTTGACCGCGCCGCCGGCCACCAAAGGAGCTACCGATTTGTTACCTGCTGACAGGCGCGACAGATCGACATCTACACTTCCTTCATCCTGTTTTGTGATCAGGTTATAAAAAGGATTTTCGGGATTATTCATCTGGCTTTTGACCGTGAACAGCGTTTCTTCAACACCGGCTTCAGCCAGCAGCAACGAGGTTGTTGCATCTACGTAGTTTTCGGTTTGATATACCTCACCACGCATGAAATAGATCATGCCGTAAACGATGATACTGATCACGGCGATCGTACATATAGTAAAGAACAGTGCTATGCCCGATTTTCTGTTTCTTGCTTTTATCATAAAACCAGCTTCCTTACGAGGATCTGAATACTTTAATCATAACAATGTACCCCGAGAAACGCAAGGGAAAGTAGTCTTCCGAAAAATAGCGGTAGAGATTTTTCGGGACTGGGTTGTGGGGATTTTTAGCGGACTGAAAAAGATAGACGTTAGTCTTACTTTTGCACCAGGTAAATTCTCTGCATTTTGTGTGATTTGCTGGATTTTGGGCGCAGTAAAGCCTTTGGGGTTCAGTTTTCATTTTGTTTTGACTTTTCAAGGTCCCTGCCATCGAAAACTCTACGAGGCAAAAGCACTGAATCGCCAACCTGTTAATATCAGGTCGGCGATTCAGTATTTTTGCTTAGTCGAATAGAGGTCTAGACGAGTATCAGCTAACAAAGGACAATTGATGTCTAACGAGAAAGGATCCTATTTCAAAAAATTAAATTTGGAGCCAGTTTTGGGCTTTTTATTAGATGCAGTTTTGGTGCGAATGGCAAATCCTCGATAATTGTAATCATTATAATCGCGATTGGTCCAGTGCTCTTTCTTTGCTACATCTTCTCGGAAGCAGAAATACCAGATAAAAGAGCCGTTTTTCTGATTTTCTTTAAGTTCTTTTCCATTGTAAATGTCAGAAGACCATACGGTCCATGCTGTGCCAAGCTTGAAAGCAGAATGAAGCTGGACTTTGACTTTACTGACTGGTTTGGCTTTGGGATCTACTGCGGGGCGAACGGCGCCCGGTACACATATGGTGTGAAGTTCTTTCATGGTAGGAGTTCGCCAGTCGCTGCCGAGAGTCTTAACCCATGCCAACACTTGATTGTAGTCCATGGCCCGATCCGGTCCTTCCATCCACTGGAAACCAGTGCTCTTGTCGGTTATAATCCCCTTGTCGTCACGCGTAAAGCGATCATTTGCCTGGAGATCCTTTAGGTAATCAGAGGTCGGAGTGCCATTGGCGAAAGATGCATTCACAGTAAGAACCATTAAAAATATTGTGAACAGCAAAACCGGAACATGAATTTTTCTCAGCATTTAGATCCACCTTTCTCAAACCGATTGGTCATTTTTTAGATTCAAATAGCTTATCTTTTAGATATAACTGATTATGATCGATTGCGTCAATCAAAAATTGCAGTAGAGATTTTTCTAATTTTCTACTCAAACATCTATTTCTGGGTATACTTGCAAACGTTCGATGATTTTACCGATGTCAGTGTCGCCAGAATGGTATGAATGCAGAGATAATTAGGCGGAATATACTTCTTTGCCTGGTTAATTCGCACGTAGGAGCAAGCGATAAATGAAGCAAAAACATGTGACGGGTTGCATTCTTGGCACAGCAGTTGGCGACGCGCTGGGTCTTCCATACGAAGGCTTGTCAGCTGATCGGGGCGCGCGAATGCTTGGCTCGCCCGACCGTTATCGCTTTATCTTCGGGCGCGGAATGGTTTCTGACGATACCGAACACACATGCATGGTTGCACAGGCTATTATTGACAGCGAAGGCGATGTCAAACGTTTTACCATGTCGCTGGCCCGACGTTTTCGCTTCTGGCTGCTTTTTGTTCCAGTGGGAACCGGCTTCGCCACTTTGAGATCGGTATTCAAGCTCTGGCTGGGCTTCAATCCCGACCAGAGCGGTGTTTTTTCGGCGGGAAATGGTCCAGCCATGCGCGCCGCCCTGTTTGGAGCCTTCTTCAGCGATCACGAAACGATAAAGGCCTATATTAAGGCCTCAACCCTAATTACACACACCGATCCAAAAGCAGAATACGGCTCATTGGCCGTCGCTCTGGCGGCGTTAATGGCCAGGCAAAACGTAAAAGTCAGCCCCTATGACTATCTTGCTGAGCTAAAAACTTTTTTGGCGGGCAAGGGTGAAGAGCTGATAACTCTACTAAGCGCCTCAGCTGATTCGGTACACCGCGGAGAAACAACCAGGGAATTCGCTGATTCAATTGGCCTCGGGAAAGGCGTAACTGGGTATATATATCATACCGTACCAGTTGCAATTCATTGCTGGTTGCGCAACCAGCAGGACTTTCGCCAGGCGATCAAAGAGATAATAGAATGCGGTGGCGATGCAGACACTACGGCGGCCATCGTCGGTGGAATTGTCGGCTGTGGCACCGGTCCGCAAGGGATTCCACGCGAATGGCTCGACAACCTTTGCGAATGGCCAGGAACAGTTGCATGGATGGAGCGGCTCGGGAATGAACTCTCAATGAACGCCGAAGATAAGTCTGACAGTCCAACACCCGAACTTCGCTTCTGGCAAATACTTCCGCGCAACATTTTCGTATTAATCGTAGTTCTACTTCATGGCTTTCGCAGGCTTTTTCCGCCGTATTGATTCACCGTCTGCTTCGGGTGCTCAGGCTGCCCAGAGACAAAAGAGGCAACGCGACACTGCAAGCAACCAGTTTTCCTCACTGGCTGGATTTGGCATGATGCAGATCAAGACGTAGAAGCCACCGCGGCTCCATTTTCTGCGGGTGATCTGAGAGTTCGGCCATTTTATAAAAACCGGATTTTTCCATGTATAATTTCATTGCGGCCAGGTTATTCGGGTTAACGGTCAATTCAAGCCAGGCCAGCCCGGAATCGATTGCCAGCCTGACCAGATATCGCATCAGAATGGCACCAAGCCCTTGCCCATGCCTGGTTTCATCTACCGCAAAACCAAAGACCACGGCACCATCATCATGAATGTTGCGTAAAAGCACAGTTTCGGCAACGACCTTATTCTTGTCGTCAATCAGGCAAAATACAGAGCCACTGCGGGTAAACTGCGAAAGATTAAAAACTGAAATACCGTCGGTGCCAAAAGCCTGGGCATCTATGTCGGCAATTTGCCGCAGTATTCCCCAATCCTGCGCATCTGGGCACATAAAACGATAATCGCTCACGTGGTCACAGCAGCAATACAGCTGAGAGCTTCGTCGGCAAGAACAATCATGCTCATCCTGCGATGGCACGGCAGCATTTTCTTAAGCTTATATGGTGAAGTATAGCGAGCAAGAATCTGGCCCTCACCGCTGATCAGGCCAAGCTGATCAAGGTCGGTACCGATAATTGCACCGGCTTCATGCGCCGTCATATAAGCCGGCCGGCCGGTCAATGCAACCTTGAACATTTCGCCGGTGCGACGGTTTAAAACTATGACATCTTCACTCTCGCAGGCGACAAAAACAGTTTCGAACTCGCGATTGTACTCAATCAGAGTGATCTTGCCTTCAAGCTGATAAGAAAAAATATCTTCAAGTTCGAGGGTGTATAAAATAACCCGCCCACAGGCATCGCCGCAAAGAACGAATTCACCGTTCGAACTGAGATTGGTGCAGCTGATACTGTTTTCGAAATCGATGCGTTTTTCTACGCTTCCTTCTGAACTCAGGAGATACAGAGATTTATCTGATCTCAACAACAGCTTATCGCCAACCACACTGAAACTGACAACTCTTTCTTTTATGTCAACCAGATGCGAAAAATGATCAGAAGACAGATAAAACTTGCACTTACCAAGGCTATCGAGCAACACCATGGCAGCATCAGGAAACAAATGCACGCGCTTGAATTGACCCAAAAATTTAAAAATTTCACTACCAGAAAGATCAAAGCCCATCACACCAGCCGAAGTAACAGCTATAGCCGTGTCAGCCTCTGATGAAACCGCAATATCGAGCACTTTGGTTCCACTAAGACGGTTGTTCCAGATCTCTTCGCCAAGATCGTTTATGCAGAAAAGCTTTTCGCCGCCATCCCAGACCAGGCAGTATTCAACGCCATCCTGACCTTTCCAGATATATACTTTTGACTGCTGCTCGTCACTGCCAACCAGCTCAATGTTCCAGACTTTCATAAATGATGACTTCAGCGTTGCCGGCACCGGTCGTGCAACCGTTTCTTTAAAAACCAGGCAATTGTTGAGTTGACCGGCATCCTGAACCAGCATACCGATCTCACCACGCTCAGTAGCGTAAAATATTGCGCCACCATCTGAACTGATACTGGCTTTCAGCAAACGGTCAGGCATCCAATGTTCCCAAATCGGCAACCCGTTGGTATCTAGCTTAACAAGATGGCCAGCAGCGCTGAAAGCCAAAGACTCAGCACTTTTTGAGGCATAGGAAACTCCAGCCAGATCGTTTCCAAAGGCGCCTTTCCAGATGCCTGAACCGCGCACCAGATGCATGCAGAAAACATGGCCACGCGCAGACAGAGCCAACGCTATCGTCCCATCCTCGCTGAGTGATATCGAAATTACCTTGTCGAGACCCATAAAAGCATCGATAGGACGACCGGCCTGATTAATCGCACCCAGCCCTTCGCCACGATCGTCAGCACATGGAAACGCGACAAATTCGCCACCATCGGAAATTGCCATATCTGTCGGCCGCTTCATCAAGTTACGATAGGCCCACTTTACACGCAGACTGCGGTCAGCGCCGATAATTGCCGGATCTGAGGTAACAAAGCTAAAAACTTCACCAGTTGCGCTAATTCGACCAAGCAGTGCGGGAAACGGGCGTTTTCGCCAAAGTGTAGCCCCGTCCTGACCAAATAAAATTGAGTGCTTATCGTTATCTACCGCGAGTATCTCAAGTGTGTCGGCAATTGAGATACTGACGAGGTCGTAGCCAGTATTTCGGTGCCAGAGTTCCTGGCCGTTGCGGTTGAACAAGCGCAGTTCGGTGCCTTTGTCGTAGACGGCAAAACTGCTGTGATCGCTGGTAAATTCTACCAGCTTGAGACCAGACACTTGTATGTGCCAAGCCTTCTGATAACTTGTTGCATCGGTCTTATCGGGCATAATCACCTACAACGTTTCAACATTTATGCAAAGATACCACAAGCGAACACTCAATTCGATTTTTTTATGCAGCAATCTTCTGTTATACTTTAAAAATAAATCAGTTATTCGGAGTTGAAATGAAAAACAGATCAATCTACCTGCGAACTTTTCTGGCAATTGTTTTATCTCTGAGCATTTATGCAGCAGCTTTTTCGCAGCTTGGCCCGACCATTTCGCAAACTGGCGTCTGGCAGGGAATCAGCTCGCATCAGGTCATTCAAGCAAAGATCGACGACAAGATCGAGCGCGTCTGCCTGCCACGTTTTGAGTTCAAAGACGACATAGACCAGCAGGTTCTGCGTCAGAAAATCAAAGAAGGTATTGTTACTCAGGAAGCAATTTTTCAGCTTTATCACGATGGACTTGGCCGTCCAAAAAAAGAAAACGGCATGTATTACGCGTCCAGCGTTTATCTAAAAGATATTAAAATGACCTATTCCTCCTACCTGCGCCGTGCAGGCTACAATTTTACTATCAGCAAAACCCCGGCATTTGAAGACAAAGAACTTTTGCGCGGCGAGCTCTACAGCGATCACATCATAGCCCGAAAAGCTGAACAGGACAAAATAGACAAGGAATATGATGATAAAAAACCGGCGAAAGTCAGCAACATTTCGACAATGCGCGTAACCACAATTTATGACGTGCTGCCAAAGGGCGTTATACCACCACGAATCCGCAAACAGCAGGAAGAAATTGCACGCAGGCTTGCCGAGCTTAAGAATCGGCCTTACGGGACTGAAATTGTGCAGATCGATCCGCTTCGCTGGGCGAGCGGCCGCATGGGTTTGATTCGCGAAGACGGTGTAATCAGTGGAGCAATCGTAGAAGGCCAGAAGCCAGAACTGCTTATTAAAGCACCTGTAGAAAAGGGCTGGCTGACACCACAAATGATTGGTGAACTGAACGGTCAATCCTGCGAATTCGTTTTACAGCGCTATGCCAACGGTCTGGAAGTATTCGAAAATTCTCGATATCTGGTGCGCGACATCTATTTCAGCAACTGGAAACTGAGCTGGGAAGAATGGCTGGCAAAGCATCAGATCAACTATGTCGAACCTGAACTGCGACCCAACTATGCCAGCGGTACCATTGCACTAGAAGTAAAGCTTGTTTCTGGCACCTTCGGCAGTCTGAGCGCCCCTGTGCTCTGTCAGGTCAATTTTGCCAAACCCGGCGATCTCGTCGATAAAAGCGAATTTTTCAGGATATTTGCACCAGACCCGCGGCCAGAAAACTTTAAACAATTTGCCAACCTTTTCAACAAGCTGTTCAATGGTAAAGAGGCTGATGTCTCAATTCTGGTCTGCCCTGACGGCAAGCCTTACACTGAACTCGGCCAGCGCCGCGCACGCCGCATCTATTTTCCGGAACACAAGGCTACTCTTGACATGGCAGAAAGCCAGGTCATGAGCGGCAAAATCAGATAGTTTACGACAAATACCTGCGATTTGACTTGAGTGCGCTTTTGCAGTAGTTTTGAGCGACAATTTTATTTGGGGAGGGAATGATGAATAACGCTATTTTCAAAATGGTTCCGCCGGCTAATGAGCCAATTTACGGCTATCGGAAGGGCTCGAAAGAAGAGCTGGCGCTTACCGCAGAACTGCAGAAGCAGTCTGAGAATATCATCGAGATTCCGTTGATCATTGATGGCAAAGAAGTTAAAACTGGCAAAATGGGCGAATTCAGGAATCCATCAGACCACAAACAGATTCTCGCCCGTTATCACATGGCAACGGAAAAAGAAGTTAAGATGGCAATCGAAGCAGCCTGTAAGGCCCAAAAAGCATGGGGAGACACACCCTGGCAGGATCGTGCCGCCGTGGCCATGAAAATAGCCCGCCTTCTCGCCGAGAAATACCGCTATCAGGTAAATGCGGCCACCATGCTTGGTCAGGGTAAAAACATCTTTCAGGCTGAAATCGATGCGGCCTGTGAAACCATTGACTTTCTACGATTCAACGCCACATTCATGACTCAGATTTATTCTGAGCAGCCAAATTCTGATGTCGGACAAATGAATCGCCTCGAATATCGACCACTCGAAGGGTTTGTCTTTGCAATATCTCCGTTCAATTTTACTGCAATCGCCTCGAACCTTACCATGTCTCCGGTTATCATGGGCAATGTAGTGGTCTGGAAGCCGGCCACCACCGCAATTCTTTCCAATTATTACCTGATGCAGATTTACAAAGAAGCCGGTCTGCCTGATGGCGTCGTCAATTTCCTGCCCGGTTCTGGGGCAACCATCGGCGCAGGCGTATTTGCTGACCCGCGTCTTGCCGGCATTCACTTCACCGGCTCAACCTGGACCTTCAATTCGCTCTGGTCAGAGATTTCAAAAAACCTCGCCAATTATCGCTCATATCCGAAAATAGTCGGCGAAACCGGTGGCAAAGACTTTATCTTTATTCATGAATCAGCTGATATCGAAACGGCAGCTGTAGGCGTTGTCAGAGGCAGCTTTGAATATCAGGGTCAGAAATGTTCTGCCTGCTCACGCGTCTATGCGCCAGCATCAAAATGGCCTGACCTGAAAAACCGTATTCTGAATATGGTAGCCGACATCAAAATGGGCGACGTACGCGATTACAAAAACTTTGTAAACCCAGTTATCGATGAGAAATCTTTCGACTCGATCATGGGTTACATCGAAAAAGCCAAAGCCGATAAATCAGCGAAAATTCTGGCTGGCGGTAACGGCGACAAGTCAAAAGGCTACTTCATCGAACCGACTGTTATCGAAACCACTGACCCGAACTTCTTGACCATGCGTGAAGAAATCTTCGGACCGGTAGTAACCATCTACGTTTACGAAGACAGTAAATATGAAGAAACTCTCGCCCTGTGCGACCAGACTTCGCCATACGCACTGACTGGCGCCGTGTTTGCCCGCGACCGTCTCGCCGTTCTCAAGGCCAGCGAAATGCTCAAATACGCTGCCGGCAACTTCTATATCAACGACAAATGTTCTGGCGCAGTTGTTGGCATGCAGCCCTTTGGCGGCGCACGTGGCTCAGGCACTAACGACAAGGCCGGTTGCATGTTAAACCTTATTCGATGGACATCTCCGCGCGCCATCAAAGAAAATTACATGGCCCCGACTGACTACCGCTATCCCTACATGAACGATTAAGCCCAGCAAAAAGCCCCGTTGTCACCGACTGACAGCGGGGCTTTTTTATTGTAACAAATCAGCTATAAGCGAGTCTGAGACCTTCTTCTATCGCATCCCAGAGGGTTTCCACCCCTTCGAGGCCGACCGAAATACGCACAAGACCTGCGGTAATTCCTCGTTTGAGACGATCAGCCTCAGGCACGCCAGCATGTGTCATTGAAGCCGGGTGCTGAAAATAGGTAACTGCACTGCCGAGACTCACTGCCAGTTCACCCGGGGTGGTATAAGACGCGAAGTAGTCCATAAGCTGGCAGCCTGGCGCATAACCGTCTTTGAGTTCGAGCGCGATCATACCGCCGGGCAATCGCATCTGGCGTTTAGCCAGTTCATGGTGCGGATGCGATGGCAGACCCGGGTAATAAACGCGTTCGACCTTTTCATGTTTTTCCAAACGGCGAGCCAGTTCAATGGCCGAGGCGCAGACTCTTTCCATGCGCAAATGCAGTGTTTGCAAGCCCTGCCCATTAAGCCACGAATCGAAAGGACTGGGGGTCGGGCCAAAGTCTTTGTAAATATGAAACAGGTGGTCGCTCATAAATTCATAAGGCCCGATAACCACGCCAGCAACGCTTGTAGAATGACCGTTTACGTATTTGGTCAAACTCTGAATCACAATATCAGCACCAAGCCTGAAAGGCTGCTGTAGATATGGTGTTGCGAAAGTGTTATCAATTATCAGAGGAACCCCACGCGACTGGGTAAGCTTACTGATTGCTTCGATATCAGATAGCATCAACGTCGGGTTATCAGGCGTTTCGAGAAAAACCATGGCAATTTTCGGGTTTTCTTCGAGAGTCTTTTTGACCAGATCAGTATCGGTAGTGTCGATAAAGTGCGTTTTTATATTGAATTTGGCGAGAGTTCTGAAAAACCCGTCGGTACAGCCATAAACGCTGCCGCATATTATTTCATCACCGCTTTTTACAAGTGCCAGTGTCGTGCATGAAATAGCTGCCATACCCGACGAACAGACTAGAGACGCAATCGTGGGTCTGCGTTCATCGGCAGCCAGAGCTGAATCTATAATATGCTGACAGTCGAGTTGAAACAAAGCTTTTTCAAGATATTCAGTCGTCGGATTGCCAAGTCTGGTATAAATACGCGCAAACGGCTTTTCTCCACTCTGCGAAATGCCAAGAAAGCGATCGGCGCCATCTTTTACATTGCGAAAGCTGAAAGTTGATTTTTGTACAATTGATGGCAGTCCGATTCCCACCCCAATCGAGCCAAAACGATCGGCTGACAGAAATTTTTCAGTAGTGCGGGCATACTTATCCTTGCGTTCAGCCCAGCCAGCAAACCATGAATGCATAGACATATCTATTGTCTCCTTCAATTATTCGTTCCCTTGATCGTCTGTTCAGTCTATAAGTATTTGCGGTGCTGGTCAACCCGCATAAAAAAGGCGCAGAATACAAAAAAAGGTAGTAAATAGCGACCGCAGAGAGTATCATTCACACCATCCCAAAAGAGAAGGAGCGTAAAAGATGAATCAGGATATCGACGATCATGAATGTAAAAAAAAGCAAGCTCCATCTTTCAACTCTTCTGCAAACACCTGTTTACAACGAAGCAAATCGACAGTGCGGTACGATCACCGACTTTACTCTCACCCTTCGTAAAAACTGGCCGTGCTTTGATCAGGCGATAATTTTTGATTTTAACAGCGCCTGCAATCGTATTGCCGCACGAAGTTGCTTTAAGAAATTTGCGCCCGATAGCTTTGTACTGACCACACCGATGAACGATCTGCCTGTATTACCGGCAGATCTAATCACGCCAACAGCCACTCAGCTCTGGGACAAATCGGTAATCGACACGATTAACGTCAGAACAGTTCAGATCAATGATCTTGAGATTCTCTACGACGAAAGCGCAGAAATCTGGATAAGCGGCATAGACATAAGCTTCAGAGCAGCCTTGCGTCGCCTTGGCATCGAGAAATACCTTGGCGGACTGTTTAACAAGTTGGGCTGGTGCCTTGAAGGCGAAATAATTGAATGGGACAAAATCATCGGTTTTGGCGACGAATTTGAGGCGCTGACACCGGATTCAACCAGCGACAACTTCCAGAATCTGCATCCGGCCGACCTTGCCGACATGCTCGAAGACCTCGATGATTCAGAGAGAATGTCGATCATCGAACAGCTCGACGAAGATGTCGCAGCTGAAACTCTGGCTGAGGCTGACGCTGAGACTCAGTTGCAAATCATCGAGCGACTCGACACCGAGACCGCGTCCGACATCATCGAAGAAATGAATCCTGACGAAGCGGCCGACCTTCTGCAGGACATGGACCAGGATCGTGCCCGCGCGATTCTCGCGCACATGGATCACGACGAAGCCAGCGATGTAAGAAAGCTGCTCGAACATCACGAAGACACTGCCGGTGGTATCATGACCACCGAATACGCAGCAATATTCGAAGATTTCACAGTTGCGCAGGCTTTTACCCATCTGAGGCTGGTAGCAGCTGACATAGAAATAATCTATTACCTTTATGTCATCGACAATCAGGAGCGCCTCAAAGGCGTGGTTTCGATCAGAGATCTGCTCTCTGCCAACCCGGCAACGCTTGTCACAGAGGTCATGGACGACGATCTTGTCTATGTTCATGCCGACACACCACAGGAAGAAGTTGCCAACATTATCGGTAAATACGATTATATGGCAATACCGGTAGTCAACGATAAAGAACAAATCCTCGGCGTTGTCACTGTTGATGACGTAATGGACGTTATGGAAGAAGAAGCGACCGAAGACCTGTTTAAATTCGCCGGAACAACCGACGAAGAGCTCAACTACAGCTCAGCACTGCAGGCCTGCAAGGCACGGCTGCCATGGCTGTTAATCACACTTGCTACCGGATTTGTGACCAGCACCATCCTTAAATTCTTTATGGTTGAATTTAAGGACGTCATTGCGCTTGTATTCTTTGTGCCGGTAGTAATGGGAATGGGCGGCAACACAGGCATTCAGTCTTCGACTCTGGTGATACGCGGCATGGCGCTCAATTCATTTTCAGGCTCAGACCTTTTCAAGCGCCTTATGCGCGAGATAGCCGCCGGCGCAATGATGGGACTGGCGTGCGGGATTATAGTAGGCATCTGGGCTGAGTATCTTACCAGAAGCTCAGAAGCAGCGAGCGCGACCTTTTCAGCGCCACTCATGGCACTGACAGTAGGTATTGCAATGATGAGCGCCATGACTTTCGCAGCAATGTTCGGGGCGTTTGTGCCGATTCTTTTCAGTCGTCTTAAAATTGACCCGGCAGTGGCTTCCGGGCCATTTGTAAGCTCTTCAAATGATATTTTTGCGCTGCTGATATATTACGGCGTGTCGATAACCCTGCTGTCAGTACACTAGATCTCGCCGTCATTTAGCCGAAAAACCGATTTACAGCTGCCCTCAGCGCTTTTGAGCGGGCGGTATAGCCTTGTCTGCTATGCTGGAAGACGGGTTTGGCAGCATATAATCAGTGCGCTCATCTTTACCCAGAGGCTTTTTCCATGCATCGTCTTTGAGCATTTTTTTGAACTTTTTACCAAAAATCGCGCCATAGCGATTGATGTAGTCTTCCTGTTTATCGGCGCCTTCGAGAAAAAATGAACCAAGACTTTCGATCTCGGCGACCGAACGGCTGATCAGATCTGTTCGAACTATCGCATACATGCCGATACCGAAAAAGTGATACCAGGCACCGTAATTGTCGCCCATCTGCACATTATCGTGACGTATATAGGCCAGTTTCTTCTGAACCGGGGCGTTCTCACGATCGACACGATAAGGGTCACCTGCCAGAACGTTCTCGGCAGTCAACATGGTCAGGTAAATATTGCCACGGTTGAGCACATAGCTTTCCATGAACATGTGATGAAGCTGCATCTTACCATCAGGATAGCGCATGATTCGTTCAGTAAGAGCGGCTTCCTGACCAGTAATTGCATATCTCGATGTCCAGCCACAGGCCAACAGCAGAAACAGCTTTGAGCGCAAAAATAATGGACTGGGAAATTCTTTCTGTTTGCGGAAAATGTGCCGCCCAAGTCGGTGCCAGAAGCCATAGGTAAGATAACGCTTTGCCTCAGGCGACCATTGATGTTCTTCACCAGCCACAGGTGTTATATTGGGGTGATAATACTGAATGATCTCGCGACACTTGTTGATCAGACGATCTATATCTATAGGAATAGACTTGCCAACTTTAAAGCCGGCCTCTTCTTTTTGAGATTCTTCAAGTGCTTTGAGTTCTTTCTCTTTTTGAATCTCAGCCTGAGGATAAGAGCTTTTTACCAGCGCCTGCAAAAGTTTCATCGGCACCTGATCGAGTTTGCGTATTAAAAAGGCATCACCCTTCGGATCTTCGAGTGAAAACCCGGTCTGCTGATAGTGCTCGGCCGCAAAATTAGCTTTGATCCACTGTTTGAATTCTCCAGCATTCGCAGGCAAAGAGAGAATCAGCATCATTACTACAATCACTGCCAAAATTTTCTTTGCCATAGACACACCTCATCAGATGAATTATGTACATATTATAATGATTTTCTCTCAAGATGGAAGAAACAGAATTCTTTTCCACCTTACCTTGCTTGCATGACAAAACATTTTCACTAATCTGCTGACAATGGTTTTAAGATGGATATCTGTGGTTCTTTTAAGCCTGACTTCGTTTGCAGGCCGACAATCTGACTCGTGCGAGCTGACGGCCCACAGCAGCGGCAACTTTGCGGGCACGCCCGAGCAACATACGAAATTAGTCGGGGCCTCCTATTGCCAACAACAGTTGGCAATATTGTCTGACTAGTCAGGTATAAACCCCATTTTTCTACAGCAAAAAGCAAAGATCCTTCTGTGAATCCTTACTTTTTGCTGTAAATCAGAATCTATCTATCGCAACAACGCCGCCAACAATGAGAGCTTCAACACGACTGCTGCCAGCCTGGTAGCCTATCTGCCTGAAAGAATCACCAGGAAACAGTGCCAGATCCATACGACGACCAGGTTCTATGGCACCAATCTGTTCACCAAAGCCAAGTGCGTGCGCCGCATGCAAAGTGCCTGCAATCAGTGCCTCTGAAGCGCTTAATCGCAACTGCAACATCGCCAGCGCCTGAATTATGGTAGCGCCAAGAAACTGACAGCTGCCCGGATTATGATCAGAAGCAATTGCCAGTGGCAGACCAGCTTCGATCATTTTGCGAGCAGGAGCATGATGGGATTCCATAAGGTAGGTTGAAGTGCCTGGCAGCACAGTCGGAATGACACCGCTGCCCTTAAGCTTTTCGATACCTTCGGCACCGGTCATGAGAAGATGATCAGCGCTTACTGCGCCCAACTCTACCGCAAGATCCACTCCTCCAAGCACGTTTACTTCGTCAGCGTGAATCTTGGCGCGCAGACCATGTTCCAGACCAGTCTCAAGAATGCGACGCGACTGCGCCACTGAAAAAGCCTTGCTCTCGGTAAAGACATCATTGAACATGGCAAGTTCGAGGCGGGCTACTTCGGGTATCCAGACCCGGCAAATTTCGTCGACAAAAGCCTCGGGATCTGCCCGGCGATCAGCTGGAATCGCGTGCGCACCCATAAAGGTGGGCACGATGCGCATCAAAGACTCATCTCTGAGACGATCGATTACCCGCAGCATTTTCAGCTCGTTTTCGAGATCAAGTCCGTATCCGCTCTTAATTTCAATTGTGGTTACGCCGGTCTGCATCACCTGTTCAAGCCGTTCAAGCGCTTCGACAAAGATCAAGTCTTCAGGAAGATTGCGAATAGCCTCAGTCGTGCGCAAAATGCCGCCACCAGCGGCCAGAATATCAAGATAGCTGCGCCCCTGCACCCGCATCTCGAATTCGTCACTGCGATCTCCGGCATAGACCAGATGTGTATGTGAATCAACAAAGCCAGGCACAGCGGTCAACCCGCAGCCATTGCAAAATCTGGCATTAGCCTCGACATGAACTTCTTCACTCAACCGCGCTGCCGGGCCAACCCAGACAATGACTCCTTCTCTGGAGGCAATACTGGCGTTTTTAAGCTCTTCAGTGCGCCAACCCGGAACAGTACCCTGACCGCGGTAGGGCTCGGGAAACACAACCACCGAAGCCAGGTTGTGAACGATAAAGTCAGCGCTGATTTTTGCCGGTGCTATCATGGAGAAAACCCCTAAATGATTTCTACAAACTTGCTGACGTGATCAAGCAGTTTGTTGTCCCAGAGAAGCTCTTTGGCTACGCGCAAATCCGGGGCGAGAATTCTATCTTCGCCAAGTGCGGCCACATGCTCACGCAAGACCTCATAGGCTTTGGCACTGCCTTTCCCAAGTCTGAGAGGAGATACAAACTCGTAAGCCTGAGCTGCACTCACCCACTCGATCGCCAGCACCTGTGTCGTATGCTCAAGGATTTTCACAGCCTTGCGGGCAGCGATGGTGCCCATACTGACGTGGTCTTCCTGATAAGCGGAGGTGGGAATCGAGTCAACCGAAGCCGGATGCGCCAGAATCTTGTTCTCGCTGACAAGCGAGGCAGCTGTGTACTGAACGATCATTAGGCCCGAATTTACACCGGGGTCAACCGACAAAAATGCGTTGGTTTCGTTAATCAGAGGATTTAAGAGGCGATCTATACGCCGTTCGCTGATATTAGCGAGCTCAGCCATAACAATCCCAAGAAAATCGCCGGCAAAAGCCATGGGTTGACCATGGAAATGTCCGCCGGAAATAATTTTGTCACTGCGTAGTATTATCGGGTTGTCAGTTACTGCGTTGAGTTCGATCGTAACCTGATCGACCAGATGGTTGAGATTCTCACGTGTAGCGCCATGCACCTGCGGAATACAACGCAGACTGTAGGCATCCTGAACCTTGGTGCAGCCGATGTGACTGGCACGCACTTCAGAACCGCTTATGCATGACAATACATTAGCGGCAACCTGCTTCATACCCGGGTATGGGCGCAGCGCGATAAATTCGGGATCGAACGGGCTGGTAGAGCCCTTAACCATTTCCAGAGTCATGCTGGCGATTATATCGGCAGACTTTGAGACATGCAACGAGCGGTAAAGCGCCAGAGCGAGCACGCCGGTCATAACGGAAGTGCCGTTGATCAGAGCAAGTCCCTCTTTGGCCTGCAGTTGCAGGGGTTTGAGGCCGGCTTTTTCGAGAGCAGGTAGCGCAGGGTAACGCTGGTAGCAATCGCCGCCAAGCACTTCTCCCTCGCCCATAAGAACCAGCATGATGTGCGACAACGGTGCCAGATCTCCAGAACAGCCAACGGAGCCCTGTTGCGGCACCCATGGAATAACGTCATGATTGAGCATATCTACGAGCGCCGCGATCAATTCGGGACGAACTCCACTGACACCATGCAGAAGCGAGTTGATACGAACTGCGATCATCACTCGAACTGCATCGCGCGGGAATGCCTCGCCAACACCGGTCGCGTGGCTACGAATGAGATTAGTCTGCAATCTCTCAAGATCGGAACGATTGATACGCGTATTGCAAAGGTGCCCGAATCCGGTGGTAATTCCATAAACGACGCGGTCGTCATTTATCAGCTGATCAACGATAACCCGGGAAGCCTTAACTCTTTCCATGGCCGAGGCAGAAATGCTAACCTTTTCACCGCTGGCTATCTGCCATACTTTGTCGAGATTGAGGTCGTTGCCGTTAAGTTCAATCATTTAATGTATTCCTTTATTCTCTATTATGGGGTCACAGTAGATGACCAAATTCCTTTTCAAGGTCATCAAATGCATCTACAAGCAATTTTAGCGACAGTCGACACACGTCACCAATAGTCGGAAACCATTTGCGCATGAGCTTGACCGCCTGCAGTTTGCAGCGTTTCTTATCCTGACATAACGATGGCAGCTCATTAAAATCCATTTCGAACTTAACAATAATCATCTGCACAATGTGCATCAAATACAGATTAAAGTATTTGCCAAAAGTTATAATCGAGCTACGCGCCCGCGTCATCTCGGCGTGAATCTTGTCGAGATCTTCGTCAGGAAATCGTTCAAGAAAATCGTCGATGTCTTTAAATCCTTCTTCTTCGAGGCGGCGCTCAAAAGCATCGACCATAGCAATGCCCTTCTCGCAATAATCGATGACACCCTCGACCTCTTTGCGTGTATCAACAATGGTTTGCCTGAAATTTCGCCATTCTCTGCGAATCTCATGCGCGGTTGGAAAATGCAATTTTTGCTCAAATCTGGCAAGAACATCAACTGATCTGGTGCAGTGTTTATCAAGAGCTTCGCGCAATGTCATCAGCTTAGTTCCTTCGATATGTGCGCCACCTTCTGTTGCATTTATGCAGGTTCCACGATATGTCGCAATATCAGTCACAAATCCCCGTCGAAACATATCAAAAATCTGATTAGTATAGACAAAATCTTTGTAATTTCCTTTAACCTTTATCAGATCTTTCTCTTTAAGATTAAGATTGGTAACCGAAGGAGCACTTTCAGCATGCGTCTTTTCGGCACTTTCAAACGCACAATCTTGCCCGACCAGAATTATTGGATCACAACCCAAGGCCTCAAGAACCTTGAATGCCAGATTAGAACAGGATGGCCCTACCAACAGAGTTCCCTTCGGCATGTTAATCCAGTCAAAATGGGCAAATGCTCGATATACCATAAAAGTTGGCCCTTGCCAGGCATCGTATGATTCTTTGCGAATTACCGGGGTAGCTGCCAACCAGATCTTCTTTTTATAATCTTCTGGCAGTTCACTGAACATGGTTGCCACATGGAGGTTTCGCTCAAGGCTTGCGGCCGCACTGGGTGTTATACCGTGTTTGAACAGAACCTTGAGCGCCGAATCGGCAGAAATTACAACTGCTTTATCAGAAACACCACATAAGTCTTTTATGTTTTTATCTAGAGAAGGTCCAGTCGAAACAATTACGCCGGGCACACCTTTAAAAGCACCGTAAAGATCTTTAACCCCAGGGCTTTTAATTATTGTGGCAAGATTTTTCATGATGTTCTCAACACCTACCATTGAGTCCTGAGGACAGTTGCCGTAATTAAAAATTATTGAATGTGCCGCTTCACGAAAGCATTTCAGCATGTGCAGATTATATTCACTATGAATTTTGTCGATAACCGGATGAATAAGAACCTGCAGCGTCTTTAGAAAAAGCTGCAGAGTTATGCCAGCCTGCTTGATCATTTCGTGCAGAACCGCATACCCGTCTTCTTCGGGAACTCCGATAACCCAGCGTATTTTGTCAGAGTTCAGCAGATCACTCATATCAACATTTTCGAGTGCTGCTCGAAAAGCCTCTACATCTTTCTCAATCACCACAATAAAAAGGTTCGTATTTTTAAATTCTTCAAGGCAGGCCTTAATGTGATAGCCAAGTCCCAGCCCCAAAACCAGGATAATTTTTGGGTTAACCAGATTCATTCCCAATACCTGCTGTGTCGCTTCACGCTGCGGATCATACCGGCTGTGAATCTGATAGAGCTTGTCGTTATGCTTGATCGCCAGCGTCACAGAGCCATTTTTAGCATCGTCAATCAGGTATTCGCACTCTGATCCACGACTCATCTCAAGCGCCTTTTCCAGCACCGGCATGCGTTTTCTCAGAATTTTCAAGTTTCTAGAATGTATATTGGACTTCATCTTCAGCATTAATCCTTATTTAATTATATGTTTCATCATATATCAATATCTGGCCAGGGTAAAGACCAGCCCTGACACAAACTGTCCTTTATCTACAGTTTTGCAGATAGCTGAGGGAAGCGGCAATCTGAGCCACTGCTGTTTGCAGATTGTGAAACTCAATCGGCAGTTTAAGCTCACCCGGAAAGCGAATAGCAAGATCAAGTATCGCATTCTCGCAAAAATTTATATGAAAAAGCATGCTCGCATCAAAATCGACAACGCTGGTAGCGCTGCCTAAAAACACCTTTACCATAGCCGAAGCATCGCCAGGCAGTGCCAGGCCAGTCGTAGAAAGCAGCTTTTCGATATCTTCAAGCCAGGATGCCTCAGAAAAAAACTGTATCAGAAGCGGCTGTGCACTCACCGCCAATGGCATAACCCAGCATAGCAGAGCAATATCGTTGTTTTTACCTCCACCAGACTGAAAAAAGCCACTTCGCGCAAAAATTTTCTGCGATGGCAGGTTGTCACACATAGTCTCAGCCACCAGAAGAATTGCACGACGGCGGACTTCTTCGTCATTACAGGCCAGGCGAAGAATGCTGCTGCCATAGCCTTGCCCAGACTTATCTGGCGCTGCTGCCAGCGAAATCCGGTAACAGCCTGGCATTTCTGCAGGGTCAAAGCGAATCTGCGCAACCGCCGCGCCTTCATCTTCGAGCATAAAACCGCAACGGGTGCAATCATTCAAAAAGTCATTAAACCAGCGTTCATGCTCGTCAAAAGAAAAAGCTCTCTGGGCAAAACACCAGCGCATTGTAGCAGGATTAATGCGCCAGTCATAAATAAGACGACAATCAGACTCTCGCCAGCGACGCAGCTTTAGATCATTTCCCATGTGAGTATGTCATCCTCTTCGATATCACGACGTGCGACGCGGCCAATTACGATTTCCATGTGCCGCACCGGAATCCCAAACCCAGGACGTTTGACAGCAAGCATTGACTCGGTAATCACTGTGCCGGCAGAAATATCTACAGCCGCTACCAGACTGCGGCGGGCAATTCGATAAAGTTCGTTTTCGGCTTCTGTATGCTGTTTTAAGGGCGATCCCAGAATTTTTTCGGTTTGTCGTATCGCTTCGATCATTGCCTTGAGCTCAGCCGGTTCCAGCGAAAACGGGTGATCTGGCCCTTCCTGCTGACGCGACAGCGTAAAATGTTTTTCGATAATACAGGCTCCACGCGCCACTGCAGCGACATCAGTCACATGCCCCATAGTATGGTCTGAAAAGCCAACTGGCAGAGCAAACGCCTGACGCATGGTATCCATAGCCCGCAGATTTATATCTTCAAACTTCGGCGGATAAGCAATAGCGCAGTGCAGCAGGGCAACATCACTGTTTCCACCGGCTTTAATTGCGGCCAGCGCGACCTCAATATCTTCAAGATTCGCCATACCAGTCGATAAAATTATAGGGAGACCAGTTGCCGATATTTTTTTGAGCAACGGCAGATGGGTAATTTCGAAACTGGCAACCTTGTAAGCCTCTACGCCTACGGCCTCCAGTTCGTCTACCGCAGCCAGATCGAAAGGCGTCGACAGAAATATTATGCCTTTTTCACGGCAATACTGCATTAAATCAGGCATCCAGTGCCGCGGGATTTCTATGCGTTTAATCAGATCCCACAAAGTCTCGCCTTCTTTGACCAGCTCCTTATTCTTGAGATAACTCGCCATTGGCGTTTTCCTGGAATATATCGCTTCGGCCGAAAAAACTTGAAATTTTACCGCATCGGCACCTGCTTCGAATGCCACATCTATAAGTTTTCTGGCACTATCAAAGTCGCAATTATGGTTACTACCAGCCTCTGCTATGATAAAACATGGCTGATCATGCCCGATCTTACAATGACCAATTTTCAAAGCTTTTTCTCCAGTCTGATTCAAGCAATTCGACATCCTGCCAGGTCAGATTATCGAGCACATCTGCGCAGCGACTGGCCCCGGCTCCATCGATCAATGCGCGCTGTTTCATCATCATTTCGTGCCATGGCTCAGGTTCATTACGAAACTCTTGCAAAATCCTGCCGATAAGTTCAGCATCTGTCACATTCTCTTTATCTATAAGCAAACTGGTTTTATCGCGTCTGATCAGTTCACTGACGCTGAAGCTTTCCTGCTGACGACGACGAGCCTCAATTGCCGGAGTAAAACCATTTTTAAACGATCTGATCTCTGATTCAACAAAATCAGACTTCAGCCCCTGATTTATTTGCTCTGCCAGATCGATCAAAAAACTGGTTGCCTGCTCCTTGATTACTACCGAAGTCTGCTTCTGATTGTCAACCCAGACCATGCAAAGGCTGGGAATGCCCAGGCAGTAAACCTCCCACAGCGTCGTGCCGCCGCCGGTTATGGCAAAAGCGCTACTGGCAAGCAATTTTGGAAATTTTTCACTGTCGATATTCAAAAACCGCCGGCATGAATCACGGTTTATCCAGTCGTCAATCTCGTCCCGCGGGCAATTGGCCGAAACCGATACGCAGATCCGGTTTTCAATATTGTCTGGAATTGCCTCCAGAACTCTCATCAAAGGCTTAACCACGTCGCCGCCACCCATGGTCACCATAATTATACCATCGCTGTTATATGGACGGTCACGCAAAGCCACTATTTCAGGGCGAATAAGTGTGTATTTTTCACCGCACAGAATATTGGGAATCTTCTGACGCTTATAGGGTTCACTCGAAAACAGCGGATTTGGGTTGAGCACAACCTGAGCGGGAGTGTCACGATTGGCCAGATCATCGATCACCAACACAGACCGTCGTTCATAGAAGCGCTGCAGTAATACAAAGTCTTCACGCGCATAAAAATAGGTGTCAATTATCAGACAATCAACATCAAGCCTGAACTGGTTTGCAATTAATGCAAACAACTCACCGACGTCGGCAGAACTCGTCTGATGTGGTCCAAATTCAATAAGGTTAATAGCTCCGTTAACCCGGTCGCTTTTTATATTGAGCAATTCCCGGGGTAAGCCACTGCCAATAAAAAAGACAACCCAGTTTCGCCTGATCAACTCCATCGCCAGAGTGCGACATCGCATAAAATGCCCCATGCCCATGCCTGGGCTGGCATCAACCCTGAACAAAGCAGTTTTTGCGGGCAGCAGACCTCTGCGATTAAATCCTATCGGCATTTATTGCTATCTGCTTTTTAAAAAGCCGGGCGGCAGATCAAAAGGCACACCAGCTGAATTGATTGCCAGTATTTCGGGGTGGCCGTTCAGAAACGCAAGCACCTGATACATCGAACAAAGTGGGTTCTGGCGGACACACAGCTCAAAAATCTTTTGCAGCGCCTGATAATCTTCCTGTTTATCGAGAGTCAATCTTATTTCAGGCATATTGAGTCCATAGGAAAGTCCATATGTTTTGAATTCATCTGGAATCATGCGAATATAAGAGGTAACATGCTCACGATGTTGGTCTAAAACAGCTATCGCGTCTACACGTCGCAAAACATCGGCATTTACAACTTCCACATCGTAACCCTTTGGGAAATTCGGCGGCCCAACATTGGATGTATAATCATTCCCCATAGCCTCGTGCAAGGCCAGCACCGCATCAATCATTGCAGGATCAACCAGGGGACAGTCGGCAGTTATCCGAACAAGAGTCTGGCAAGGATAAGTATCAATCGCCTTAATGTAACGAGAAAGCACGTCATCAGAGCTACCTCGCACACAGAGAACATCGTTCGCATTACACCACTGTTCAAGCTGATCATCAGCGGGTAAATCCGGCACGGCAAGAACAACCCGTTCAACACTTAAAGCGGCACGGCAGCGATTAATCACGTGATCTATAACTGGTCTGCCAGCTAGATCCATTAAGGTCTTGCCCGGCAAACGTGAAGAACCCATGCGGGCCTGAATTACAATCTGATTCTTAACTGTTTTCATGTCAAAGTCACCTCAATAACTGAACATACTCTGGCAACATCGGCGTCGCTCATCTGCGGAAAACAGGGCAATGACAATGCTCTACGGTAATAAGCGATAGATTCCGGAAATTCATTGATATCTGCCATGGCAGCATAATATGGCATAAGCGGAATCGGTATGTAATGCACCTGAGTACCTATTCCGGCATGCTTGAGATGATTCATCAACAGAGCCCGGGTTTTACCCACCGATGCGAAGTCGATCAGAACAATTGCAAGATGGTAAGCATGCCCGACACTCTCAGCCACATCAGGAAAACTAACATGCGGATGCCTGTTCAGACGGGCATGGTAAGCTGCCATAATTTCTCGGCGGCGCACGATACCTGCGGCAAGCCGGTGCAATTGCGATTCGCCAAGCGCGGCCTGAATATCGGTCATTCTGTAGTTATAACCCAGCTGCTGCATCTCATAATACCAAGGGTTCGGCGAACCATCATCAGCAAAAGCCTCTGTCTGATTTACAAATTCAGCGGACTCGCGAGTTATGCCATGACTGCGCAGTTGTCGAAGTTTATGAGCGAGCTGGTCACTTTGTGTCAGGACCATGCCCCCCTCACCAGTCGTGATGTGCTTTACCGGATGAAAGCTGAAAACCGTCATATCAGGATCCGGACACTCTCCGACTTTCCAGCGTATGCCCTGATTGTCTTCCCAGGTCGCGCCAATTGAATGACAGGCATCTTGAATCCAGATAAAGCCAAATTCCTGTTTAAGCTGCGAAAAAGCCTGCATATCGCAGGGGTGACCGGCCAGATCAACAGTTACCACAGCTCGAACAGGTTTTTTGTTCGCCACTGCCTGTTCAAGCACTTTTCGGCAGGCAAGCGGCGACATGGTCAGAGTTGTAGGATCAATATCGGCAAACAGAATATTGGCACCCACATATCTTGCACAATTAGCGCTGGCAACAAAAGTTATCGGTGGCACCACCACAGAGTCGCCCGCCTGCAGACCTGCTGCCATACATGCCAGATGCAATGCGGCCGTACCATTACTGCAGGCTATGGCATGACTTGCGCCAGCTTCCAGGCAGACTGCTTTTTCGAAGCTCTCGATAGCCGGGCCCTGAGTCAGATAATCAGACTTTAAAACCCCAACAACAGCTTCGATGTCCTCTGCAGTAATCTCCTGCCGACCATAGGGAATGAAATTCATTCAACGACACCTTTCTGCAACAACAGCTCTTTAAGTCCCGTGATATCGAGCCATTGAGTATTGGTATCACTTGAGTATTCAAAACCCTCAGGCACCGCAACAGCTCCTTCTGGCAAAACAACTTTCCAGAAAGGGAAATCAGGCATCTTGATATAACGATCATTCAATTCGTAAAGATTGCGCGAATCATCGCGGGAAATCATCAACTCGTGCAGTTTCTCTCCCGGGCGAACGCCAATGACCCGATAACGACAGCCGGGCGCTATTGCCTGTGCAAGGTCGGTAAGTCGCATGCTGGGTATTTTGGGGATGTACAACTCACCGCCGGTCATAATATTGAAAGAATCAACTACGAATTTGACCGCCTGCGGCAAAGTTATCCAGAATCTGGTCATGCGTTCGTCTGTTATTGGCAACTCTCCTGCCTCAGCAAGTTTCTGGAACAGCGGCACAACACTGCCGCGACTTCCTATTACATTTCCGTAACGCACAACGGCAAATCTGGTTACCAACTTACCGGAATAGGCATTGGCAGCAATAAAAAGCTTGTCAGAACACAATTTAGTCGCGCCGTAAAGGTTAACCGGGTTGCAAGCTTTATCGGTGCTCAAAGCAACTACTTTTTTAACACCGGCTTCAAGAGAGGCGTTGATAAGGTTCTGGGCTCCCATTATATTAGTCTGCACCGCCTCAAACGGGTTGTATTCGGATGCTGGCACCTGTTTAATGGCAGCTGCATGAATAACCAGATCAACTCCGGCGAGTGCCCGATAAAGCCGTTTTTCATCACGAACATCACCGAGAAAAAATCTTAACCGGTTTGAGGTAAAAGTCTGTGACATCTGATACTGCTTGAACTCGTCACGCGAGTAAACAATAACCTTGTGCGGCTCAAATTCCTCAAAGGCTCTCTTTACAAAAGCCTTGCCAAAAGAACCGGTTCCACCGGTAATCAGAATAGTTTTGCCATTAAGCATGCTTCACCTCCCCAGTTTTTACAGACCGCTCTCAATTGCGCAAGTTTACTGGTTAAGTAAGGTCCTTGCACTCAGATCTATGATGCTGTTATCACCAATATTCATACGCTGAAACTGCCCGGTCAATTCTACCGAATCTCCGATCAACGAGCTCTCAAGAACGGTGTTATGCAAAGATGAATTCGGGTTAATTACCGAGTCACGAATAATCGAATCGAAAATTTTGCAGTTCTTGGCAACCGACACATAAGGTCCGACCACGCTGTGACGGACCTCAGCACTCGGGTGAATTGAGACTGGCGGTATGATTACACAGCCTTCGATACACACATGATTACCGGTTGCCCGCTCCAGTAAAAACCGATTTGTCTGCAACAACGTCTCGGGCTTACCGCAGTCAAGCCATTCCTCAATTTCAGGTGCGCCAAGCAGTTTGCCGTCTTTTATCATCAATTTAAATACTTCGGGCAGATAGAACTCGCCTTTGACCCGCAAGTCCTGCTTAATGGCAAGGGCAATGTAATCCATAAAACTGCGGCCGTCTTTGAGATAATAAAGGCCGACTTGAGCCAGCTTGCTGATCGGCACATCAGGTTTTTCAACCATATCTACTATAATGTTGTCGCGCATTACGTTAACGCCAAAGCGCTGATAATCTTCAACTTCTTTTGAGTAAATAAGCCCGTCGAGTCCATCACAAAGTTTGGAAATACGTGTTAGATCGGTCACAAACAGGGTGTCATTAAAAACCACCAGCACATCATCACCCTGTTGAATGCGCGGCGAAGCCAGCGAAATGGCATGAGCCGGCCCCATAAGCTCTGATTGATGAATGTAAACCGCCCTTAGAGCAGGATAATGCTTTTCAATGTAGCGCTGAATAATTTCGCCGTTTTCATCGGTAATGATAATGTATTCGTCAATATTTTTAAGTTTTTTAAGACCATCAATAACGTGTTGCAAAACGGTCTTGCCAGCAACGCGCACCAGCGATTTAGGCTTGGTGAAGGTATGAGGTCGAAGCCTGGTTCCTTTTCCGGCTACCGGCAAGATAATTTTCATAGTCTCCTCCCGATTCCTTCGTAGTCAAAGCCAAGCTGCAACATCTTGTTAGGCTCGAACAAATTACGACCATCGAGAATGATCGGGGTTTTCAGCAGTAATTTGATCTTATCCATATCGGGCCGTCTGAATTCGTTCCATTCGGTTACGATCACAAGAGCATCAGCGCCTTCAAGAACATCGTAACATTTTTTGCCATAACTTATTCTATCGCCAAAAATCTTGTGAGCTTCCTTTGCCGCTTCAGGATCATAGGCTTTAACAACTGCCCCGGCAGCAAGTAGTTCCTCAATCAACACTATTGCAGGTGCTTCCCGCATGTCATCAGTATTAGGTTTGAATGCCAAACCCCACACCGCAATAGTCTTACCCTTTAAATCAGCACCAAATCGGCGCACTACTTTGCTGAACAGCACTTTTTTCTGTCGATAGTTGACAGCCTCAACTGCTTCAAGAATTTCCAGTCGATAAGAGTTCTGGGCAGCTGTTCTGACCAGCGCCTGCACATCTTTGGGAAAGCACGAACCGCCATAACCGGCACCTGGAAAAATAAACGGATACCCAATTCTGGAATCTGAGCCAATTCCCTGGCGCACTTGTGAAATGTCGACCCCCAGAATCTCGCATAAATTGGCGATATCGTTCATAAATGAAATCTTGGTTGCCAACATGGCATTAGCAGCATATTTGGTCATTTCAGCCGAGGCAATATCCATTACCAAAATGGGTTTTCCGGTTCTGACAAATGGCGAATACAGTTCTTTCATCAGTTCGCCAGTACGCACATCATCACAGCCAATAACTACTCGGTCTGGCTTCATGAAGTCATCGATGGCATTGCCTTCTTTGAGAAATTCGGGATTACTTACCACGTCGAAGGGAATACTCTCGCCGCGCGCGGCCAGCTCTTCCTGAATAACAGCCTTAACCCTGTTGCCAGTTCCAACCGGCACAGTAGACTTGTCGATGATCACTCTGTATTCTGTCATACAGCGCCCAATGCCGCGAGCCACTGCAATTACGTGCTGCAAATCGGCTGAGCCGTCTTCGCCGGGCGGCGTACCAACTGCAATAAAAAGCAAAAGACACTTAGCAACGGCTTCTTCAAGATTGGTGGTAAACGTGAGGCGTTCTTCTTCGACATTTCGCTTCACCAAGCCCTCAAGGCCGGGTTCATAAATCGGAATGACACCGTTTTTCAAATCCTCTATCTTTTTTACATCGGTATCTACGCAGATTACATCATTACCGGACTCAGCGAAACAAGTTCCACTAACCAAACCAACATAACCAGTTCCGATCATGGCTATTTTCATTTTTCTGCTTCCTTTCTCTTTTAAAGTTGAAATATGATAAATTGAAAGTCATAATACCATCTGAGCCAAAAAATTCAAGCTATGAGTTAATCACACAATGATCAGAATATTGGATCGTTATATATTCACCCAGCTGATTGGGCCGTTTTTGTTCGGCTTCTTTCTTTTCGTCACTATTATTGCGATTGATCCGATGATGTCGGCACTGCAAAATGTAGTTAACGAAAACGTCAGCATGACTGTCATGTTTCGATGGTTTCTTAATCGACTACCTCAAGACATGATTTTCACCTTTCCCATGTCAGTGCTTCTCGCCAACCTACTGGTGTTCGGCCGCATGTCTAAAGATTCCGAGACCACAGCTCTGCGCGCCGGGGGCACAAATTTTTTCAGAATTCTGCTCCCCGTTGTCGCTTTTGCACTGACGATCACGATTATCAGCTTTTGTTTCAATGAACTGGTAGTACCAGGCAGCAACGAACGGGCACGCAATATCAGGCGCCAGGAAATATTGCACCTGACCGAGCCAGAAGCCTCTGAAAACACGATCATGCGCTCTTCTGACGGTGCGTTTGTTTATGCGCGCAAAGTTTATGAAAAGCGCGGCCAGATGGAAAAAGTATTGCTTGAATATTACGATAATAACGGCATTCTTAATAAGCGAATCTCTGCTTCAACCGCCGACTGGAACGGCAAGACATGGACACTCAAGCAAGCCGTGCTGCAGAATTACACGGTGGGAACACTCCCGATACCGGTAATCGTCGCCGAAATGCACATCGACTCAATCGAAGAAACACCTGAAGATTTTGCCAGACAAAGCAAGAAACCTAATGAAATGAGCTACAATGAGCTTAAAGAACGAATAGAAGCCTATGAACGTGCTCAGTTCATGGACACCACCGAAATGCGGGTTGGTCTGGCCATGAAAACCTCGTTGCCCTTTGCCAGCTTCTTTTTTGCCATCATTGGCGCCAGCTTCGGACTCACCAACAATAGAAGCGGAGCCTTTATTGGCTTTGGTGTTTCGATTCTGATCATCTTTATCTATTACGTTTTGATGAGCATTTTTTCCGCTCTGGGCAAATCAGGATATATCCCACCGATGATGGCAGCCTGGGCTCAGAATCTTATTTTCGCTTTTGCAGGATTTTACATTGTGAAAAGTATCAATGACTGAAGCAAGACACATTGTAAGCTTGCCCTGCATAATGCTGCTCGTTTTTTTACTGGTTACAAACACTTCTGGCGCCGAAGTTTTCAGACCGTTACAGATTCTGATGCCCGGCAATCTTGGCGGCAATCTGGCAACTCTCGATCGCGACCTCAAGGTTGAGCCCTCACTGTGCTGGCAAGTAGTCGAACTGCTCAACGCTTTTCGAAAACTCAAAGACAAAGACAGCCTGGTAATAGCTCCAGGCAATGATTCGAGCATTTACTCGCCCTTGAATTACCTGTTTCGCGGCGAACTTGAGCGCGAACTGATTGGTCGCTGCCACCCAGATGCGCAAGGTCTGAGCCCAAACGATCTCGAGATGTTCGCAGATTCGAGCCTGAGCAAAGAAATTCGGATGAGGGTCTGGACAAACCATGAAACAATAGATAAACAAGCCATTTTTGCTCCTTATCAGATGCTAAAATCCGGCAATCAACGGATCTGGTTTTTCAACTATATCAGCCATGACCTCTGCCGTTATCTGCCAATCAGCAACTGGGGCAACATAGAAATTGACGGCCCGAAAAGAGGTCTGCGCCGACTCAACCTTGATTTCGCCGATAACGACATTACCATTTCAACCACCTATCTCCCAGAAGATGAAATTAACGAACTGGCAGCTGAGTTAAAGCAAAGACCTGGCTGGCACCTGATCATTCAGATTCCACTTGCGGGTGCACGTCCACTGTTTTCGACCACAATTTTGCAGCAGCAGGAAAACCTCTGGTTTCTGTCAATCGAAGAAGGCCATAAATATCTTCCGCTGATCAATATTTTCAGGCGCAACAATAGCTACCCCAGGCTTACTCTGAGACGCCTTCCTTTAAGCAAATCTGACGGTAAGGTTGCCAGGCAACTGTTCGATATTGCCAGAACCAGAGTAAAACAGAAAATCACCCAACCGCTCAGAGTTATCAGGCCATCTTTTCAGGCATCAACTTCAGCCTTCGGATTTGCAGATCAGCAACACGCCAGACTGATAAACCAGGCCTGCAGAAGCAACGTAACCTTACTGCGAACGCCACACACACAGAATCTAGTTGACAATGTAATCTGTACTGGACATATTTTTGCCACTATGGAGAACGAACGCATTCATAGTTTCAGATTAACCGGCCGCGAACTGTACAAGCTCGTGGGTACAATGGTGAAAAACTCTGATACTCAGCGCACAGTCTTTGCGGGATGTGATGCAACCTGGTTTGCCGGCGAATTAAGCGAGCTAAAGATTGCGGGGCAATCATACAGCCCAGACAAAAGCTATCTGGTAAGCACAACTGAACGAACATTGAGCGACCCGGCGCTGCGATCACTTAGCTTCTCAAGTAAAATGAGCGGCTATGAAGGCAACACCCTCTGGAAAATCTGGAATAATAATTTAAAATCGCTTAGAATTAAAGATGAACAATTGATTGAATAGCGTCGCACGATTCTAAAGCAACGAAAATTGGAAGCCTGATGAAAATTAAATTAAACCGGTATCTCGCAAAGTTACTGTTGATAGCAGTCATAGCTGCTTTTGTCACAAACGCAACCTGGGGAGCTAACAAAAAGGACTATCAACCCGACCCGGCTATCACCGCGCAGATTGCCGCAAACCCCCAAATTATTCATGAAAAGTTGATCTCGGCGATGAATAAATTGCTCGATAATCCCGCATCACTGAGCATAATCATTACTCCTTACACGGAATATGGGGATAAAGACTGCATTGAAGGGCGCTTTAAGAAAGTCGAAGTTCACACTTCGCGTGGTCAGGTTGAAAAGCTCTATCTGCACAAAGCCGACATTGAATTTGAAGATGTTCAGCTCGACACAAAGAAGCTGCTTGAGGAAGAAAAAATCGACCCGGTTTCGATGAAGAACATCAACATGGATGTAATAGTAAAAGAAACCGATATGAACGATTTTCTGGAAGCCAAAAGCAAATCCATCAAGGTACACAAGCCGCGCATCGAGATGCTCCCGGACAGAATAGAACTCTCTGGCGCCACAAAATATGGCATGGTCAGAGTCGAATTCTGGGCAACAGGAAAGCTTTCAGTCAAAGATGGCCGCGAAATACAGTTTTATGCCAGCAAAATGAAAGTAAACCGGATGACTATGCCCAGATCATTCGTAGGCATGATCGTAAAAAAAATCAACCCTGTGCTCGATCTGGAAAAATTTCCATTTAAACTGAACCTGAGAGAAATAAAGGTCGAACGCGGTCAAATGAATTTTACAAGTTACCGCGAAGGCTCCTCCCGGTGAGCACTACAGGATAAGTGACTCTAATGGCCAAAGGCCATTAGAGCCGCCTAATAACACAAAGAAATTCCCATTGCTTTCATACTTCCTGCTAAGTTACAATACTGACTGATCAAAATTACAGGAGGATGTATGAAGAAACTACTGGTTATTCTTCTTGGTTTCTGTTTTGCTCTGCCGGCATTTGCCGCAGACGTTCGCGCCGTTGACAACGAGGCATGGCTCGACCATCTTGCTCAAATGCAGGTGCTCAGGCAACAGATTCTGAGTGTTGTTACTACGACTAACGCCACACCCGAAGACAAAGCACTGCTCGAATCTCTCAACGCAGAATTCTCTGCCAGAAAGGCCGATTGGGATGCTTACCTGGTTAACGTCTCTCAGGGCCAGGAAGTCGTTAAGACGGACACTGGCAAGACCTGCCCCAAGGGTAATAAATGCTGCAAAGTTACCGGAAAAAAATGTGATGGCAACTGCAAAGATTGCGGTGAAATCAAAAAACACAAAAAACACGGTAAAAAGCAATGGGGCCATCACGTATGTGGCGAAGCCTGCAAAAACGGCTGCACTAAAGCAAAAATGAAAGACTGTTGCGGCAGCGCCATGTGCAAAGAAGCAAAAAAAGAATGCGGTAAGGAAGCCCAGAAATCATGCAAAGGCTGCGCTAAAGGATCTAAATGCGGCAAAAAAGCACTCAAAGAAGCCCCAAAAGCTTGCCCCAAAGGCGACAAATGCCATAAGATCACCGGCATAAAATGCGATAAACCCTGCAAAAACTGCAGTGACGCTAACGAAGCTAAAAAAACCGTAAAATCCGGTAAAAAACGCTGGGGCCACCATGTATGTGGCGAAGCCTGTAAGAATGGCTGCATTAAGCCAAAAAAGGCAGATTGCTGTGGCAGCGCTATGTGCAAAGAACTTGGACACTGTATCAGAACCCCAAAAATAGACTAATTACGGAAGTAAAGCCTCTTAAAAAAAGCAGTCTCACACTCGTGAGACTGCTTTTTTTGTTACTGAATTTGCCGAGCAATTTGTCAACTTAAAACAGCCAATATAAAGTCTTTGGCATAGAGATCAGATTGGATGATACCAGTCACGACAGCTGCCGCATGGCAGGTCGTCAGAAAACATCATTTCCAGATGCTGAAAACGAAATTTTTCGGCCGCATGAGAGTTCCAGATCTGCTTCAACGATTGTTCTTCAAGATTACCAAAGACATGGCGACCTTCAAAGTCGTAGGGGCAGATGGTAATGTCTCCATTCGCGAGCACGGTTGCCGATAAAAGGGCATGACGGCAGGGCCGCCGTTTTACCGGAGTAAAATCGACCTTCGAGCTGCGTGAATCCTGGCGGCCATATTCCGCTTCTCCCAGAATCTGATACCATTGAACTGGCTCTGGCGCTAGATCGAAGGGCCAGCGAAAAAAGTTTTCGCGATATACAGGCTTAACCACCTGTTTCCAGTAACGCAAAAATTGCAACTGATGTGCCTCAGTATGAAGGTGACGCAACATCGAGATGCCGATTTCCGGAAATTTATCAGGAAAAGCCTTTTTCTGCTCCCTCGCAAAAGCCAGAAATTTTTCAATATTTTCCCAGTTACAGCCGGGTCTCACCTTGTCGAAATCATCTTTAGCGAGTGAATCTGTGCTTACACGAACATGATCAAGTGAAAACCATGGAAAATCTGGATCTTCTGGCAGTAGCTGAAGTGAAGTCTGCAAGCTGACAGAAAATCGAGCGACCATCTTTAGCATTGCTGCCAGATCTGGATGTAATAATGGCTCACCCATGCCGGCGAACACCCAGCTCACGTCATCGCCAGCAGAAAATTCGCTGATAAAACGCTTTGCCAGATCCAGGGACAGATATTTACGCTCGCGCTGCATATTGCTGTGCGGGCAGTTAAAACAGCTGGCATGGCATTCATTCGTTGGCTCAAGCTTGATTATCATGGGAGCATAGTTGCAAAAATGGCGCTCCCATCCGGAATCTGCCAGCCACTTTTCGTAGGAAAACAGGCTGGTAGCAAAATCCTTGTCGGCAGCCACACTCAGAACATGCTGCATGCGTTCAGAGTTAAGCCGAAGATCCGCAGCGATACGCGGTCTAACTCTCGGGCAGTGCCAGGCGCCCAATTTGAACGGATAAAGAGGTTTTTTAAGAGCCCAGGCCAGCCCACCACGTGCCCACATGAGATCTTCGTGACTACGCATCAGTCCAATAAGAAGCTCATGACTGAATATTGCCCATCCAGCGCCCGATACTCGTTCGTCAGCGAAACAAGTATCGAAAGCCTCGCGACGATACAATTCCAGACTGGCGTAAACTTCTGCAGCTTCTACCAGAAGGTTGGCAAGTGGAATCAGAACCAATGTCTTCCAGGCGGTAAGCTCCTGTGTCTGCGCAAGAACCGCACCGATCAGGGTATCGTTACCGCTGTCGTCTTCGAGCCCCCATCGCTGTTGCTGCAACGATATCGGCTTTTCGACAATCTTTTCCGCGGCAAAAATTACCGGCTTGATTCCCAGAGATTTTGCCTGTTCAATAATTGGTGCATACTCAGGGTTATCTGGCACAGCCAAAGCAAAGCCAGCAATAATTCCACGTCCCTTGAAGCGGTTGTGCAGAATTTGCAAAGCCGTCAACCCGTCAGTTACAGGCGTAACTAGGTTGGCATTGCGACGATACAGGTTTTTAAGACCATCGATATAAAAAACTATACCAGTACTTATGGCTGACTCCAGTCCCGGTGAGCTTACGCGCCCGCCGCCATTCTGTGAATACTTCGATAACATGACTGTAATGGCCAAAGGCGATAAGAGCACCTAATCCCTGTGAACACTGCGGGATGCAAATCGATCAAACTACTATACCAAAAAGCACCACAAAGAAAAGAGAAAAATCCAGAGCGGACTTTTCTCTTTTCTGTCATTGTGCCAATAGCGCACACACCCGGTGGTTTAGTGCACAAAAAGATTCTGCTGGCAGTTCAACCCGTTAAAAAATCAGGCGTACGTATCAACCATTTTTCCAAGCCCGGTGGCTTCTGCTTCAGAGACCTGTGATGCGTTGGCCATTTTAACAATCTTTTGTGCCAATTCAACTTCGGCCTGCATGCTCGTCTCAAGAACTTTCATCAGATCTGCTGCTGACCCTGCGCCGCTTATTCCGCTTGTTCCAGACAAATCGCTCACCTGCCTTTCTGCTTAACCAGCTACATTTAACCTTGGGCGCGGCGGTAATGCCGGCGCCGAGTTTTGATGCTTCTGCATCGCCATTTCCCATGTATTCCGCAAGTTCTGTACCAAAGGCTTTATCTCAACCAGTGGAATTGGATCCTTTTTCATGTTGGCATCGCCCAGTTTTTCGAGAAAAAACACATATAGCCTTTCGAGATTTACCGCAATTTCACCGCCCTTTTCCTTGTCGAGCGCCGACATCAGCTCGGCAAAAATTGCCTGAACCCGGAGCAGCAGATTGCTTATCTGTTCAATATTCTTTTCTTCAAAGGCAATTTCGGCCTGGCTCATAAACCTGAGAGCTCCGTCATAGAGCATCAAAATCAATGCTTCCGGCGAAGCAGTTTCGACCTGGGTCTTACGATAGGCAGTGTTCTGGTTGTAAGGACTACTCATTGGGATAGATCTCCCTCCGATTTGAAATCTGATTCATCTGCCAGGCCCAGAGAAGTGATAGCTTCTTCGAGAAGTGGTATCTGATATTCATGAAAACTATCGAGTGCGGCAAAAAAACTGATTATCTCTTTGATCCAGTCGCCGACCTTAGCCTGCTGCGACGATCTGAGATTATTCAGTTCCATCGTATGACGAGTAATGAATTTGGTCTGATGTATCGAAAACCAGGCAAAAATATCTTTATCTATGCAAATCTCATCATGCAATTTCATTATGTCGTAATACTCTGCGCTGGCCTTGCCAGTTAACTGCGACGGCAGTGCAGAACCATAGGTATTCAGTAGTCGCCGACAAACCGCGACTGATCGACGTGCTTCACTTTCGTTGCGGCGAATCGACTTTCGATAATTAGCCAGGCGGTTCTGCAACGCCTTGCGATCAGCTTTAACAGGCCTTTGCAAGGCTTCATCAATAATTGCACGAACTGGCGCTGCAGATGCTGCATATTTTTCTATCACAGCTGCCAGCGGCATTATTTCGACGTATTTATCTACGACACCACCCTCAGTAGCATTGATTATCTTTGCTGACGTCTGCCTGAACTGGTCTTCGAACCAGTCTCGATATAATTTCATGTTTTCATCGGTGTACAGAATCATACCATCAGACCGAATCAGTTTGTATCTGCCACGGGTATTGATGTAATCCGCTGACTCATGCTCGATCGAAGTAAATGAGTTAATTTTTTCGAACAGAATGTCGTCAGAGTATGATCCGCGTGCATGTAGACGACCATCTTGAAACGAAAGATCAAGGCCAATAAAAACAATCGGGTCAGAGCCCAGGTTGCGCACAAAATCAAAAACTGTAGTTGCAATAGACCCCCAGCAGATCACCGTACCGACAGGCTCACGCAAGTCTTTAAAAATCGGATGCAGACCGCCGCCAAAGGTCATAAGCATTTTGGGGCCCTTGAAACTGGCAAAGATATCAGGGTGTGTCATTGGTTCTACGGCCAGAACCACGTCCATCTCGTTCTCTACACCGACAAAGTCGAGTGAATTTTCGTAAGAAGGATCGGCTGCACACACAACGTCTGGCTTAATACCGTTGGCTACAAGCTGCCTGAGCGCGGTATCTACAGCAATAATCGGAAATTTTCCCTTGACCTGGGCAAGCAGATGCATATTGCGATCAAGGGAAGGGCCAGCAGCCACTATTATTGCCGGAACATTTTTAAACTTGCCGAAAAGTCTCTCTACGCCCGGCAGAGAAAAACCTGCCGCGAGATTGGCAAAGTAGTTCGAATGAAACTCAAACCCTGAATGCATCAGAGTTACCAGATTGCCTTTTGAACGATTGCACAAATATCTGATCTTTTCGACAACCCGCTCAAAATAGGTTTTAGAACGAGCTTTTGCCGGCGGATAATCGATAATCGCCAGGCGCTGAAGAACAGTCCAGTCTAAATTGGCGGTCCAGAAATCGCCGATCTCATCAGGATTTAAACCGACACACAAAGCAGTTCGTGTGTCTTCGAGAAGGCTGACAAGATCTCGAGCATGCATTGCCGCTATAAAAATGGCAGGGTCCGGTTCGACAACAAACAGCTGGGCACCGCCAACCCGTATTTTTATCAGCTTTAGTATCTCTTCGGCCATGTAACCAAGACCAAATCCGAGCAGAAGAATATGAGTCTGTCCTTCGTAACTGGCCGCAACCTGTTTGACGGCTTCCGACAACGGGTCGTAACGACTGTGAAAAGCCAGTGGGCGCGAACCATCTTCGTGCAGGATCAATGTAGGCAGGCCATTCTTAGCGTTTTCAACCCGGTATTTTTCGGGTGCGAAGCTCCCTGCAACACCATTAACCAGATTGAAGGTTGCCGGGTGTCGCCGTAAAGCCGCAAGATTTCGGTTGAATAACACATCGCCCATGCGAACTCCTGTCAGGATTCAAGAATGCTTTTTATAAAACCTTTGCTATCCTGTAAAATTTCAGGATATTCATATTCTAAAAGATCGGCCAGACCAACCCAGTCCTGACTTTCCTGAGCTAGCTGAATCTGGTTCATCTGTTCAATCAATCTTTGCACAATACTCTGGCGATTGCCTTCCATTGATGATTCAGCCATGTTTGAGGCAAAGGCCAGATCAGCATTTTTCAACATAGTAACCAGCCATTCGATACCATCGACAAACTCAAGATAGCTTTCCATGCCTTCTTTAATGTTGCCAATGCGCAAATCAGATGCTATTTCTAGCGCCAGTTCTTCGAGATGCTGCAAACCATCTTCGCCATCAGCAAAAGCATCCCGTATCATTTCCTGAGCGGTCGCAGTAAAAAATTCAATTTTCTGAAAATCGCACACTTTCAGTTCAGAAATTTCAGCGACATCATCAGGTGAAAAACTTTTTTCATCGAGAGCAATTTCGATGACAGTTGCATGACTACCCTTTAAAGAGTCCTCAACAGTCGCGAGAAGCTCAACCACTGTCACATCAGGACTGAGTCCCTCTATATCAAGTTTGCCGTCATTCAATAAGATTTCCAACTTATCACCTTCAATAATAGTTTTGTTTCGATCAACAGACAACTTAGCTTCCTGAAAGCTGTGAAAGCTGACTGGCAAACGCCGATGATTGCGACTGGTAATTAGCCATCGCGGTTTCTAGAGTAGAAAACTGTTTGAGCAGAGCTTCCTCGCGTGTACGCAGGCGCTCTTCCTGTGTAGCAATCTGAGTATTAATCAGCGAAATCTGTTTATCCATTTCGCTGTTCGAACTCGCAACACCTGAACGCCCAGCCCTTTTGGTCAACAGACCATCAGACTTGGTATATTCATTTAACACGTCTTTCAGTCGTCGGGCAATACCCATCTTATTACGATCGGTGGAGTCCTGATTAAAAAGCGCAGCAATCTTATCAGGGTTCGCTTTTAACGCCGCATCCAGAGCCTCCTGGCTCGATATCTGCAACGTTCCTGTCATTGTATCCTTGTAACTCGACCCCACGACACCAGTAGTGATACCAATATCAGAAAGGCTGTCGAACAGCTTATCAATGCCTGGAACTATTGACGACATGGTCAGGCGCATTTGCGACCTGACGCTGCGCAGCGTGTTATCGCCAGAGAGCAGACCAACTTTAAAAGCCTCCTCATAACCAGCAAGGTCGCTTTCAGAAAGAGCACTTTTTTCATCGTCGGTAAGCGCCTGCAATTCCCAGTTGCGGCCTTCGTTAAGTTTGCTGAAGACAATTTCAGTAACTTCGTTATAAGACTCAAGGAAATCGGCAATGGCCTTGCTGGCGACTTCAGTATCGGCCTCAACGTTGACAACGACACCACTGGCGTCGGTTGCGTCATAAAGATTAAAGGTAACACCGTTCACCACATCGCTTATACTGTTATCCTGGCTGACCTGATCGGCTCCGCCAAAAACACCGTCTATGCTGTAAATTGCGTTGCTGCCAACATTCTGCGAAGCGCTCGACAAACCCATTGCTGAAAGAAAATTACTGCTGTCGCTAGAAGAACCCAGCGCAATTGCCCGATTACCGGTTTCTGTTGAGGTCAGCACAAACTTGCCGTTGGTTTTGTCGTAATGCGCTTTAACGCCTACCTGAGTATTGTTATTTATGGCACTGGTAATTTGATCAAGCGTCATACTGGAAGTGCTGTTAATACTGAACTTCACGCCATTGATACTGAAACTACCAGCGGTAACTGGAGAGGCGAAACCAGCACTGGCAAGCGGCGAAGCCGTTTTCACATCTGAAATCGGGCGCGCACTGACAATGCTGGAGCCGGTATCAAGACCATTTACCGGTCCACTGGCAAGGCCTAGAGCGCTGCCAAGCGTGCCAACGCCAACATCCTGAATCTCGAGGCTTACATCAGTACCTTTTTCTTTGGTAGAAATATTGACTTTGCCGGTTGTAGCATCATAGTAGGCCTTATCAACTCCGCTTATCGCAGCAATTTTGTCGACAATGTCGCTGAGAGTTTCGCCCACACCATAACTTATATCGCTTGCCTGACCATTAACCAGTATCTTGAGGGTGCCTGCGGCAACACCAAATTCAGTTGTAATATCATTGGCGCGAGAATCCGCAAATGTTAATCCCAGTCCGCTCGAACTCGACAAGTTGGCGGCAGAGGCCTGACTGCCTGCAATCAGACCGGTAACGCCAAGGAAGTTGCTGGTATCATTAGACGATCCAATACCTATCGGAGCAGTGCTGCCATCTTTACGAGTCAGTGAAATTACATCGCTCTTTGAATCGTAGGTGGCATTTAGATTGGTCATGGCAGTAATGCGCGACAAGACGCCCTGCAGATCATCAGTCGCCGGATTAATACTTATCTGCACACCATCTACGGTAAATATGCCGGCCGAGATACTCTGGGCAAATGTTTCACTGCTGAGTTTCTCGCCCTTATCAAGTGAGGAAACTTTAAGAATCCCTCCAAACAGCTTATCAACAATGCCAGAACTGGCTTCTTCAACACTAAAAAAATTGGTGTCAGCAGAGTTGGTGTTAACCATCTGCAACTTGCCGCTGCCCTGGTCATAACGAAATTCGACCAGCCGGTCAGCCGGATTACCGGTAGCTGCGCCGCCCTTAATCAGACTGTCTTTGCCGTCTATTTGGCTGTTAAGAGACTTTATCAGCTCTTCTACGCTTGTACCAAGCGCCAGCCCGGAAATATCAAATGCCTCTGGAATTCCGGTACCAGCTCTCTCAATTGTAAAAGTGCCCAAGGTAGCCAAGGTCATGCCAAGATCGCCTAAAGTCGTTTCAAGTCCAGATCTGATATCTTTCAGACCCGATTCCATTCCCGGCAGATCTTTGTTCAGATCTATCTGACCATCTGCGTCAAACATTTTAGCGATAACTCCATCAGACGCTACGTCAGCAACTTCCACTGTGAGGCTCTGGTCGAGCAGATTAAAGCGTATGCTGTTGTTACGAGCGTCATAGCTGGCATTGAGCTTGTTCTTCAGTTCAGGCTTATTATTGATACTGGCATTGATATTGGTTATCATTTCCTGAACCGAAGTAGTACCGGTCGCACCGGTGGAAATATTGTAGGTGCCAGAGCCGCCACCAACGATTCTAACTTCGAGATTGCCAGGAGTAATATCAAGTGCATCAAGAGAGGTCGAAGAACCTCCAAGCGGCTTAGTGCTCGCCAGATTGTAACCAAGTTCAAGAGCGCCCGCCAGCTTCCCCTGAGAAGAAACCGTGGTGGCGGTAGCGATCTGCTTAACATGCATGGTGTAGCTGCCTATAGCCGCGTCAGTAGTCGCACTCGCGTTAACTGTTCGCGGGTCGCTGGCATCTATCTTTTTCGAGTTGAAAGTGCGGCTGAAGGTCAGGTCAGTAGCCTTATTCTGTAATTCAAAAAGCTTAAGATTGACTTCCTGAAGCATGGTACGCTGATAGTCCATGGTAGTGCGTTTGCGCTGCAGGCTGTATTTGGAATAGCTTTCTGCTTTCATCATTTGATCGATCAAAGACTGGGTGTCAAGTCCTGAAGAGAGCCCGCCAACCCAGTTTCTGCTTATACTGCTGACCATATTAAACCTCCTGATGCAAATCAGACCTGCTGATTTTCTTTTCTATTCTATTTATGCTTTTTTGTCGAAAATAAGCCCCATGTAATCTTCCATTTTCGCTACGAGATCGAGAACTTCCTCGTTCGGAATCTGGCGAATAACCTTGTCATTAGCAATATCTACCACCGACACCATTGTTCTGTGTGTCGCACCATGAACCTGAAACCGCAACGATCTGTCAAAAATCATCGCAGTCTTATTCAATTTATCGACAGCTTCCTGAAGATCTTTCTCTGTTTTCTCGCGATTCTCTTTGGGCGTCTCGAGTTGCTTGTTGTCCAATGGCTTAAAAGCCGTTGTCTCGCCGGTTTTATCAGCATTGGTCTGCCCCTGAACCTGAGAGGGATCCAAGACTGGTTTTAAATTACCTACTTCCATTTTAAACACTCTCCTTTCATAATCTTAAAACTATTTCTCAAAAACTCTCACCAGCCAAAATATATGCGCAACAAAACACTCCGCAATACCTATACAAGATGATATCTAACGCTGACTGTGAAAACACGTCAAAACGGTCGCCCCGTTCATACTGCGGAAAACGCGACCTGCCCGCGAGTAATTCGCAAGGTTGACGCCTTACGGCCAGACTTTTATCCGATACCGACTGCTTCACAAGATTCCTCCTTGAATCTACGCTTTTGCATCCTTGCATACTGCGCAACATAAGAGCCACCAAATAGACACACTTATCCTGTATCCTAGTATATTTATCGACATGATTTACCAGATCATTACCAGCTAATTCAACGTTTTTAGATGAAAAACAGCTGTTAAAGTGTTTTTTCACAGCGAATACACCTATATTAAGCCAATTTTCTTTTAATATCAGCGCAATAGACCTAGTATCCCGGCAGCGTTGGTATTTGCCTGGGCCAGCATCGCATTGGCAGACTGACTTACTACCTGATTACGTGTATATTCTATCATTTCGCTCGCAATGTCTGCATCTCTTATTCGAGATTCAGCTGCCGTACCGTTGACGTGCATATTACGCAAATTTGTAATTGTGTATTCAAGCCGGTTTTGAAAAGCCCCAAGCTTTGATCGTTCCGCAGAAACCCTGTCAATCGCCTTATTCAGTTTACCGATAGCCAACTCTGCACCTTCAACTGTAGTCATATCGAGATTATCAACACCCAGTGCGCGGGCTGACATTTCTGAAAACGAAACTTTCATTGCTTCCATCTGGTTGGCGCCAATATGATACTGGTTTTCATTCTGCGCGACATGAAAACGGAAGTTGGTATCGCCAACGCCGCTTTTTGTACCAGCAGTCATTCCGAAATAGCGCAACATGCTTTCGCCAGCCTCGACAGTCGCGTTGAGTGCAGTAATTGTTACCGCCTCGATTGTAACCATACTCGAATAAGCAGTACCAGCCGCTACATTATTCCGCCCGATAAGGGTTGAAGTAAACATCATTGCACCATCAGTCTGATCAACACGCACATTAACTCCGGCATCAACAAAGTCCTGGTTTGCCTTGTTTTTGAGCTCTTCAAAACTTACCATGTCAGCAACAGTAGCAACACCCGGTTTCGCCGAAATTGATGTACAAAGATTTATCAGTATTGATTTCTGACCATCGCCGACCTCCAGCGTTGCCACTGTGCTGACAGCTATGTCTGGCTGATACATGCTGAAACCCCACGCCAGTTTATCAGCATCCTTGCTGCTATCAACAAAGCCGCTATACATACCATTTTGAAAGCCAAGAACCGAAGAAGGCCCGGCAAAAGTAATTTCCATAGCATTGCCAAAAGCCGATGATACAGATACAGGCCTCTGATATGCCAACCTGATCTCGCCTTCAGCAACACTGGCAAACAAGCCATTGAGCGACATTCCACCACCTGCAGTACTGATCTGCATGTTAAAACTGCGCGCAATACCTTCGAGAGTGCTGTAGCCGCTGGCAACTATAAGTCCCATCAGCTGACCACCTGCCTCAACCATAAAGCTCTCAGTCGAAGAAAAGTATAAACCCTGTTCCAGACCACGACTACCAGCAATTTGAGCCGCCTGTGAATCAAATTGTATGTCTATACCATTAAGCAGACCAGAAGCTCGATCACAATCAATCTGAGTAACCCTTGTCTGCTTGTCTTTATCGGTCAAAGCAACTTCAATCTGGTTGTCTTTGGCTGCACGAGCAGTAGATATCCCCAGAGCATCGATAAGACTCTGATCACCAGCCACGCTCACGCGGCCTTTTTCCCCTATGTACCCCGAAGTGATTTCGAGATAGCCACCCAGTCCGGAAACCATACTTTGCGCAGTAATTGCAACGTTAACAACTGAGTTAGCCATGCCAAGACCTTCGCTTTTACTTATCATGGCTCTCTGCAGGCGCGAAGCAAATTCATCGAGGCTGGTATAAGCATCGATAACCATTTCAGCAGTGCGAGAATTACCGTTCAGGGTAATTGTCTGCGGCTCTTCGAGACAAAATACCCCATTGGCATCATAGAACTGCGCGATACTGAGCAGCATGGTATCGCCCTGCGCCAGTTCATTGCTGTCGCGCAGAGAGAAAATATGCGTAGTCTGCAGCTGAGCCGAGCCGGCCTGCAAAAGCGCCAGACTGACCTGATAGTCGCCACCTGTTGAGACAGAACCGGTTACCAAACCACGAGCATAAGCAGAGCTCGTGCTGATAGCTGCGTTCTGACTGCCGTCAAGCAACTTTTTGGTATTGAATTCAGTGTTGAAGGCAATACGGTTAATGTCGTCACGCAACTGCACGACCTCTTTTTGAATTTCGAGACGATCGCGACTGGTGAGCGTGTCATTTGACGCCTGAACAGCAAGTTCACGCATGCGATGCAGAATACTGTGAGTTTCGTTGAGAGCACCTTCGGCCGACTGAATCATTGAGATTCCGTCTTGAGCGTTCATGGTGGCACGGGCAAGACCGCGCACCTGACGACGCAATTTTTCGCTGATGGTCAAACCCGCTGCGTCATCGGCAGCGCGGTTTATTCTTAAGCCAGAACTCAGTTTTTCAACTGATTTTTCGAGTCTGTCCGACACTCCCAGCATCTGATGGTAAGCAGAGACCGCCGGGATATTATGATTAACTCTAAGTGACATACTGATTCCTCCTTGAATCTTATTGGGTTCGCGCATCCATGCGCGATTGGCTCACAGCTATTCTGCGATTAAGTTGTCAGTTAAGGAACCAGTGATCACCTCCTGAACTTCAGCAGAAACATTAATTTTCTGCCATCATACTTAACGGCATCTTTTGTTTTTTTTTAACCGACGCGCAAAAAAACCGCCGGCAACCCCGGCGGCTTTTTTTTGCGCATGTTCGCAACTCAGCAAATTGACCTGCCAGATTTTATGGCAGCCGGTATCCCGGCCGCCACAAAATCTGACTGATTATTTGAGCAACTGCAATATGCCCTGCGGAACCATGTTGGCCTGAGCCAGCATAGCTGTCCCTGACTGAGACACGATCTGATTGCGAGTGAACTCAATCATTTCCATCGCGATATCAGCGTCTCTGATGCGTGACTCGGCAGCAGTCAGATTGCTTGAGGTATTGCGAAGATTGTTAATTGAGTATTCGAGACGGTTCTGGAAAGCACCAAGCTTAGCTCTTTCAGATGACACAGTATCAATGGCCTTACCAAGCTTAGCCAGCGACAACTGAGCGCCTTCAACGCTGGTCATATCGAGTTTATCGACACCCAGAGCGAGAGAAGACATGTCACCCATTGAGATCTGCATGTTCTGACCGGCATCGGCACCGATCTGAAACTGCGGCTTGTTATCAACAACATGAATTCTGAAGTTAGTATCGCCAGTACCCCTGGCTGTGCCGTTGGTAAAACCAAACTTAGTCAACGCCTCAGTATCATTGACACCCAGAGAAACTAAGCTCTTAATTGCGGCAGCGCCATCCTGGTTTTCCTGGCCAACTCTTGTCGAGGTAAAGGCAAGAGAGCCATTAACCTCATCAAGTCTTACATCCACAACTACACTAGTGCTACTGAGCTGGATATTAACGCTGGCAACAAAGTTGCCAATTTCCTTCAGATCTGCTACTTGTTTGGAAACTACGGTGCTGTATCCGGTAATGGCTAAGCTGTCGTTGTCCCCATCAGCGACTGTGAAGATCACCGTAGCAATTACGGTAATCTCCGAATACATACTGAAGCCGCTAATAGCCTTCGACTCATCTTTATCGCCTTGCACAAAGCCGCTTTTAACGCCATTGTAAATACCAAGCACATCAGCGCTGGCAGATGTAATAGTTATGGTCGAAAGACCGGTGGAAGTTGGCGGTTCGTAGCTGATGCGCAATTCGCCGTCAGCAATGCTAGCTGAAAGACCAGTCACGCTAGCTGCTTCTGCCTGATCGTTAAATGATCTGGCAATACCCTCCATTGTCCAGTCGCCAGAAACGATAGTAAAGGTAGTCGTAGTGGTGCCAACTTGAATAGTGAATACCTGGGAAGCCGCAAACCTGATACCATCTTGCATACCGCCGTTACCGGCAACCTGAGCAGCCTGAGAGTCGAACTGCAGATCTATGCCTTCAAGCAGACCAGCTGCACGATTAGAGCTGGTTCTGACATTGCGGATATTACCCTGGCCATCGTCAATAGTCAGCTGCACCAGGTTGTTTTCTGACTGCCGTGAAGTCGCGAAACCAATGGAATCAACAACAGACTGTGGGCCGGCAACCGAGAATTTGCCAGAATCACCAACAGAACCGGAAACGACCTCAATGTAACCGCCCATCCCCGAAACACCTGTAGCGACAGTGCCAATCACACCTGCGCTGGTGTTTTTGATATCCAGGCCAGCATCACTGCTGATAGCCTGTTGAATGGCAGCGGCAAGTTCATTGAGACTCATCTGAGCATCAATGGTAATAGTAGATTCTTTTGAGTTCCCTGTAATGGTAAGCTGCTGCGGTGAGTCGAGAGTAAATGTACCGTTCGTATCATAGAACTGGGCGATGTCCTGCAGTTTGGTACTGCCTTCAGCAAGATCACCAGAATCTTTATTGGTATACACCTGGCTTCTCTGCAATTGCGAAATACCACCGCTAACAAGAGCTATACTTACAACGTAATCACTGCCATCAATGACATTTCCGGTTACAATACCGTTAACGTACTTCGAACTTGAGCTGAGATGAGCAGATTGGCTACCATCCAGAAGTTTTTTGGTATTGAATTCGGTATTCTGAGAAATTCTGTCAATTTCAGAACGAAGCTGATTAACTTCTTTCTGAATCTCGACGCGGTCATTACTGGTAAGCGTATCATTCGAAGCCTGAACGGCAAGTTCACGCATACGCTGAAGAATACTGTGAGTTTCGCCCAGTGCGCCTTCAGCGGTCTGTATCATGGAAATACCATCTTGAGCATTGAGAACTGCACGGCCCAGACCTCGGATCTGACGCCGCATTTTCTCGCTTATAGCCAGACCAGCGGCATCATCAGAAGCACTGTTGATGCGCAGACCTGAACTGAGTTTCTGAATGGATTTTTCCAGACGTGAAGCGGTTTGACTTACCGCACCATAGGTATTTAGCGACAACACATTTTGATTTATACGTAATGTCATAATAGATTCCTCCATGAATCGATTTAATAGATTTAGCGCATCCCTGCGCCATAGAGCAGTAAACCTTGGAAAACTCACTCCTTCCTGATCAATCGATCATATTGTGTTTTTAAACTATTGGTACACTGCTTGCGAAGCTGACAGATTTACAGCAGCTTCGAAGCAAATTCCTCCATGAATCAACCAGATTAAATTAACGCGGCTCTGCGCCGTCAGGTCAGCAAGAGTTGTAAATGATAACTTTCTCCTTTCTCAATAAAATGTAAACAACATTAGAGCCACGTATCCCGCAGTGCTCACCGGGAATTACACAAAGCCTCGCCATATTTTTCAGTCCGTCTCTGCAATTGAGAGCAAAAATCATATTTTCCCAATAACACGGGACTGGCCCGCGTTTTTTCACACTACTTCCCAGCCGTGCTCGTAATCAAACTCTACCGATTCCATCCTGAAGTGATCAAGTGTGCCCATATCCATGTGAACACAACACAGCTTCATCAAATACAGGATACGAAATTACATCGAATCATCTGGGGGCTCTTATGGCTTTTGGTCATAAGAGCCACACACCTCACAGTTCCATATCTGGAGCCTGACAGCGCAAAGCTGTTGGCAACTCCAGACAAAAAGCTCATACATTGTCGTTATCAGCCCACCGTTAAGGTGGGCTGATATAATTTTCAATCAGCCGAGCAACTGCAACACCCCCTGGGGCACCACATTGGCCTGGGCCAGCATTGCGGTACCAGACTGCGAAACAATCTGGTTACGGGTGAACTCGATCATTTCCATGGCAATATCAGCGTCTCTGATGCGCGACTCGGCAGCAGTCAGATTACTGTGCGTATTACGCAGGTTGTTGATGGCGAACTCGAGGCGGTTCTGGAAAGCACCAAGTTTCGCGCGTTCACTGGATACTTTATCAATAGCCTTGTTGATCTTGCCCAAAGCCGATGACGCGCCCTTAACAGTGGTGAGATCTATATTGGCTACCCCAAGCGCTTCTGACGACATGTTGGCCATCGAGACCACCATGTTCTGGCCTTGATCAGCACCAATCTGCATCTGCGGCGCGTTATTTACTATATGCATTCGAAAGTTCGCGTCGCCAAATCCCTTTGCAGTGCCTTCCTTGACACCAAACTTGCTCTGCATAAAGACAGCTTGAGTGGAATCTGCCATATTAATGGAAACCATACTTGTGCAGGCAGGATTGCCATCATTGTGATAAGTACCAACTCGCAACGATGTAAATGCCATAGCTCCGCCATGCTGGTCAATTCTAACGGCTACTGTAGCCAATTTCAGAGCAGCATTCACTGAAGCCTGGAAAAATTTGAAGGCGACCATGTCAGCAATAACAAGATCAGCGGCAGCAGTACCTATTGTCTGCATTAACGTAATGCTCCCGATACTGCCAGTTCCATCCGTCACGCTTATTATGACGCTACCACCAGCTGAAATTCCATAGCTGGAAGAAGCTACGTAACGGCTGAAGCCCCATTCAACCTTATCCGAGTCTTTAGAGCCATCAACAAAGCCACTGTATATACCGTTTACAAAGCCAAGGCTTGAACTGGCGGCGTTGGTAATGGTAATACTCGTTGCAAGAGTTGCGGAAGCAGTAGCCGGCTTTTCGTAAGTCAGACGAATTTCACCCTCAACCACAGACGCGCTCAAACCCTTGAGTTCTGCCGCCGCCGCTGCGGTAATTTGGTAGTTCATGCTTCTGGCCAATCCCTCCATTGTCCAGAACCCTCCTGCCACCGTAATAGTAACAGTACCAGTACCTATACTCAGATCGAAGCTTTCGCCAGCGGTGTTTGCTATCAACAATCCAGCTTCCAGCCCAGATGTGCCAGCATTCTGAGCAGCCTGCGACAGAAACTTTATATCTATTCCGCTCAGCAACCCGGTGCCAATATCAGACTCGGTCTTTACGGATTTAATATTACCAAAACCATCACGAGCCGTTAGCGAAACACGGTTGTTTTGTGCTTCTCGACTTATTGAAAGCCCAAGAGCATCGATAACTTTCTGATCTCCCGAAAATGAAACAGAACCATTTTCGCCAACGTAGCCTGAGGTCATTTCGATATAGCCACCAAGACCCGCTACCTTTGTCTGAACAGTATTTACTGTGGCAACTCGAGAATTTTGGATCATCAGCCCATTTTTGCTGACCACAGCATTTTGAATCTCAGCCGATAGATCATCAATACTCATCTGACCATCAAGAGTAATGGATACAGAACGGCCGTTACCGTTAATATTAAGAATCTGTGGTGTTCCAAGAACAAACACATTATTAGAATCATAGAACTGCGCAATACTCTGCAGCTGAGTGCCACCATTAGCGAGCTGCCCCGATCCTTCTTTGACCGTAAGGATCTGTGATCTCTGCATTTCAGCAATTCCAGCCCGCAGCAAGTCAATTTCAACGTTGTAGTCGCCCGCAGCACCGTTGAGCTCACCAGTCACCAGCCCCTTCACAGAATTCGAACTGGCGCTGATCAATGCCGACTGGCTACCATCAAGAAGTTTTTTAGTATTAAACTCGGTGTTATTTGAGATACGGTCAAGATCGCTTTTTAACTGACCGACCTCTTTCTGTATTTCGAGTCGGTCATTACTGGTAAGAGTGTCATTTGAAGCCTGAATAGCAAGTTCACGCATACGTTGCAGAATGCTGTGAGACTCGTTCATGGCCCCTTCTGCTGTCTGCAGCATTGAGATGCCATCCTGGGCGTTAAGCACAGCACGGCTCAAACCTCTGATCTGTCTGCGCATCTTTTCGCTGATCGCCAGACCAGCAGCATCATCAGACGCGCTATTAATGCGCAATCCAGAACTCAATTTTTGAATTGACTTTTCTAGACGGGAAGAAGTCTTAGCTAACTCACCGTAGGTTCCAATCGCCAGAACGTTTTGATTGATCCTCATCGACATAATGATTCCTCCATGAACCAGTGATTCTGCCGGCACATCCCTGAGCCAGGCATCAGATGCAGGCTGACACAACGCCTGACATCGCGCAATTACTATAAAGATGACAATCGGAGCCGTTAACGGCGTAAACCGCAGCACAGCCAAGTCATCAAAAACAACAGATAATTTAAGCTAACTGCGAATTTGAAGTGCAGAAAGAGGCTTAGTCGAACAAACTCCACACTTCCTTGTCAGCAGCATAATAATTGCCTGACTTTTGCATTGTCAGACCCCAACTTAGAACAGCGCAGCGTTCAATATCGCTGTGCAACAGCGGTTTTTAACGAGTGCTCTGCGAGTTCAGGGGTTACTACGGCTGCCAATCCAAGGCAAACTCATCCCAATTGCTTATCTTAGGCCAATTTTTTATTGTAGAAGCTGCAACACTCCCTGTGGAATCAGGTTTGCCTGAGCCAACATCGCCGTGCCAGATTGAGAAACAATCTGATTCCGCGTAAATTCAATCATTTCGTTGGCAATATCGGCATCTCTGATACGAGATTCTGCAGCAGTCAAGTTCGAACCGGTATTACGCAAGTTGTTAATTGCATATTCAAGTCTGTTCTGGAATGCTCCGAGTTTGGCACGCTCCGAGGAAACCATGTCAATAGCCTTGTTTATTTTGCCCAGGGCTTTTTGTGACGATCCAACCGTTGTCAGATCAATATTATCAACACCAAGAGCTTTTGAGCCCATATCAGCGATGCCAATACGCATAGCCTGCCCCTGGTCCGCCCCAATGTGGAACTGAGGAGCGCTATCGACAACATGCATTCGATAGTTGGCGTCACCAACACCAACGGCAGTGCCTTCCTTTACGCCAAAGCGGCTTTGCATAAATACAGCCTGCGTTGAATCCACCATGTTCAATGAAACCAGACTCGAATATGTTGGTCCACCATCGTTGTGATAATCACCAACCCGCAACGAAGTGAAAGCCATGGCACCGCCATGCTGATCTATTCTGGCAGCTACACCTGCACTTACCAATGTCTGGTTTGCAGATGCCTGAAAAAATTTGAAAGAAACCATGTCAGCAGCAACGAGGTCAACTGCCGCAGTACCTAATGTCACCATCAGAGTAATTTCTACTGGCAGAACTGTAGAAACACCATCAGAAATACTTATTATTACGCTATCGCCGCCAGTTATGCCATATTTCGAAGATGCAACAAATCGACTGAATCCCCATTCAACAGCCGATGTCCTCTTCACGCCATCAACAAAACCGCTGTAAATTCCGTTAACAAGACCAATGGTAGATTGAGCAGCATTGGCGATGACAATGCTGGTCGCCAGAGTTTGCGAGGCAGTCGCCGGCTTTTCATAATTCAGACGAATTTCGCCTTCAACAACAACAGCAGACAAACCCTTCAGGTCTGGCGCAACTGTCTCAGTGGCGGTTCTAATCTGTTGGTTAATACTCCTGGCAAGCCCCTCCATTGTCCAGAAGCCACTGGTAACAGTTACTGTTACAGTATCTCCACCTATCGACAGGTCAAAACTTTCTCCACCACCAGCTGAAATAAGAAGACCGGCTTCAAGACCCGATGTTCCTGCAATCTGAGCCGGTTGCGAAGCAAATATTACATCAATACCACTCAGCAGTCCTACTCCGCGCTCTGTCTCGGTTTTAACACTTTTTACGTTGCCAAAATTGTCACGAACTGTCAGCTCAACCCTGCTGTTAGCTGATTCCCGACTTATGTTTAATCCGAGTGCATCTATGACCGACTGATCACCACTTAACGACAATTCGCCCAACTCGCCAACATTTCCTGAGATTATCTCAATGTATCCTCCCAGGCCAGCCACATTTGTTTGTGCTGTGTTTATGGTAGCAACCCTGCTATTTTTTATACCCAGGCCGTTAGAACTGTTTATTGCGTTCTGGAATGCCGAGGCAAGATCATCCAGCGTCATCTGCGCATCCATAACAACTGAAGAACTATTTGAATTACCACTCATTGTGACTGACAACGGCGTCTCAAGGACGAAAACCCCATTGGCATTGTAAAACTGGGCTATACTCTGAAGCTCCGTACTGCCAGTCGCAAGAGTTCCGACAGCATCTTTAACGACAAATATCTGTGAACGCTGCATCTGTGAAATTCCGGCCTTGAGCAAATCAAGATTTACTTCGTAATCACCACCGGAACTTTGCGCATTACCAGTTACAATGCCATTGGAATAACTTGAACTTGAACTGACCAAAGCAGTTTGGCTGCCATCAAGCAGTTTTTTTGTGTTGAACTCTGTATTGCGCGAGATTCGATCCAGATCGTCGCGCAGCTGACCAACTTCTTTCTGAATTTCGAGTCGATCACCGCTGGTCAGCGTATCGTTTGACGACTGAATTGCAAGTTCACGCATGCGATGCAGAATACTGTGCGTTTCGTTAAGAGCGCCTTCAGCGGTCTGTAACATCGACACGCCATCCTGGGCATTTAAAACAGCCCGGTTCAGGCCTCGGATCTGGCGACGCATTTTTTCGCTGATTGCGAGCCCTGCGGCGTCATCTGCTGCTCTGTTGATTCTTAAACCAGAGCTGAGTTTTTCTATAGACTTTTCGAGTCGGTTTGAGGTTTGAGTAAGGTTCCCGTAAGTAGAAAGCGCGACTACATTCTGATTAATACGTAAAGACATTGTTGATTCCTCCGTGAATCATTCTGAAAGTTTCGCATCCTTGCGATAAGGCGACAAAGTATAAAGAAGCAAACTTTCGTCAAGGACTTTTTATTATTTTTTTCAAGAATCATTAAAAGTCCCTGTTCATAAGCGATTACAAACTAATCATTATTAAATGGCGGTATTTTTCAGACAAAAAAAATCTGCTGTCGAAAAGCCGAAGCTTTCGACAGCAGAAATCTGATTAAGCTAGTTTTTAAGCTAGTTTAAAACCTGTCTAATCTTTACTGACCGAGCAACGAGAGAACACTCTGCGGAACCATATTAGCCTGAGCCAACATGGCTGTGCCTGACTGAGAAACAATCTGATTGCGGGTGAACTCGATCATTTCCATCGCGATATCAGCGTCTCTGATGCGTGACTCGGCAGCAGTCAGGTTGCTTGAAGTATTGCGAAGGTTGTTAATTGAGTATTCGAGGCGGTTCTGGAAAGCACCGAGTTTTGATCTTTCAGACGACACAGTATCAAGCGCTTTACTGAGCTTGGCCAGAGCCGACTGAGCCCCATCAACGCTGGTCATATCAAGCTTGTCTATACCCAGGGCGCGAGAGGACATGTCACCCATTGAGATCTGCATGTTCTGACCAGCATCAGCACCGATCTGAAACTGCGGCTTGTTATCGACAATATGAATTCTGAAGTTGGTGTCACCGGTACCTCTGGCTGTGCCATTGGTTAGACCAAACTTAGTCAACGCCTCAGTATCATTGACACCCAGTGAAACTAAGCTCTTAATTGCGGCAGCGCCATCCTGATTTTCCTGACCAACTCTTGTAGAGGTAAAGGCAAGAGAGCCATTAACCGCGTCAAGTCTTACATCCACAACCACACTAGTGCTACTTAGCTGGTTATTAACGCTGGCAACAAAGCTGCCAATTTCTTTCATGTCCGCTGTTTGTGCGGAAACTACGGTGGTGTATCCGGTAATGGCCAAGCTGTCGTTGTCCCCATCAGCAATTGTGAAGATCACTGTAGCAATTACGGTAACCTCAGAAAACTTACTGAAACCGGTAATAGCCTTCGAGTCATCCTTATCGCCCTGCACAAAGCCGCTTTTAACACCATCATAAATACCAAGCACATCAGCGCTAGCACTTGAAATAGTTATGGTAGAAAGACCGGTGGAAGTGGGCGGCTCGTAGCTGATGCGCAATTCACCGTCAACAACCGAAGCAGAAAGACCAGTCATGCCAGCTGCGTCGGCCTGATCGTTAAACGACCTGGCAATACCCTCCATTGTCCAGTCGCCTGAAGCGATAGTAAAGGTATTCGAAGCAGTGCCAACATCAAGAGTAAATGACTGGGTAACAGCAAGTCTGAGGCCATCCTGAAGACCGCCGTTACCGGCAATCTGAGCAGCCTGAGAGGCAAATTGCAGATCTATGCCTTCAAGCAAGCCAGAGGCACGATCAGAGCTGGTTCTGACATTGCGGATATTACCCTGCCCATCGTTGATAGTCAGCTGCACCAGGTTGTCTTCTGATTTTCGCGAAACCGCGAAACCAAGAGCATCTACCACGGCCTGCGGGCCGGCAACCGAGAAATCTCCCTGATCACCAATAGAACCTGAAATAACCTCAATGTAGCCGCCCATCCCCGAAACGCCTGTAGCGACAGTGCCAATCACACCTGCGCTGGTGTTTTTGATATCCAGGCCAGCATCACTGCTGACAGCCTGTTGAACGGCAGCGGCAAGTTCATTGAGACTCATCTGAGCATCAATGGTAATGGTAGATTCTTTTGAGTTACCTGTGATGGTAAGCTGCTGCGGAGAGCTGAGAGCAAATGCACCGTTCGCATCATAAAACTGAGCGATGTCTTGCAGTTTGGTATCGCCTTCAGCAAGCTCACCAGTATCTTTGTTGGTAAACGCCTGACTTCTCTGCAATTGCGAAATACCACCGTTGATAAGAGCTATACTTACATTGTAATCACCGCCACCACTGGCGTTACCAGTTACAAGACCGTTTACATACTTCGAACTTGAGCTAAGCTGAGCAGACTGACTGCCATTCAGAAGTTTTTTGGTATTGAATTCGGTATTCTGGGAAATTCTGTCAATTTCAGAACGAAGCTGATTAACTTCTTTCTGAATTTCAATACGGTCATTACTGGTAAGAGTATCATTCGAAGCTTGAATGGCAAGCTCGCGCATTCTCTGAATAATACTCTGGGATTCGCCAAGAGCGCCCTCTGCAGTTTGAATCATTGAAATGCCATCCTGGGCATTCAATGTTGCACGGTTGAGGCCTCTGATCTGACGGCGCATTTTTTCGCTGATTGCCAGTCCGGCTGCGTCGTCGGCGGCCGAATTAATTCTCAAGCCAGAGCTGAGCTTCTGAATCGACTTTTCGAGTCGATCACTGGTCTTGGTAAGATTTGAATAGGTCTGCATCGAAAGAACGTTTTGATTTATTCGTAACGACATAAAAATTCCTCCTTGAATTTTTGCCTTACAGCACTTCCTTGTGCCGAGCTCCTTAGATTCCAGGTCTCTTTACTGCGTTCTTTTTATAGACTTCCTGCCCTCCTTCCATTTTTTGCTTCACTAACAAGGCCTATTTTTGCCTTTCTATTAGGACTATCGACATTTTGCCGCACATTGTTTCGGACGATTTCAGAAGTTTAAAGCCATATTTAACATAAATACTAGCTTTTTCTTCATTTTTCTATTCAAAACATCTAATTATCATTTTTTTTATTTATTTTACCGAGCAGCTCAATCAAGTAAATTACTGGCACTTAACAATTCAATGTTCTTCAGTAGCTTGTCTACTGGCACCTTAACTAAATTGCTGATATCTATCAGATCATTAGTTCCATCTGCATAAGCAATAAAATTCATCATCGCAGCGACCCCATCGTAGCTGCCTTTCTGGCTGATATTTGGGTACAGGCCGCGTTTTCCCAATTGGGGTTCGCCCAGGCAGCGCATCTTAAAATACCGGTTATTTTCAAGAGCTATGACGCATTTGCGCAACACTTCCAGCGATCCATGCAGTCCATCGGGAGAAATTAAATCCAGATTATCTGCTGAAGTATGGTATTCCGGGTATTCAGCGAATTTAACCCGGCAGAAGACACATAAGGGAAGATCTATGCCAGGAGCACAGTATTGTCGTTCATCAGAGCCCCGCTTCAAAAAAGAATAAGTGATGTATTCAGGATCATGAAAAGACAATATGCTGGTAAGAACCTTGTCAGCAAGGGTGTTGCCATAGCGCGAAGCAATGTAAGAATAATCACCATCAATGCCCACACAGGTCACTACAAATCCAGCAATAACATTTTTCTTCAATGCTTCAAGGTTTTTGCTCAGGTAAGCAAGCGACCCAATGGTCTCAGGGATAAAAATCAGACGGTAAGTATATCTGCGACTTGGCAGTGAAGCTAACCATTGCCCTAATGCCGCTACCACACAGGGTCCTGAAAGTTCATTGTTTGCCATGGATGGGTGGCACACATAAGTAGAGAAAAAGACTTCCTGAGTGGTTTGCCCCGGGATAATCAACTCTCCATAAGTCATAGAACCCGGCTTTAACTCGCTGTCTATGAACATGCGATAATTACCAGGCGCCAATGAGTCAAGCTGGTTTTTTGACATACAGAAACCAAAGCGATCATGGTAGTAAGAGGTTACATAGGGAATAACATCTGGCTGTTCCGCCTGAACATAGACATGTTTTTTAAGTTCGTCGAGAGTTACCACTCTGTCAACAGGAGTCGAATAACCAACCAGATGCAGATTACACTTCTTGAAACAGACTATTCTTTCGCCGCGATCATTCTCGATAAATGCCTCTTTCACATTCCATTCTCTCGGAATTTCCCAGTCAAAAGCCTTTGTTCCGCTGGGTATTTCATGAATACTGAGCTCTGGCAAATATTCTTTAAGAATACTGAGAGTTTCACGCACACCATTACCGGTAATACTTCTATTGATCGGAAAAAGTCTTCGGGCGAGCTCATACATACCCGAGCCATCAGATAGATTTACTTTCATTATGTACTGCTGCTCCCTATAAATATAGTTGATTTCTACTTGTTTAACCCCAGAAGTATAATCAGCTTTCTATAATACCGGCAACAGCAATTTGACTTGCCAAAGCTTTTACATTATATTACGCCAAGTAACGAAGCTGATGACTGCTACAGAGGAATCCCCCAGATGGCTTCACCAATTTTTTCCGCTTTCCAAAAATGGGTTGAACTGACTCCCCATAAAACCGCTCTGTCATTCAACGACCTCAGTTTCACCTACGAGATGCTATCTGATAGCGCACAAAAACTGGCTGCAGGAATGACAGATGCCGGCATAAAGCCAGGGGACCACATCGGTGTGGTTTTACCCAATTGCCCGGAGTTTATATTTCTGATGCTGGCAGCAGCTCAAATTGGCCTGGCAATTGTTCCACACAATTCGTCTATGAGCGCCGCAGCACTTGCCAGCGCCTTTGCCGCTTCAGACGTAAAACATCTCGTAGGCTGGCATTCAGTGCTTGCAGACTTGAAAAACGCCACAATTTCACCATTTAATTCAAAGGAATCTGTCTGGATTTCATTAGGAGGAAGCGTTGACGACTGCATGAACTTTTCCAGCATGCTCACCAGGAACTTGCCCATGCAGAAGCAGCCTGATATAACCGGGGATCAGCCCTACATTTTTTCGTTGACCTCTGGTTCTACAGGAGAACCGAAACCAATCGTTCTTCTGCAAAGCACAAAAATGGCGCGGGCACATGCCGCTCAAACCCTTTACAGTATTACCTCAAACGATGTTACTCTGGCAGCGACCCCCTTATATCATTCTCTTGCAGAACGCCTTGTTCTGTTGCCTCTTATAACCGGTGGAACTGCAGTTTTAATGGCAACCTTTTCAGCAAAAGACTGGCTTGCAACCGTAGGCAGGCACAATGTTTCCTTTTCAATTGCAGTTTCCTCACAATTGAAACAAATACTGCCGGAAATACGCAATCAGCCAAATCTGGCAAACAGCCTGCGCTGTCTGGTTTCGTCGTCTGCTCTGCTTGATTCTCGACTTAAGGCCGAATTATTATCTTATCTTGCCTGCGATTTTCATGAATGTTACGGAACTTCCGAGATCGCCATCGCCAGTAACCTAAGCCGCAAAAACGGGGAAAGCAAACTCGCCTCGGTCGGCAACGCGGCCCCAGGCGTAGTTATAAAAATTATCGACGAAAACAACAACGAGCTGGCTGCAGATCAGCCCGGCGAAATAGCCTGCAATACACCGATGCGCTTTGCCGGATATTACAAAAGAAACGATTTAACAAGAGCAGCGATGCTGGGCGATTATTTTAAAACCGGTGATATTGGCAAAATCGACAAAGACGGTTTTCTATATTTTCTTGGAAGGAAAAAAGATATAATCATTACTGGCGGCGTCAATGTCTATCCACAGGATGTTGAAAACGTGATCATGCAACATCCGCTGATTTGTGAATGTGCAGCAATAGCACTGCCAGATGAGCAACTTGGAGAAATTGTTGCTGTTGCAATAGTGACTAACGACAGAGAGAAACTTAACATCAGAGATCTTCAGCGCCTGTCAGCGAAACAACTGGCTGATTATCAACAGCCCAGACGCTATATTCTGCTGGATGAACTTCCTAAAAACCGAATGGGAAAAGTTATGAAGCGCGAACTAACAGAAAAATACACTAGTGAAAAATATGACACACAGCTTTAACGGCCCCCCTCTCTCCCTGGCGTTTATCGGAGGATCAATAAAGTCTGCGGTGGGATATGCTCATTTCGCTGCTTCTCGCATGGACAACCGGTGGAAGCTTGTAGCAGGTTGTTTCAGCCGTGATTCTGAGATCAACCACGCAACAGCTGCCCAATGGGGCGTTGAGCCCGACCGAGTTTATTCTAACTGGTCAGAATTGCTTAAACAAGAACAAGGCAGGATTGATGGTGTTGTAATCCTCCTACCTACGCCAGTTCACGCCGAAGTTTCAATGGCAGCCATAAATGCCGGCTTTGGAGTTATCTGTGAAAAAAGCCTGGCAACTTCTTCAGAAGAGGCTAAAGCGATCCTTGAGCTTATCAAAAAGAAAGCTGGTTTTCTGGCTGTAACTTTTAATTACACTGGCTTCCCCATGGTACGAGAGCTCAAGCAAATTATTGAGGCAAAAAAGCTGGGAAAAATAATGCAGGTTCTTGTCGAAATGCCCCAAGAAAGCTTTAACAGGCAGTCACCCGGCAGAATCGGTCCACAGCCACAAACCTGGCGGACAAAAGATTACAAAATACCGACTATTTCGCTGGACCTAGGGGTTCACATACACCACCTGGTAGATTTTTTGACTGGCGAAAAGGCCCTGGAAGTCATGGGCGATCAGGCCATGCTCGGCGAACACGTAGCAGTAGTAGACAATATCATGTGTATCGCCAGATATACCAACGACATGCGCTGCCAGATGTGGTTCAGCAAAACAGCCATTGGCTATAGAAATGGTCTTAGAATCAGGGTGTTTGGTGAATCAGGAAGCGCGGAATGGATACAGGAAAACCCGGAAGAGTTACGTCTCAACTTTGCCAACGGTCAACGAATGCTTATCGACAGAGCATCCGATTTATTGCTGGTCGCCAGGCAACCCAGATACAATCGTTTCAAAGCCGGTCATCCATCGGGTTTTATCGAGGCCTTTGCGAATCTGTACTGTGACATCGCTGACAATCTCATGCTTTTCAAGCAGGGTAAAATTACTGATCAAAATTATATTTGTAACGTGAAAATGGCTGTAGAAGGACTCGAGTTTTTCGAAACGATAGGCAAGTCTAACACAAGTAATCAATGGCAAAAAATTGGAGATATCAATGACTAACAAAAAATATGCGATCTATGGAGCAAGCATTTACGCAAAAGTTCTGTTTAATGAGCTTTGCAGGCTTGGAATCAATGTAGACTTTTTTGTTGACGAGTATGTTCAAGCAAAAGAATTTCTTGGCAAGCCTGTTTTTCGCATAAAAGATGTGACCGACAAAAAAAATCTCATTTTAATGAATGCCACTGCTTACGATCTGGTAGAAAGCCTTATGGCAAAGGGTTTTCCCGAAGTAAAGTCCCTAAAAGAAACTATCTATGCATATCCTGGTGCTCTTATTGAATTTAATCAGACAATGTGGGTTGTAAAGTCTAATCGTCTGGTCAATGAGAATGAATTTGCCTGGTTGCACAAGAGAATGGCCGACGAAAAAAGCAAAAAACTACTGCAGACACTGACTAATTTCAGAATGAATCCCCTGCCAGAATACTTTTTCTATGCAGATGGAGATACTGAGTATTTCCCATCTGGCTTTGACGCCTTCAAGGGAATAGATAATCTGAAGTTTGTTGATTGCGGCGCATTTACTGGCGACACAATCCAGTCGTTATTCAACAATTTTAGTCGCAAGATTGAATGGATAATTTCAATGGAGCCAGACCCAAATAATCTTGAAAAGCTGATAAAACAAAATTTAGTCAGGCGCCCTGAACACGAAAACACAAACATCTTCATATATCCCATTGGTGCTTTCAACAAAGAAACGCTTTGCAGTTTTCAGTTAAATGGATCAAGTTCTTCTATCTCCGATTCATCCTCCGACACACAATTGCTTGTTCCTGTTGCGCGAATCGACACTCTTCTTGCACACACAGCACCCAATTTCATAAAAATGGATGTTGAAGGCGCAGAATTGGAAGCACTTGATGGCGCCAAAGAGATCATAAAAAAACATCGGCCAAACCTTGCTATTTCCGCTTATCACAAAGCCGAACATCTATGGGAAGTCCCGAGATTTATCGATTCATTATGTCCCGACTACGAGTTCAGGTTGAGACTTCACGGCAACTGGGGGCATGAACTCACTCTTTATTGTTGCATGCCTGAATAGACAAATGGAGAATCACATAATGATTGACCCTGTAGCAGCATTTATCTACAAACAGCTCGAAAAGAAAGCTCCATTACCGCCTGAAGACACCATTGCAACCTATAGATACCTGGATCGTGGACACGTTGACTCTATTGGTCTGATTAAATTTATTTTTGAAATCGAAGATGAGTTTCAAATCCAGTTTGCCTCGGAAGAAACTCAGTCAGACGAATTCAGAACGATTGGCGGACTGATTTCAATTATAAGAAGAAAAATGGCCGAACAAAGTGAATAGAAGCTACTCGCGCAACGACATTCTCACAGCCTTCAAAGAGGTGGGCCTGCAGAAAGACGACACTGTTTTTGTCACAACCAGCCTGGGAATGCTTGGAATTCCGGAAGGCATTGAAAGCAGCGATGATCTAAATCAGCTCTTTTTTGATGTTCTCAAAGATTTTTTTGGCGCAAAAGGAAACGTTATTGTTCCTACTTACTCTTACACATTTGGTCGCAGCATATCAACTAATCTACAGGTTTTCGACCCAAAATCCACACCATCAGAAGTAGGCCCCTTTCCGGATTTTTTCCGCAAGCAACCAGGGGTTTTGCGGTCACTCGACCCAATGATGTCAGTTGCAGGTTTCGGACAACAAATTCCAGAACTGTTTGAGAATCTACCAGCCACTTCTTATGGCGAAGGCAGTATTTTTGCGAGACTGACACGCATTTCGGCAAAATGCTGCAGCATAGGTCTTGGCCCAAACTGGATGCCATTCATTCATTACGCAGACTGGCTCTGTAAATCACCTTTTCGTTACGACAAATTATTCAAGGGCATAATCAAAGAGGGCGACAATACACAAACTATTAACTGGCTGTATAGCGTTCCGCTTTTGCATCAGGCTTCACATTCAACCGGGCACAAAGTCGCCAGACTTGCGGAACAGGCTGGAATATGGCAATTCTCAAATCTTGGTCGAGCCAGAGTCTATGCAGCTGATTACCGCCGCTATTTTGACTTTACTGTTGAGCAGCTGAAAAAAGATCCGTGGATGACAGCAGATGGACCACCAGCCGACCCGCTAGAAATTGAATTACAAAGGGTTCCCGCTAATACCCCATCGGTTACCACAAGCGACGATACTCCTGAAAAAATTCTTTGCGACTTCTCTCAATTTCATCGCTGTGAAGTTTCAGATCATTCCGGTAACATAATCAGCCAGCTTGGCAAATACTGGAATCTACAAACCTTGAATTTTTTGACAGGAGAAAGCCATCTCGACTGGGTTATCCCAGAGCGATGGCAACTCGACACAGCCAGTATATCCGACGAAAACGGACAAAGCATTATTCCTGAAGAAGAGCTACTAAGAAAAGCATTCGCCTATTCACCAAGCCGCACTGGTGTTTTTACCAAAGCAGAATTGTCGAAACACATTCGCTGCCACCCTTCGAATGCTTCATTCTCTCTTTACCTCAACACTGTCTTAAACAGAGACTGGGGATTCAGCCTCTCCACCAATGAATTAAAAGACATCCCTGATGTCCCGTTAAAGATCAATATCAAAGCGAGTTCCGCCTTTGGTCAACTTAAAATAGCCGCATCAGAAATGCCTGACGGCCGAAAGCCTTTTGTAATAATAGTCGGTTACATTAACGGACCTGCTGGTGGAAAAGACCTGATTAGCGCCTGGGCGGCAAATGCTGTCTTTCAGCGCCTGAAAAATGAGCAATCAGAAACAAATGTTGAGTATTTAATCTTGTTGCTTCCAGGGCCAGTTGGTTTTGCCGCCTGGCTAAGCACTCACGCCAACATCAGACACAAAATTCTTGGTGTGCTTGAATTTTGCAGATTACTGCCAGGAAATAAACCTGAGATCAGAGTCCCTGAAACTTTTATCGATCAGGAATTTGTAAAGCTTTGGAAAAACAATTGCCTCAGCTCTAACATTATCGAAAGAGCTAATGATAAAGCGTATCTTCTAACTTGCGGCGAAAACCCTTTAGCAGAAAAAAGGACACCCACGCATGAGTTTCCGGTTATTTCTCTTGGAAATCCCCTTGCGAATGAACTTCTGTACAATCCCGACGACACGGATCCATTCGAAAAACTCAGCCCTGACGATTTCTCATCTTCTCACGAGATGATCTCTGAAATCTGCAAAATCCAGTCTGAATTATGTAAAAAAGTGCAGAAATAAACCAAAGCACGGTAGATTCAAATTTTGCCGCGAAAACTATTTAAAGCAGATTTAATTGTCAGCAATCGAGCTGCGCCTATTGTTTTGAATTTATTATAATATTCACTTAGAGTTGGCACAGAAAGATTATAAGGCTTAATAACAAAGCCTTCCGGTAGAGATTCAAGGTTGCGCATACTCCAGCAGGTTGCCTTATCGTTGCCGTGTTTGTCAGCAAAAATAAAGCTCTTACGCCAGGTATTGGTAGTGTCAAATGACAGTAGATTGTCTTTAACGCATTGTTCCCATAGTCGTGTTCCAGGAGTCGGGGTCGCCGCGCTAAATACTGGATAAACATAATCAAGCTTGTTAACCAGACTTAACGTTTCCTCCAAAGTCTCTATCGTTTCTTCAGGAAGCCCAACGATAAAAAATGCTATAAGCCAGACATGTGGATGTTTATTTTTAAATCTGTTACACACTGAAAAAATTTTCTCTGTATTAAGCCCTTTACCAATGACTTTATTGCGAATAAGGTCAGAACCGCTCTCTACTGCCAGTCCGCCTCGAATCATTCCTGCTTCAACAATTGCATCAATGATTTCATCGTCCAGACTCCTCAAATTGAGTCCGTTCTGAAACTCCAAAGAAATTTTCATACCACTGGCAGCAATTTTTCCATATAGTTCCAGTGCTTTTTTCTTGTTACAGGTTGAACAATCGTCAACGACGTAAAAATATCTTATCTGGCGCTCATAATAAAGAAATTTAAGTTCCTCAAGAACATTGTCTACAGATCTATGGCGATATGTATTGCTTGGTCCATGCATGGCATGAATACTGCAAAAATTACAATTATAAGGACAAGAGAGTGAGGTGATCAGTGGTGCAGCACATATAATGTTGTGCTCTCTTGGATTATACCAGCTATCCATGTCTTCGGAATGGTATTTTGAAAAATCGACATGACTGTAATCAAGAGTTCCCATTTTGTCAATCGCATCTCGATTTTTGTATTCAAGCCTTGGATTGATGAACACCTTGCCGTTTTCTCTATATCCAAAACCATTTATATGTTTAAAGTCTTGTGATTCTTTTTTCACGAGAACATCCAGCAACGATACAAAAGACTCTTCTCCTTCACCGATGACAATAAAATCAACTTCTGGACAATTTTCCAAAATTTCTCGGGCATGAAGAGTCGGGTGAATACCGCCCAAAACGACATTCAAGTTGCTGCGTATTCTTTTAACAGTCCTGGCAAGTTCCAAAGCCCGTTGAAAAACTCCAGAAAAAAGGACACTAATCCCTACGCACCGAACTTCAGGGTTCTTTGCAAGCCAGTCTTCAAGAGTCTTAAAAATAATATCATCGTGAGAATCTATGTTTGCAGCTGTTATGATTTCATTGAAGTTAACAAGCTCACCATCATAGCCTTTTGCTCTTGCATAAGAATAAACACTGATAGGCCCAAGTGGCGGAACAAGAGGTAAGGGTAGAATTCTCAATGGCGTAACAAGTAAAAAGTCTTTTGACATTATCCTTTGTTCCTTTACTCAGCTTGAATTGTTGCTGTGCAACCGCCTACAAATACCACACGCATTATAACATTCTTCCTGGCATAAAAAACATTCATATTTTCGCTCGCAAAGCAAGCGCACAAGGAATTCATCTCTCCTTGTGCGCTTGCAATATACTCGCAGCAATCCCTGAACTAGATAAACAGACCAGCACTGCTTCTAGACAGTTCGTCAAGATACATGGCGACACCACCAAGTTCGACACCGTCAAGAAGTTCGCTTTCCTTGATGCCCATCACGTCCATGCTCATCGAACAGGCAACAAGCTTAACGCCATTCTCGATCGCCAGCATCAGCAGCTCTCGGAGTGGAGTAACATGTTTGCTTTCCATGACCTTGTGCATCATGACAGTGCCCATGCCACCCATGTTCATTTTTGAGAGCTTGAGATCATCTATGTTTTTTGGCAGCATCATGCTGAACATTTTTTCCATCATGTCCTTTTTGACCGGCTTTTCAGATTCTTTGCGCAAAAGACATAGACCCCAGAACGTGAAGAACAGGGTCACCTTGTACCCACCTGCAACTGCACCGTTGGCAATTATAAGAGCGGCCATTGCCTTGTCAAAGTCGTTACTGAAAATCACATTTGTCATCTGCTTATTGCAGGTAGTCAGCGAAGTACAGCTCTGCTGGCCAAGCTTGCGCACAACGGCACGATACTTACCGCCACCAACTTTTTCTACACTAATCGACTGGTGCCCGGTTGAACGACACCAGGCTGGCACATCAGCGGCAAAGCCCGGGTCTGTCGACAGCACCTCGATAGCCTGCCCCTTATCAATCTCGGCGATCGCCTTGCTCAGCTTCGAAATCGGACCTGGACACTGTAATCCCGAGACATCAAGAGTTTTAACGATATTCACAGCATCGGCAGAGTCCTGGCTCTGGGAGGCTTCGACGTCACCACCAGCATCATCTGTCATATTAGATTTGTCATAGGTTGCTGTCTGATTAAGCATACAGTAAGTCTTGTAGCCACCATCAAGATTGGAGGCCCGGAAACCGTGCTGCTTAAGAATACGGTATGCCAGATAACCGCGCAAACCAGCCTGACAGTAAATCATGCATTCTTTTTCTTTCGACAGCTCACCGATTTTCTGACGTAATTCATGCAATGGAATATGCAATGCGCCAGGAATCATTCCGGCATGAACTTCTTCGAGAGTTCTTACGTCGAGTAGTTTCTGATCAGATTTGAGAGTTGACACATCGGTTGCGTGAAAGTGCTCACTGTGCCCGCGCAAAAGGTTAGCCGCAACAAATCCGGCATAGTTAACCGGGTCTTTGGCCGAACCATAAGGCGGCGCGTAGCAGAGCTCAAGCTCTTCAAGATCGTATACGGTCATACCAGCGCGAATAGCTACTGCCAAAACGTCAACGCGTTTTTCGACACCATCAAGGCCAACAGCCTGTGCGCCCAAAACCCGCCCAGTATCAGGATCATAAATCATCTTAAGGCTGATAGAAGTTGCGCCCGGATAATAAGAAGCATGATTAGCCGGGTGAACATAAATTTTATCATAGCGTATCGCATGCTTAACAGCCTGCTTTTCACTCAATCCGGTCATGGCAAAAGTCAGATCGAAAACCTTGCAGACCGCCGAACCCTGGGTGTCGCGATATTCTCGCTTGAGGCCAAAAATATTATCGACGGCAATACGCCCCTGGCGATTCGCCGGGCCTGCCAACGGTATCAACGCTGGCTTTCCAGTCATCAGATCTTTAACTTCTACTGCATCGCCAACGGCATAGATAGCTTCATCGTTGGTCTGCATGTAAGAATTCACTTTTATGCCACCGGTCACTCCTAACTCGAGACCGGCACCTTTTGCCAGCTGATTTTCTGGACGCACACCAATCGCCATGATAACAGCGTCAGTATCGATCTTGTTACCAGAACTGAGTATTACACGCAGTTTATCACCGGTGGGCACAAAACCGGTTACTGATTGGCCAAGCAGCAGATCAACCGAATTCATCTTGATTTCGGTATGCAACATGGTGGCCATCTCAGGATCAGCCGGCCCCATTACCTGACTGGCAAGTTCTACCAGAGTGACTTCGAGACCCAAATGACGCAATGATTCGGTCATTTCAAGTCCGATGTAGCCGCCACCAACAACAACCGCCGATGACTTGCCTTTTACAGCGGCCTTGATGCGGTCCATATCTTCAAGATTTCGCAGTGAAAAGATGCCAGGCAGCTCAATGCCCGAGATCGGGGGCTTGATAGCAGCGGCGCCAGGACTTAATACCAGATAATCATAAGATTCTGCATATTCCTGACCAGAGTTCAGATCTTTAACCAACAGCTCTTTTTTACTGCGATCAATTTTTATGACTTCGTTGCGAGTTCGCACATCGATAGCAAATTTTTCGCGCATAGCCTCTGGAGTAGTTACCAGAAGGCTCTCACGCATAGGAATTACGCCGCCGATATGGTATGGCAAACCACAATTGGCAAACGAAATATGCTCACCACGCTCGAAAAGAACAATCTCCGCTTTTTCATCAAGTCTTCTGGCCCGCGCAGCGGCACTGGCTCCGCCTGCGACACCACCTACTATAAGTATTTTCATATTTAGCTCCCTTATCTGAGACTGAACTTATTTCAAACCATTATATTACAAAATATTACCAACATGCAAATTTTTACAAAAAAATGGAAGCTGATGTCTCCACCAGCAGAAGCGAAATACCTCAGAGTTGCAGAAAGCTATGCTTCCCGACCAGAATTCATGCATTTTCCAGAATGCTTTTCGTATATTATGTATCAAAATAGTTTTAAACAATTTCGAGCTTCTACTCAAATGCAGGGTTTAATGATATCAGCAAGTTCGAAAGCAAGCTCAACAGCCTGTTCTGCATTTAGTCGCGGGTCACACTTGGATTGGTAATTTTTCCCTAAGTCCATATCCAAAATCTGACTGCTACCACCAGTACATTCTGTAACACTTTCTCCGGTCAACTCTAAATGGACACCACCCGCTATGGAACCTTCAGCTTTATGAATACTCCAAAAAGCACGGACTTCATTTAGTATATCTTCAAATACTCTGGTTTTTAATCCATTTTTGTTTGTATAAGTATTTCCATGCATTGGATCACAACACCACGCAACTTTAAAGCCCTCTTTTTTAAACTCTCTAATCAACTTTGGTAGAAATTTTTCGATTTTGTCATGACCAAAACGAGTTACAAGTGTCACTCTACCAGGCGTATTTTCTGAGTTAAGCTTTTCAAATAGCAGTTTAAGCTCATCTATTTCATACTTTGGGCCAATCTTTACACCTAGCGGATTGCGTACACCTCTCAAGAATTCAGTGTGAGCGCCATCGGCCTGACGCGTTCTGTCGCCAAGCCACAGCATATGCGCACTGGTGTCATACCATAGTCCGGTTGTCGTATCAATCCTCGTCAAAGCCTCCTCATATTCCAGCAAGAGAGCTTCATGAGAAGTATAAACAACTGCCTCGTTAATTTGCGGTATATTCAAATCAAGCCCTAATGCTGATGTGAAGTTAATCGCCTTCCTTATTTCTTTAATAAGCTCATCATACTTTCGCATAGGAAAGCATTCCAGGCGCCAGGAATGGATCTGGTTCAGCGCGGCATAGCCTCCTCTGGTAAAAGCTCTAACCAAATTAAGCGTGGCAGCAGACCGGAAATAACCATCAAGTATTCTTGTTGGGTCAGGAACTCTCGCTTCAGAAGTGGCCTCAGCGCTATTAACCATATCACCACGATAACTTGGTATGGATCGCCCATCTATTGTCTCCGTATCCTTACTGCGGGGCTTTGCATACTGTCCAGCGATCCTACCGACTTTTACGACTTTTTTTCCACCAGCATAAGCAATAATTATTGCCATCTGCAAAATTACCTTCAGAAGATCGTGGATATAGGGACCATGACATCGGGAAAATTCTTCCGAACACTCGCCTGCTTGCAGAAGAAATGCTTTGCCCTCGGAAACTTCAGCCAGAAGATCGACCAAAGACCTGGTCTCACCGGCAAAAACTAGCGCTGGCAAATTGGAAAGCTTGTCAAATACGTTTTCGCAGACTATTTTATCAGGCCATTTAGGCTGTTGCAGAACTTTCAATCGTCGCCAGGAAGACTTGGACCATTCTTTATTCATTCTTAAAACCTTAATTTTAGTATGATATTCTTGAACCGACAGCAAAATAACATTTAATTTTCCCTAGTGAGTATTACGAAACTAATTGCTAGCCAATACTGATTTTTACCAATCACCTCTTTTTAAACAGATTCATTGGCCAATGATAATTGTTTAGAGGTAACAAATGAAATAGCAAACTTTTCAATGACCACAAAAATTGTGAATCGTTGCGCAACAAAACTTGGGTCTGAAGCAAAAAAAAGGCTGCCCATACGGGCAGCCCGGTGCAAACCTATTTAATTATTTAGAGAGAATTACCTGAGTAGATCGAGAACTGACTGAGCAGAAACGTTAGCCTGACCAACCATAGCGTTGCTGGCCTGTTGCAGAATCTGCGACTGGGTCATTTCAATGACTTCGGCGGCCATATCAACATCTCTGATGCGTGATTCAGAAGCCGTCATATTCTGCAGAGCAACACGCAAACTGTTGTTGGTATAGGTCATGCGATTTTCGATCGCACCCAGCTTGGCGCGTTCTGACGAAATTCGCTGCAAAGCCTTATCAATCAAGCCAATGCCAATTTCAGCAGATTCAATAGAGGTCAGGTCAAGATCCTCAATACCAAGCGCCTTACAGTCAGTTCTTATGATATTGGCCTTGGCTGTGTGTCCCTGATTTGGCCCAATCTGGAATTGTATAGAAGTATCCTTCACATGCATGGTATAGGCGTAGTTACCGACACCATTCTCATAAGCAATCGGGTCAATATTCCAGATTGATTTGAGCGTATTTTTTGAGTCAGGACTGCCAAGCTCGGCAAAAACAATTTTTCCGTCCTTGCCTGGTATTGTCGAAAACAGCCTCATCGTATGCGTAGCAGTAAGAATCTCGGCATTAACCTGTACACCGTTTAATGTGGCCTGTTCATTAATAATATTGGCGATACTGGTAATTGATCGGAAAGAGGTGCCAGAAGTGCCAACCGGTATTGATATTTCCATGCCGTTGCCATCAAGATCGGCAACATAGAATGAAAGTTGATCCAACGCCACAGAGGAGGTGTGATCAAATACAACATAACCGAATCTGGCCGAGGGCTGGTCATAGGCGAAGTTCTGCACCGCCTTATTACCGTCAAATCCGCTGATAGTAGTCTGTTCATAAACTTTTAGGGCTGCTGCAATACCCAGACCACCCACCGGTTGAACATCATAGATATCGAAATTCGACTCAACACCGGTCTCAAGCGATCTGAAAGACAGTGCGCCATTTTTAGCCTCAGCAGTTATCAGCAGGCCATTAGCACCAATCTGAAGATTGATGGCTTCGACAAGAGAGCGCAATCCACCGGCAGTATAGTTGCCACTTAGTGAAATCAGAGTGGACGAACCAGTAATGCTATGCCTATCAGCGATAGAAAACGCTACTGTTGTCAAACCGCTCTGAGAGAAGTCAAAGGAAGAAATGATGTCGAAGCCAGTTGCAACACCAGGATTTCCGCCGGTGCCGGTATAACGGCCATTGGCAATGCCCAGTGGATTAGTGGTTGCGCTGAATACTTCGACATAAGCAGCCGAGCCGGTATTGAGGGTAGTAAGTTCGATGGCATACTGATCATTAACCCTGGCGCGAACCATACTATTTGCAAGTGTGAGCTCATTATTCATAATGGAGACAACCTGCCCCATACTATATACGCCTGCCGAGATGGTTATTGAAGTGGGTAACGTTCCATTCGCTGAAACTGAGTCGCCAAGGGCAAAAGTAACATCGGCTGGCAATGAGATACCAAGCACTGCCGCGGTAGTAACAGCGTTAGCTGAAAGCGGTGGTTCGAACATAAGGTCGATACCCGCAATCAAACCCATGGCACGATGGCCGGCAATCTGTGTGGTCAAAGTCTTGCGTTCACCAAAAGGAACCCCAAGGTTGGTTACGGCAATCGAATAAACCGGGTCTTCAGCGGGAACAACATTTTCAAAGCCGAGTGCCCTGACCAGGTTTTCTTCGCCGGTAAAATTGACACGGCCCAGTTCGCCATTGCGACCAGAAATAACGGTCATCTGACCGATATTATCACCACTATCGCTTAAAAACGCTTGAGAGCCTTCAAAGTCGAGTCCCTTGCCAAGCTGATCAAGGCCCATAGCCGCCTGAATTCGTTCAGTCAACTGAGCAAGAGTAAGGTCTTTGCTTACCACGATCTCACCCTGGCTGTTATCACCCTGCAAATAGAGAGTCTGTGGCAGATCAAGAATAAAATGATTGTTGTTGTCGTAAAAATTGGCCAAAGAAGCCAAAGTTGTCGACGCAGTTGCAACCTCGCCGTCGGTAGTCACAAATATGGCAGAACGCTGCTGTTCTGGGGTTCCCGAATAGGTTTTGTAACCAATGCCAGGTATATATTCTGACTTTGGCCAGCACACCACAGAAAAATCCGAGAAAGTAAGAACCTGACCAACCACAACACCATCGAGATTCTTTGGATCACTGGTAGAAATGACAGCAGTGCCAGAACCATCGAGCAGCTTCTTAGTGTTGAACTCAGTGCCGTAAGAAATACGGTTGATGTCCTCTTTGAGCTGTGCGACTTCTTTCTGGATTTCCAGACGATCGCTGGTGGTGAGGGTGTCGTTACCTGACTGAAGAGCCAGCTCACGCATGCGTTGCAGCATACTGTGAGTCTCGTTAAGCGCCCCTTCGGCTGTCTGAATAAGACTGATACCATCCTGGACATTCATAATAGCCCGGTTGATACCACGCACCTGAGTGCGCAGCTTTTCAGAGATAGTCAAACCAGCAGCATCATCAGCCGCGCGGTTGATTCTCAAGCCTGAGGAGAGTCGCTCGATCGAACTTGATAACCTGGAATCATTCTTCACCAGGTTACTGTGAGCGTTCAGAGCCGTAACATTTGTGTTAATACGCAGGGCCATAGGTTTGCCTCCATGACTGGTTGGGGTTTCAATCCGTTTTTAGCTTTAAAGCTTTTTATTTTCCCCATCTACATTACTCATCGGATACTGAAGTTAACAAACATTAACCTTGTTTCAGATGATTAAAACCAATTTTAGTCCTTATTCTTCGTTTTTCTCGCATTTTATTGCTTTTTTGCCTTAGTATCTTTTTTTCCGAATTTTTTCATAATATCATCAGGTAGACTCTTGAGCGGATCAAGAGACGTGATTTTAGCGGCTTCGCGGTTTTCTTTCTGGATTTCTTCGTAGACTTCCCAGCGATGAACCTTGACACTTCTCGGCGCGTTGATGCCGATTTTTACCTGATCCTTACCGATATCGACCAGAACAATCTCAATATCATCACCAATGATGATCTTTTCGTTTATTTTTCTTGTTAATACCAGCATCAGCTCTCGCCCTCCTCGGGTTGCGAGTCGAGAGAGTCCTGAATTTCCTTAAGCTTTACAGCACGTTTTTCCATTTCATCGAGAATGCGAACCTTCACTCCATGCCGGCTGTTACTTGAGATAATCTGCCTGCCCTTGCGATTGGCCGCATTTATCACAAGCGGCCCCTGCAGATTAGCTGTCATATCACTGGGGTTGGCGGGTATCGATACGATCACATAAAGCACCGCATCTTCCGCGCGTTCCAAACTGATAAAGCCAGCATCAGAGTCTGAAATCTCAATATCGTACTCGAACATGAAACTCAGAGGCTCAATAATTACAAATGCCAGACCACCATCATCTACACATTGTAGCCAGCGGAAAGGACTGCCATCGTCGGCGTTGAGAATGATATACTTGTGGTAATCCCCAAATCCAAGCAGGCCTTCGTCAAAGGTGATGATCTCATCTTTGCAAATCTCAATTTTTCCGAATCTAGAGGTAGAAATCTTCATGCCTTGGTTCGTTCCTTCACTTATCTGAGAAAATCCAAAAGTGACATCTGCATCAATTTCGAGCCAGTCTGAAGTGCAGCTTGATAAGCAGTCTCCAATTCTGTCATTCTGATGATGGCCTCTGCCATATCTATATCTTCGACAGAAGAGAGCATTTTCTTTAGGTTTAAAGTAATATTTTCTTGTTTCTCTTTTGCAGCCGTTGCGCGATTGCTTTTACTACCGACTTCAGCGTGTAAATTTAGTACTCGTCTGAGATCTTCATCTACCTTTTTGATGCTTTCTTCGGAAATCGCCTGCGCATCATTGCGCAGCAAATTGTCACGCAGATCCATCAAGGTTGTAAATACCGAGGGTGTGTTGCCTAGCCCAAGAGAAGACGCCGTATTGGGGCTTTTGCCGCCAGCGTCGCGAACTTTTATGTAAGGCTCACCCATGGTGTTGGTAAGGTTAATACGCTTTCCATCTTCTGAAACCCAGGCCTGCAGGTTGAAATTGTTGTCAGTATTCGAAAGTTTATCGAGCATCTCGCCAACGGTTTTAACACCAGTGAGGTCAATCTCTCCCGAATAGCTGCCACTCTGCACGTATACCTTGCCGAGCGGAACCCCTTTTCCACCATTCAATGCGCTGATCGAAGTGGTCAAGGTCATCGCCGGGTCAACATCTTTGCCGATCAGCCTGTTATCGACGGTTCGACCAGAGATGCCAAGATCCTGAGCCGAAGTGCTGTCTATATCTATAATTTCGAGCTTACCGGCAGCGCCATGATTCTTATCGACAATTTCGATACCATTGCCGGCGGCGTTGATCTTAGCCTCAATGTAAATGCCATTAGCCGGATCGTTTATTTTGCTGAGAACGTCTTTAATATTTTTACTGCCACGTAGATCAATCGCGGCAAAATGCCCGGCCTTGTCGGTGATTCTGATATAACCAAGGTTAACACCAGGGTTTGAAGTTCGCGTTGAATTAAGCGACTGCAGATCTGTTTCTGGCGTCAGTGCCGGATCCAGATCAACTGAACCAACAAGCGTTGGTAGTGACTTAACATGAATTGGAGCACCGGTAATGGTATCGAAAACGTGATTGCTGGTACCGGTGATAAAGCCAAGATCACGACCTGTATTCACCTGTTCCTCGATAACAATACCGTAATTGCCAGTTACCGCCGCAGGATCAGTTACTAAAAAACGTTTTGCAGCCGCATCCCAGGAAGCAGTAAATTTTCCGCTGGCATTGATTCCATCAAGCACATCCTGAATAGTGTTAGCGCCAGTCAGGTCGATCTCCACCGGCTCTTTATCGCCACCACGAATGACCATGAAACCTCGCTCAGGAGGTGGTACCAGATTAGAAAGCAGAGTATTCTCATCAATTGGCGGCCCGACGCTGATAAGTGTATTCCCAACAATGGTGTTACCCTGTGAAGACTTAAGCAGACCGAGATTTTTGGTAACCGTAGTAACCTCACGCACTGCGATCTCTTTGTTGCCGAAAACTTCTTCTATTTTAAAATCAAAGCCGTTATTGGCTGTGTTATCAGTGACAAACATACTATTGCTGTTAACATCAAAATCAGCCACCAGATTAACGCCATCAGCAAGAGCCTGGGCATTGATCGCTGCAATTACATCCTGAGGAGAATAGACATTAGTAAGATCAACTACGACAGAGCTGCCATCATGAGTAGATATCTCAATAAAGCCGCGCTCAATCCCCTTGCCGCCGTTTAACAGCGAAAGCGGCGTGGTTTCTGATTCCATGGCTGAATCATAGGTCGAATAGATCTGACTGCCCGTGCCGACATTGTTGAGCAAACCAAGATCATCGGCCACATGTGGATCAAGATCTTTAATAAAAAGCTGACTGCGCGTAGAAGTAATAGCGAATTCACCAGCGCCGCCAGTAATGTCTTCAATTTCGAGACGTTTGTGAACCATGTCGAATTTGGCTTCGAGAGCAGCTCCACCATTAACAGCGTTCAGTTTCGCAACAATATCAGCTACCGTAGTAGAACCAGAAATATCAACCCGATAGTTTTTGCCGTCTCTGGTATTGATATTGAGATAACCATCGGGAACCCCGAGTCCATTATTGAGGTCTGAGAGATTGGTGAATTCTGAAAGCATTTTCGGATCAGAAAGCCCGGTCAGAAGATCTGAATAACCGGCATTTCGATAAATACCCAGCGACACAGCCGTATCGGAAGGCACCTGCTCGATACCTGCCTCGAAAGAGCCTGTAGCATTGATCATACCGAGAACATCGTCAAGACGGTGAGCATCAGCCAGGTCAATCTTGTGATCCACCCCGTTTTGATCAGTAACGACGATTATACCAGCCTGGACACCGTCTCCTGAATTGAGCATCTGCAAAGGCAGACTCTCTTCAAGTGGCGGCAGAGTGTAGGTAAATCCTGGAGTCGGCGAAATTGGCTGAGCACCAAAAAATAACTCAAGGCCGCTAATACTTTTTTCGATAACAGTGCCGCGCTCAATTTCTGTAGTGAGACGTTTGTCGTTACCATCATAGAGAACACTCAAAATATTGTTCAGATTTGCATCATCACGAACATCACCAAGCGAATGAGTAACCATGCTGGTATTAAAGCCAGGTTCCTGTCCTGTCTTGGCTGAAAACGGTGGACTGTCAACTTCGTGCCCGGCAAAGATATATTCGCCACCAATATTGGTATTAGCTACATCTACCAGGTGTAGAATCAGCTCGTCAATCTCTTTGGCAATAGCGTCACGGTCGTCCTGCACCAGGGTGTCGTTTGCTCCCTGTACCGCCAGTTCACGCACGCGCTGCAATGCGCTCTCAATAGTAGACATAGCACCATCGGTATTGTTATACCAGTCGTTTGCGTGGTCAATATTGCGCGTAAACTGAGTATTTTCGTAAATTTCGGTTTTGTTCTGCATGATCAAAGCGTTGTCTACAGGATTCTCGGAAGCTTTGATGTAATTCTTGCCAGAACTAACCTTGATCTGCATGTCGCTCAGCGACGAATTAGTACGGTTAACCTGACCGATAAACGAATTTATAACCCATTGATTGGTTATCCGCATATCACTGTCTCCTTATCTGCCTGTTATCTTTATATATTCGTTCTATTAATTACGGGCGACTCTTGAGTCACCCCTACGTCGCGACTGGTTAGATCATGCCGTTAATAACCTTGTCGAGCATTTCGTCAACCATGGTAATGACTTTGGCCGCTGCGTTATACGCATGCTGGAACTTAATAAGATCAGCCAGCTCTTCATCAAGAGACACTCCCGAAAGTTCAGCACGTTTGGCATCAAGCTGTATCAACAAACTCGAACTATATGCAGTTTCCGTCTCATAACGCTGGCTCTTTGACGCGATATCAGTTACCAACTCGTTATAAAAATCATTAAAAGAAGATTTGCCATCGTTAAAAAAGTTTGTTTGCTTAAGCTGAGCGATACGAATTGCATTTGATCCGTCACCATCACCGTTATATGTGCGCAACCGATCGTTCGGATCTTCGATCGTGCCTCCAGCAGCGGCAATTGTATTGAGATTGCTTGAAATAGATTCCTCAAGAGCAAGATTTTGTATGGCGTTTTTATATGGATTATTGACATCGAGATATTCCATCGGCTTGAAGAAATTGCGACCGGTCTCACCGTCAAGCCCATAACCATTGCGATGCACCTGGTTGGTTTCAACAGCTATTGTGTATGCAAGCTTATTAAGATCATCTATTGCCTGCTGCAAACTGCCATCACGCACTTCAAGAAGTCCCTTGAGCTTGCCGCTGGTAACTACAGGCCGCAAATCCAAATTGGCAACCCCGGAGCCATTCAAAAAGATGGTTACACCGGCAAGTGCATCACTGACTGTATTTTTTGAAGAAGAGTATGCCTGTCCGTTTATGCTGAAACGAGCATCCTGCGCCTTTTTATTATCCTGCAGATTGAGAACAGTGAATAGATTGCTGGTGCCATTAGTCGATTCAATCTGATAATCCTGGCCGCTCTGGCTTGACTCTAGAACCAGCTGACCCGACTCATTTATAGAAGCATTAACATTAATGTTTGCTTCGTCGAGCATCTGCGCCAGTCCGTTCATATCAGTGTTTTCAGCATCCAGATTAAACTCACGACCATTCACCATAAAACTGCCGCTGGTAACACCAAAATTAGAGAGCGGTCCGTTAAGCGGGTGGAAAGTGAGAAATGAATATTGCGTATGCGCTTGCGCCAGTTGTCCCACCGTAACGGTGACATTGCGCTGGTCGGCTGTATGAGTAAGTGCAGCCGAGGCAACTTCAGTATTGTCTGAATACTCGGGATAGCTTTCGCTGCCAGCAATTGTGCTAAAGCTTTCACCATTTTTAACAACTATGTTCAGTTCATTGGCATAGACGTTCTGAACGAGAGGCTGTGTGCCACAATTTACATTTAAGAACCCTTTTTCGTCATAATGGAAATCAACATTAACGAGTTTTGCAAGGTCTTCAAGCGCTTTCTGACGTTGATCGCGCAGATCGTTGGCAACGTTTACGTTTGACTCTGAACGGCCTATCTGTTCGTTGAGGCTGGCAATCGTATTGGCAAGATTATTGACTTCACCAACCGTATCACGAATCTGACTCTCTATGCTCCCCTGCGAGCACCAGGTCGGCGAACCCTGCAGACGCCGCAGTTGGCCATCGACCTCCTGGAACACAGAAATAAGAGTTTCGCTTTCTTCAACAAGATTTCGACGAAGAGCACTGTTTGAAGCATCATTGGCGAGATCTTCCCAGGCAGACCAGAATTTGTCGAGTTGATCACGAACCGTAGCAGTACCTGGCTCGTTGATAATAGCTTCGATCTGCTTCATCATGCTGTCTGCTGATGATTTCCACTCAAGCGTGTTGGTTTCTTTGGTAATTTTGGCGTCAATGAATTCATCGCGAAACTGTTGGATCTGGGCAACATTAGAACCAGTTCCGACCTGACCAGGAACAACCGGCGTATACATGCTTGTGATCATGTAAGGACGGCTGGCTTCGATTACCGCCTTTTGTCGGGAATATCCTTCGGTGTTAGCGTTGGCAATGTTGTGCGAAGTGACTTCCATCGCTTTGCGTTGCGTGAAAATGCCACTTTTACCGATCTGCAGACCAAAAAAAGTACCAGTCATCGCCGGCCTCCTTATCTGATGGCGTTTTTATTATGTGCCACCCGGGAAATATATTTTCCCCTATTATCTTTATCGGCGATTTATCGAAGTAAAATTAGTACAAAAAATCTTCGTAACGGCAAAGATGCATTAACTGCACTCTGCCGCTACGAAGATTTTTCGTTTTCTTTTAGGCTTTTCGGTCGATCAGAACCGAGCCTGGTCGTTTTGGCGGCTGTTTGCCGCCCGGACCGTAAGTAACATCAGCTGGCACCCTTGTTATCAACTTAATTGAATACTGCGTCAACTCAAGTGCCTGTTCAAGCAACTTCTGATTTTCGTCATTAACAGTCTTAATCTCAGCCATCAGATCTCGCAACTGATTGCCGAGCAGCCACAAATCCGACTTGCTGTCAGCTTCCGGAATCTTTTCAACGGCCGCATCAAGATTAGCATTGTCATCGCCAACAATCTGGGAGACCAGACCGCGGCGCAGCTGTTCAAGGTCGATAAGACGCTGAACCAGGTGCTCTTCCTGAGTGACTATTGTCTGCAGATCAGTCGAAAACTTCTCAAGTAGAAGTTTTTTTTTGTTCCGAGCAAAGCTTAGAAGCTTCTGATAGATGGACAACTCTTCGCCAAGTATGGCCTTGAGTTCTTCAACCGCCTGCTTCAAAGGTTTCAGCTTTCCCAGGAGCTAGTGACCGCTCCGCTGGCATAGAGTCTCTCAGCAACCGCTGCTGGCGAAACATTGTATTGCCCGGATTCGAACAACTTCTTAATGCTGTCTACTCTGGCAGACCTGACATCTGGTTCATTAGCGACTACTTCTGCTGCGAACTTGATCGTATCAACCGGATCTGCCTGAGCAACCGGTGCGCCCGATAAAATCGGGTTGTTCGGGTTTATCCCGCTTGGCGGATGAAACCCCTTGGCCGGGCCTTCTGCCTTGCTGGTCGAGTCCTGCATCATTTTGCGGAACTCGCCATCTGGCTTGTCAGCTCTGGCCTTCTTTACCTGGTCCTGATAGATACTTGTTATATTTACACTACTGGAAACCTTCATGGTTCCTCCTACTCCCTGAACGTCTTCCCCCTGGTACCTCTATATATAATGCGGAGGACGCCTCCAAGGGTGAATATCGGACGAACAGGCAGGTTCATTTAGCTAAATTCTTAAAATTATTCTAGCCTGCCTGACATTCAAAGTCAATCCTATTACACACTAAAGCGACGAAGCCAGTCCCCATACCCGTCCGCGCCATTCCTGTGGCGGTCGAGCATAACCACATCCTGTGGTCATAAGAGACTGGCTCCGTTTAGAACGCTTGTTTTGCGATTATTCTTCGCTGGTTGAAGTAGTTCGCCGGGTCCGTTTATAAACGCCGCGCTTAGAGTTTCCGATAAAGTCGTAAAAGAGCTTAACATTTTCGTCTTCGGCATCGACGAGTTCAGCCCACTTTGCCAAAACCTGTGAAACGTTCATTTCCGAGCGAAAGAATACCTTGTAAAGTTCTTTAATACTGGCAATAGACTCTTTCGAAATGTTGTTACGACGCAGGCCAATGGCATTCAATCCAACAACTCTGGCGGGGTTGCCATCAATCTTGATAAATGGCGGCACATCTTTTACGATTTTGCTCATACCACCGATCATCACCATACTGCCAACCTTGCAGAACTGGTGTATGCCGGTAAAACCACCAAGCACAGCACGGTTACCGATTTCAACATGACCGGCCAGCGTACTGCAGTTTGACAGAATGTTATGACTACCAACCTTGCAGTTGTGAGCAATGTGGACGTAAGCCATAAACAGGTTTCCATCACCAATAACAGTTGAATGGCCCTCGCCTTCTGCGAGATGTACAGTGGTGAATTCTCTTAAATGGTTGCCATTACCAATTCTGACAAAGGATTTTTCGCCCTTGAACTTAATGTCCTGGGGCGGTGCGCCAATAATTACTGACGGATGAATAACGTTGTCCTCGCCAATAATTGTGTGACCCTCAATAACCGAGTTGGCGCCAATAATTGTATTAGCACCAATTTCAACATGTTCGCCAATAATGGCAAACGGGGCAACCTTGACGGAGGAATGCAGTTTTGCATTCTGATGAACTATAGCAGTTGGATGAACTAACATGAGACTACTCCTTAATCAAGGTCTGACAAGCTGAAACATCAGCTCGCCGCCAGTAACAAGTTCTCCATCAACGCGAGCTTCAGCTTCGACTTTACCGGTACTGCCTCGAACTTTAAGAACCTTGATATGAAATTCGACGCGGTCTCCAGGAACAACTGGCCGACGAAATCTGACTTTATCAATACCACAAAAGAAAGGAACCTTACCCTTATGTTCTGGCTGTGAAAGAAACAGAACCCCTGCGACCTGTGCCATGGCTTCAACCAACAACACACCAGGCATTACTGGTTTGCCGGGAAAATGGCCGTTAAAGAATTCTTCATTGACCGTAACATTTTTTATACCAACAATCGATTCCCCAGGAACAATTGACAGGATTCTGTCAACAAGCAGAAAAGGATAGCGGTGTGGCAGAATTTCCTTTATTTGTTCAATATACATCATTTTGTGTCCCTTTCTCTGCTGAGAGTCAGCAAATTTTGCGCTCAGCATTTTTGCAAATTTCACATTAAAGCTATGACCGGTGCGTTGAGCAATTATGTGTCCACGGACTGGCATACCTAACAGCGAAAAATCGCCAACCAGATCAAGTATCTTGTGAAGAATCAACTCATCGTCGTCACGCAAACCTTCTGGATTAACAACTTTTCCCTGGTTATCTATCACAATCGCATTATCCAGGCTTCCGCCCCTGGCAAGATTATTGGCTCTGAGCATTGCAAATTCGCTCTCAAATCCAAAAGTTCTGGCCCGGCAGATTCGATTTTTAAAGGCTTCCGAACTAATCTCGATGTGGAGATGCCGAGGCGGTATCAAATTGTCAGGATAAGCCAGATGATAGGTTACCTCAAATTTGTCAGAAGGCAGATAAGACATTGATTTGTCGCCATCCGACAAAGTAAAAATCTCATTAACAGAACAGCAGGCTCGCTCAGATTCTTGTGGCAACCGTCCGGCCTGCTCTATCATTTCCACAAAAATGCTTGCGCTGCCGTCAAGTGCCGGCGGCTCATCACTGGAAATTCTGATCAACAGATTGTCGATGCCACAACCGCGCAAAGCAGCCAGAATGTGTTCGACTGTGTGAACTGAAGCGCCATTCTCGCTTATTATAGTACCCCGATTGGTTGAGACAACATGGTCGAGTAATGGATGAATGTGAGGTTTACCCTCAATATCAGTTCTTTCAAATACGATTCCGGTGTTTACCGAGGCTGGCACGAACTCCACGGTCACCGGCTTGCCAGTGTGCAATCCCATGCCTTCGAAGCTGTGCTTTTTTGCCAGAGTAAATTGTCGATTTTCTTCAGTCATTTGCTAACATTTGTTAAAAAGAGCGAAAATAATTAATATTGTAAAGTTCTTCTTTGGCATCTCGCTGTCCGAGCTCAAGACTCACTCCCGGATAAGGACTGAGTTTGACCCCGAAAGTATTGACCTCATTGCTTCGCTCAGCACTGAGAGTAACCAGCGGGAAAACCATTTTTTCAACGCCATAAAACGACTCACGACGGGTCGTTATCGGATCTTTATAAAAACCGCCATGCAGATGAACGCCAAATGTTTCAATCGATTTGGATGCGGCAAAATAAAATACTTTTGATCCGAGCGCTGCAGCAATATCTGAAGCGCCATAGACGATACTCGGGGAAATAACACCCTCTTCGAGCAGTTTGATTTTAACGCTCATCGGGTTCTTTCCCTTATCGGCACCGTTCAAATGCCTTAGCATGGAGAGTTCGACCAAGCCATTGAACATCGCTTGAGAGAGTAAAAAGGCAGAATGACTGCTGTCATTGATGTAGTTTGTGGCCGAACGGACGTAGGCGGTGGGCATGGAAAGGATTGCGGTGCCCATATAGCGTGAACGCTCCATACTGTCAGCAGCAGAGGCCGGCAAGGCCACTACTACAGTCAAAAGCATTACAACCGCAAGTTTCAGGGTTCTGCAAAATGTCATTTCTTTTCGTTCCCTCCGAGCAATTTTTCGAGCTCGCGAACTTTTTTAATCAGATCAGGCAACCTGCGCATGGAAGCTAGTATTTTGCGCTCTTCGCTGTGTGGTTTGAGCGGAAATCCTGAGACAAAACTTCCGGGAGCCACATCTGAAGTCACCACGCCCCGCGCAGCTACTGTTGTCCCTTTGCCGATCCTTACATGACCGACAGTGCCAACCTGTCCGGCAAGTGTAACCTCATCTTCAAGTATAGTGCTGCCAGAAATTCCGACCTGAGCCACAATTACGCAGTTTTTGCCAATCTGCACATTATGAGCGATATGAACCATATTATCTATCTTGGTGCCAGCACCAATAATAGTAGAAGCAAGCGCACCGCGATCGACGGTAACACAGGCGCCGATTTCAACATCATCTTCGATTAGAACGTTCCCGACCTGCGGCACTTTAAGTTGACGCCCCTGGTGAGGAGTGAACCCAAAACCATCGCTACCAATAACTGCATTGGCGTGGATAATACAATTATTTCCGACAACGCAATTGTCAAGAACACGGACTCCCGGGTAAATCAAAGTGTTTCGGCCAATCCGGCAGTTTTTGCCGACATAGGCCTGAGCACAAATTCGTGAGTCAGCGTCGATAACGGCTCCCGCTTCAACAACAGCGTTTGGTCCAACACTGGCAGACGGGTCAACCTCGGCATTTTCACTTACAAAAGCAGCAGGATGAATTGAATAGCCAGACTTCTCAACTGGAAAAAAGAATTCAAGCGCCTTAACCAGCCCATAGTATGGATTCTTAAGCCGCAATGATGGTAATGATAAATCCGGAGCATCTTCGGGGGCAATAACAGCTGCCGCTTTTGAATTTTTCAGTAATTCAAGGTAAGCAGCGTAGTTTTTTGTCCCGGACAAAAAAGTCAGCTGACCGGGTCCTGCATCGTGAGCAGAGGCAACACCGGTAAGCAAAACGGCACCATCGCCTTCCAGTCTGCCTTCGGTAAGACGAGCCAGTTCCTGCAAGCTAATTGTACGGCTGTGATTCTGTTTCATGATTTCAAGAAAACAGCCTGTCATAGTCGACAGGCGTTTGCGCAATCATGTAGCTCTTACGACTTCGGCCATTAAAGCCACAAGCCCCGAAGTGTTCACCGGGGCGAGGCAATTGTATGAGCTCACCGTGCAGGTGCAATACATTATTTTTTATTGAGGGCCTGCAAAACTTCTTCGGTGATATCTTTAACCACAGTTTCATCGCCATAGTAGAAAAAGCGTTTTTCAAAAACAGCCTTAACTTTAAGCTTCTGTGCAACCTGTTTGATAACTGCATCTACTCTTTCATCCAGATTTTTTGAGAGAGTTCCCATTTGCTTTTCTTCCATTTCATAGAGGGCTTTCTGGGAATCTTCAAAAAACTTCTGCAGTTCGCTCTGCATCTGAGCCAGCTTCTGGCGAATATCTTTAAGTTTGGGTTCGAGCGCCTGAGCTTCTTTTTCTTTTTTACTGTCTCTGAGTTCCTGAATGCTTTTTGCAGTGTTCAAATATTCATCGTCTAGCTTCTGAACCGCATTTTTGCGACTTTCTAGATCTTTCTGCAATTTTTCTTTTTCGCCTTCGAGAACTTTTTTGGTTTTCTGGGTTTCGGTGTATTTGTTAAAAATCTGGCCGGCATCAACCACACCAAATTCAAACGCACAAGCCACCATGGGGCTGGCTACCAGACCTGCTGCAAGACAAAGCTTTAAAAGTTGTTTTTTCATCTGGATAAAGTCTCCTTATTTTCTTGCTCCATTGTTGGAGCTTATAGCTGTATTTAAAATGATGAACCGAAATTGATGTAAGTGCTCCCTGAATCTCGGTCGGTAGCCTTACCATAGTCGAGAGCAACAGGGCCAAGTGGAGTCTGCAGACGAATACCCAGTCCATAACCCTGCTTGAGATCATAGTTAAGTTTCAGGCGATTGTAGTCTGTTCCCCATGCACTACCAATATCATAAAATGCTACGAGGTCAAAGTTTTTGGCAAAATTCTGACGCAACTCAAAGTTTGTATAGAACACTTTTGTGCCAAGGAATTCGCGTTCTTCATAGCCGCGCACAGTGCTGCTGCCGCCAATCGAGAACATGTCATAAATCGGAACAAAGCCCTCGCCAATGGTGGTCTGCCCACCAACGCTCTGAACTGCAAAAGTAGTCTTGCGGTTTTTACTTATAGGCATATAACGGCGTAGTGAAAGCATGTATTTGGTATACTGGTTCGCGCCCTTGAGAAAACCGCCGGTGGTTTCTACCCATGCGGTATCATGTACGCCAGCAGTAGGTCTGAAGCGATTATCTCGGGTGTCCTTAGTGAGAATGGCAGCCAGAGTCTGAAAACGTCCGTTCATGATACCAGCCGGTGCAACAACCGATGAATCGGTCGGAGTAAGCTTGACATCTTCGTCGCGGAAACGGAAAGACAGATCCAGATCGCTGCTCAACCTTCGTCCCAGTGTAATAGCACCGCCCATGCGTTTTTCATCATATTCGGTAAGAGTATTTCCGCCGGAATAAAGGTTACGGGTATATTTGGTGTTATAGATATCTATGCCAAAACTTTGCGGTTTGTTGTTCAGCCAGGGATCAAAGTAACCCGCTTCGTAGGTCTGAATGCCACCAAATTCTGTTTTCATATACACACGTTTACCTTCGCCCTGAAAGTTGTTCTGCGAAAGGTTAACAAAGCCTACCAAGCCGTTAAGAGAAGAATAACCAGCACCAACACCGGCGCGGCCAGTCTTCTGTTCTACTACATGTATAACCAGCACAACTTCTTCGGGAGTTTTGCCTGGCAGGTGGTCCCGGCGAACTTCTTCGAAGAAACCGAGATTATAAAGTCGCTGCAGATCTCTTACGATCTTCTTGTTGTCGTATATTTCGCCAGTTTTTACAGTCAACTCGCGACGAACAACTTTTTCCTTAGTCTTCTTGAGGCCCTCAATCCTGATCTCAGAAAGAATGCTTTCAACGATTTCGATGTTTATCTTACGGCCCTGATCCTGGACGAAGGCATCAGAAACCTTTGAAAACAAATAGCCTTCACGGCCGAGAGCTTCGTTCACGTGCTGGATATCCTGGGTAAGCAACTTGCTGTTGAACACAGAACCAATTTTGCTTTCCATAGCTGACAACAAAACTTGTTTGTCGACTTTGGTAACACCCTTAAGTTCAATTTCACCGATAATGGAGTTTTCTTCAACCTTGAAAACAACTTCGCGACCGGCAGCTGTCGAACGAATTTCTGCACCAACGTAAGAAAAATAACCCATTTCACCAATGCGGGCGATATCTTCTTGAACCTTGTCTGGTTCAAGTTTGTCACCGGACTTGATAGCAAGATTAAGCAGAATAATCTTTTCTTCTATCAGGCGGTTACCCTCAACCTTGAGTCCAGTAACCACATTGCTTTCGTAAGCTCCCGCAGAGAGGGTCACAAAAACGAGTAAAGACAGTAATAGAAACCTTATCGGGCTGAAGGTGGATCTGTTCATAGGCTCCTTCTCGGAATAATCTATACGAAGTATCGGCATAATACTTTGTTGCCTTGAGCTTGTCAAGAAATCAGCACCAAATCTACTTAACAAAATACAAAAGCAGTTTTTTTTTTGTTTTGCCGGCAAGTTACTTGAATTCAGTTTCACGTGCGGGTATCCTGTATACCGAACAAACGTAACGGAGGCACTGAGTGGCAAACTGTAATATATGCAACAAAGAAATCGAAGAAGGGTATATCTGCGTTGATTGCGCAAGAATTCAGCGACAACAGACAAGTCCGTCGACTGCACTTAAGACTCCGGCAGCCCCTCAGCCACCACGACCACCCACTGGAGGCTTTTCTCTAAGCAACCTGAAAACCGGGGGCAGCGTGCCGGCTCAGCCGCAATCACGCCCGACCCCTCCGACTGCCGCACCAGGCTTGCCGGCTCAAGGCACCCCGTCGATACCAGTCAGACCTCTGCCCGCACCGGCCAGGCCAGCAGCTGTAATACCAACTGCCCCCGACAACTTTTCGATATCCGGGCTAAACAGTGCACCAGTAGAAGATGCTCCACCGAGTCATCTGCTGCCATCAATTAATGAAACAGAATTGTCAGAACCTCTGGAATTTGAACAAATCGACTCTTATGGAGCAGCCGAAGGCATTGCGGACGAGCCGACGTTGCCTGCAAAGCATCCTGTAGCACCAAAACCGGCTTCAACCCCAACAGGCATTCCTTCTGGCATTCCTTCTGGCGTTCCTTCTGGCGTTCCTTCTGGCGTTCCTTCTGGCGTTCCTTCTGGCGTTCCTTCTGGCATTCCTTCTACTTTTGCGCCGACACACCCGCCCCACACATCATCACCTTTCAGCCAACGGCCAACATTGAGCGTAGAAAAGACGACTACACGCCAGAGCCAGGCTCCTGAAGAACATGAGCAAATATACAGCTCAGATGTAACAGGCTATGGCGATGAGGAACTGGAAATCTCATTGCTGGCTGGTATTATGAAAGACTCATTCATCCTGTCCAACCTAAAAGGAAAGGGACTGATTTCGGGTCTGTTTTCAACGCGACACACCCGCGCCATCTTTGAGAGCATTCTGTCGCTTCGCGAAGAAACTCCTGAACTCAGCGGCCTTGACCGCATCGTGCTCAAGAACAAATTACGCCAGTTAGGCCTCTGGGATGCCTCTGTCCAGACTCAAATCGATAAAATTGTTGCCGAACCGCCACCGGAGCTTGATCGTGCGTTGCATTTTCTGGGACTTATGAAGGAACAGGCACTCAAGCGCAAGCTCAAGGAAGTTTCGCACACCATTTCTGATTACATAGAAAGACCAGAAGACCACGAAAACGAAAATATCGAAACTTTTACCAACAGGGTCATTCAGGATGTGCGCAATATCCAAAAAGCCCGCACTACCAAGAAAATCGGTCTGGTAAAAGAAGAGATGCGCGATATTATTGGCGATATCGAAAATCGCGAACGGGTTGGCGAAATCGACATCATTGGTTACTCATTCGAGCCCATGCACTATTTGAACCTGGCAATTTCAGGTTTTCGTAAAGGTTTCATGTATGCGATAGCCGGTGCACCGAGACGCGGAAAGACAACTTTCACGCTTGAACTTGCTACCAGAGTCGCTACAATCAACAAGATCCCGGTGCTGTTCTTCACTTACGAACAGACCAAGAAAAACCTCACCTATCGCCTGCTCGCCAAAGAAAGTCGCATGAACCCTGACACCCTGCAACGCAAAAAAATTCGCTCAGACATGATCTCAGATGCAAAGTTCATGGGCGGCTGGAAAAAGATGCAGGAATACATGGACTACTTCTACATTGTCGAAGCAACCAAAGAAGACACTATAGACCGCATCAGATCTTATGCCTATAACGCCATGCAGGACTTTAACACTGAAAATATCATGATCTTCATAGACTATATTCAAAAAATGCCGTTGTCGCGCGACTATATGGATGAGAAATTCAAGGTTGAAGAGATCTCGACTGAGCTAAAAGGCCTCTGCATCGAACTCAACAACCCGATTATGACAATCAGTTCGTTGTCGAAAGAGGGTTGCATGATCGACGCAACACCTGACTCAGAGCGCCCCACAATGTATCACTGCAAAGGCAGCGGCGACCTCGAATACGACCTTGACTGCGCCATGATTCAGTCAAAGGACTGGGGCGACACGAAGGAGCTCTATCAACAACTTCAGAACAAAGCTGAAGAGCTCGACAAAGATACGACACGCATTCCAAAAGTCGATGTGGTGAACCTCTATCTTGACAAGAACCGCGATGCGCCAGAGGGCATTTTTTCTACAATTCAATATCTGTTTTTCATTGAAGACAACAAGTTTATCGAACTGGGCCCAAAATTCGACGACGACCGCTTTAGATTCAGCAAGATTGAAGAGCTCGTTGACAAACTCATCCAGGAAAACTTCATCATTTTCTTTGACAAACCCCGCGACTCCACCTATAACAAGGGCCGGGTCTCAATCAAGCTCAAGAACTTCTAAATGAGGGAAATCATGGCATCTATATCTTCAGCCAGAAAGTTGCTGGCTGCCCTGTCGTTCATCTGCGTCATCGCATGGCTTTCAGTCGTTCTTTCCGGTTGCTCAGCCGGTCAGAAAGGTTTGTTAACCATAACGCCCGAACAATATTTTTACTCGGCAAAAGAAAGTCTCGAAACCATTGACGAGCGGAACTATGAGATTCGCGATCTTGACGAAATAATAAGAATTTTTGAAAACGCCGAGAAAGATGCCAAGAAGTCGGAGATTATCGACAAATCCCGCATGTATCTGGTGCTCGCCAACACGCTTAAAGCCAGAAAGCTCTATCAGACAGCCCTGATGAAGGGCGAATATGTTGCCAACCGCGCCGAGCCCTTTTTCGTAGTTAACACCAAAGACGTCAAAGAAACCCTGCGCATTGCCAATAAATGGCTGCGCTCATGCAATGCCCAGTTCAAAACCAATCTGCTGCAAGCTGATCTCAACTTTGTGCGAGGCTTGTATTACACCCAAAAAATGCTCACACAGCACAGTCGCGAGAGAAAAGAGAGCCTTGACGCAGCAGTCATTGCACTCAGAAGATGTCTCGGCCAGGCGCCAGATTTTAAAGCTGATTTCCGCCTGTTTGGTCGTGACCAGACGGTGCGAGAAGCACGACTACGACTCATTGAAGTGCTGGCTCTTGGCGGCCAGCAGGCAGATGCTTATGGTCTGCTCTCTGAATACAGCTTTTCCGCGATCTCGCCCGCACCCGGCACAACAGAAATTCAGGATGCCGCCTGGAATCACATGCGCGGCCTGGTTCTGGCCATGATGGGTCGTTATGAAGAAGCCGTCGAGGTGCTCGAAAAATTTAAAATAGTTGTGCCACAGGATTATCCTCAGGTCGATGAAGCCCTGTGGTTACTGGAAGGTGTCTTTGACCGCCTCGCTGATGTCAGGAATGAAGATCAATACAAAATGGAAGCCCGCATTGTGGCTGCAATGCTGAAAAAGCTCAAGGGGCCTTTTTCAAAAGAGCAGTATTCTACATCAGCGCATCTTTATCCTCACATTATGCCAGGCGACACGGCGTTTTACGAAGCCACAGTCAAGTTTTATCAGGGGCGGTTTGCCGACACAATCGAGATACTCGAAAAGCTTCATAATCGTGGCTTAATGTCGAGCAGCAATCGAATTTCATCAAGAATCATGCTTGTTGAAGCAATGCTATATTCCGGGCAGACAATATCTGATGACCAGCTGGAAGAAATGCTGATGCTCGCAGACAAAGATTCTCTGACACCGCTGCAATCTGAGCGAATCGGTTATCTGCTGGCTCGCTACGTCATGGACGACGATGAAAATTTCTCGACCAGGCGAATTGATCACGAGGGGCAGAGCTTCATCAAAAGCATCTGTGGCAAACCATGGGCAATTGCTCTGACTCACCAACGTGGTGTAGTCAAGCGTGCGAAAAAGCCAGTAAGGTCTCGCAATCTCAAAGAACAGGAAAAGGATGAAGAAGTCCAACGTGAGCCAGGCAGCATTGCAGCAGAAATATATGCCAACAGACACGAAGACTGGGTAGTCAGCGCCAACATGTATGTGGTCAAATTGCCGGAACTGCATCTACTTGGAACTGGCCGCATAGTTGGGCGCGAAAGCGAGGGCGAAGGCTGGCTGTTCAAAGACGACCAGATCGACAGTATGCGACGCCGCAACCGTTACCTGGCAATTTTCGAGTATGACAACAGTGACAGCGAAAAATCGATACAGGGAGCGCTCTTCACGCCCCGATAAGCACTCCCGGAATACGCTGCTCTAATGACTGAAGCCATAGTCGCAGCCTGGTCCTTCGGCGGCTTTATACAGCTCATATCCTGTGAGCACTGCAAGGCAATCTTCCTGCTCTTACTCAGCAAAACAGTGCTCGTGCCGACAAGAGGTTGGCGTATACTTGGTCGCCGCCAGGATAGAGGCGACTGGGTGCAATCGAGCTCCAAGGTTGATTACGATTACGAGAGACCAAAAATACTGGCAAGCTCCAGGTAAGATACAATTAATTAATTGTTAAGCCCTGAAATAGCGATGGGAAATTGAAAAACCTTCCGGAATGTGATTTAGTAAAGGTTACAAGGCCATAACTTCATCACCCGAAAGGTTTTCAATGAAAAATATATCATCTCCGCTGCTTCCT